>Ga0187852_1000081_pt1 | contig 99033 bp, 91 predicted proteins | sample June2016WEW_6_40_FD_134511 | JGI IMG/M metagenome (GOLD analysis project Ga0187852, IMG submission 134511) | Peatland microbial communities from SPRUCE experiment site at the Marcell Experimental Forest, Minnesota, USA - June2016WEW_6_40 | ecosystem: Environmental > Terrestrial > Soil > Wetlands... | reverse complement strand
CTTGCGCTCCTGGAGCGAATCTTCGTCGATCATCCCGCAACGCTACGACGCCGCGCACTCGCCGGGAATCCCATATCCGTTCCCTTAAAGAACCGATTCAGCTATTTCCTGACGGGCCCAAAGGGCGCGCTGCCCTGCTTGACCTTTTGATCGTAAAGCGAATCGCCCTCGAGCTTGCCGGTCACTGGCTTGATCGTGCCGGTCGTACCGACGGGACTCGACTCCGTCATGCCCCAGGAGTGGAACACATCCACGCCGAAATCGCGCTCGAACCGGACGATCATGGCCCGTGGGCAAGCGGCGCCGCCGACGGCGACCTGCCTCAACGTGCTGGGCTTCTTTCCGTTGGTGGTCATGTAGTCCAACAGCATGAGCCAGACGGTCGGCACGCCGGCGCTGATGGTGACCCCCTCGGACTCGATCAATTCATAGACCGAGGCGCCGTCGAGCCGGGGGCCCGGCATCACCATTTTAGCGCCGCACATCGGCAAGGCGAAGGGCAAGGCCCAGGCATTGGCGTGGAACATCGGCACGACGCAGAGAGCGGAATCATTGGCACTGGGGCCAATCGATCCTTTCACGCAAACCTGCATGGCGTGCAGCACATTGGATCGGTGGGTATAGAGCACGCCTTTGGGATTTCCCGTCGTGCCCGAGGTATAACACAGGCCCGCGGCGGCGCGCTCGTCGACGGCGGCCCAGACGAAATCGTCATCGGCCTCGGCAAGCCAATCCTCATAGGCGACGGCATTGCGCAAACTGGTTTGCGGCATATGCGCCGCATCGGTCAGCACGATATAGCGCTCGATGGAGGGGAGTTCCGGAGCCAGCTTTTCCATCAGCGGCACGAAACAGGCATCGAGCATCAAGAGCCGGTCTTCGGCGTGGTTGACGATCCAGACGATCTGCTCGGCAAAAAGGCGCGGGTTGATGGTGTGACAAATCGCGCCCACGCCGGCAATGGCATACCAAGCTTCGAGATGACGCCAGCTATTCCAAGCCATCGTCGCGACCCGGTCGCCGGGCTTGATCCCTTCACGCGCAAGGCGCTTGGCCCCGCGCAAAGCGCGCTGGCGCACCGTGGCGTAATCGGTGCGATGGATTGGCCCTTCGAGCGAACGCGACACGACCTCTTGCGAGCCATGCTGGGTCGCCGCATGATCGATAATCCGGTGAATCAACAACGGCCAATCTTGCATCAAGCCTTGCATGAATGCCCTCTCCCTGTCTTCAGCCACCGGTCTTTTTGTTATTTGCAGGCCCTAAAGATACCGGCCGTTTAAGCCGGCATTATGCCCACCGGATCCGCCAAAAGGCATGCGGCCTGTGGATATGTTTCATGGCGGAACATATTTCGCGCCTCGCCGGTTTTTCGTTTAGCGGCACGTTAACCCCGGTGCGGGATGTTCGGCATGCGGAGGCGATAAACTCTTCCCGCGTGTATTTCTAGCGTTAAGTGAGCTTCACCATGGATACCACCCCGTCGAACGCCGCGAAGACCGCCCCGAATGGACAGCACGATCTCTTGGCCCGCCTTTACCGGGAAATCGGCATTGCAGCCGTGGCCGCCGCGCTCGAACCCGCTGCTTTGGCGGAATTGGCGGTGGGCGAGGATGCAAAGCCCAAACGCGCCACGCGCGCGCGCCGTAACGCCAAAGCCGCCTAAGCAGGCTTGCGTGGGCTGTCCCACGCCGTAATCCGCTTAAATCTTATTTTAGAGCATTCACCACGAAAGTTGCAGACTTTCTTGATCGGCGAATTGCTCTAACTTCTTGGTAAAAGAGCGACTTTTATCGAAAGACCAAGAAAACGTTTCCGGACTCGGCCGAGGCCCAGCAGCCTGGCCGGCTTTCCCTCGAGGCCTGGTGACAACCTCCCTCAGCTTGGGATCAAACTCACCTTTAGACATATTGCCGGAGACGGCCGCCATAAGACACAGGGATCGCCCATGTTTTCTTCTGCCGCGGCGCTTATCTCTTTGTAAGGGTCCTCGAGACTCCAGAGTCGCGCTTTATTGAGGGCCTTGCTAGACTTTCCCGGCACGGGCATCCTCCGGTCTCGACGGTAAGGCTGTCATGAGTGCCAGAAACGAGGATGCCCCCGTGACCACGCTATTCCTATCGCATCCCGTGAGCCTCGATCACGACACGGGGCCGAACCATCCCGAACGCCCGGACCGGATGCGGGCGATCCAGGCGGCGATGGCGGATCCGCGTTTCGACGGGCTCGTGCGCGAGGATACGCCCTGGGGTGAATCGCGGGCGATCACGCGGGTCCACCCCGCGAGCTATTTTGCCGCCATCGAGAAAGCCGCGCCCAAGCAAGGCACGATCGCGCTCGATCATGGGGATACCCTGATGAGCCCCGGCACCTGGTCGGCAATCATGCATGCGGTGGGCGGCGCCACCTATGCGGTCGATCAGGTGCTGAGCGGCATGCATAAGAACGCCTTCGTCGCGGTGCGCCCGCCGGGACACCATGCCGAAATCGATACGCCCATGGGCTTTTGTTTCTTCAACACGGCGGCGATCGCGGCGCGCCATGCGCAACGCCTCCACGGTGCCAAGCGCGTCGCCATTGTCGATTTCGACGTGCATCACGGCAATGGGACGCAGGCGATCTTTTGGGCCGACCCCACTGTCCTTTACGCCTCGACGCATCAGATGCCGCTATTTCCTGGCACCGGCGCCGTGGACGAGCGCGGCCTCTACGATCAAATCGTCAATGCGCCGCTGCGCGAAGGCGATGGCGGGGCCGAGTTCCGCGACGCGATGGAAAGCCGGATCTTGCCCGCGCTGGAAGATTTCGCCCCCGACGTCTTGATCATCTCGGCCGGCTTCGACGCCCACCGGCTCGACCCGCTCGGCGGCCTCCGGCTGGAGGAAGAGGATTACGTCTGGATCACGGAAAAACTGATCGGCGTCGCAAAACGCCATTCCGGCGGCCGCATCATTTCGATCCTGGAAGGCGGCTACGATTTGGAAGGGCTGTCAAAGTCGGTAGCCGCTCACGTCGGGGCGTTGATGGAGGCTTGAGGGGCACCGCCATTGCGAGTGCAGCGAAGCACATTTTGCTTCGTTGCACTCGCAAGAACGTGCCCTCCTCCCGCCGAGGCGGGAGAAGGGTAAGATACCTAATGCACCCCGATATGCGCCAGGATCGCGAGCAGCAGCAGCGCCACGATGTTGGTGATCTTGATCGCGGGGTTCACCGCCGGGCCGGCGGTGTCCTTGTAGGGGTCACCGACGGTATCGCCGGTCACCGACGCCTTGTGGGCCTCGCTGCCTTTGAAATGCTTGACGCCGTCCTTGTCGATGAAGCCGTCCTCGAAGCTCTTCTTGGCATTGTCCCAAGCGCCGCCGCCAGACGTCATCGAGATCGCGACGAACAGGCCGTTGACGATCACGCCGAGCAGCGAAGCGCCGAGAGCGGAGAAGGCCGAGCCCTTCGAACCGGAGATCGCCAGCACGCCGAAATAGACCACGGCGGGGGCCAGCACGGGGAGCAGCGAGGGGATGATCATCTCCTTGATCGCCGCCTTGGTCAGCAAGTCGACCGCGCGGGCATAATCGGGACGCGAGGTGCCCGCCATAATGCCGGGATCGTCCCGGAACTGGCGCCGCACTTCTTCCACCACCGACCCCGCCGCCCGGCCCACCGCCGTCATGGCGATCCCGGCGAACAGGTAGGGGATGAGACCGCCGAAGATCAGACCGGCGACGACATAGGGGTTTGAAAGATCGAAGGCGATGTCGCCGATCCCCTTGAAGTAAGGGAACTTGTCGGAATTGGCGATGAAGAAGTGCAAATCGTAGCTATAGGCCGCGAAAAGCACGAGGGCGCCGAGACCGGCCGAGCCGATCGCATAGCCCTTGGTGATGGCCTTCGTGGTGTTGCCGACCGCGTCCAATGCATCGGTGGACTGGCGGACTTCCTTCGGCAGGCCCGCCATTTCGGCGATCCCGCCGGCATTATCCGTGACCGGCCCGAAGGCATCGAGCGCCACGATCATGCCGGCAAGGCCGAGCATGGTCGTGACCGAAATCGCCAAGCCGAACAGGCCCGCGAGCTGGAAGGTCGAGACGATGCCGCCGATGATCACCAGCGCCGGCAGCGCGGTGGATTCCAGCGAGATCGCGAGACCCTGGATCACGTTGGTGCCATGGCCGGTGACGGAGGCCTGGGCAATCGACACCACCGGGCGTTTGCCGGTGCCGGTATAATATTCCGTGATGACGACGATGAGCGCGGTGACGATCAGGCCGATGATGCCGCAATAGAAGAGATTGAGGCCGGTGATCGTGACGCCGCCGCCCTGCCCCAGCGAGCCAAAACCGACCGTAGCATAGGTCGCGAGGGCGAGGCCGCCGATCGACAGAACGCCGGTGGCGATCAGGCCCTTGTACAACGCGCCCATGATCGAATTATTGGCCCCGAGCTTGACGAAAAACGTGCCCGCGATCGAGGTGACGATGCAAGTGGCGCAGATCGCCAAGGGATAGAGCATCGCCGATTTGAGGATGGGCGCGCCGCCGAAGAAGATCGCGGCCAGCACCATGGTGGCGACCACCGTGACGGCATAGGTCTCGAAGAGATCGGCCGCCATGCCCGCGCAATCGCCGACATTGTCGCCGACGTTATCCGCGATGGTCGCGGGATTGCGGGGATCGTCCTCGGGGATGCCCGCCTCGACCTTGCCGACGAGATCGGCGCCGACATCGGCCCCCTTGGTGAAAATGCCGCCGCCGAGACGGGCGAAGATCGAAATGAGCGAGGCGCCGAAACCGAGCGCCACCAACGCGTCGATGACTTCGCGGCTGTTCGATTCATGCCCCAGAGGACCGGTCAGCACATAGTAATATCCGGCGACGCCGAGCAGCGCCAAGCCGGCGACCAGCATGCCCGTGATGGCGCCGGCCTTGAAGGAAATGTCGAGGCCCCTGCTGAGGGACAGCGAGGCCGCTTGCGCTGTGCGGACATTGGCCCGGACGGAGACGTTCATCCCAATGAACCCCGCCGCGCCCGACAGGATCGCGCCAATGGCGAAACCGATCGCGACCGGCCAGGTCAGGAGGTAACCGATGGCCACGAAAATGACGACGCCGACTCCGGCGATGGTCAGATATTGGCGGCGAAGATAGGCTTGCGCGCCCTCGGCGATCGCGGCGGCGATCTCCTGCATCCGCGGATTGCCGGCATCGGCCGCCAAAAGTTGCGACGCGGTGACCACGCCATAGACTATCGAAAGAAGGCCACCAAGAAGGACCAGCCAAATCGGATTCATCGTCCACACTCTCCCTGGAATGATCGCATTTTCAGAGAGCCTGCCCCTGGGCACAGACCCCAGGCGGCAAAAACCGCTCTCTTTTGAGGATGTTATGGCATTTTCCCGGCCACGCGAGCCAGCAGCTCTCGCGGAAAATACTCGTTATTGTTGGGCGGACCATAGGCGGAAAGCGCCGCCTTTCGCAAATGGCCGAAATACCTATGGATTTGTGCTGGCAAGATGCGCAAAGCGAGGGCAGACCCCGGCAGAGCCGCTAGCCATGACGGGATGCAAACTGTAAAATGAAGAATCACGGACCGGGCGCTGGCCGGATCCGGGCGCCGGCCCCGTCTTAGAAATGGCTGAAGCTTCGCACGGCCAAGGCAAGCGCGGCGCCGTCCGAATCGTTGAACCGGGGCGCGGCCTCGCCGGGGCGCGACGACCCGATACGCGTGACGGCAATGCCCGCTTCTTTCGCGCTGGCCTCGAACGCCTTGGCGCTCGAGGGCGGCACGGCGCAGAGAACTTCATAATCGTCGCCGCCAGTGAGGATGGTTTCAATCAGCGCGGGGCTCAATTTGAGGGCGGCCCAGGCGGCCTCGGAAAGCGGCACGCCGTCCACGGATATGTCCGCGGTCAGGCCCGCGAGGCCCAGCATCTTGCCGAGATCGCCGGCGAGCCCGTCGGACACATCCATGGCCGCGGAGGCATGGGCCTGCAAGGCGGCACGCAAGGCGAGACGCGGACGCGGCAGGAGATAACGATCTCGCAAATAAGCCGCCGCTTTCTCGCCGAGTACCGCGATCCAAGGCGCATCCAGCCGGTCTTGCAGACGCAGGCGCAAGCCAATCGCGGCATCGCCAATCGTGCCGGAGACATAGAGAAGATCGCCCGCCCGGGCGCCCGTTCGCGGCACCATGCGGCCCGAGGGCACCAAACCGAGAACGGTGATCGAGAGGCTCAAAGGCCCCGGCGTCCTAACGGTATCGCCACCGAGCAGCGGGCAGCCGAAATCCTGCGCATCCGCGCCCAAGCCGTGAGCGAAAGCCTTGAGCCATTCGCCGGTCCAGTCCGTGGGCAGGCCGAGTCCCAGGAGAAAACCCAGCGGCGTCGCGCCCTTGGCCGCGAGATCGGAAAGATTGACGCGTAAAGCCTTACGCGCAATCGCATCGGGAGGATCGGCGGCAAAGAAATGCACACCCGCGATCAGCATATCCTTCGATATCACGAGATCGTGGCCGGGCCTCGGCGCAATCACCGCCGCATCGTCGCGCAGCCCCAAGCCGCCGGGACCCGCGAGCGGCGCGAACAAGGTGGCGATGAGTTCGTCTTCGGAAAGGCGGGTCATGAAATGGATCCAACTTCGGACGTCTATCCTCACCCGTGAAGTGAGGAGGATAAGTCCAACACGCTCACCCCTGCCCCTTCAGCCTTTTCGCCACCTTCACGGCAAAATAAGTCAAGATGCCGTCGCATCCGGCCCGTTTGAAACCGGTGAGGCTTTCCATCATCGCGCGGTCGCCATCGATCCAGCCGTTTTGCGCGGCGGCCATGATCATCGCATATTCGCCGCTGACCTGGTAGGCGAAGGTGGGGACGGCAAAGCTCTCCTTCACGCGGCGGATGATGTCGAGATAGGGCATGCCGGGTTTCACCATGACCATATCGGCGCCCTCCTCGATATCGAGCGCCACCTCGCGCAGGGCCTCCTCGGCATTGCCGGGATCCATCTGATAGGTGCGCTTGTCGCCCACCAGCGTCGCGTTGGTGCCGATGGCATCGCGGAACGGGCCGTAAAAGGCCGAGGCATATTTGGCCGCGTAAGACATGATTTGCACGGATTCGAACCCGGCGAAATCGAGCGCGGCGCGGATCGCGGCCACCCGGCCGTCCATCATGTCGGAGGGGGAAATTACATCCGCCCCGGCATAGGCCTGGTTGACCGCCTGACGCGCGAGAATCCGGACCGTGGGGTCGTTGACGATCTCGTCGCCGCGCATCACGCCGTCATGGCCGTGGCTGGTATAGGGATCGAGCGCGACATCGGTAATGAGACCGATCTCCGGCACCTCGGCCTTGATCGCGCGGCAGGTGCGGCAGACGAGATTGCCAGGATTCAGCGCCTCCTTGCCCAGGGGATCCCGCAAGGACGGATCGGTAAAGGGGAAGAGCGCTATGGCGGGCACGCCGGCCTCCGCCGCCTCGTGCGCCGCCCGCACCGCCTCGTCGACGGAATAACGCTCGACGCCGGGCATGGAGGGCACGGGAACCCGCTGCTTCTCGCCGTCGATGATAAAAATCGGCCAGATCAGGTCGTTGGAGGTCACGACATGCTCGCGCACGAGACGCCGCGCCCATTCGCTCTTGCGATTGCGCCGGGGCCGGTGGACGAGGCCAAGAGATTCGGAAAGATCGGGCGGCAGGCCGTGGGTCATGGTTTCATCTCCTCGATCGCGCGTGACGCAATTTCCCGACCGGGACTTACACGGTCCCACGTTTGACCGGGATAGGCCGATTTTCAACTTATCCCAACTTCATTTGCCCGCGAAGCGCGGAAGCGGTTAAAACCGTCGCCATTAGAGCGCGTTCCGCTTAGCTGGAATCATATGCTCGAGGGATCGCGAAAGGCCAGACCATGGGTGTACTCGTCGAAGGCATCTGGCACGACCGTGGGTACGCGCAGGATAAGCATGACGGCCGATTCGAGCGGGATGCCGCGAAGTTCCGCAATTGGGTGACGGCCGACGGCTCGGCCGGGCCGAGCGGCCGCGCGGGGTTCAAGGCAGAGGCCGGGCGCTACCATCTCTATGCCGCCTATTTCTGCCCCTGGGCCCATCGCACCTTGATCATGCGCAAGCTGAAAGGCCTCGAAAACCTCGTCACCCTCTCCATCGCGCATTGGCTGATGCGGGAAAACGGCATCACCTTCAAACAAGAGGACGATGTCATCCCCGATACCGTCAATGGCGCGGACTATCTCTATCAGGTCTATGCCTTGGCGGATCCGGGCTACGTCGGCCGGGTGACCGTGCCCGTGCTATGGGACAAACAGACCAAGACCATCGTCTCCAACGAATCCTCGGAAATCATCCGGATGTTCAATTCGGCCTTCGATGGGCTTGGCGCGGCGCCCGGCGATTATTACCCGGAATCCCAACGGCCCGAGATCGATGCGATCAATGCCCGCGTCTATGACACGATCAACAATGGTGTCTATAAAGCGGGCTTCGCCACCAGCCAGGCGGCCTACGAGATGGCGGTGTACCCGCTGTTCGACAGTCTGGACTGGCTGGAACGGCACCTTTTTTCCCGCCGCTATCTCCTAGGGGACGAAATCACCGAGGCCGACATCCGGCTTGCCACCACGCTTCTGCGCTTCGACATTGTTTACGTCGGCCATTTCAAGTGCAACATCCGCCGCATCATGGATTATCCCGCGCTCTCGGCCTATCTCACGGACCTTTCGTCCCTGGAGGCCGTCGCCTCCACGACCAGGACCGATCACATCAAAAACCATTATTATCGCAGCCATCCCTGGATCAATCCGACCGGCATCGTGCCCGTGGGGCCGGCCGCGGCGAATTCCTTCCCGACGCATTCTTTCCTGGCGAGACCCCGCGCATGAGTCACACGAACGCGAGCAGCGAACGGATCAAGCCCGAGGCCTTCGAGGCCGTGCCCGCCATTCGCTTGGGGATCACGCCCCATGAAGCCAATCAAACGCGCTGGGGCCTGATCCTCGTCGTCTTCATGCGCCTGCTCGCGGGCCTCTGGATCCTTCAGGGCATGGCGCAATGGGCGATGTTTCTGCTGCCGCCAGACGCGATTTTCGACCGCCAATCGGCCGCGCGCACGGCGGCCATGATCTTCTTTTCGGTCCTCGATCTCCTCGCGGCGGTAGGTCTATGGCTGGCGACGCCCTGGGGCGGCGTGCTCTGGCTCTTCGCGGCCGTGTCGCAAATCTTCATCAGTTTCACGCTCCCGCATTTTTTTTCCCGGAGCTGGGTCGCCGCCGATGGATTTTTGATCCTTGTCTATTTCGCTTTGACCTGGCAGGCGGGAAAAGCCACCCGCCCGTGAAAATATTTCGCGGCTTTTCCGCGCATGGTTGGCAAAAGCTGAAGAATCCGGCCCGCCTAACCCGTGATTCCGGGCGATGGACCCTATCGCCGCCGATCCCAGCATAGCGCCTGGCGTAACATCTGGATAACCACGGCTTTCTGATATTTATTGAATCTTCCAACTAAAGGCACAATAAATATTACGTATTTTGCGATCGATAAATGTTTAAGTAATCAATTGACACGTTCCGTTTACAATTATCATTGGTTTAATTCACAGCTTATTTACGCAATCAGGTAAACTTTCGATTCAGACTGTTGTTTAAACTCGTTTTCATTCGTGGCGCTTATCAATCAATCCATCGTGAAGCCAAGGCCTTCCGGCGACGGCGGACATTCCAAGGAGCAAACACAATGAGCGCAGCGCTGAAAATCGAGACAGCCAGCCATTCCAAAGGCGAGACGATCGAGGTCCGCCCGGTCTATCTCGAAGCCTTGACCCTGGTCGAGCGGCTGCACCGCCGCCTGCTCGATGTGATCAAGGATGAATTCGACCGCCGTGGCCGCAGCGACGTGAACTCGGTCCAAGCGCTGCTGCTCTATAATATCGGCGACAAGGAACTCACCGCCAGCGAGCTGCGCACGCGGGGCTATTATCTCGGTTCGAACGTGTCCTACAATGTCAAGAAGCTGGTCGAGATGGGTTATCTCCATCATTCCCGCTCGCGCTTGGACCGCCGCTCCGTGCGCATCAGCCTGACGGAAACGGGCCGCGAGGTTCACCAGATCGTCAGCGGTCTCTACGACAAGCATAGCGCGACGGTCGAGCAGATCGGCGGCATTTCCAGCGGCGAATTCGCCAACCTCAATCAGGCGCTGGTTCGCCTCGAGCGTTTCTGGACCGATCAAATCCGCTTCCGGCTCTGATAAATCCACCCCGGCCTCAGTACCGGGGTGACGAAAGACTTATTTTTCAACGGATGAGCGCGTTTCGCTAGGGCTTCCAGCTCTCCCAGGACGCGCTCCAGGCATTTTTCGAGAACGTTGGACCTGACCGGAATTCGGGTTCCACGCGCGGAAGGCGTAAAGCCTCTTCCGCATTGAACGTCCGGCCAGCTTATCCCTGTGAGCTGCGCTGGACGTTTGTTTGAAAAGCTCCAGCAGAGCTGTGCCATCATGGCAACAGACCGGCAAATGCCGCCTTATTTATCCGCTCCGGCCTTGGTTGCCACAAAATGGCCGTGCGTTTGCGGCTTGTTAAATGCCGTTGAGTATCCCTAAACAATCGCTGAAAAGGGCGCGTGCCAGTGTCATGCGCCAATTGTCCTGTCCCTTGTGACGGGAATCTGGAGTCCATGGTGGCAAATCAATCGCAGCTTTTTTCGCGCGCGTCCCTGCGTGCCCTTTCGATGGCCAGTGTCCTGGCCATTTTTGGTGTAGCGGGCGGTCACACTGCGGCGGCCGCGCCAAACGAACAATTCGCCGATCAAGCAGAATGGGCGCAGGGCTACGATGCCGATGCTCGCTTGTCCGTGACGCGTTCGACCGTCCCGGTCTTGTCGCTCGAAACCTTCTCCGCCACCGAGCAGGCGATTGAAACCTACCGCCGCATCGTCCAAAACGGCGGCTGGAACACCGTGCCATCGGGTGCCAAGCTCAAGCTCGGCTCGAACGGCGCCGCCGTCGTCGCCTTGCGCAAGCGCCTCGCGGCCTCGGGCGATCTCGATACTTCGGCCGGCGCCTCGCCCGTGTTCGATTCGTATGTCGAAGCCGGCGTGAAGCATTTTCAGGGCCGCCACGGTCTGATCGAGAATGGGATCGTCGGGCCGGAGGTCTTCGCCGCCCTCAACATTCCCGCCGACATGCGGCTGCATCAGCTCGAGATCAATCTCGTCCGCCTCAAAGCCTTTTCGGGCAATCTCGGCGAGCGGTTCGTGATGGCGAATATCCCGGCCGAAGCGGTGGAGACGGTCGAGAACGGCATTGTCATGACGCATCACCGCGCGGGCGTCGGCAAGATCGACCGCCAGTCGCCGGTCATGCAGACCAAGGCGATCGACATCAATTTCAACCCGTTTTGGACCGTGCCGGCCTCGATCATCAAGAAAGATCTGATCCCGCGCATGCAGGGCGATCCGAACTATCTCAGCGACCATCACATCCGCATCTACAACAAGGACAATCAGGAGGTCGCGTCGTCCGCGATCAACTGGCATTCCATGGAGGCGACGAATTACCGGTTCCGCGAAGATCCCGGCACCGAGAATTCGCTCGGCGTGGTGCGAATCAATATCAACAATCCCTATGGCGTCTATATGCACGACACGTCTGACAAGGGCGTGTTCGGCGATGACAACCGTTTCGTCTCGTCGGGCTGTATCCGCGTTCAAAACGTCCGGGATTACGTGACCTGGCTGTTGAAGGACACGCCCGGTTGGGATCGCGCGCATATCGACGAGGCGATTCGCTCGGGCGAACGCGTCGATGCGAAGCTCGCGACCCAGGTGCCGGTCTATTGGGTCTACATCACCGCCTGGGCGACGCCGGATGGAATCACCCAGTTCCGCGAGGATATCTATCAGCGCGACGGCTTCACCCCGGTGGCGACGGGATCGATCGGCCACCCCGTCGATCAACCGCAAGGTCCGGTCAGTCCGGCGAGCTATAGCCAGGGACAGCCGCCCTACTACCCACAGGCGCAACCCTATAATCAGCCCTACCGGACGCCAGCCGGTCAAAATAGCAGCCGCGTGCTGGAGCCGATGGATGACGAACGGTAAGAGGAAATGCGCGAGCGCCGGAAAGAGCTTGGTCTTTCCGCGCCGCGCTGATTCATCCGCGATGGATTATCCTCTGTCATAGCCACAATGACATTGTGGTTCAGCAGGTTAGCTGTTTCAGGTAGTTGAACGAATACGCCAGCGTCTTGCCCGCGCGACCGGACCTCAATTTTCCTGAAGCGCCGCGAATTAAAAGTGCGTTTAGTCCACCTTCCCCCGGCTTCGACGGCTGTGATAGAGACTCCGCGATAGAACGAACAACAAGCGGTCCGCTCGAGCGCCGCAGATGTCCCAAGGGGTTCACAATGACAAAGTCTGGCGAAACGGCCGCTTTTTTTAGCACCAACCTGCACGAGGCCGATCCCGACATGGCCAAGGCCATCGATCAGGAGCTGGGCCGCCAGCGCGACGAAATCGAGCTGATCGCGTCGGAAAACATCGTCTCCCGCGCGGTTCTCGAAGCCCAGGGCTCGATCCTCACGAACAAATACGCGGAAGGCTACCCCGGCCGTCGCTATTACGGCGGATGTCAGTTCGTCGATATCGCGGAACGTCTGGCCATCGAGCGCGCCACCAAGCTGTTTGGCGTGGGCTTCGCGAATGTGCAGCCGAATTCCGGCAGCCAAGCGAATCAAGCGGTATTCCTGGCTTTGCTCCAGCCCGGCGACACCTTCATGGGTCTCGATCTCGCGGCCGGTGGTCACTTGACCCATGGTTCGCCCGTCAACATGTCGGGCAAATGGTTCAAGCCGATCCCTTATGGCGTGCGCCCCTCCGATCACCTGATCGATATGGAAAGCGTGGCCAAGCTCGCGCAAGAGCATAAGCCCAAACTGATCATCGCGGGCGGCTCGGCCTATCCCCGCCATTGGGATTTCGCCAAATTCCGGGAAATCGCCGATTCCGTCGGCGCTTATTTCATGGTCGACATGGCCCATTTCGCCGGGCTCGTCGCGGCCGGGCTGCATCCGTCGCCCTTCCCCCATGCCCATGTCGCGACCACCACGACGCATAAGACCCTGCGCGGACCGCGCGGCGGCTTGATCGTGACCAACGATGCCGATCTCGCGAAAAAGTTCAATTCCGCGATTTTCCCCGGTCTTCAGGGCGGCCCGCTGATGCATGTGATCGCCGCCAAGGGCGTTGCCTTCGGCGAGGCGCTGCAACCCTCGTTCAAGGTCTACATTCAGCAAGTGCTCGACAACGCCAAGGCTTTGGCGGCGACGCTCGCCGAACAAGGCTTTGCCATCTCCTCGGGCGGCACCGACAACCACCTCCTCTTGGTCGATCTGCGCAAGCAGGGCCTGACCGGCAAGGCGGCGGAAGCCTCGTTGGGCCGTGCGCATATCACCTGCAACAAGAACGGAGTGCCCTTCGACACCGCGAGCCCGATGGTGACGTCGGGCATCCGCCTCGGATCGCCTGCCGCGACATCGCGCGGCTTCGGCACGGCCGAGTTCAAGAAGGTGGGCGAATTGATCGCGACCACGCTGCTTGGCCTTGCCGCCCATGGGGAAGAAGGTAATGTGGCGACCGAAGCCGCCATTCGCGCCGAAGTGGCCGAACTGACGAAACGATTCCCGATCTACTAAAGCATGTCCCGAAAAAGTTGCAGACTTTTTCGATCGAGGACATGCTCTAACCCCTTGGTAAAAGAGCGAGTTCTTATCGCTTTGGTGATTCTACCAAAGCGGAACGCGCTCTAGGACCGGAGATATTGAGGTCGCATGCGCTGTCCCTATTGCGGCAGCCTTGAAACGCAGGTGAAGGACTCACGGCCGGCGGAGGATGCCTCATCCATCCGCCGGCGCCGCGTTTGTCCGGACTGCGGCGGTCGCTTCACGACATTCGAGCGTGTGCAGTTGCGCGAACTGACGGTCGTCAAAAAGACCGGACGGCGCGTGCCCTTCGATCGCGACAAGCTGATGCGCTCGCTCGAAATCGCGCTGCGCAAACGTCCCGTGGAACCTGACCGCGTCGACCGGATGGTCAATGGCATCGTGCGCCAGCTCGAAAGCCAGGGCGACGGCGATATCCCCAGCGAAAAAATTGGCGAACTCGTGATGGAGGGCCTGCGCGCCCTCGATAGCGTGGCCTATGTCCGCTTTGCCTCGGTCTATCGTAACTTTCGCGAAACGCGCGACTTCAATATGCTGATTGACGAACTCGCCAATCCCCCGGAAGGGGAGAGTGAGACTCCCGATCCAAAGTCCGCGCCGGCCGAGAAGGTCTGACGTGGCGCCGCCACGCTAGACCCCCATGACAGCTCCGCCCATCGACCTCGAAAACGATCAGCGTTTTATGAACGCGGCCCTGGCCCTGGGGCGGCGAAGTCTTGGCCTCGCCGCGCCCAATCCCAGCGTTGGCGCGCTCGTGGTGAAGGACGGCATCGTTTTGGGCCGCGGCTGGACGGCGCCGGGCGGACGCCCGCATGCGGAAACCGCCGCTTTGGCGGAAGCCGGCGCCGCCGCCAAGGGCGCGACAATTTACGTGACCCTGGAGCCTTGCTCGCACCACGGCGGCACGCCGCCTTGCTGCGAGGCGATCGTGGCGGCGGGGATCACGCGGCTCGTCTACACCATCGAAGACCCCAACCCCGACGTCGCTGGGCGCGGCACCGCCTATTGCCGCGCGCAAGGCCTCGACGTCACCGGCGGCATCTGCACGGCGCAAGCCAAGCGCGATCATCGCGGTCATATCCTGCGCATGACGGAAAAGCGCCCGATGGTGACGCTGAAGCTTTCCGAGACCGCCGACGGCTATGTCGCCGGCGGCACGCACGATCCCCGGCTGTCGATTACCGGCGCTCCCGCCAATGGGCTCGTCCACATCATGCGCGCCATGCACGACGCGATCATGATCGGGATCGGCACGGCTTTGGCCGACGATCCCCTGATGACCGTGCGTTTGCCCGGCGTGAGCGCCAAGCCTCTGCGCGTGGTGCTCGACAGCCATTTGCGGCTGCCTGCGGCGTCCCGCCTCGCCCGGACCGCGCGCGATGTGCCCGTGCTTTTGCTGACGAGCGCGGACAGCCTCGCGGGCGGCGACGCGTTGCGAGCAACGGGGATCGAGATCGCGGCGGTGCCCATGATGGCTTCAGGTCAAATCGACCTTGGCGCCGCGCTGCGGTTTCTCGGCACGCGCGGCTTGACCCGCATTTTCAGCGAGGGTGGCCCCCGGATCGGCTCGGCGCTGATCGCGGCCGGGCTCGCGGACGAGGTCGCGCTGTTCACCGCGCCCAAGCCCTTGGCGCGCAAGGGCGTCGCGACGCTCGATTCCCTCGCCCGCGCCAAGCTGAGCGACCCCGCTTTTTACCTCCCTGTCGAGACCCGCGAGGTCGGCTCCGATCGCCTCCAGCTTTTCGAAAGGCGCGCGCTATGTTCACAGGCCTGATCAGCGATACCGGACGTGTCGAACGCGTCGAAGTCGCGGGCGCCTTGCGCCGTCTGCGTATTGCCTCCTCCTACCGGCCGGACACGATCGCGCTCGGCGCATCCATCGCTTGCAACGGCCCCTGCCTCACGGTCGTGGCCAGCGGGGCGCGGGACGGCGGAAGCTGGTTCGACGTCGAGGTGGGCGCGGAGACCTTGGCGCGCACGACGGCCGGCACCTGGCGCGAAGGGACGCGGCTCAATCTCGAACGCTCGCTCAAGATCGGCGACGAACTCGGCGGCCATATCGTGACCGGCCATGTCGACGGCGTAGCCGAGATTCTTGCCGTGGAGCCGTTCGACGGCATGAGCCGCTTCACGATCCGCGCGCCGGCCTCGCTGGCCCGTTTCATCGCGGAAAAAGGCTCGGTCTCGCTGGACGGCACGTCGCTCACGGTAAACAGCGTGGAGGGCACGGATTTCTCCGTGCTGCTCATCCCGCATACGTTGGCGGTGACCACGTGGGGCGAACGGGTGGCGGGCGACCGGCTGAACCTCGAAGCCGATCTGATGGCCCGCTACGCCGCGCGGCTCGGCGCGTTCGAGGGGCGCTAGCCGCACCCCGCCACCCGCCTGCCTGGGCAGCTCCACGTCCCCAGCCGTCTCGACGCCGCTTGCATGCACCGGGCTAGCGCGTTAGTCGAATGCACGACTCCCCCGAAGACACTGGCAAAGCCCATGGCGCATCGCACCTCCATCGTTCCCTCGTCCGACGTGATCATTCCCGAAGGCGGACGCTTTCTGATCGTGGAAGCGCGGTTCTACGAGGAGATCGGCGCCATGCTGCATGACGGCGCGGTGCGGGCCTTCACGGCGGCGGGCGTCCGCGCCGAGACGGTCAGCGTGCCCGGCGCGCTGGAAATTCCGATCGCGCTCGCCATGCATCTCGATCGCGGCGGCGTGCCTTACGATGGCTATATCGTGCTCGGCTGCGTCATTCGCGGCGAGACCTTTCATTTCGAGATCGTCTCGCTGGAAAGCGCGCGCGCCGTCACGGCTCTGGCGGTCGCTCACCGGCTTTGCTTCGGCAATGGCATTCTGACGGTCGAAAACGAACAACAGGCGATAGCGCGGGCCGATCCCGCGCAAGGCGACAAGGGCGGAGATGCCGCCCGCGCCGCATTGGCGCTGTACCGTATCAAACACGAGAAGGATTAAAGATGGCCCGCGCGATCGAACGATCCGCCGCGCGGCTTGCCGCTGTGCAGGCGCTCTACCAGATGGACGTCACGGGCAAGACGCTGCCCGATATTTTCACGGAATTCGAGACATTCTGGATCGGCCACGAAATCGAGGGCGACCAGTATAACAATGCCGAACTCGCCTTTTTTCGCGATATCCTGTCCGGCGTCCTGGCCGATCAAGGCCCGCTCGACCGCGCCATCGATGCGACATTGATCGATGGCTGGCCCTTGGCCCGCGTCGATTCCGTCATGCGCGCGACCCTGCGCGGGGGCGCCTATGAGCTAAAAAAACGCAAGGACGTCCCGGCTCGCGTCATCATCAAGGAATATGTCGATGTCGCCGGCGCCTTTTTCGGCCCCGACGAATCCGGCATGATCAATGCCGTGCTCGACGGCATGGCCCGCCAGTTCCGCGCGGACGAATTTGCCACGCAGGCTTGAGGGGCGAAAGCCCGGGCAGGCCCTCCTCCCCCGCTGAAGGGGAGGAGATAAGCCGCGTCAATCCAGCTTGTACAGCACCACCAGCGACTGCTCGTCCTGATCCTTGTAGGGCGAGACCTGGTAATAGAACACGCCCTCGCCGGAGGCTTCGAGCTTACCGAACGCGACCTTCACGTTGGGGGATTGCGTGGTGTCTTCCGAGACACGGGCCCATTCCGCGCCATTCCAGACGCCGAAGGGCGCATTGGCATCGTGTTGGTGGATTTCATTGAAAATCGCGAGCTTGCCGAAGGGCGACTCGGCCACCTTCTCGCCCTCGAGGAAACGCGTCCCCTTGAGGTTGGCGGCGACGGGATCGCTCGATTCGAAGCTCACGGTGCCGTCGGCGGCGCGATTGAGCTTGATCTCGACGGTCCCCTTTTCCTTGAACTCGGCCTTCATGTGAAGCAGCTGGGTGTACTGTGCCTCGGTAATGCCCATGTGCGCATTGTAAGGTAGCGGCTCGCCCGGCTTGCTGGATTTCACATAGTTCTTGAACCAGTCCATATTGCCTTGAACGGCCACTTGGAAGCGCTTGGAAATCGCCTGATCTTCCGGTGCGACGCGCAGTTCGACGACGCGGCCTTTGATCGCGCCGCTTGCGGGGAGATACGCATCGAGCGGGCCAGCGGCCAAAGCCAGGCCTGGGGCGCTCACGCAAGCCAAAACGAGCACGGCGGCGGCTTGCAGGCGGCGGACCGAGACGACGCTCCGGAAAGAGTTATCCAGACCACGAAACAGAAATACCATTCGAAACTCCCTTGGATTATTATCGGCCTCCCATTGCCACGGACGTTCCAGGGGAGCAAGACGCCTTTCGTTCGTGTGCCGCATGCACCGGCTCGACAGAATCACGCATGTGGCTGAAAAGTTGATAGACTTTTCCTCGATAGAGCCGGCCTAATCGGCCTGGGCGCGTCACCATGCCCTCTGGTGATTCTCGCGCACCCGGATTTGAAACTTGGGAGACCACCATGAAAGCCCTGATCATCGTCGACATGCTCAACGACTTCGTCACGGGTGTCCTCCCCAACGAGAGCCGGGCTTTGCCCATCGTGCCGGCGATCCGGCGGCTGATCGATCACGCCCGCAAGGATCCGGATTGGCTGGTGGTCTACGCCAATGACGCGCACCGGGCCGATGACCGCGAGGTCTCGATTTGGGGCCGCCATGCCATGGCCGGCACCCATGGCGCGATGGTGATCGATGCGCTGGCCCCCGTTGGCGAGGAGCGCGAGATCGTCACGACGAAGCGGTTCTACGGCGCCTTCGACGATACCGATCTCGAGGACACGTTCATCGATTACGACGTGACCGATGTGGTGATCACCGGGCAGCACACCGATGGCGCCGTGCGCCACACCGCCTATGGCGCTTTTTTCCGGGGCTATGGAATCCAGGTGCCAACCGACGCCGTCTGCGTTCTGGGCGACGGCGACAGCGAAGCGGCGCTGAACTATCTCGTCGAAATGTATGGTGTGGTCACGACCACGAGCGCCGCCTTGACCGGACGCCAGCCGCTCAAGACAGCCTATTCGAAACCGGGCTTGTAGCCGCGCCCAAGCAGAACCATATCTTGCCGGTATGAGAGCCCGGCTGTGACGGGCGCTCGAGGAATCCTCGCATGAGCCAGACCGGACCTTATCAAAACCAAACCGGCGTCCCCCTTTTCGCGGGACCCAATCTGCCGGCCGCGGCCTTTTCTGGGGTTCGGAGCCGGCGAATTTTCGCCTTTTGTTTGGATTTGGTGCTGGTCTCGATTCTCGTCGGCCTGCTCTGGACGGGGCTTTTTATCGTGACCCTCGGCCTTTCCGCGCTGCTTCTCCCCCCGCTCTTTCCCTTCGTGGCTTTTTTCTACAATGGCTTCACGGTTTCGGGATCGCGGATGGCGACCCCTGGCATGCGGGCCATGGATCTCGAAATCCGCACGGTCGACGGCTTCCGGGTTCCGTTCGTCGTGGCCGCCGTGCATGCGGTTTTGCTCTATGTCAGCTGGATGTTCCCGCCGGTCTTCCTGGTCTCGCTCTTCACCTGCGACAAACGCTGCCTGCATGACATCGCCGCCGGGGTTATCGTCGTGCGGCGCCCGGTCTAGGCACGCGGCTAGAAAGCTGTAATTTGATGCGGGCGTGCCGGGCGAATGATCTTGCGGGTTTCCGCAAGCGCGCTAAGCTAAAGCGCCGTCACGAGATGAAAAGCTCTAGGTCACGGGATAGGAGCGAGAGTGTCGAGAGAGCCGCGCGATGCCCCGCAATTCTATCTGACGGCCCCTTCGCCTTGCCCGTATCTGCCACGCCGCGAGGAGCGGAAGGTATTCACCCATCTCATCGGCAAGCGCGCCATTGCCCTGAACGACTCGCTGACCCAATCCGGCTTCCGCCGCTCGCAGACCATCGCTTATCGCCCCGCCTGCGAATCCTGCCGCGCCTGCGTTTCCGTGCGCGTCAAAGTCCATAAATTCGACATGTCGCGCGGGATGCGCCGGGTCATGGAACGCAATGCCGATGTCACCGGTAACATCTTGGCGGCGGAACCGACCTCGGAACAATATTCGCTGTTTCGCGGCTATCTCGATGCCCGCCATGGCGACGGGGGCATGGCCGACATGACGGTGCTCGATTATTCCATGATGATCGAAGACAGCCATGTGGAAAGCCGCGTCATCGAATACCGGCTCGCCGAACCGTCCGGCTCCCCCGGCGCGCTGATCGCGGTCTGCCTCACCGACATTCTCGCCGACGGGCTCTCGATGGTCTATTCCTTCTACGAACCGGAGGAAAAGACCCGCTCGCTCGGTACGTTCATGATCCTCGACCATATCGAACGCGCCCGCCAGCTCGATCTGCCCCACCTTTATCTCGGCTATTGGGTCGAGGGCTCGAAGAAAATGGCCTATAAAGCCCGCTTCTTGCCGCAAGAACGGCTCGGCCTCAGCGGTTGGGACTTGGTGCGGGGCTAAACTCTATCTACGCTCTTGCAGGTCGATCAAAGCCGACAAAAGCGCCGGCGCGATGCGCTCGTCCGGCGAGCCGGAAATCGCCATGCGCTGAGGGCGCCGCTTCGGCCGGCCGTCCTTAAGATCCTGCTCTCGCTCTTCGACCAGCACGTCCTCCTCCGCATGCCGCGCACGCGCGACTTTCGACAGCCGCGGAACCGTGGGCACCTCGTAGACGGTGACGAACTTGGAAACAGGATTGATACGCATGACGAAAGCCCTGTACGGATACAATCCGCCTAAGCTAATGCCATCGCCTTAAGAAGATGTGCATTTTCGATTTTAAGTATTTGTAAATGCAATCTTGCATTTATTAAGAAATCATTAAGTTCAATATTTGGCGCCGTGCGCCAAGATGGCACGGATTAGCTGTCTCGCGGGATCAGCAATCCGGCTCGTAGCTCCATCAATTCCAAAAAGATGAATGGTCGGAGTGGCGGGATTCGAACCCACGACCCCTAGTCCCCCAGACTAGTGCGCTAACCGGGCTGCGCTACACTCCGACTCCGGCTTCTTATAAAGAAGGTTTCGCCCCATGCAATCCCGAACCGGGCGGTGTGGGCCGCAACGGGCAGTTTTCTCGGAATTAATTGCCGGAAAGCTCAAACCGCCGGGCGCCGCGCCGCTTGCAAGATCGCTTCGCACTCCGTGATCATGGTCAGGACCGCCCGCAGACGCTCTGGATTTTCCGCTGGCTCCAAAGAGGCGGCCGGCGCCGCGGGCTCTTCCCCGGCCCCGTCTTCGAGCGGCTCGTTGGCCTCGGCCAACAGGTCTGGCGCCGGCGCGGAGAAGCCCTCTTGCAGCACCTTGACGCCCTGCTCTTTCAACAGGCGCTGGACGCCCTTGATCGTATAGCCTTCGTCGTAAAGAAGCTTGCGGATCACCGCGAGTAACCGCACATCGGCGGGCCGGTAGAAGCGTCGCCCGCCGGCGCGCTTCAGCGGCTTGATTTGGGGAAACCTCGTCTCCCAAAAACGCAAGACATGCTGCGGGAGATCGAGATTCTCGGCGGCTTCGCTAATGGTCCTGAACGCGTCAGCGCTTTTTTCCATCGATCCGCACCTCCAGGCCAGCAGCGTGGCCATCTATCGTAACCACCCCGATTCAGGCGCGGTGTTTTCCTCTCACCCATGCGGGCAGGGAGATCCCGGCGTCGAAAGCATCTCTTTTGTTTGGCCCGGAGCGGACCGGCCTTTGCGGACCAACTGGCCCGGCCATCCGCGAATGGCAGCGTCAGAGTGGCCCTCATGTCCTCGATCGAAAAAGTCCGCGACTTTTTCGGGACGGTCTCTAGTTCTCTTCGTTCGGCGGCTCTTCCCCGTTCATCAAGGCCTTGAGAACATTGGAGGGTTTGAACACGAGAACACGGCGCTGCAAGATCGGGACTTCGACGCCGGTCTTGGGATTGCGCCCAATCCGCTCGCCTTTGTCGCGCACGACAAAGGAGCCGAAGGACGAGAGCTTCACGGTCTCTCCGACCGCGAGCCGGTCCGTGATCTCGCTCAGCACCATTTCGACGAGAACAGCGGATTCCTTTCGAGAAAGCCCGACCCGGCGGTAAACCGCTTCCGCGAGATCGACCCGTGTGACGGTTTGCGGGGCCGCGACCGGAGGTGTCGAGGCCTTTGGGCGGGCAATAGATGGCTCATCCAATTTATTCATCGACACATCCGAAATCATTTTCGATCACAACTCACTAACGCCATTTTAGCGAAAGAGAGGTGACGAATTTTAGGGCCGCGCGAACTTTTTTGTGAAGTGTATGCTCCCGCTGCCCGTCCGGCAAGACGTTCAACCCCGCGCCGGCGCCAAACCTAAGACCATAAGTATTTAAAAAGAACAGGTCTTTTGACCAATACGCGATTTTTTTGCGTAATCCGGCGAGCCAGCGGCCAGGCCCGCGAGACAATATCTAGCGATCTGATTTTCCACAATTTTCTTGTGTTTACCAACGAATGAGAGCGGAACCCCAGGTAAACCCACCGCCCATGGCTTCGATCATGACGAGATCGCCGCGTTTGATTCGCCCATCGTCACGCGCCACGCAAAGCGCGAGGGGGATGGAGGCCGCCGATGTATTGGCATGCCGGTCGACCGTGACCACGACTTTGGCCGGCGCGATCCCCAGCTTCTCCGCCGAGGTGTCGATGATGCGGCGATTGGCTTGATGGGGCACGAACCAATCGAGATCCGCGGCACTCGTCCCCGTCGCGGCAAAAGCATCGGTCACCACATCCGTGACCATGCCCACGGCATGCCGGAAGACCTCCTTCCCGATCATGCGCAAGTGACCTGTCGTCTGCGTGGTGGAAGGGCCGCCATCGACGTAAAGCTTGTCGCGATGGCGCCCATCCGAGCGCAGATGCGAGGTTAGGACGCCGCGGTCCAAGACGGTCCCTTCGCCGGGCCGCGCCTCGAGGACGATCGCCCCCGCGCCATCGCCGAAGAGCACGCAGGTCGTGCGGTCTTCCCAATCGACGATTCTCGAAAAGGTCTCGGCGCCGATGACGAGCGCGCGGCGATGCGATCCAGAGGTCAGGAATTTATCCGCCGTGGCGACGGCAAAAACGAAGCCCGAGCAAACCGCTTGGAGGTCGAACGCAACGCCCCCCGTCATCCCCAACCCGAATTGAATTTGGGTTGCGACGGAGGGAAAGGTGAAGTCCGGCGTCGAGGTCGCGACGATGACGAGATCGATGTCTTTCGCCTCGAGACCGGCATCCCGGAGCGCCGCCTGCGCCGCGCGAAGACCCAGGGTCGATGTCGTCTCGTCCGGCGCGGCGATATGACGGCGGGTGATCCCCGTGCGTTGGACAATCCATTCGTCCGATGTCGCCAACTTCTCTTCGAGGTCGCGATTGGTAACGATGGTTTCCGGGAGGTAGGAACCGGCTCCCGCCACCACCGACCGGAGGCGGCCTCTCTGAACGTCAATCACAATTCATCCATCCTTGCGGCTTCGAGGGCGGCGGGGCCGGGCTCCAAAGCCGTCCGGCTCCCGGCGCCATCCGTCAACTCGCTTAATGCAATCGCAAGTGTATCACGAATCTTCCGCAACAACTCATGGTGTACCATGGCATAAGCCAGGTCGATTGCGCTAGCCGTCGCGGCAGCATCCGCTCCGCCATGACTTTTTATCACCACACCGTCGAGACCGAGGAACACGCCACCATTCGGCGGTGTGATCTTGACCCGCAATTTCGCCAAGGCGCCGCGCGCCAAGAGGTAGCCGAGCTTGGAAAGAATCGTTCCGGTCATGGCCTCGCGCAAATATTGCCCGATCTGCTTGGCCGTGCCCTCCGCCGTCTTCAGGGCGATATTTCCGGTAAACCCCTCGGTGACCACGACATCGACAGTGCCCTTGCCGATATCGTCGCCCTCGACGAAGCCTTGATAGGATAACGACGGCAGGGACGCGTCGCGAAGCATGCGCGAGGCGGCCTTGACCTCCTCGATCCCCTTGACCTCCTCGACCCCGACATTGAGCAGGCCAACGCTGGGTTTTCCGATCGAGAGCACAATATTGGCCATCGCCGCGCCCATGATCGCAAGATTGACCAGCGTGCGGGCATCCGCGCCAATGGTCGCGCCGACATCGAGAACAATCGACCGGCCCCGCAAAGTCGGCCAGATCGCGGCAATGGCCGGCCGGTCGATGTGCGGCATCGTGCGCAGGCAGATTTTCGCCATGGCCATCAAGGCGCCGGTATTGCCGGCGGAAAAGGCGGCATCCGCCTCGCCCTTCTTCACGGCCTCGATGGCGAGCCACATCGACGAATTCCGCCGTCCGTAGCGCAAAGCCTGGCTCGGCTTATCGTCCATGCGGATGGCGACGGCGGTATGAACGATTTTGGAAACCTTGGCCAAGGCCGGCCGCGCGGACAACAAAAGCTGGATTTCGCTTTGCTCGCCAAAAAAGATGAAGGCAAGCTGCGGCCGCCGGGCCAAAGCCAGGGCCGCCCCTTCCACGATCACTGGCGGCCCATGGTCGCCGCCCATGGCGTCGATCGCTATTCGCACGGATCTCGTCATGAGGGACAACGTGCCTGTAAGAGTATGGCTTGGATCACGGCTTTTCCCTAAAGCGCTCCAGGGCCGCAAACGTGGACGGCTCCGGCTTGTCATCCTCGCCGGCTAAGGCACCGGCGAAATGAACTCCCGGCTTCTTAGGATAGAAATCCCGCGCCAGCGTCAAGAATTCCAAAGCCACAGCGCCCAAATCAATCGTATTATCGACGATCAGGTCGGGGGGGTCGTCCGCACCGGCAATATCGATGACCTCAACCTGCTTCCCCCGGGCGCCGTGATCGCTGCGCGCGGGCAAGACAAAGGAAATCGAGACCTCTTGGCTTAGGATGGAGTCGAACGGCTCGAGCGTCACCACGCAGATTTGCGTGACCGCGGCTTCGACGTGGCCGGTGACGTCGAACCGCCCGCTGGCGCGCCGCGCAATATGGAAATCCGCCACCAGGGACGCCACCGCGGGCAAACCGGCATCCAGAGCGATGGCCGCGCATTCGGCGGGGCTCGCCTCGATCCGCCGGGCCAGGCCGGTTTTTTCCGGCACGTCATGGACGCGCAACGGCCGTGAAAAGGGCCCGCGCGGCGCGGCGGGGCGGTCACTGCTGGTTTTTGTCATGACACCAGCTCCTCCGGCATGAAAGCGGCGGGATCGGGAAACGGAACCGCGCCGTCGATAAAGATTTGCGCGGGCAGGCCACTCAAACCTGCCGCGACGGCCTCGGCATAGCGGGTCAGCGCCGCCAAAGCTCCGTCCGCCGGACCGGCACCGGATTCGTCTTTCGCGGGATAAAGGATATTGCGCGACAAGGCCTGGGCGAGACGCTCGTGACCCTCGCGCAAGGCTTCGTCATAGGCGGCGCTACGCCCCAGAAAAGCCCCGGCCAACGCCTTCATGCGCTTTGGCACCACCGTATCGCCCACGCCCATTTCGCGCAGGGTGCGATCGAAATGCCGGAAAATCGCATCGACGAGGTCTTGCGCGAGATCGGGGCCAGGGGCCGGCAGCGCGTTGAGCGCACGCAGCACGAGCGCGGCATGCAAGGTCAGGCTCTCGAACCGGCCCTCGAACGTGTCGGCCATGCCAAGACCGGTGAACAGCGCCGGTTGCCGCGACGCCGCGACGAGGACGGTATAAAGCCGCTCGATCACTGCCTGATTGGCGGAACGGCGAAAAAGCCCGAAAAACATCACGTCACGCCTTAAACCACCGCCAAGATTGGCCCAGAATTAACCATATCCATACATTGTGGCGAACAATCCTGGCACAAGCAGGTTTTTCAAAAACCGCCCGTTTCCTGCCACTGAAACAAGCCCCGCGCCTTGAAAAGCGAGCGGTTTCCCGTCGCCGGGTCAACCGCGCCCGGGCGGCAAGCACTTGCCGGAAAATGTCGCGAAGCTCAGCTTGGCGCAGACCTTACCTTGCTTTCGTCACAAGCTGGGGGTAGGCATCGCGAGCCCGGAAGGCAAGTGAAACTTGCCGTGGAGGGTGCTCTTGGCCGGAGACAGATAATAGCTATGCAGTTCAACGCCGCCGCATCGCACGCCGCGCAATATATGTCTTTTTGGCGGAAGCCCTTGAAATGGCTAGCGGCCGGGTTGCTCGGGGCCTCGCTCGGCGGCTGTCTTGGCTACGACGGTGAAATTCAGCACGGCTTCCAGGCCGATGCGTCGGTCTTGGCGGACGTGAAACCGGGATCTTCCGCCGAGCAAGTTCTCGTGCTCCTGGGCACGCCCTCGACCACGTCGACCGTCGGCGGCGATGCCTGGTATTATTTCTCGCAAAAGACCAAGCACGAACTCGCCTTCTTGGCACCGAAAGTCGTCGATCAACGGATTTACGCGGTCTATTTCGACAAATCGAAAAAAGTCACGCGGATCGCGAACTACGGACTGGAAGACGGCAAAGTCGTCAATTTCTCAAGCAGTACGACGCCCACCAGCGGTTCGGAAAACACCTTCCTCAAGAATATGATGCTCAATATGATGCATTTTGGATAAGCGGGAAAATGCCGCGAAGCCTTCTTCCGCTCACGGGAGAAGGACTGCGGGCCCCTCAATCCAACGGCTCGTAAGCCGTGATCTCGATACCGAAGCCGGACAGACCGACGTAGTGGCACGGTGAATTGGTCCGCAGCCTGATTGAGCTGATCCCGAGATCCTTCAAAATTTGCGCGCCAAGGCCGACTTCACGCCATTGCTTCGTGCGCAGGCTCTCGGAATCCTCCTCGTCGCGATGCGAGGTCCGCGCGGGGACCCCCGCGGCGCCGTCTCGCAAATAGATGAAAACGCCCCTGCCTTCTTCGCTGAAGCGGGCCAGAATTTTGCGGATATGTTCCCCGCCGGTGATCACATCGGCGATAATATCCACCCGGTGCAGCCGCGCCGGCATATTTTCCCCGCTGCCGATTTCGCCATGGACGAAAGCGAAATGCTGGACGGGATCGAACGGCGTGACATAGGAATAGCACATCAAAGCGCCGCTGGTTCCCACGACGGGAAAGGACGCGACCCGTTCGACGAGCTTTTCCCGCGCTTGGCGGTACGAGATGAGATCGGCGACGGAAATCCGCTTGAGCCTATGCTTATCCGCGAATTCGCTGATCTGCGGCCCGGCCATCACCGTGCCGTCGTCATTGACCAACTCACAAATCACGCCGACGGCCGGCAAGCCGGCGAGACGGCACAGATCGACCGCCGCCTCGGTATGACCCGACCGCATGAGCACCCCGCCCTCGCGCGCGATCAACGGAAACACATGGCCCGGCCGCACGAAATCGCCGGCCCCCATGTTGCCATTGGCAAGCGCCCGCACCGTATTGGTCCGCTGCTCCGCGGAAATCCCCGTGGTCAGGCCGTGCCGGACATCGACCGTGACGGTGAAGGCCGTGCCGAGCGGCGCATCGTTGGACCCGACCATCGGCGCCAGATGAAGCCGCCGCGCATCCTCCGCCGTGACCGGCGCGCAGACGATGCCGCAGCCATTGCGGATGATGAAAGCCATTTTCTCCGGCGTGCAGAGAGAGGCCGCGCAGACGAGATCGCCTTCGTTCTCGCGGTCGTCGTCATCGGTGACGATCACGATTTCACCCCGGCCAATGGCCTCGATCGCCTGGGTCACGGAGGTCTGGCTTTCGGAATGATAGATGGGCGACAAGAAATCTCTCCGCGATGCGCGCGCCCGGCACGGGGCTGCGTGTAAGAATGGGGCTGCGTGTAAGATAGGGTTAGGGCCCGGACGGTACCAGCCTCGCGGCGGACGATTGAGAATGATTGATCCGCCGATCACGCGCCGCGCGGCCTACCCCATCTGCCCCCGGTGCCGCAGAAACTGGTCGGCCAACACGCAGGCCATCATGGCTTCGCCCACAGGGACCGCCCTTATGCCGACACAGGGATCGTGGCGACCCTTGGTGACGATCTCGGTCTCGGCGCCGGACTTGTCGATCGTGAGGCGCGGCTTGAGGATCGAGGAGGTCGGCTTGACGGCGAAACGGGCGACGATGGACTGACCGGTGGATATGCCGCCGAGAATGCCGCCGGCGTGGTTCGATAAAAATCGAGGCTGGCCGTCGTTGCCGTTGCGCATTTCGTCGGCGTTTTCCTCGCCCGTCAGCGCCGCCGCGGCGAAGCCCTCGCCGATTTCCACGCCCTTGACGGCATTGATCGACATCAGCGCGCTCGCGAGTTCGGCATCGAGCTTGCCGTAGAGCGGCGCGCCCCAGCCCGCCGGCACGCCCTCGGCGACGATTTCCAGCACCGCGCCGATCGAGGATCCGTCCTTGCGGATCGCGTCGAGATAAGTCTCGAAAGCGGCGGCCGCCGCCGCGTCGGGGCAGAAGAAGGGATTGCGCTCCACCTCGTCCCAGTCCCAGTTCTTCCGGTCGATGAGCCGCGCGCCCATCTGCACCAGGGCGCCCCGGATCGCGACGCCGGGGATGATTTTGCGCGCAATGGCACCCGCGGCGACCCGTGCCGCGGTTTCTCGCGCGGAGGAACGCCCACCGCCGCGATGATCGCGGATGCCGTATTTAGCCTGATAGGTGAAATCGGCGTGACCGGGGCGAAACTTGTCCTTGATCGCGCCGTAATCCCCCGAGCGCTGATCCTCGTTGGCGATGAGCAGCATGATGGGTGTGCCGGTGGTCACCGTCTGGCCATCGGGCCCCTCCATCGTGCCGGAGAGAATGCGCACCGTGTCGGATTCCCGCCGCTGCGTGGTGAACCGCGATTGGCCGGGCTTCCGCTTGTCGAGAAAGCCTTGGATATCCGCCTCGACGAGGGGAATCAGCGGCGGGCAGCCATCGACCACGCAGCCAATCGCGGGCCCATGACTCTCGCCGAAGGTCGTCACGCGGAACAGATGGCCGAAGGTATTGTGCGACATGGGTTTCGAAAAGCCGGGATCTTTCCCCTCCCCTTGCGGGGAGGGGGATCAGGTTGCAAAAGCGCCAACTAATCCTTCAACAACGCGCCCATATCCGGCGCGGCGGGGTTTTTCATCCCGACGATATGATAACCGGCATCGACATGCAGGATCTCGCCGGTGATGCCGCGCGCCATGGGCGACAGCAGGAAGGCGGCGCTTTCGCCGACCTCTTCCGTCGACACCGAGCGGCGCAGCGGCGCGTTATATTCGTTCCAGCGCAGGATATAGCGGAAATCGCCAATGCCGGAGGCGGCGAGCGTCTTGATGGGGCCGGCCGAAATGGCATTGACCCGGATATTCTTTTCCCCGAGATCGGCCGCGAGATAGCGCACGCTGGATTCCAGGGCGGCCTTGGCGACGCCCATCACATTATAGTGTGGCATCCACTTTTCGGCGCCGTAATAGGTGAGCGTGAGCAAGGATCCGCCATTGGTCATCAGCTTTTCCGCGCGCTGGGCGACAGCCGTGAAGGAATAGCAGGAGATCAACAGGGTATTGCAGAAATTCTCGGCGCTCGTATCGACATACCGGCCGGTCAACTGGTCCCTGTCGGAAAACGCGACGCAGTGGACGACGAAATCGAGACCGCCCCATTCGTCCTCCACGGCCTTGAACACCGCGTCGATCGAGGCCTCGTCGGTGACGTCGCAATGGCCAAACACCTTGGCGCCCAATTCGGCGGCCAAGGGCCGGACCCGCTTTTCCAGCGATTCCCCCTGATAAGTGAAGGCAAGCTCCGCGCCGGCCTCGTGAGCGGATTTCGCGATCCCCCAAGCAATCGAGCGATTATTGGCGACACCAAGCACCAAGCCGCGCTTTCCCGCCAAGATTCCCGCACTTTTCGCCGTTTCGGGCGTGGTTCCCGGTTGAGTCATTCGATTTCCGGTTCAAGATATGACATCGCGGCCAAGCTTTTGGCGCAACCGCATGCCGCCTTTAAGCCTAGAGACCTCGGAAGCGCAAGGCCATCCGCAAAACGAAAGTGCTGGCTAAACCGAAAAGGGAATTGGCAGCACATGGCAGCGTTGTTAATCTAAGGTTAACGAGACGTTGTCAAAGGCGAGTCTTCGTGACGGCAGCGGCGAGGATCCAGGTGTGAAACTGCGCGAAGATCTCAACGCTATGACGCCGCGGCTCCGCCGCTATGCCCGCGCCCTCATGAGCGGACATCCCGGCGGCTCGGACAGCGCCGACGATCTCGTGCGCGCGACACTGACGCGAGCGCTCGGGTTTCGCAACCACGGCACGCATGCCGACCTCACGGTCCGGCTCTACGCGACCTTGATCCAGCTTAACCGCGACATTTTGGCCGGCGCGAGCAAAACCGCTCCCGTGCCGCAGCCCTCGCAGCCCCTGGGGATGCCGGCCGCGCCTCTTGCCGTCCGGCCGGGCAAACTCGCGACGAGCCTGATGAGTCTGGCGCTCGAGGAGCGCGAGGCGCTTCTTCTTGTCGCGCTCGACAATTTCGACCACGGGGAAGCCGCGCGGATTTTGCGAATCTCGCGTGCCGCGTTTCTGACCCGTCTCACTCGCGCGCGGCTCGCACTCGAATCCCAACTGCGCACCCAGCCCGGGCGGGCGCCTGACGACCACGATCGTCATCACTCTCATCTCCGTCTCGTCAAATGAGCACCAGCGGCGGCCCTTTCTCGTCTTCTTTCAGCGAGGCCGATCTCCATAATTTCGTCGATGGGCGTCTGGAGCCCAGCCGGCAAGCGGAAATGGCACGGCGCCTGAAGTCCCATCCGGCGGATCACGCGCGGACCAGCGCTTGGCGCGAACAAAATGAGCTGATCCGGGCTACTTTTTCGGAAGTCGAAGGCGAAGCGTTGCCGGTGTCGCTCTGCCTTGCGGCGCCCGCCCGGCTGAGATGCGTGGCGAGCGACGGCCTGCCCTTGAACGGACAGGCCTCGTCCATCCTCGAAAGACCGCGCTTCGCCAGCGAATCCAACCGGAGGCGCGCGCGGCTCCTGGCGATCACCGCGCTCATGATCTGCGCCGGCCTGACCGGCGCCGGGATCCTGCTGGCCCATCCGCCCGCGGCGATGAATAGCCCCACCTTGCCCACCGTCGACGGCTTGGAAGAATCGCTTGCCGGGAGGACGGCCGAGGCCATGGCCGGCGCGGCGGCCCCTGGCCACCGGCAGGCGCGCGGTCTGCCCGCGATCACCATTCCGGATCTCACGGCGAGCGGCTTCAGCTTCACCGGCGCCTCGGCCGATCAGGCGGATCCCCCTGCCCTGCTGCTTTTCTACGAAGACCGGAGCGCCCAGAGCATCGCGATCGGCATTGCGAATGCAAGCCCGGCCGGCCAACCCGCGGCCTCCAAACCCCTTCCGTCGCAGCATGCCGTGACCTGGCATAAATATGGAAAAACCTTCGCGCTCACCGGCACGATCGACCAGCGCCGCCTGAACGATATCGCGGCGGCGCTGCAATCCAGCTTGGGCGCCAACGGCAACTAGCGCGAATAAAATTGTCATCGGTCGTTGGCGCTCCGAGCTGGCATGCGGCGGCCGAAGTGGATGATGTTCTGGCATCCGAAGAATTGACCGCAGTTTCCCGGAAAGTATCGAGAATGACCCATGACCTCTTTGGCGCGCTTTGATTTCGATTTTTTCGCGATGGGCTCTCTATGTAGTATATCGCTCTATTCCGATGGCCCCGATCATGCCGCAAGAATCGCCGGCGCTGCCATCGCGGAAGTCCGCCGGATCGAACACCGTTATTCCCGCTATCTCGCGGACAGTCTCCTCAGCAAGATCAACCGTGCCGCGACAGCGGGCGAAAGCATCCATGTCGATGACGAAACAGGCCACCTAATCGATCACGCTTTCGTGGCGTACAAGCAATCAGATGGCTTGTTCGATATCAGCTCTGGCCTTTTGCGGAAAATCTGGAACGACGACACCGTCCGCATTCCGGGTCAGGCCGACATCCGCGCTATTCTCAACCGGATCGGCCTTGAAAAGGTCTCTTGGAAACGGCCCACGCTGAGCTTTGATGTTGCTGGTATGGAGCTCGATTTTGGCGGTCTCGCCAAAGAATACGCGGCGGACCGCGCGGCGGACGCTTGCCGATCGAACGGCGCGTGTCATGGTCTCGTCAACTTAGGCGGAGATGTCGCCGTATTCGCGCCTCATCCGGACGGATCGCCTTGGCACATCGGCATCCAGAATCCCTTGGGTGGCGAAATAGCGGTCGCCACACTTTTCGTTCCTCGGGGGGGCGTGGCGACTAGCGGTGATTACGCGCGATATTTTATGGTCGAGGGACGGCGATTCAGCCACGCCCTCGATCCGCGAACCGGCTGGCCCATCGACGGCTTGCCTTCGGTCACGGCTGCCGGAGACAGCTGTCTAGCGGCTGGGTTGATGGCGACTTCCGCACTCCTGAGGGGAAACGATGGTCCCCGATGGCTGGAGTCGATGGGAGTTCAGCATTTGTACGTCCACGCCAATGGAACATTAGGCGGCTCATTGGTGTCCTAAGGCTTGGGGTGGCGAATCTCAGCTTCCAGATGCATTCCCCGAGCGTACTTGCGCCATCAGTTGGGTCATGCCCTGAACGAAGTTTTGTTGCGAAACGGTTCCGGAGCTGCTTGGATTCAGCGATTGAAAAACGGCACTTGCGCCCATGGCGCGGAAACCCGCCGGCGGGTTCGTGGATTGGAATGCCTGATTGAACTGACTTTGTGTGATCGATCCGGTACCTGCCGTGTCGATCTGCGAGAAAAGTGTCGCCATTTTCCGCGCCGGAGGCATGGGCATACTTGCTCCGGACATGGACTGCGGTCCCCGGCTTCCCCCAACACCTGAAATTCCCATGCTCATGACAAATTCTCCGAATCATCCCTTTTCAGTAAGGTTGATATAACTTTGAGCATGCGAACCTTTCACAAGGCTTATCTTTTCCTTTAGTCTAGACAATATTTTTTGAGCGGGGCAATATTCATTGGTGCTTGATTTAAAATGCAGCAACGCATCCGTCTCTTACTCATCGTTCATCTAAGATATATTCCGAAGAATATCGATTATCAAATAGCTGAACTGACTTTTCTGCAAATGAATCGATAGTCATTGCCGCGACGCGCTTGTGGCTCCGAACATGGTGACGGAGCTTGGCGAGGCAAATAGCGACAACGCATTCGAAGCCGAATTAATCCTGGAATACGTCGTCGCTTCGGCAAATAAGCATTGGAAGAGCACGCCCGGCTCGCAAGGCGTACTACTGTCTTTGCTCGCTTGGTTTCGCACAAATCTCAGAACGCGACCCACGCATAGAGCAATACGGTGCTGTTGCCGGAAGCGTCATGGCCAGCCCCATCGAAATTCGTGGTGCCGCCATAGACCTGTAGATATTGCGTATAGGATACGCCGATCCGGGCGTTGGCATAGGGCCAGAAGGACGGACCGCCATGGCTGAAGGGCAAATAGGCCGCGTCGAAGATCAGGCCATTTCCATTCGGGCTGTTGACCAGCGAATTGGCGCCATAGAGCCCGGCATCGGACGAGCCCGTCACATTGAAATAGCCCGCCGAGAGGCTGTAGGTATGATCGTAGACCCAGGAGCCGTTGGCCTTAAAACTGTTCAGCCAATTGCTGGCATTCGTGGAACCGCTTTGCGCAAAGGTCGAGTTCAGCCGCTGCGTTTCATAAATATCGGTTAGCTTCAGCGTGAAGCTCTGTTTGTCGCCGGCGTATTGATACTGCGAATCAAACCCGACATCGGTAATATGATCGACCCCGAAACCCGAGACGCGCCCCGGCAGGATGTTCATATCCATGCCGAATGTTCCGACTTCGAGATAATGATCGCCCCAATGCGGCTCGATCGCGAGGCGCCAATAGGGCGCGACACCATCGATCGCGCTCGATGAATCGACATCCGGCTCACCCAGTGCATTGAGCGCCCCCTTCGACAAGGTGCGATAGCCCGACACCTCGGCATAGACCATGTCGTTCCAGAACACATAGACGCCGGCCCCCGCGACCTGCCCTGCAAAACCGCCCTCGATCGTCGTGGCGGGAATCGGGAATTGCGGCGCTAGGGTCGAGCTGACTTGGGGGAACCCCCAGGCAGGGGTCGTGTTCCAAACATCTTGAACCGTCGGATTATTATTGACGGAGACCCCGTAGATCATGTCCTTATCGAAAATCGTGGTCGTATCGGCGTAGCGGATATCGGTATTGTCGAGCATCACATGCCCGGAAGCCCGGTCGTAGGTGCCTTGGATGAAGGCGCCCACATTGCCGTAGATCTGGCCACCATAGAAAAGACTGGCCTGCTGGAGGATGAAATTGTCATTGACGCTCGTCCCAGGTGACGGCGGCGAATCTTGGTTCACGCCGGTATGTGTGAAGGTCGGGAGTAACATGACCGCGATAGGTGGGAGCTTGCTGTCCCCGCCGCCCAGCGTGTAACCGCTCAGCTTGAAGCGCCGGCCGAAAGGTGTCAGTTCCGGAAAGGCCGTGTGGCAGGTCGCGCAGGGTTGCCCCGTCTGCCGGGCGTAGCTCGGAACCGCCTGGGCACGTTTGACTGTCGCGGTCATCGCCAAGACAGCCACCACGGAGGCCCCGGCCAAGGCCAAGCCTAGAATGGCGTAATCCTTGATGGTTTTCCGGCGCTTGGAATTGCGCATTTGATGCCCCCCGGCGGTAGTTGACGTACCAATAGAATCTTTTCTCGGCGTCAATTATCATGAAATAGCGTAAAAAAAGCGTTCATTTTAGTCACACTTCATAAATTTCAATCACTTGCACACGATCTAATTTGTGCAATTTATCTTGGAATTGACCATCTTAAGCTTTGATTTTCGTCAATGGCGCGCCCATCGATTCGCGTTACTCCTTCGCTTGATCCACACGGGGTGGAGACAAAGCCAGAGGATGCGCCATGTCCATTTCAGATTTCAAAACGCCTGACGGGATGTCCCGGCGTGCGCTTTTGCGGGCGGGTGTTTCCGCAGCAGGCGCGGCCGCCCTGATCGGCACAGCGACAGGCCCCGCCAGCGCGAAAATGGCGCCGGGAGCCGTCGGATATCAGGATTCGCCGCACGGCAGCCAAGACTGCTCGAGTTGCAATCTGTTCGAGGCGCCGTCGTCGTGCAAAAGCGTCTCGGGCAAGATCAGCCCGAACGGCTGGTGCAAAATCTACGTCAAGAAAGCCGGTTGAGTTCAAACGAGCGAGCCCGGCGGAAAGGGCTGGGGTCAGCCCAGCCCTTTCCGGGGATCGTAAGCGTGGTTCGCCGCCAGCGTGCGCGCGAAGGACTCGAGATCGTCCTTGGCGTGGTCTGGCAAGACGATCTTGAGAGACACCAACAAATCGCCGCGCCCCGATTTGCCGTCGGGTAATCCCTTGCCGCGAAGCCTCAGCGTGCGGGCGCCGTTGGAGCCAGCGGGAATCCCGAGCTCGACCGGGTTTTCGAGCGTCGGCACGTTCACCTTGGCGCCGAGCACGGCCTCGTAAAGGGTGATCGGCAGATCGAGCCGGAGGTCGCGGCCTTCGACCCGGAAAAACGGATGTTTGGCGATATGCACGGTCACGATGGCATCGCCCGGCGGGCCGCCTTGCGGGCTGGGCTGACCCTGGCCTTTGAGACGAATCTGCTTGCCCTCCTCGATCCCGGCTGGCACCGAGATTTCGAGATCGCGGCCTGTCGGCAGGCTGACACGGACGTTGGCGCCATGCACGCTGTCCGCGAGCCCGACGCTCACACTGGCCTGAACGTCTTCACCCCTGACCGGCGCATGAGCCTGCCCGCCCGGATGGCGCGTGCCAGCCCGGCCGCCAAAGAGATCAGCGAAAATATCGCCGGGATCAAAGCCTTGCGCACCGCCGCGGCCCGGACGGCCGCCGAAATTGAATTCGAAATGTTCGGCGCCCGCCCCCGCGTGGCGCGGACCGGTTCCGCCCGAAAAGCCTTCGAAGCCTTGAAACTTCGGTTTGCCCTCGGCATCGATTTCCCCGCGATCGAAAGCGCCGCGCTTTTTCTCGTCGCCGAGAATTTCATAAGCGGCGCTCGCCTCGGAGAATTTCTCTTTGGCCCTGGCTTCGGTGCTTTGGTCGGGGTGATATTTCTTGGCCAGCCTGCGAAAGGCTTTTTTGATATCGGCCGCCGTTGCGCCCTTGGGAACGCCCAAAATTAAATAAGGATCACGCATTTCTAAAGAGCCCACTCCACCGCCTGCCCACCTTCGCCCGGATTACCCAGCGCGAAACACCCATCGAGGCGCAGGCGTATGTCTCGGCTATCATGTGGGAAGTCATACGAAAGCCGCAAGACGGCAGGCCTCGCTTGCTCAACTCTTACCCAGCTCTTTGCGATCGGTCACGATCCAATTGGCGCTGCCCGTCGCCGTGCAAGCTTTGCCCTGACTTTCCGTCGCCACGCCATCGTGGACCATCGTCTCGACGAAGGGGCGGCAAATCCTGGCATCGGCGGGATAGGCGGGCCCCGAAGGCTTAAACGTGCCTTTGTCGCCGCTGGCAGGGTCGTCCCACGTTACCGCCGTTCCCGCGCCCTGGAGATCGAGAGCCGTCGCCAAGGCGGCTTTCGCGCGGCGCTGATCCTCCTCGTCCCGCAAGAGGCCCGGCCGTGGCTTGACCGACCCCGTGACATCTTCGCTTTGCGGCACCATGGACGCGATCGGATAGGAAACGGCGCAGCCGCCAACCGGCAAAGCAAGGGCGGCGCAACCCGCCAGTGCGGCGCAACGGCACAAGCGCAAAGAGCCACTTACCCCTACCAGGACGCCTCCTGCTGCGCTATGTTGAGTGGACTGTTGCACAAACGCACCGGGCCAGAAAAAACTCTCAGCGGGATACTAACGTGAACCAGTTAAAGAGCCGTGACTTCGAGCTGGCCGAGGATCCGTTTATCTTATTTGACGCATGGCTGGACGAGGCCACCGCAAGCGAACCGAACGATCCCATCGCCATGGCCCTTGCCACCGTCGATGCCACCGGCTTGCCGGACGTCCGCATCGTCCTGATGAAGGGCGTGGACGAGCGAGGGTTCGTCTTCTACACGAATTTCGAGAGCAAGAAGGCCGAGGAGTTGCGGGGCTCGATGAAGGCAGCCGCGCTGTTTCATTGGAAAAGCCTCCGGCGGCAAGTCCGCATCCGCGGGCCGATCGAACAGGTGACGGAGGCGGAAGGCGACGCTTATTTCGCCAGCCGCCCGAGGCCGAGCCGGCTCGGCGCCTGGGCCAGCCGGCAGTCGCGCCCCCTGGAAAGCCGGGCGGTCCTGGAACAGTCCTTCGCGGAAGCCAATGCGCGCTTTCCCGGCCCGGACATTCCCCGTCCGCCTTATTGGAGCGGGTACCGGATCAAGCCGCTTTCCATTGAATTCTGGCGCGATGGAGCGCACAGGCTGCACGACCGCATCCAATTTTCACGATCGGGGGTCGAGGAAAATTGGAGGAAGCAGCGGCTTTATCCGTGAGCGACAACCGGCTTTATCCCGTCCGCCCGCTGCTCGCCGCAAGCCTCGCGGTGTTCCGCGACAATCGCGTGTTGCTGGCGCAGCGCTTCGTGCCGCCGATGGAAAACCGCTTCACCTTACCCGGAGGTCTCGTCGAGCCCGGCGAGAGCTTGAGCGAGGCCGCCTTGCGCGAAATGCGCGAGGAAGTCGAGGTCGAGGCGCGGATCCTCGGCTTCAACCGTCATGTGGAGATCGTCGAGCGCGATCCCGATGGCGCGGTGAAACGCCATTATGTCATTGCCTCGTTCGTGGGGGCTTGGCTCGCCGGCGAAGGCGTCACCGGGCCTGAAGCTCAGGCCGTCGCCTGGGTGGACCGCGAAGGCCTGCGCGATTTCCCAGTCTCGGACCATCTCCTCCCGCTGCTCGATGCCGCCTGGGTGATCGCGGAACGCGCCGGGTTGATCACCGCCACGCCAAGCCCCAGGAGCGCCGCGTGATGCGGAGACGCGCTCTTGGAAATAATTTACTTTCAAGCCATTGCGGAAATATTCCGGGATCTGATTCCCTTCCCCCTTGTGGGGAAGGGTTAGGGATGGGGGTTCTCTCCATCTGCTTCAATACGGAAGAGCACCACGAACCCCCACGCCCGACCTCTCCCCACAAGGGGGAGAGGAGCAGATCGCGGCGATCCATCGCTGCTCCAGCTTTCGCGGCAGTCTTCTGCCTCATGGCTCTCATGCCCGCCGCGCGGGCCGACCCTGCCCCTCCGCCGGCGGCCGTGATCGAAACCAAACCCTATGATCCGAGCTTGATGCGGCTTGCCGAAGTATTAGGCGCGCTCAGCTATTTGCGCGGCCTCTGCCGGGAGAAGGATGCCGCGGCATGGCACGCCCGGATGCAGGCTCTGCTCGAGGCCGAAGGCACGACGCCAGCCCGTAAGGACCATCTCGCCGGCGCCTTCAACAGCGGCCTACAGGGTTATGCGCTCTCATACCGGACCTGCACGCCCAACGCGCGCGTGATCATCGACCGTTTTTTGAGCGAAGCCTCGCGCATCACCAAGTCACTCGAAAACCAATTTGGGCCGGGCTAAGATACACCCTCCCTCGGCAGCGCCTCGGCAAAGCGCACGGCCTCGCCGCTGGAGGGCGCGGTCAACTCGCCCTCCCACATCACGCGGCGGCCCCGGACGAACGTGCCGACCGGCCAGCCCGTCACGCACTTGCCATCGTAAGGGGTCCAGGCCGAGCGCGAGGCGATCCAGCCATTGGTGATCGTGGCCTGACGCTTGAGATCGACGACGGTGAGATCGGCATCGTAGCCCACCGCGACCCGTCCCTTGCCCGCGATTTGAAACAGCCGCGCCGGCCCGGCGCTGGTCATGTCGACGAAACGCGCCAGACTGAGACGTCCCGCCGCGACGTGATCGAGCATGATCGGCACGAGCGTCTGCACGCCGGTCATGCCCGAAGGGCTTTGCGGATAGGGCTTGGACTTTTCCTCCAACGTATGGGGCGCATGATCGGACCCCAGAATATCGGCGACTCCCTCCGCCAGCCCTTGCCAAATCCGCGCGCGATGCGTCTCGTCCCGCACCGGCGGATTCATCTGCAACAAGGTGCCGAGCCTGACGTAATCGGCGGCCGTCAGCGTCAGATGGTGCGGCGTGACCTCGCAGCTCGCGATATCCTTGTGATCCGCCAGAAACGCCATTTCCTCGCCCGTCGAAATATGCAGGACGTGAATGCGGGCGCCCTGCTCGCGCGCGACGCGCACCAGGCGTTGCGTGCAAAGCAAGGCCGCGAGCTCGTCGCGCCAGACCGGATGGCTCGAGGGATCCCCCGGCACGCGAAAATCCCGGCGTTCGCCCAGGCGGGCCTCATCCTCGGAATGAAACGCCGCGCGCCGCCGCGTGTTGGCGAGGATCGAGGCGACGCCGGCATCGTCCTCGACCAGTAGCGAGCCGGTCGACGAGCCCATGAACACTTTGATGCCGGCAGCGCCTGGCAGACGCTCCAGCTCCGCCACGGCATGGGCATTCTCGCGCGTGCCGCCGACCCAAAAGGCGAAATCGCAATGCATGCGGTGATGGCCGCGCCGCACTTTCTCCGCCAGCTCCGCCTCGCCGGTGGTCAGCGGATTGGTGTTGGGCATTTCGAATACCGCCGTGACGCCCCCCATGACCGCCGCGCGCGATCCCGTTTCCAGATCCTCCTTGTGTTCGAGGCCCGGCTCGCGAAAATGCACCTGCGTGTCGATCACGCCCGGCAGGATATGCAGGCCAGTCGCGTCGATCACCTCGCCCGCGCTCGCGGCCGAAAGCTGCCCGAGGGCCACGATCTTTCCGCCGGCGATGCCGATATCCCGCGGCCCCGTTCCATCGTGATTGACGAGGATTCCGCCTTTGAGAAGAACATCAAAAATCTGAGACACCGGGCTCTCCTGCGGCGGCAGCGTGGATCGACTCTTGCCTGTCTAAAGTGCTTTCCACTTGGATCGCTCTCTTTATTAGCAGTTGCCGTATTTCCTCAATCACAAAAGTCTGCAACCGTCGTCGGCCATGCCGATGGAGTGCGTCATCCTGCCTTCGCCAGTTGATGTGCCGTCCAAAATCCTCCACATCGTGAGAAAACCAACAGAGAAAGTCGAGATCACGACATGACCCAGTGCCTGCTGAGCGATCGCGGCGTGATTGCCGTGACGGGCGAGGACGCGGAAAGCTTTTTGAACCGCATGTTCACGAATAGCGTGCTCGACATGCGGCCGGGCTCCGCGCGCTTTGCCGCTTTGCTCTCCCCGCAAGGCAAGCTCTTGTTCGATTTCTTCGTCCTTCGCCAAGCCGATGGATTTCTCTTGGATTGCGTGAAGGACCAAGCGGCGGAGCTGGCCAAAAGACTCACGATGTTCAAGCTGCGGGCGAAGGTAGCGATCATTGATCGCTCGCCCGAGCTTGGCGTGGCCGCGGTTTGGGACAGCGTCTTGATGGAAGCGCCAGGGCCGGCCTTTCGCGATCCCCGCCATAATGGGCTGGGCTATCGCATCGTCGCCGGGCACGAGGCGCTCAGCACCCTCGAAGATGCGGGCGGGGACTACGAGGACCATCGGATCGCGCTCGGGATTCCCAAAGGCGGCGTGGATTTCCCTTATGGGGACACATTCGTGCATGACGCCAATATGGACCTGCTGCATGGCGTCGATTTCAACAAGGGCTGCTATGTCGGCCAAGAAGTCGTCTCGCGCGTGCATCACCGCAATTCAGCGCGAAAGCGCGTGGCGCGGCTGCAATTTTCCGGTAAAGTTCCGGCGCCCGGGGCGAATGTCCAAGCCGGCGAGACAGCGCTCGGCACGCTGACTTCCGTGAGCGGCGAGACCGGTCTCGCCACTCTGCGGATCGACCGCTTGGCGGAGGCCGGGACAGCGGGTATTCCTGTTACCGTGGAAGACGTACGCGTCGCGGCCATTGCCCTGCCCAGCGTCAGCGAAATCGAACCGCCCGCCTATGCCCAAGATCTCTATTGATTCGACACCCTGCCGCTGCGCCTGGTGCGGCACGGACCCGCTCTATGTCGCCTATCACGACGAGGAATGGGGCGTGCCGGAATATGATGGCCGCGCTCTGTTCGAAAAGCTGGTCCTCGACGGGTTTCAGGCCGGGCTTTCCTGGATCACGATTTTGCGCAAGCGCGAAGCCTTCCGGACGGCCTTCGATCAATTCGATCCCGAAATCATCGCCCGCTACGACGCGGACAAACTGGCCGCTCTCATGGGCAATGCCGGGATCGTGCGCAACCGGGCGAAAATCGAGGGCGCGGTCGCCTCGGCCCGCGCCTATCTCGCGCTCAGCGGCGCGGAGCCTTTTTCGGATTTGATCTGGGGCTTTTTCGACGGCGTGCCCCTGCGCAACAAATTCGCCAGCCATGCCGAGATCCCCGCGGCCACGCCGCTCTCCACGGCGCTTTCGAAAGAGCTGAAACGCCGTGGCTTCGGCTTCTGCGGCCCAACAATCGTCTATGCCTTCGCCCAGGCCTGCGGGTTGATCAACGATCACGTCGAGACGTGTTTTCGCGGCGAGGAATGCGCCGGGATGGCGCGGCGATAATGTAGGCCGTCCTTGCGAGCGAAGCGCGGATTGCTTCGCTTCGCTCGCAAGGACGGCCTCGGTACAACGGGAAAAGGGACAGCTACGTCCCTTTCCCTGGTCTCGGTAAATCTCAGTGCTTCAGCGGAAAATCCGGAACGATACGGCCTGATTTGGCCGGCTCCTCGGTCTCGGCGACGGCTTCGGTGGGCTCGCCCACCTCGTCGTCGTCCGCATCGGCTGGGGCCACGAGATCGTCGTCGAGCTCGGGGTCGTCGCCGCCATCCTCGCCCTTCAAGCGGCGCGCCTTGGCGCGGCGCACTTCGGGCTCCGCGCGGACGCGCTTCTTGCCGGCCTCGACAATATCGCGCTCGGGACGCGGCAAAACCGGGCCTTCGGGGAAGACGAAGCCGAGTTTCTTCACGCCCTCGTCGTCCGTCGTCACCATCACGCGGACGGTGCCGCCGTTTTTCAGGCGGCCGAAGAGAACTTCGTCGGCGAGAGGCGTCTTGATCGTCTGCTGGATCACGCGGGCCATCGGGCGGGCGCCCATATGCTCGTCGTAACCATGCTCGACGAGCCAAGCGCGCGCCTCGTCGGTCAGTTCGATCGTCACGTTGCGGTCGGCGAGTTGCGCCTCGAGCTGCATGATGAACTTATCGACGACCTTGACGATCACTTCCGGCGGCAGGTGGCTGAAGGAAACGATCGAATCCAGCCGGTTGCGGAATTCCGGCGTGAACAGCTTGTTGATCGCCTCCTTATCCTCGCCTTCCCGCTTGTTGCGGGTGAACCCGAAGGCGGATTTGGCCATGTCGGCCGCGCCCGCATTGGTGGTCATGATGAGGATCACATTGCGGAAATCGATCTGCTTGCCATTGTGATCGGTCAGCTTGCCGTGATCCATGACCTGCAGAAGGATATTATAGAGATCGGGATGCGCCTTCTCGATCTCGTCGAGCAGCAACACGCAATGGGGATGCTGATCGATGGCATCGGTGAGCAAGCCACCCTGATCGAAACCGACATAGCCGGGCGGCGCGCCGATGAGCCTCGAGATCGTGTGCCGCTCCATATATTCCGACATGTCGAAGCGCACGAGTTCGACGCCGAGGCTGACGGCGAGTTGACGCGCCACTTCGGTCTTGCCGACGCCGGTCGGACCGGAGAAGAGATAGCTGCCGATCGGCTTTTCGCCATCGCGCAAACCCGCCCGGGCCAGCTTGATCGCCGAGGTGAGAGCCTCGATGGCCTTGTTTTGACCGTAGACCACGCGCTCCAAGGTCTCGGTCAGATGCTGAAGCACCTCGACATCGTCCTTCGAGACGGTTTTGGGCGGAATCCGCGCCATGGTCGCGATGGTCGCCTCGATCTCCTTGATGCCGATCGTCTTCTTGCGCTTGGGCTCGGGCAGCAGCATTTGACTGGCGCCGGTCTCGTCGATCACGTCGATCGCCTTGTCCGGCAGCTTGCGGTCGTGGATATAGCGGGCGGACAGTTCGACAGCCGCCTTCACCGCCTCGTTGGTATATTTGACCTTATGGAATTCCTCGAAATAGGGCTTGAGACCCTTGAGGATTTCAATCGCATCCGGCACCGACGGCTCGTTGACGTCGATCTTCTGAAAGCGCCGGACCAAGGCCCGGTCCTTTTCGAAATATTGGCGATATTCCTTGTAGGTCGTCGAGCCGATACAGCGCAGGGTGCCCTGCGCCAGCGCCGGCTTCAAAAGGTTCGAGGCATCCATCGCTCCGCCGGACGTTGCGCCCGCGCCGATCACCGTGTGGATTTCGTCGATGAAGAGAATCGCTTTTTTGTGGTTCTCGATTTCCTTCATGACCTGCTTGAGGCGCTCCTCGAAATCGCCGCGATAGCGGGTGCCCGCCAGCAACGTACCCATGTCGAGCGCGAAGACGGTCGCCTCCGCCAGAACTTCCGGCACTTCGTTCCTGACGATCTTGCGCGCCAAACCTTCCGCTATCGCGGTCTTGCCGACGCCAGGATCGCCGACCAGCAGCGGGTTGTTCTTGTGGCGGCGGCAGAGCACTTGGATCGTGCGCTGCACCTCGTTCTCGCGGCCGATCAGAGGATCGATCCGCCCATCCCGCGCCTTCTTGTTGAGATTGACGCAATACGCGTCGAGCGCGCCCTCTTTCTTCTTGGCCTCGCCCGGTTCCTTGCCGTCCTTCCCCTCGCGGCCCTCGTTCTCGTCCTCGGCGCCGCGCGGCCCCTTGGAGGGGTCGGAGAGGCCCGGCCGCTTGGCAATGCCGTGGCTGATGTAATTGACCGCGTCGTAGCGGGTCATGTCCTGCTCTTGCAGGAAATAGGCGGCATGGCTCTCGCGCTCGGCGAAAATGGCGACCAGCACGTTGGCGCCCGTCACTTCCTCGCGGCCGGAGGATTGCACGTGAATCACGGCACGTTGAATGACGCGCTGAAAGCCCGCCGTCGGCTTGGCGTCCTCGCGGCCATCGCTCACGAGATTATCGAGTTCTTGATCGATATATTCGCGGAGATTCTTCTTGAGCAGATCGAGATCGATCGAACAGGCCCGCAAGACCGCCGCCGCTTCCGCATCGTCCGTCAGACTGAGAAGCAAATGCTCCAAGGTCGCGTATTCGTGGTGCCGCTCATTGGCGACAGCCAGCGCCCGGTGCAGGGATTGCTCGAGATTGCGGGAGAAGGACGGCATGGCTTCTACCTCTATTTCTTTTCCATGATGCATTGCAGCGGATGCTGATGCTTGCGGGCATAATCCATCACTTGCGTGACTTTGGTCTCGGCGACTTCATAGGTGAAGATTCCGCACTCCCCGACGCCATGCTGATGCACATGCAACATGATTTGGGTCGCTTCCTCAGGACCTTTACTGAAATATTTACGCAGCACGGCCACGACGAATTCCATCGGCGTGTAATCATCGTTCAGCAGCAGCACCCGGTACATGCCCGGGCGGCGGGCTTGAGTCTTCGTGCGGGTAATGACAGCCGTCCCGGTTCCGCGGCCATCGTCACCGCCGCCCCCGTCCTTTTGCGGCTCCTTGGCCATCGAGACCGGCATGACCGTCACATAACTCATCGGCACCACGGCAACCATCGTCTCCCCGGTCTTATGATTCGTGTCCGGGCGCCTCCCAGGCGCGCCGTCAATATCGGCGCGCGCATCACCGGGACGCACGACACCGGCAAGCACAACGCCGGGAAGCGAGCCGCCAACCGGGCCCCGCCGGGACTCGAAGGCGCGTTTGAAAAATCTTGCCGTCAAATCAACCCATCCTCATCCTGTCTGGAATATGCGGCGAGAAAGGCGTCATTGCTAGACCTGCGGATTCATTTACCTCGCGGCAAATGGCCCATGGCCTGTCCAAAACTCGAAAACTCCTGTTCGCGGCGGTCCCTCGCAAGGATGCTGCCAATCCAGCAACGAAAAAAGGCCCGACTGAGGTCGAGCCTTTCAAATACGCGGGCGCTTGTAAAGACGGGTGCCAAAACGGCACCCTGCTTTATCGAATTACTGCTGGATGGAGCTCTTGGCTTGCGCGAAAGCGGTCTCGACCGGCTTGATAGCTTCCTTGGCGAGTTCCTTGTAGAGTTCGCTCAGCTTGGTCGCCTGAGCGACGAAACCTTCGAGCTGGGACTTGGCAAATTCGGTCTGAATCTGGATCGCGCTCTCGAGCGTCTTAGCGGTGAAAAGCTTCTCGATGTAAGAAGAGGTGCTTTCCAACGAACGCTTGGAATAATCGGTCGTTTCCGTGGCGATCGCCTGGAAACCACGCGTAAGGGTCGCCGCAGCGGCCGCAGCATGCTCGAGCTGTTCTTTGCTGGCCTTCTGGAATTCGTCGAATTGCGTAGCCATTGGTCCTACTCCCGTTTGTCTGATCGCGTGCTCCCGAAGTCGCTTCTGGATCACGGCGGGATCATTTCAACCGCAAAATAAACATAGTGCACCGCACAAAATCCGTCAATGAGTCTTTTGTTGCGCCGCAACATTTTTCTTATGCCGGCAGCCGGAGCATGCGCTCGCCGGCCTGGAGATTCCGCTTCGTGGAAATGCACTTCAAGACGAATGGTTCCTTAACCCTAGAGTAACTCAAGGGGGCTAGTGTGGCCTACGAGACACATTGTCTTGAGGCCGCGCCGGAGCCGCCTCGTGGATCGAGGTGGGGGATTAACGCGTATGGTCGAGTTGCCGCCGGAGAAACGCCGCCTTGTTCGCCGGGCGGTCCTTCGAGGGTTAAGCCTCACCTTTCTTCTCACGGCGTCCGCGCTGGGACCCGCCGAGGCGCATCACAGCCATCATGGCCACCATCACGGCCGCGCGGTTTTGGCGCACCGCATCATTTTCCGCATTCGCCACACGGCTCACATGCATGCCCCGCTCCACGTGCGGCCAGGATCCTATAATCCGCCCTTCTCGGCCTATGCCGTGGACGGCAATTCCGGGCACGTGCTTTATGGGCGCGACGAAAACGAAGTGCGGCATCCCGCCTCGCTCACCAAGGTGATGACGCTTTATCTCCTGTTCGAGCAGCTCGAGAAAAAGCGCCTGACCCTCGACAGCGAACTGACCGTGTCGCAACACGCGGCGGCCCAGGAGCCGACCAAGCTCGGCTTGCGGCCGGGCTCGACGATCCGCGTCGAGGATGCGATCAAGGCGATCGTCACGAAATCGGCGAACGACATGGCCGTCGCGGTCGCCGAGAGGATCGGCGGCGACGAAGATAATTTTGCCCGCCTGATGACGCGCAAAGCGCACATGCTCGGCATGTCGCGCACGCTTTACCGCAATGCCTCGGGCCTGCCCAACGACGAGCAACTGACCACGGCGAAAGATCTGGTGACGCTGGGACGGGCGATCCACGATCATTTCCCGGGATATTACCGCTACTTCTCGACCCCGTCGTTCCGCTACGCCGGCCAGTTCATGCCCAACCACAACCACCTGATGGAACATGTGGAGGGCATGGACGGGATCAAGACCGGCTATACCCGCGCCTCCGGCTTCAACCTGCTGACATCGGTCAAACGCAACGGACATTATCTCGTCGCGGTGGTCCTCGGCGGAAAGACGCGCCTCGGGCGCGACCGCATCATGTCCGACATGATCGAGTCCCTCGTCGACAAATGCGCGACGGTGCGAACCGCAAGCGTGATCGAGGAAAATCCGGCCCTCGAACAAGTCGCCGAAGCCATCCCCGTCGTGCAACATACGGGCGAGGCCGCGCCCGACGTCGAAGCCGTCAACGAAGAGGATGCCGAAGAACAGAGCGGCCCGGCGCCGGTCAAGGTCAAGCCCGAACCCATCAAGACGGTTCCCACCCCCGTTCAGGTCGCGTCTCTCCCGAGCGATAGCGCCCCGGCCCGCGCGCGCCCGGCCTTCGTTCCGGGCATGCCGAGCGACCGGATGGCGACCGGTTCGATCAAGCCGCGCGACAACTCGGATGATGGATCGACTTCGCATGCCGCCGGGGATGCCGCGCTCTCGAGGCGGGCGCTGCGCGAGGCCGCGAAACAAGCAAAAGACAACGAAGCCAAAGGGAAGAACGCGCCGGTCAAACTCGCCAAGGCCGAGCCAGACCATGCGGAAGAACCGGCCCGGCCCGCGATCGCCCATGAGGGTTGGATGATTCAAATCGGCGCGACGGACAATATCGAAAAAGCCAACGAGTTGTTGTCGTGCGCGAAAGGCCAGAGCCAAGGGACTCTTGGCGCCGCCAAGCCGTTTACGGAAAAAGTGCAGAAGGGGCAGGCGACCCTCTACCGCGCCCGCTTCGCCGGCCTCGAGGCAAACTCCGCGGAGAAGGCCTGCAAAGCGCTAAAACGCTCGGGTTTCGCCTGCTTCGCCACGAAGAATTAGAGAGGAACGGGAAGCGCTTTCCACAGTCGCGGAAATCGTTTTTGAAACAAGTGTTTATGCCGATTTGCGTATGCGTAGCGTGAGTGGAGTGTTTAGGTATGCCGGCGCATCAAGACCTCTTTGGCCTCGTTCACCCGGGCGGCAAGATCCGTCGATCCCCCTTGATCGGGATGCAACTTCTTCATCAGCGAGCGATGCGAGCGGACCACGTCGTCCCGCGCCGCCCCTCGTCGAAGACCGAGGACTTCATAAGCTTCATCCTCGGACATCCGGTTCGAATGCCGCGGCCGGTCCCGCCGCGCGTTAGGGTCACCCTGACCTGTCTGACGCCAGCTCGCAAACCGGCGGTCGAAATAAGCTTCGAGTAGCCGCGCGCCCTCGGGATCGGCGGTCCGGCACAGGGCATAGACCCCGTCGCATTGCGCCCGGTCCATTTGATCGAGAAGCCGCCCCTCGTCGGGGCCGGCGAGAACAAGGCCGCGCATCACCCCCGTGACGGAATCGAATTCCATCTCGATCATCGCCGAGCGCACGCGCGACACTCTGACACGAGTCGAGGAGCCGGCCGCGGGCGCGACCTTTTTATTGGTCAGGCTGTAGAGCCAGACACCGCCGCCCGCCAAAACCAACGCCAGTTCGAAATGGCCCCGCAAGAGAACCGCGATGGCCGCGAGAACGGCAAAAGCGGCGCCTGCGCGTTTCAAGGCACGCGCGCCCATCTTGGCATCCAGGCGCGCCAAGCTTCCTGGGCGCGCGAGAAGGAACCAGAGAACGATAAGGGCGGCGGCGATAAAAATCATGGGATGTCGTGAGAACCGGAAGAGCTATGTTAATGCACTTTAAACCGTAATTGATAGTATTTTGTGGCCGCTCCAAAAGTGCAATCTTCCCACCGGCGAGCCTGTCTTCTGTCAAAGCAGGCAAAGCTCGCGCAAGGCATGGCGCAAATGCTCGGGCATCGCGGCCGCGCCCGCGAGATCGCCATCGAGATCGGGCGGACAGCTTTCCGCATCGAGATAGCGCCAGCCTTGAAAGGCCCGGAAAGGGCGCGGCAGAACCGGGACGACGACCGGCTCCAGCACGAGATCGCAGCGGCCGATACCCTGCGCATCGGTAAACGGCCGGATCGCGATCAGGCGCTGACGCGCGCAAAGCTGGCCCTTGATGACCCAGAATAACGAGCCGCCATCGAGAAGCTCGTCCGCGCGCTTCGGCACCATCCGCGTCGTATGCACCTGCTCGAGCGGCAGCTTGGCCACGCCCTGAAGATGCAGCCGCGCGGCAATGCGGGCTTCGAGATCGGCGATCGAGTCGACGCCGACACAGAGCTTGAGGAGATGCAGGGTCATGGCACTAGGTTAAGGGGTGCTACGCTTGCCGCCAAGGTGGGGCAGACAAACTATCCCGGAATAACGGCCCAATCCGTCTAAACCGCGTCGATCCGCGCGAGATGCCAGGTCTCGGCATCCGCCCCGCTCTGCCAGTCGCGCCAAGCCGGCAAGGCCTTGATCGCGCCCGTATAGGCCTTCGTGTCCCCGGCCCCGGCGAGATCGTAAATCTCGAACCGGTTCACCACCGGCGCGAACATGGCATCGGCCGCGCTGAAGCCGCCGAAGAGAAATGGCCCGCTGGCGCCAAAGCGCCGGCGCGCGTCGCGCCAAGCGTCCTCGATCCGCGCCACGTCGGCCGCGACTGCCGTCCGCGTCTCCGGGTCGAACGGCAAAGCGGCCGGCGCGCGGCGCATGTTCATGGGGCAATTGCGCCGCAGCGGCAAAAACCCCGAATGCATTTCCGCGGCCAACGAACGCGCCACCGCGCGGGCGCTGGGATCGCGCGGCCAGACCGGCACCTCGGGATGACGCTCCGCCAGATATTCGATGATGGCGAGCGAATCCCAAACCACGAGATCTCCCTCGCGAAGCGACGGGCATTTACCGGTTGGCGCATGACGCAGCATGTCGGCTTTGGAGGAGACCTGATCCATCGGGATCACGATTTCCTCGAAGGCGATCTCGAAATGGCGCAGCAGCAGCCAAGGCCGCATCGACCAGGAGGAATAGGCCTTATTGGCGATAACCAGCGTCAGGCTCATTCAACTCTCCGGTGCCATCGCCGAGCGGATCTTCGTATCCCGCATCGTGAGATAGACGAGAAGGGAAAGGAAAATCACGCTGGCGAGATAGGTGTAAAACCAACTTTCGTGGCCAAGATTTTTACATTGCAGCGCAATGACCGGCGCCGTGCCGCCGAAAATGGAGACGGTGACGGCATAGGGGATGGCGACCCCGGACGCCCGGATCGCGGCCGGAAACAGCTCTGCCTTCACAACGGCATTGATCGACGTATAGCCCGCCGTGAAGACCCAAGCGGCGCAGATCAGCAAAAACACCACAAAAGGCGATTTCGCATCCTTCATCACCGTCAGGATCGGGACCGTCGCGATGGATCCCACGACACCGAAGAAAATCAATAGCGGCTTACGGCCGATTCTGTCGGACAAAGCGCCATAGAGTGGCTGCAAGGCGGCGGCGAAGACGAGCGAGAAGAAAATCACCATCGTCGTCGTATCCGGCGACAGGCCGACGGAAAGCCGGACATAGGTCTGCATATACGTGGTGAACGTGTAGAACGCCGCCGTGCCGCCGGCGGTCAGGCCCACCACGAGCAAAAGCTCGCGGGGATAAGTGAGCAATGTCCGCAGGAGACCGAGGCCGGAAACCTTGTTCTTGGCCTGTTTGAACGCCTCGGTCTCGTAGAGATTGCGCCGCATGACCAGCGTGAACAAGGCGAGGAACGCGCCGATGACAAAGGGAATGCGCCATCCCCAAGCCTTCAGCTCCGCCTCGCTCAGAAATATTTTCTGCAACAGAAGCAGAACGACAATGGCCGTGAGCTGGCCGCCGATCAGGGTCACATATTGAAAGCTCGTATGAAACCCGCGCCGCTTCGGGTCGGCGATTTCGGCGAGATAGGTGGCGCTGGCGCCATATTCGCCGCCAAGGCTGAGCCCCTCGATGATCCGCGCAAGGGCGAGGACCAAGGGCGCGGCGAAACCAATCGTGGCATAGACGGGCGTCACCGCGATGAGCAGCGAACCGAAGCACATAGCGCCGACGGAAATGGTGAGCGACAGCCGCCGGCCGTGGCGGTCCGCGAGATAGCCGAAAAGCCAGCCGCCGAGAGGCCGGGCGAGAAAGGTCGCGGCGAAAATAACGGCGGCATTCAGCTGCTGAACGACAGGATTGCTATTGGGAAAGAACGCCGGGGCAAAATAAAGCGAGAAAGCCGTGAAGGCATAAAAATCGTACCATTCGACGAGATTGCCGAGCGAGCCGATCAAAATATCGCGCATCCGGTGAGGAGGGGCGTGGAGAATGACAGGGCTGCCAGTGCCCGCCACTGGCTCGATGATCGCAGTCATATACGCGCCACCCCAAAGCTCCTTTGGTCCAGGTCTCACTTGTTCATGCTGAGCGCCGCCCGGCCATCCCGCCAAGCAAGACTTTGGGCATCCCGCAACTCGGCGGGCCAGACCGCCGAACCGCCCTCGCGGCGGTGCGCCAAGGCGGCGGTTTCGCCGAATGCGGAGAGATCCACCACAGGACGTTCGCAGGCGAGCGGCGCGGGCAGCGTGAAAGCGGCGGGAGACACAAATCGCGACAAGAGGATCAGGGACGCATCGCCACGCGTCAGCCCGGCCTCGTGCAGCACCGGCGCGATCGCGGCGGGCGCGGCCAGATGCGCGCCGGGTTCCGCGTCGCAAGCCCGAAGAAACTCCGCCGCATCGAACGGGCCATGCAAGGTCAGGCTCGCCGCGGCCGTCAGCGCGGCATAAGGCCCCGCCACCAAGCCGGCAAAGGTGGCGGGAACGAGCGTGGAAAGCAAAGGCCGCGACGGATTGAGTTGGGCCTCGCTCGCAAGCTGCAAGACGGCGGAAAAAATCGCGGATTGGCGATGCGAAACCAAAGCCGCCCCGCTCGCCGGGGCCGGATGGGCCGGGCGCTCGAAGGTGACGACGACCTCGCCCTCTGGGCCGGCAGGATCAAGACTGGACGCGGCGGCACCGGTGCCCGGCACGATGGCGGAGGCTTGAAAATCCGCGGCGCCATCGACGCACCCCGGTCCGAGCGTCGCGATCAGACGGATCGTCTCGGACAAAGCGGCGGCGGAAAGGTAGGAATCGCCGTAGTCCTGATGGCCAAGATGGGCCGGGCCAACCAGCGCGGCGGCGGCGCTGGCCTTGGCGTAACCGGCAAGCTCGACCGGCCCAAGCCCGCAGGGCAGCAAGACCGGCACGAGCCCCGCGCGCAAGGCGCCGGCAAGCGCGAGCACGGCAATCGTGCGCGCCGACATGATCAGCAACACTTTTTCGCCTGGCCGCAAGCCACATTGCCGGAACTGTTCCGCCAGCGCCGCGCTATATAAAGCCGCCTGTTCCGCCGTCGTCGCGCCCTCGCCGTCGCGAAACAAAATCGCCGCCGGGCAAACGCGCGCCGCGGTTTGGAGCAGCCCATCAAGCCCGGCGTGAACTTGTTCATCGCCGGCGTGAACTTGTTCGCCGCCGGCACGATTGTGCTGCGGTTGATCCACCGGTCCCATCCCCGTCACGGTCCCGTCCTCCACCACGAATCGAAAGTTGCCGTCGCGGGCGCGCCATAATGCGGCGAAGCCTCGGGATGCGCGAGCGTGATCTTCGAGGCCACCCATTCATCCGGCGCATGAAACAGCGGCACGATATAAAAACCCGACAGCAGCACGCGATCGTAGGCGCGCACGGCCTCGAAAAAATCCTCGTTCGTTTTGGCGGCCAGCATATCGTCGATCAACCCGTCGACCGCCGGATTTTTGACGCCCGCGAGGTTGAACGAGGCTTCTTGGGCAGCACTTGCCGAGCCCCAGCGCGAGCGCTGCTCGTTGCCCGGCGACGCCGACGCGAGCCAGGAGCCTAGCATCATATCGAAATCGAATTTCTGGCGCCGCCGCTGGTATTGGACCTCGTCGACAAGACGGATCGTGGCGTCGACGCCGATCCGGCGCAGCCCCGCCTGATAGCTCAGCGCGAGACGCTCCTGGTTGCGATCCTTGAGCAAGATCTCGAACGCGAGGGGCACGCCGTCTTTTTTCAAAACGCCGTCATCGAGCCGGTAGCCCGCTTGGGCCAACAGGGCCAGCGCCTTTTTCGCGCCGGACCGGTCCTCGCCGGAGCCGTCGGTGACAAAGGGCACGCGCGTGCCCGCCATCGCATCGGGCGCGACCGCGCCGGGATAGGGCGCGAGAAGCGCGCGCTCCGCGGCATCGGCGGGATGTCCTACCGAGGACAATTCCGAGTCGTCGAAAAAGCTCTTGCTGCGGCTGTAGAGACCGCTGAACAATTTGGCGTCGATCCATTCGAAATCGAAGACGAGACCGAGCGCCTCGCGCAGCCTGATATCCCGGAACAAGGGCCGGCGCAGGTTGAAGACGAAGCCCTCCATGCCCTTCGGGCCGCCCACGGGCAGCGATTCGCGCCGCACCCTGCCCTCGCGCACCGCGGGAAAATCATAGCCGCTAGCCCAGCGCTGCGGATTGGTCTCGATTCGCGCATCAATCAGTCCGGCCTTGAACGCTTCGAACAAGGCATTGGTATCCCTGAAATATTCGATATCGATTTCATCGAAATTATAAAGCCCGCGCTGACTCGGAAGATCCTTGCCCCAATAATCTGGGTCCCGCGTCAGCACGAACCGCGTCCCCGGCTTGACCGAGGTAATGCGGTAAGGGCCGGTCCCAATAGGAATCTTCAGGCTCGTCTGATCGAACGCGCCGGGATCGACAGCTTTGTGCGACAGCACCGGCATCAGCGCCAGGACCAGCGGAAGTTCGCGATCCTTCGAGCCCGTGAGATCGAAATGGATCGCCCCCGGTCCCGGCACGTCCACGCCCTTCACCTGGGCATAAGCGGCACGCTGCTGCGGCCGGCCCTTTGTCTTCAAGAGGTTGAAGGTAAAAACGATATCCTCGGCCGTGACCGGCGTGCCATCGGAAAACCGCGCGTGGGGATCGAGATGAAAGGTGACGGAGGTTCGGTCCTCATTCGTCTCGATCGTCTGAGCGACGAGACCGTAGAGCGTGAAGGGCTCGTCGAGCGAGCGGTTCATCAGGGGCTGATAGACATTGCCATTGATGCCCTGCGCCGTCGAGCCGGCCTTCAGGTTGAACGGATTGAGACTGTCGAACGTGCCCTCGAAGCCCAACGTCAGCTTGCCGCCCTTGGGAGCATCGGGATTCACATAGGGGAAATGCGTGAAATCCGGCGGGAGCGCGGGGGCGCCATGCATTGCAATCGCCACGGAGGATCCCGCGCGAGCCGATGCGGCCGGCATGAGGGCAGCACCCAAAATGACCGCCGCGCAACCGGCAAAAACCCCAATCGTCTTGAACATGCCCATTCTTATAACGGAGACCGGCGCGATTCGCTGGCCCTCTTCGAGCCAAGCCCTTCTAACTTTTTCCCGAGCCAACCGGGAGCCGAAGCGCCGGACTTCCGGTAAAGATCATCAGATTTAAATCCTGTCTCGGCTTCCCCTCGGCGAAGACCTCGACTATAGAAACCCGGCCTTGCCAACTTGTCGCCCCAATATCCGTTGATGAGCATGCGTGATCTGGAAGCCGGTTCGTTGCGTTGCGCTCGTCCCGTTCTCTCCGCTCGACGCTCTTGAACGGCGAACCCCCTTAACGGCCAGGGCGAGCGCCCGATGAAAGGAATTTCTATGCTGTTTCAGTCCAAGCGGTTGGTCTCCCTTGCCGTGATCGCGTCCTGCCTGCTGGCCGGGCCGCTTCTCGCCGCCCCGAAGAAAAAACCGGCAGCCACCGACACCGACACGCCCGCCGCGGCAGCGCCGGCAGCCCCCGCACCGGCAGCCCCCGCGGCACCAGCCCCGGAAGGCCAGCAACCAAGCGCCGCCCCGCTGTTGCTCGTGCCGACGCAGACCGATTGGACCAAGGTTTGCGACAAGGATCCTTCAAACGGCAAGGATATCTGCTACACCACGCGCGATTTCAGCGCCGAGGCGAACAAGCCGCCGGTGTTGGCTTTGGCCGTTTATGATGTCGCGGGCGAGGATGTCAAAATCGTTCGCATGCTGATGCCGGTCGGCTTGCTGCTGCGCCCCGGCTTCCGCTTCTCCGTGGATAAGGGGCCAACCGCCGATGGCAGCTTCGAAATCTGCTTCCCCAACGGCTGTTTCGCTCAAGCGACCGTCAAAACGGCAACCACCGATTCGATGAAGAAGGCGACCGTGCTGAACGTGAGCGTCCGCAACAAGAGCAACCAACAGGTCGATTTCGCCGTGCCACTGGCCGGCTTCGGCAAGGCCTTCGATGGTCCGGCGATCGATCCCAAGGTGCTGCAAGAGCAGCAGCAGAAGTTGCAGGCCGAGTTGCAAAAGCGCGCCGAAGACGAGCGGAAGAAGCTCGAAGCGCAAAAGGGCGCCGCCAGCCCGGCCGGTGGCGCAAGCATCACCCCGGCGCCAGCCGCTCCGGCTCCGGCAAGCAAGTAAGTAAGTCCCAAAAGGCCGGATGGAAACATCCGGCCTTTTGTTTTGGGGCGGCTCGACATCCGAAAATGCTCCGCCGGGCCACGCATACGTTTCAAATTTTGCGTATATTGAAAAGACTTAACAGACCTGCCCTGTCATCGGACGCGACATCCCGCGCCGGGCTTGGAATGTAGCTCCGCGAGGTGAGAGCCCGTGTTTGCTTTCGCTGAGGCGATGTCTGCTTTCGCTGACGAATCAGAGCCGTGCGAATGCTTTTGCAACGCGGCCAAGGCCGCCCCCGCTCTCGAACATCCACGCCAGCTCTAATGCATCCGCGCGGGTTTCACCTGGTAAGCGCCGTCATGCGCCCGGGTGAACATTTCATCCACCTGCGGGTGACGTATGGGGTCGCCTGACGTATCGGCCAGCAGATTCTGCTCCGACACATAGGCCACATATTCGGTCTCGTCGTTTTCGGCGTAGAGATGATAGAAAGGCTGATCCTTCTGGGGACGAATGTCCTCGGGGATGGATTCCCACCATTCGTCGGTATTCGAGAAGACGGGATCGACGTCATAGACGATGCCCCGGAAAGCATATCTGCGATGCTTTACGATCTGTCCGATGCCGAATTTCGCGGTACGAGCCTTCATTGAACTCACGACGCGCCACAATCTCGCGATCACGGCAATTTATTCAAACTGACAACGTAATTCGGTAGCCAGGGTATAATTTCTTGTCAACATGGTCAGGCTCATCCGCCGATCCCCAAGAGCGTGTTTTTGAAATGACGTTAACGTCCCCCGGTATTCCTCTCAAGCGGCAAGGTTTCCCCGTCGAACTGTTGCTGCCCGCCGAAATGAGCGAGGCCGACCGGCTCTCCGCCCAGCATGGCGAAAAAGGCTCCGTCTTGATGGAGCGGGCCGGCCGCGCGGTGGCTCAGGCGGCGCTCCGCCTCCTGGGCGAGGACCGGGGCCGGGTGATCATCCTCTGTGGCCCCGGCAATAATGGCGGAGATGGATTCGTCGCCGCGCGGGTGTTGCGGGAATATGGGCTCGAAGCCGTCATCGGCCTCCTCGGCCCCCGCGAGAAGCTGACAGGCGATGCCGCCAGCGCCTCGGCACACTGGACCGGCGCCGTCGAACCGCTCGCCTCCCTCGATTTCGAGGAAGCCGGCCTCGTCATCGACGCTTTGTTCGGCGCTGGCCTGTCCCGCGATATCGAGGGCGAAGCCAAAGATGCGATCCTTCGCCTGAACGAATGGAGCAAACGCCTGTCGCGGCCAGTTTTGGCGATCGATGTCCCCTCGGGGATCGATGGCGCGAGCGGGCTCGTCCGGGGCGTGGCGGTCGAGGCCAGTGCCTGCGTCACCTTTTTCCGGTTGAAGCCCGGTCATTTTCTCTTGCCCGGCCGCTTATATTGCGGCGCGTTGACCCTCGCCGATATCGGGATCGATCCACGGTTGCTCGCAACGATCAAACCGCAAGCGAGCCTCAACGTCCCGGCCCTTTGGGCCGCGGCGCTGCCGGTGCCGCGCACGGCGGGTCATAAATATAATCGCGGCCATGCGCTGGTCGTGTCCGGGCCGCTCGCCTATACCGGCGCGGCCCGGCTGGCGGCGCGCGGCGCCCTGCGCGCGGGGGCGGGTCTCGTGACGGTGGCGACGCCGGCCGATGCGCTCGCCGTCCATGCCAGCGCGCTCACGGCGATCATGGCCCGCGTCTGCGACACCCCCGGCGATCTCGAGGACATTCTGAACGACCGGCGTAAAAACGCCGTGGTGCTCGGACCGGGGCTTGGCGTGGGCCAAAGGACGCGGGACTTCGTCTTGGCCGCTTTGGCAGGGATCGAGATCGACGGCGACGAGGGCGAGCCACGGCGGGCCGTGGTTCTGGACGCGGACGCCCTCGCCAGTTTTGCCCGCGAACCCCAGGCTTTGTTTGCCGCGATCAAGGCCAGCTTGCACGCCGCCGTCCTGACCCCGCACGATGGCGAATTCGCCAAATTATTCGGCACCTTGATCGATCCCGCCGCCTCCAAGCTCGACCGCACCCGCCAGGCCGCGGCCTTAAGCGGCGCGACCGTGCTTTTGAAAGGCGCCGATACGGTCGTCGCCACTCCGGACGGACGGGCTTCGATCGCGGCAAGCGATGCGCCTTGGCTCGCCACCGCTGGCTCCGGCGATGTCCTTTCGGGCATGATCGCCGGCCTGTTAGCCCAATCCATGCCCGTCTTCGAGGCAGCCTCGGCGGCTGTCTGGATGCATGCCGATGCCGCCCAAAGATTCGGTCCGGGCCTCGTTTCCGAGGATATTTCCGAGATGCTCCCCAAAGTCTTCAGACAACTTTTCGAGAGCGGCTTATTCAGCGGGTCCGAGGAACGGCGATGACAGCCGGAATTCCCCAATAATGAGAAGGCATTGCCTCGATATCCGGCAGGCCTCGCGCCCTCGCGGGAGCGGTGCCGGCCGATGCGTCTCTTCCGGCAACGCTCGAAACGGCCGCAATTTTGCCCTTTACTAATTTCGGCTGACTGGCCCATCATAAATGAGATGATCGCAAGCTAACCATGCGCAAACCCAACGAAATCGATTTTTGGCGCGGCTTCGCGCTCATTTCGATATTCATCAATCATATCCCTGGGAACTTCATCGAGCGATTTAGCTATCGCAACATCTCGCTATCGGATTCGGCCGAACTTTTCGTTCTGCTGGCGGGCTGGTCCATGCGGCTGATGATCGAAAATCCGAAGCGTCCGCTCACGACGGGCGGCGTGGTCTATAAATTATGGAGCCGCGCCGTTACGCTTTACATCGCCCAAACCTTTACCACCGAACTCGCGATTTTCATCCTGGCGGCGGGGTCCGTCTGGCTCGACGCGCCGTTCTTGCTCGATTGGCATAATGCCGGCGCCGTCTTTCACGAACCGGTCGAAGCGCATATCGGCTTGGTTTTACTGACCCATCAGCTCGGCTATTTCAACATTTTGCCGTTATATGTCGTCCTGATGGTGGCTGCACCCATTATCGCATTGATTTATCGTACCTTTCCGCAATTGCTCCTGCCGCTGTCCCTGGGGCTTTACATCCTCACCCTCGCGTTCAGCATCAACCTGCCCTCCTGGCCCATCGAGGGAACTTGGTTCTTCTCGCCGACGGCTTGGCAGTTGATTTACGTGATTGGATTCTTGCTCGCCGGACACAAAACCGACCTCGGCGCTTTCGCCCGGCGTCACATCCGCCTTCTCCGCTGGATCGCGGTGCCGATTGTCGTGGCCGGCGTGGCGATCGCCTCGACTCGGTATTTCCCCGAACTTGCCGATCTTCCAAAATCCGGCCGGTTCTTCGTCATCTTCGACAAGACGTTCCTGTCGCCCGACCGGCTCATCCACATGCTGGCGCTTTGCGCGCTTTTTGCCGGAGCCTACACCTCCGTCCATAAGTGGATGCCGCGATTTGCTGGCTTTCTTGCCTTGCTCGGACGAAACGCGCTTAACGTGTTTTGCGCGGGATCTCTCTTAAGTCTTTGCGGACAAATCGTTCGCTATATGTATGGAGGCCAGATTGTCACCGACGTCTTTTTATTCGCGGGCGGCGTCGCTATCATGGCGTTCGTCGCATGGATAAGCGAATGGCATTCAAGATCGCAAAAGGAACAGGAAGCCTTGGCGCCAGCCTTGCCTTCGCCTTTTCACTCCTCCTGACAAGTGCCGCGCTCCCCATGGAGCCCGCGCAACCGGCCCCGCAGCCGGTGCCAGGCGCGTCCGGCCAGACCCCGCCGGCCTTCAGCCCGCAATGCGAGGTTCCCGCCACCGATCTTGCCGCGCCGGCCCCTCTGCCGAACCTGACCAAGGCGCTGGACGAACACCGCCCTCTTTATATTCTCTCCGTCGGTTCCGCCGCGAGCGCCAGCCTCGGGGAGTCCTCGGGCGTCAAGAGTTTCCCGGTCCAAGTGACCGATATCCTCGAAGCGGCCCTCAAGGGCGTCAGCGTGGAAATCACCAATCGCGGCGTCGATGGCGAGGTGGCGGAGACCGCGGCCGACCAGATTCGTAGCGAAGCCGCCATCAAGAAACCGGATCTCGTGCTCTGGCAGCTCGGGACCAACGACGCCTTGGCCCGGGTCGGGCCCGGCGAATTCACGGATGTCGTCAAAAGCACCATCGATTGGCTGCACGAGAACCAGATCGACGTGGTTCTCGTCGGCCTGCAATATACGTCGCGCTTCGCCAAGGATGAAAATTACGCCGCGATCCGCGACGCTCTTCTGCAGATCGCCACGGACGAGAAGGTTCTCTACATCAGGCGCTACGATGCCATGCGCTACATCGCGCGGACGCGCGCCAACCTGCATCTGATGGAGAGCGACAATTTCCACCTGAGCGATCTCGGCACCCAATGCATGGCCGAACACATCGCCCGCGCCATGATCGCAAGCTTGTTCGTGAAGAGGTTCCGGCCGAGTCCGAATTGAAAGGGGGCACGTAGGCTTACCGGCCAAGCGCGCAACAATTGTCCCTATCCCACCTCGAACCACCCCGCCAGCCCCGTGACTTGCCGCTCGAGGACCAGCGATTCAATCGCCCATTTACCCGGATTATCGGCGATGAAGGCGACATGCTTGGTCCGGCCGGGGGCGACGAGGACAGCGTCGCGCCAATAGGGCTCCCAGCCATCGTCGAGATCGTGCAACAGCCGGAGCGCATGACCCCGGACCTGCATTTGCTGAGGAAACGCGCTTTTGTTGATGAAAGCCAGCGAGACCGCACCGCCTCGTTTCACCCTAAACAACGGCTTGCCGGAAAAGCCATCGGAGGCGACGCCATTGATCGTCCAGAGTTTTGCCGGGCCGGGCGCGGGCTCTGAAGCCGCCCTAGCCGGTGGCGGAGGCTTGGCGCCGCCGTCGATCACTAAATCCATCTTGAAAGCGCGTTCCAGTGGAATGGCGGCGGGCAAGGCGGGATTGGCGGGCAGGCCGGCGGCAGGCTCGCGCGGCTTTCGCGGCTCGCCTTCCGTCTTGAGGACGAGGAGAGGCTGGTCCGGCTCGCCCTCCCAGCGCGAAATCAGACTGGCCTCTTTCCCGGCCTCGGACGGCAAGTCGATCATCACATCGAACCGCGCGCCGGGTCCGACCGGCAGCGTTTGGCGCACCGGCTCGAAAATTTCGCAGGGTTGGCCGTCGATCGCCTGAACCTGGGGATGGGTTCCGGCAAAGGTCACGGCCAGAATGCGCGCGTTACACGCGTTGAGAAGCCGCAACCTCACCCGCGACCCCGGCCGCATGGAGGAAACGAGCGGCGCGGCATGCGAATTGACCGTGATCAGAGGCCCGGTCCGTCCGCCATGCCGGGCTTGTTCGACATCGCCAAAATCGCCCTTGATCTGGGTTTGCGCGTCGAGGCTCCAATCGTCGAGGACAATCAGCACCTCCTCGTCGGACGGCGGCGGCTCCGGCTCGTCGACGATCAAGACGCCATAAAGACCCCGGCCGGTCTGCTCCGCCGTATGGGGCCAGACATGGGAATGATACCAGAACATCCCGCTGTCGGGCGGCGTGAAGCCGGTCTCGAAACTCTCGCCGGGCTTGACCGGGGCTTGGGTGAGGCCCGCGACGCCATCCATCGCATTGGGGCCGCGCACCCCCTGCCAGCTCAACGTGACCGGCTGATCCAACTTATTCACGAGCCGGACCTTCAGCTCCGTTCCTTTTTTCAACCGCAGCAAGGGCCCTGGCACCTGCCCGTCATATCCCCAGATGGCGGTTTCGCGGGCGGGGTCCGGCGCCAGCCGAATCGCACCTTGCTTGGCCTCGAGCACGGTGAACCCATCGGCGGCGAGGGAAGGAGCGGCAGGGCTGGCCGGCAAGTTTTGCTTCGGCAATGCGGGAGCTCGATCCCCGCCCAGAGCCCGCGACGGCCAGATCGTGGCGCTCAAAAGCCCGAGTACGGCACGCCGGTGGAAAGGCATAGGGACTCCCGCGCCGGCGCATCCCCCAAACGGCCCATATGCGCCGGCGCGGAAGAAACGCGATAGGCTCTTGAAAATAAAAGCCTTCCACCGCATCCAGGCGTGATTTGCCGGGATAGTGGCCAGGCTTTGCGTACACGATGAATCAGCTTTCCCGCAACCAACGCCGGATTAGCTCTTTTTTTTGCTGCATGCCGCGCCGGGCATTGATATAGACGCCAATCTTAATCGGTAGGATGGCGAAAAGACGGTAGCGCGTCCAATCGCGGGCGTGGCGGAACTGGTAGACGCGCCGGATTTAGGTTCCGGTGATGCAAATCGTGGGGGTTCGAGTCCCTCCGCCCGCACCATATCGGCTTCTACCGCAACCGTAATCTCGCGGAACTCCTCCGCAGTCCAACAGGCGTTTTTCCATGCAAGTGACCGAAACCCATTCCGAGGGGCTCAAGCGCGAGTTCAAGGTCGTTCTCCCCGCGCAGGATCTCGCGAGCCGCGTGGAAGGGCAATTAGCCGAAATGCGCTCCAAGGCGAAGATCAACGGCTTCCGCCCCGGCAAAGTCCCCGTCGCGCATCTGAAGCGCCTTTATGGGCGCTCGATCGTCGCCGAGGTGGTGCAAGAAGCGATCAGCGAAGCCAACCGCAAGATCATCGAGGACAACAAGCTCCGCTTGGCGGGCGAACCCAAGCTGGAACTCGAAGGCGGCCCCGATTCGCTGGAAAAAGCCTTCGAATCCAAGGGCGACATCGAGTTTAAGATCGCGCTGGAGATTCTCCCCAAGGTCGAGCTCGGCACGCTGGACGACATCGTCGTCGAAAAGCTCGTGGCCGACGTGGCCGAGGAAGAAGTCGAGCGCATCGTCTCTCTTCTCGGCGAACAGAACCGCACCTACGAGCCCAAGGCCGAGGGCGCGGCCGCCGAAAAGGGCGACAAGGTCACCATCGATTTCGTCGGCAAGATGGGCGACGAAGCTTTCGAGGGAGGCACGGGCAGCGGTGTCGATCTGATCCTGGGCTCGAACTCCTTCATTCCCGGCTTCGAGGATCAGTTGATCGGGCTCACGGTTGGCGAGCACAAGACCGTCTCGGTCGAATTCCCCGCCGATTACGGCGCCAAGGAACTGGCGGGCAAGCCCGCCAATTTCGGGGTCGAAATCAAGGCGATCGCGGCGCCCGGCCCGCTTCAACTCGACGACGAATTCGCCAAGGGTTTCGGGTTCGAGGATCTCGCGACAATGCGTTCCTCCGTGCGCGCGAACATCGAAAACGATTACAGCCAAGCCTCGCGGGCCAAATGGAAGCGCTCCTTGCTGGATTCGCTCGACAAGAAATATTCCTTCGAACTGCCCCAGGGCTTGGTCGAACAGGAATTTCAAGCGATCTGGAACCAGGTTCAGACCGAGCAGAAGCGCACCGGCAAGACCTTCGAGGATGAGAACACCACCGAGGAAGCCGCATTGGCCGAATACCGCGGCATCGCGGAACGCCGGGTGCGTCTCGGCCTTGTCCTGGCCGAGATCGGCGAAGCGGCCGGCGTCAAGGTGACCGAGGAAGAAATGAATCGCGCCTTGATGGAGCGGGCGCGCCAATATCCCGGTCAAGAACAAAAAGTGTGGGAATTCTTCCGCTCGAATCCGCAGGCGCTCGCCCAGATCCAGGCGCCGCTGTTCGAGGACAAGGTAATCGACCACGTCGTCTCCCAAGCGAAGGTCACCGAACGGAAGGTTTCCAAGGAGGAACTGACCGCCGAGGACGAGGACGACGCGGCCGGCTCGAAGAATGCGGCGTAACCGCCTGGGTTATATGCTATTTTCATAGCTGGAGAAGACGGAAAGCCACCGCGCTTTCCGTCTCCCGCTCGAGGGAGGAGATGGCCCTTGCTTCTGCAAGGATTCCATCGCGACACCTTCTCTCGCCAACGGGGGAAGGAGACTGCCGCTCCATATTTCCTTTGTTTTCCAACCGCTTCGCGTAAAATTCGAGACTTTCCCGGCAAGGGCTTTGCGGAATCGCTGGAAATGCCTATCTTTAGGAAAGGCGGACGGACGCCCCTAGGTTTCATGACATTTGCTTAGGCTTAATCAACGAAGCCGCCTTGATTTGGCGCTCAAAAGGCCAAATCAATACAGCTTGGCGTCAACAGACAGAAAGACCATTCCCATGCGCGATCGCAGTCCAGTCGAAATTTACGACAACTATCTGATCCCGCAGGTGATCGAGAATACCGCGCGCGGCGAACGCGGATTCGATATTTACTCCCGCCTGCTGCGCGAGCGCATCATCTTCCTCACCGGCCCGGTCGAAGACAATATGGCCTCGGTGATCATCGCCCAATTGCTCTTTCTGGAGGCCGAGAACCCGAAGAAAGAGATTTCCATGTATATCAACTCGCCGGGCGGGGTGGTGACGGCGGGATTGGCGATTTACGACACGATGCAATTCATCCGCCCGAAGGTCTCGACGCTCTGCACCGGCCAAGCGGCCTCGATGGGTTCGCTTCTGCTCTGCGCCGGCGAAGCGGAGATGCGCTATGCCCTGCCCAACGCCCGGATCATGGTCCACCAGCCCTCCGGCGGCTTCCAAGGCCAGGCCTCGGACATCCTGCGCCACGCCGAAGACATTATGAAGGTCAAGCGCCGGTTGAACGACATCTATGTCAAACACACCGGCCGCGATTACGACACGATCGAGCGGACGCTCGACCGCGATCATTTCATGTCCTCGGACGAAGCCAAGGACTTCGGCCTTGTCGATCAGGTGATCGAGAAGCGGCCGGAAGAAAAGACCGAACAAAAGAGCTGAGGTGGATGGAGCTTCGCGCAACGCGGTATATTTGTGAAGGCAATCGCCGCAACGCTCTGGAGTGGCGGATGAATTTTGGCCAGCGTCGATGAGATGCAAGGCCTCGTTCGTCAACCCCCTCTATGGAACATGTCCTACGAAAGTTGTAAGCTTTTGTGGTCGGGGACTGCCCTAACTTCTTATAAAGAATGCGATTTCTTATCGTTTGGGTGATTTCCGCCAAACGATAAGAGCTCTACAATTAAAAGATAGTTTGAGAAGCGAGGGACGGCCCGAACCGTCATATGAAAACGGGCCCCGCTCTCTCGGAGAAACCCCGGTCCCCGCAAGGGCCGTGTTCAACCGGTTTCTTCAAGGCGCTTCTTAACCTTTTCTGCGGCAAACTCTATCTGCCGAAGCGTGGTTGGGTATGATGGGACATCTGGGCTGAGGCGAGAGCTACCTCCAGCATTGCGTGTGTCCGGCGGGCGCTTTAAGATTAAGTTAAGTGATTTGCCGCGAGAGTGGCATAATATAGCCTAAAACTGTTGCATCGATGTGACGCATAGCCGCCACGATGGTCACAGGCTGTTATAAGATTCCAATCCGCTTCAACCTATGGATCGGATCGGCGAAGATAGCTCCACGGCAAACTTCCAAAAGTTTGCTTCCTCGTAGAGGATGGAGCAGCATTGTTCTTGCTTGAAAAAGCAAAAGCGACCTTGGCTTAGCCACGCCGGCTGCCCAGGAGGTTTTAAGAAGGTGGCGGGAATAGCGGATTCGCGTGCAGCGCCGCCATTCTCGAGGGCTAGGGGCCGGCGCGGCACCCGGCTTTGACATAACGCACCGCTAGAGTGCACGCTCTGGCGGCATGGAGACGAGCCATGACCAAGGTCGGCGGCAGCGATTCGAAGAACACGCTTTATTGCTCCTTCTGCGGCAAGAGCCAGCATGAAGTGCGCAAGCTTATTGCCGGGCCGACGGTGTTCATCTGCGACGAATGTGTCGAACTCTGCATGGACATCATTCGCGAGGAGAACAAGTCTTCCCTCGTCAAAAGCCGGGATGGCATCCCCACCCCGAAAGAGATTTGCAAGGTCCTCGACGATTACGTGATCGGCCAATCCCAGGCCAAGCGCGTTCTCTCGGTCGCGGTCCACAACCATTACAAGCGCCTCAACCACGCGACGAAGCACACCGACGTCGAGCTGGCGAAATCCAACATTCTACTGATCGGTCCGACCGGATCGGGCAAGACCCTGCTTGCGCAGACGCTGGCCCGCATTCTCGACGTGCCCTTCACCATGGCGGATGCAACCACGCTGACCGAGGCCGGTTATGTCGGCGAGGATGTCGAAAACATCATCCTGAAGCTCCTGCAAGCCTCCGACTATAACGTCGAACGGGCGCAGCGCGGCATCGTCTATATCGACGAAATCGACAAGATTTCCCGCAAGTCGGACAATCCGTCGATCACCCGCGACGTCTCCGGCGAGGGTGTGCAGCAGGCGCTCCTCAAGATCATGGAAGGCACGGTGGCCTCGGTTCCCCCGCAAGGCGGCCGCAAGCATCCCCAGCAGGAGTTTCTGCAGGTCGATACGACCAACATCCTGTTCATCTGCGGTGGCGCCTTCGCCGGGCTCGAGAAGATCATCTCGACCCGCGGCAAGAGCACATCGATCGGCTTCGGCGCGTCCGTCTCGTCGCCGGACGACCGGCGCATGGGCGATGTGCTGCGCAAGGTCGAACCCGAGGATCTCCTGAAATTCGGTCTCATTCCCGAATTCGTCGGCCGTCTCCCGGTCATCGCGACCTTGGAAGATTTGGACGAAAGCGCGCTGAAGAAGATTCTGACGGAACCGAAAAATGCGCTCGTCAAGCAATACCAACGCTTGTTCGAGATGGAAAATACGTCGCTGACCTTCCAAGACGAGGCGCTGAACGTCGTCGCGAAGCGTGCGATTGAACGACGCACCGGCGCGCGGGGCTTGCGCTCCATTTTGGAAGCGATCTTGCTCGATACGATGTTCGATCTTCCCGGACTGGACAACGTGGAGCAGGTCGTCATCGGCCCGGACGTCGTCGATGGCAAGTCGCGTCCGCTCTATATCTATTCCGAGCGGAACGAAAAAACGAACACTGGCACGTAGGCCAGAGCGAACGAGACCCCGCGCCAAAATACTGGCGCGGGCCTTGCTGGTCCGATGCCGATTTTGATCGCACCAAGGCGGACCCTGTTGAAACCCGGCCGCCGCATCGCCATCTGATTTTCCGAAGCTGATAAAGTTCCCGGCCGCCGAAGCTTTCTAAAAAGGGCTGGCCGGAGATAGGAAAAACAAAAATGCCCAGCCAAAAGCGAGCACCCTCCCTACCCGGCGTGATTGAGAACTTTCCGGTCCTGCCGCTCCGCGATATTGTTGTTTTCCCCCATATGATCGTGCCGCTTTTCGTCGGCCGCGAAAAATCCATTCGCGCGCTCGAGGAAGTCATGAAGGCCGATAAGCTCATCCTCCTCGCCACGCAGGTGAATGCGACGGATGACGACCCCGCGGTCGACTCCATCTACCGGACCGGCACGCTGGCCTCGGTGCTCCAATTGCTCAAGCTCCCCGACGGCACCGTGAAGGTGCTGGTGGAGGGGCAGGCTCGCGCCAAGGTTCACGGCTATACCAGTACGGACGATTTCTACGAGGCCGATGCCGAGACCATCGCGGACGATGAAGTCGACGAGGTCGAAGTCGAGGCTCTGGCCCGTTCCGTCGTCGCGGAATTCGAAGGCTATGTGAAGCTCAACAAGAAGATCTCGCCCGAAGTCGTCTCGGCGGTCACGCAGATCGAGGATTATTCCAAGCTCGCCGACACCGTCGCCTCGCATCTCGCGGTCAAGATCGCGGACAAGCAGGCCGTGCTGGAGATGACCTCCATCGCCAAGCGGCTGGAAAAGTGCCTCGCTCTGATGGAGAGCGAAATCTCGGTTCTCCAGGTCGAGAAGCGCATCCGCACGCGCGTCAAGCGCCAGATGGAGAAGACGCAACGCGAGTACTATCTCAACGAGCAGATGAAAGCGATCCAGAAGGAACTCGGCGACGAGGACGGGAAGGACGACCTTTCGGAGATCGAGGAGAAGATCAAGACCACCAAGCTCTCCAAGGAAGCGCGCGACAAGGCCAATGCCGAGCTGAAGAAGCTGCGGCAAATGTCGCCGATGTCCGCCGAGGCGACCGTGGTGCGCAATTATCTCGACTGGATCGTTTCGATCCCGTGGAACAAGCGCTCGAAGGTCAAGAAGGACCTGAATATCGCGGAAGAGCTGCTCAATACCGAGCATTTCGGCCTCGACAAGGTCAAGGAACGGATCGTCGAATATCTCGCGGTTCAAAGCCGCGCGAATAAACTCACCGGTCCGATCCTCTGCCTCGTCGGACCTCCTGGCGTCGGCAAGACGTCGCTCGGCAAGTCGATCGCGAAAGCGACGGGGCGCGAGTTCGTGCGGATGTCGCTCGGCGGCGTGCGCGACGAGGCGGAGATCCGCGGGCATCGCCGGACCTATATCGGGTCGATGCCCGGCAAGATCATTCAGTCGATGCGCAAGGCGAAAACCTCGAATCCTCTCTTCCTGCTCGATGAAATCGACAAGATGGGCCAGGATTTCCGTGGCGATCCGTCCTCTGCTCTTCTCGAGGTTCTCGACCCCGAGCAGAACAAGGCGTTCAACGACCATTACCTCGAAGTCGATTACGACCTTTCGAACGTGATGTTCGTGACCACGGCGAACACCTTGAACATCTCGCCGCCGCTGATGGACCGCATGGAGATCATCCGGATCGCGGGCTATACCGAGGACGAGAAGGTCGAAATCGCCAAGCGCCATCTCATCCCGGCCGCGATCAAGAAGCACGGCCTCGACGAGGCGGAATTTTCGATTGGGGACAGCGGGCTTCTGGCGCTTGTCCGGCGCTACACTCGCGAAGCCGGCGTGCGGAATCTCGAACGTGAAATCTCCAACCTCGCCCGCAAGGCGGTGAAGGCGATCCTCACGGGCAAGGCGAAAACCGTTCACGTCACGGAGGAGAACGTCGCCGATTATCTCGGCGTGTTCAGATACCGCTACGGCGAGGCCGAGACGGAGGATCAGGTCGGCGTGGTCACAGGGTTGGCTTGGACCGAAGTCGGCGGCGAACTCCTGACGATCGAAGGCGTGATGATGCCCGGCAAGGGCCGCATGACGGTCACCGGAAATCTGAAGGATGTGATGAAGGAATCGATTTCGGCGGCGGCCTCCTATGTCCGCTCCCGCGCCGTCGATTTCGGCATCGAGCCGCCGCTCTTCGACCGGCGCGACATCCACGTCCATGTGCCGGAAGGGGCGACCCCGAAGGACGGACCGTCGGCCGGTGTCGCCATGGCGACCGTGATCGTCTCGACGCTCACGGGCATTCCGATCCGCAGGGATATCGCCATGACCGGCGAGATCACGTTGCGCGGCCGGGTGCTCCCGATTGGCGGCTTGAAGGAAAAACTGCTGGCCGCGCTTCGCGGCGGGCTGAAGAAGGTGCTGATCCCCGAGGATAACGCGAAAGATCTCGCCGATCTCCCCGACAATGTGAAGAACGCGCTGGAAATCGTGCCGGTCGCGCGGATGGAAGAAGTCCTGAAGCACGCGCTCGTCCGCCAGCCCGTCCCGATCATCTGGGATGAGGAGGCCAAGCCCGTCACCGCCTCCGCGCCGCTCCCGGGCGACGAGGAAGGCCCGGGACTGGTCGCGCACTGAAAGGTGTGAAGGCTCGAATGCAAACGCCGCGTCCCGACAAAGGACGCGGCGTTTTTCTTTTTGCGGAAGCCGCTTCATTTCAACGGTGAAACCGGCTATGCGGATGTTGGTCCGGAGGATTGAGCCGGTCCGGGGCGGTTAGCTCAGTTGGTAGAGCATCTCGTTTACACCGAGAGGGTCGGCGGTTCGAGCCCGTCACCGCCCACCATTTTTCAAAGTAATTTCGAAATGTTGTTTTCGCGCCGCCGGTGGCTGTTGGGGGTCCTGAATAAATCCAGAATGAAACTCTCGTGCTTTGTTCTATCGTGATAGCCGCAGCCTCGAACGTCGACGCGGAAGAACGCGCCCACGCGCAGGATTTTGGTGAACGAATCGCCGTCCGCCCGGCCAGATTTGAACCGGGCAACCCGCCCCTCGCTCAAGCCGGAAAATCCAGCCCCATCATGCGGTAGCGTTCGGGATCGTCGCCCCAATTGGCGCGGACCTTGACGAAGAGGAAGAGGTGGACCGTCTGTTCGGCGATCTCCATGATTTCCTTCCGCGCGGCGCTGCCAATGGACTTGATCGTCCGGCCGCCTTCGCCGATCACGATTTTCTTATGGCCTTCGCGGGTGACGAAAATGGTCTGCTCGACCCGGACGGACCCATTGGGCTGCTCTTTCCAAAGCTCGGTCTCGACGGTGGATTGATAGGGCAATTCGTCGTGCAGGCGCTCGAACAGCTTTTCGCGCGTGATCTCGGCCGCGAGCGCGCGGATCGGCGCGTCGGAGACCTGATCCTCGGGGTAGAGCCAAGGACCGGGCGGCATCATTTCGGCCAAGCGCTCGACGACCCGGCGCACGCCATGGCCTTTCAAGGCGGAAATCATGAACGTATCGGCGAACAGGCCGGTCTTGTTCAATTGAGCGGACAGTTCGAGGAGCTTTTCGGCCTCGATCGTGTCGATCTTGTTGAGAATCAGAACCTTCGGCCCCTTCATCTTGGCCAGGCCCTCGATGATCGCCTGCGTCTCCTCGTCCTCGCCCTTGCGGGCATCGACGAGCAAGGCGGCGACATCGGCATCCCCTGCCCCGCTCCAGGCCGTGGAGACCATCGCCCGGTCGAGCCGCCGCTTCGGCGCGAAAATGCCCGGCGTATCCACGAAGATGATCTGCGAGGCGCCATTGAGCGCGATCCCACGAACCAGGGCCCGCGTGGTCTGCACTTTGCGCGAGACAATCGAAACCTTGGTGCCCACGGCTTTGTTGATGAGCGTCGACTTCCCGGCATTGGGCGCACCGATCAGCGCGACGAAACCGCAGCGCGTGGCGGCATCCGCCGGCACAACTTCCGGCGGCCCGGCCTCATCGGGGCTATGATCTTCGGTCGTCATGTCTATCCTTCCGCGCTCTCATTATTAGAGATAGCGCAATATCTCACGAGGGCGACGTAATATTTTCGCGCTTGATGAATGCAGCCGCCGCGCTTTGTTCCGCGAACCGCTTGGACGGCCCCTTGGCTTCCTGAGAGGCATGGCCCGCGACATCGACGGCGACGGTAAATTCCGGCGCATGGTCTGGCCCGCTGCGCGTCAACTCGCGATAGACCGGCGCGGGCAGCGCACGTGCCTGCGCCCATTCTTGCAGCATGGTCTTGGGATCGCGCAAGGGACGGCCGGGCTTGCGCATGCGCTCCTCGAAGCCGCGCCGCACCAGATCCGCCGTGGCCTCATAGCCGCCATCGAGAAACACCGCCCCGATAATCGACTCGCAGATATCGCCAAGAATGGCCTGTTTGAGCGCGGCGATCCCCTTCTCGCCCGCCCCCAGCCGGATATAGGGCTCGACATCCCAAGCCAGCGCGACCTCGGCGCAGGTCTCGCGCCGGACGAGATCGGCGAGCCGGCGCGAAAGCTGGCCCTCGTCGGCCTCTGGGAAAGCCTCATACAGCATGGCCGAAACGCACAGGCCCAACACCCGGTCGCCTAAGAATTCCAGGCGCTGATACGTCGCCTGGCGCCCCGATGCCGCCCCGACATGGGTCAAAGCGAGCGTCAAGAGATGACGATCCCGGAAGACATAGCCCAGGTTGGCTTCGAGAGTCGCGAGATCGGCGCTCCGTCCAGAAACGCTGGAAGAAGATGCCCGGATCAATGGACCGGCTTGAAGATGCGATTCCAGCGAACGGTCCAAGGCCAACGCCAGAATTGCCAAGCCGGATCGCCTTCGCGGTTCGAGAAGAAGATCAATTCGGCGCGGCCTTCGAGATTTTCGGCCGGGACGTAACCGACGCCGCCCTGATCCGGCGGCACGCGGCTGTCGGTCGAATTATCGCGGTTGTCGCCCATCATGAAATAACTGTTCGGCGGCACCGTGAACAAATCGGTATTGTCGTTGAAACCGGTGTCGCCCTGGATTTCGATGATCGTATGCGAGACCCCGCCCGGCAGCGTCTCTTTGTAGGCGGGGACATCGGCCTGATGGCCGTAAAAATCCTCGGTATGGTATTTGGCGATCGGCTCGCGCGGGACGATCACGCCGTTGATGTAAAGACGGCCTTCCTTCATCTGCAGCGTATCGCCCGGCAGGCCGATCAGACGCTTGATGTAATCGGTCTTGTTGTCATGCGGCGTCTTGAATACGATGACATCGCCACGCTTGGGCGGCGAGGCCAGGAAGCGGCCGTGAATGAAATCGAGATCGATGGGGAAGGAATATTTGGAAAAGCCATAGGCGTATTTCGACACGAATAGGAAATCGCCGATCAGCAGAGTCGGGATCATCGATCCCGAGGGAATGTTGAAAGGCTGGAACAGGAAGGTCCGCACCACCCCCGCGATGATCAAAGCCTGGACGATGACCTTGACCAGCTCCCACGCGCCGCCTTGCTGCTTCGTGCCCTTGCCGGCATCCGCGCGTTTGCTATCCAATCGAACTGGTTCCGTCATTGTGTTTCAGTCTCTATTCCCTGGAGAGGGTGCCGTCTGGGACGCCGAGGAAAGGCGGTGCATATCACGCTGAATTCGCGGGGTACAGCGCGGCGCCTCATCGGCAATGGCGCAGATCAACGGCCTTTTCGAGGCGAGGCGAGAAAAATTTAGCATTTCACCGCCCCGGCATCCGGAACGGCCTCGATCACCACGAACGCCTGCGCCATTGGATGCTCATCCGTTATCGCGAGGTGAATCAGCACCTTATGGCCGGGAGGCACGAGCGAAGCGAGCCGTTTCGCGGCCCCGCCCGTCAAGGCCATCGTGGGTTGGCCCGAGGGCAGGTTGACGACCCCCATGTCGCGCCAGGCGACACCATCGCGAATCCCCGTGCCGAGCGCTTTGGCGCAAGCCTCCTTGGCCGCGAAACGCTTGGCATAGGAGGCGGCCCGGCCTGCCCGTTCCTCGGAGCGCTGGCGCTCGGTCTCCGTAAACAGCCGATGGATGAACCGCTCGCCATACCGCTCCAGCGACTGCTGAATGCGATCGATATCGCAGAGATCGGTGCCGATGCCGATGATCATGACGGCGAGACTTCGCCGTTGCGGCCCGCCACGATGGCCGCGCGCATGGTTGCGATCGCGGTCGCCAGGCCGGTGAAAATGGCCTCGCCGATCAGAAAATGGCCAATGTTCAATTCCACGATCTGCGGCAGCGTGGAAATGATCCGGGCGGTCTCGAAATCCAAGCCATGCCCGGCGTGACACTCGATCCCCGCCGCCTCGGCGGCCGCCGCGGCAATCGCCAAGCGCTCGAATTCATGGCGCGCGCGCGCCGTCTCGCCATAGGTCAGCGCGTCGCACCACGATCCCGTGTGAAGCTCGACGACGGGCGCGCCGATGGATCGCGCGGCCTCGATGGCGCGCGGCGCAGGTTCGATGAATAGCGAGACCCGGATGCCGGCGCGGGTCAATTCCGCCGTGGTGCGCTGCAAATGATCGTGGCCGCCGATGACGTCGAGCCCGCCCTCGGTCGTGCGCTCGCTGCGCTTTTCCGGGACGAGACAGCAGGCATGTGGCCGGGTCTGGAGCGCGATTCCCACCATTTCATCGGTCGCCGCCATTTCGAAATTGAGCGGGACGCCGATCTCCGCCTTGAGACGGTGCATATCCTCGTCCCGGATGTGCCGCCGGTCCTCGCGCAAATGCGCGGTGATCCCATCGGCCCCGGCGGCAATGGCCAATTGCGCCGCGCGCACCGGATCTGGCACAAAACCGCCCCGCGCGTTTCGAACCGTCGCGACATGATCGATGTTCACGCCAAGGCGTGGAACTGAACCTCTGGTCATTTAGCCATTCACCCGTTCGACCTTGCTGACGACCGGCCGCGCCCGGAGCTGCGAAATGATCGTGCTAAGGTGCTTCAGATCGCTTACCTCGACATCCACCGTCAAGGACCGGAAATCCGGCGAAAGAACCTCGATCACGACATTGGCGATATTGGCGCCGTTTTCACCAATGACAGTCGCGATGGCGCCCAAGGTTCCCGGCTCGTTGATGGCGGTGATCAGCAGCCTCGAAGCGAAAACCGGACCTCTGTCTTCCTCGATATCCCAGCGCGCATCGAACCAAAGTTCGGGCTTGTCGTCGAAGAACGTCAGCTCCTGCGATTGAATGGGATAGACGGTGAGGGATTCGTTGCGGGCGAGAATGGCGACGATCCGGTCGCCCGGCACCGCGCCGCCATTGGGCGCGAAAACGACCGGCAAGCCGAAGTGGAACCCCTCGATGGGGTTGAGTTTCAAATCGGCCTCGTCGCTGATACCCGGCACGCGGAAGACGACGGGCGGATTGGATTTCATGCGGAACCAGCCGGCCTCGTTGCCCAATCGCGGCATCACCACTTTGCGGTCGTCGGCGATTTCGGGATGGACGGCTTTGAGAACGTCGCCCGAGAACATTTCGCCACGCCCGACGGCGGCCAGGACATCCTCGACGCTCAAGCGGGCAAAGCGCGGCAAGGCGCTCTTGATCTTGTCTTCCGCGAAAGGCTTGCCCGCCCGCTCGAAGGCACGTGTGACGATTTGCCGGCCAAGCCCGGCATATTGCGCGCGCATGGCGTCACGCGTCGCCCGCCTGATCGCGGAACGCGCCTTTCCGGTCAACACGAGGGTCTCCCAGACGGATGGCGGCACTTGGCCTTCCGAACAGGCAATCTCGACCTCGTCGCCATTGCGCAGCTCGGTCAAAAGCGGCGCGGGAAGACCGTTGATCTTGGCGCCGGCCGCCGTATTCCCGACATCGGTATGGACCGCATAAGCGAAATCGATCGCGGTCGCGCCCCTGGGAAGCGCAATCAACCGGCCGTTTGGCGTAAAACAAAAAACCTGATCGAGAAAAAGTTCGAGTTTGGTATGTTCGAGAAATTCCTCGGGCGAACTTCCATCGGCCAAGGATTCGATCGTGCGGCGCAACCATTGAAACGCCTTGCTCTCGTTATTGAGCCCTTCGTTGGCGCGAACATGCCCTTCCTTGTAAAGCACATGCGCGGCAATGCCGTTGCTGGCGATGTCGTGCATGGCGTTGGTGCGCACTTGCAGCTCGACGCGCTGACGCCCAGGGCCGACCACCGTCGTATGAATCGAGCGGTAATCGTTAGGCTTGGGCGTCGAAATATAATCCTTGAACCGGCCGGGAACGGCGGGCCATCGCATGTGCACGACGCCAATCGCGCGGTAACAGGCCTCATCGCTATCGACGATGACGCGAAACCCGAAAATATCCGACAATTGCTCGAAGGAGATCGACTTGCGCTCCATCTTCCGCCAGACCGAATAGGGCTGCTTCTGGCGCCCCTTGACCTCCGCCTTGATGCCGGCTGCCAAAAGCGCCTCCGCCAGCTCCTTTTCGATCGCCGAGATCCGCAGATCGTTCTTGCGGCCGATATCGTTCAGCCGCTCTTCGATAGTGGCATAGGCATCCGGCATCAGGTGACGAAATGCGAGATCCTCCAATTCGTCCCGCAGCCGTTGCATCCCCATGCGCCCGGCGAGCGGCGCATAGATGTCGAGCGTTTCCTCGGCGATCCGCGCGCGCTTATGCGCGGCCATATGATGCAAGGTCCGCATATTGTGCAGACGGTCGGCCAGCTTGACCAGAAGTACCCGGACATCGGCGGCGATCGCCAGCAGCAGTTTGCGGAAATTCTCCGCCTGCACGGCGCGCTTCGAGACGAGATCAAGACGTTTGAGCTTGGTCAGCCCATCGACGAGCCCGCCAATTTCGGGGCCGAACACACGATCGATCTCTTCGCGAGTCGAGTCCGTATCTTCGATCGTATCGTGCAGCACGGCGGCGACGATGGTCGCGTCGTCGAGCCGGTATTCCGTCAGAATAGCCGCGACTTCAAGCGGATGCGAGAAGAACGGATCGCCGGAGGCGCGGACCTGCGCGCCATGCGCCTTCATCGCATAGACGTAAGCGCGATTCAGCAGCACCTCATCGGTTTGCGGATTGTACCGGCGAACGCGATCGACAAGCTCGTATTGCCGCATCATCGATAGGGGAACTCACATCTGGGGCCAAAACCCCATTAGAGCATAAGCTCGGATGGCCTCCACGGCTTTTCCGCACAAATCTCAGTGCGGACGACGCCGCCTTACTGCCGCGCGCCCTGGCGCGGCAGACGCCAGGTTCACTCGCCTTCGTCATCCGTCGCGGCCGGCGGCACAAGCCCTTCAAGCCCGCGCAGCAAATCTTCTTCCGTCATGCGATCGAACTGGACATCGGACTGCGCATCTGGGCGCATGGTCGCGGGACCGGAGGAAAGCGCCGGCACGGCTTCCGCCTCGGGCTCGTCGACCTCGACATGGTTTTGAAGAGAATGAATGAAATCTTCCTTCAAATCTTCGGGAGCTTGAGTGGACTCCGCGATTTCGCGAAGCGCGACGACAGGGTTCTTGTCATTGTCACGGTCGACCGTGATCGGCGAGCCGGCAGCGATCATCCGGGCACGGTGACTTGCGATCAGGACCAAGTCGAAGCGGTTTTCGACCTTGTCGACGCAATCTTCCACTGTAACGCGAGCCATTCAATCAATTCCTATGTTTACAACCGTAGTTTGGCGCATTCGTACACAATCGCCGCGCCTATTGGCAAGTTAATTCATTATACTAACAGATGGCCCGCCGGCCGCGGGAAAAAACCGCCCTTTTTTTTACCATTCGGAACCGCCTAGCTTGACGAACCACGCCGCACGCTCCATCTCTGAGAAATTGAGGTTCGGCTTGTTGCTGGTCGCAATTAAAGTTTACAATAAACACTTAATTATGATCTGTTTAGCTCCCGGACAAGACGACTAAAGACAAAATAACAAGAAAGATAAGAGACAGACTATGGCTGATCAAGAAAGAATAGCGCTATTTATAGACGGTGCGAACCTCTACGCTACCGCTAAATCTCTCGGGTTCGATATTGACTACAAACGGCTGCTTAAAGAATTCCAAAGCAGAGGTAAGCTTATTCGCGCGTTCTATTACACCGCCCTGATCGAAGACCAAGAGTATTCGTCGATTCGTCCTCTAATAGATTGGCTCGATTATAATGGTTTTGCAGTCGTAACGAAGCCGACGAAAGAATTCGTGGATGCTTTGGGGCGGCGCAAGGTCAAGGGAAACATGGATATCGAGCTCGCTGTCGATGCGATGGAGATGGCCGATCATCTCGATCACATTGTTTTATTCTCCGGCGATGGCGACTTCCGGTCCTTGGTCGAAGCTGTTCAACGCAAAGGCGTGCGCGTCTCCGTCGTCTCGACGAACACGACTCAGCCCGCCATGATCGCCGACGAACTGCGCCGGCAAGCCGATGAGTTCATTGATCTTGTTTCGCTAGCCTCGAAGATCGGCCGCGATCCCGGCGAACGCGTTCAGCGCTACCAAGCCCGTGTTCCCGGCGGACCCGGCTTCGACCCGGCCGATGGTCAGGAATAAAAGGCTTGTCCAAAACAAAGGGATAAGCGTTTATTCGCGGCACGGACGGCATCCCTTGCGCCTCTCCGTCACACGGGGAGGCGCGAGATGACGTGTGGCAATTTGCAGCAGCTGGCGCTTGATCCGCCAAAAGATTGCTCGCTTTGCCCACGCCTTGCGGCGTTCCGGGCCGATGCGCGGACGAAAGAACCTGGCTGGTTCAACGCGCCTGTTCCAACTTTTGGGGCTTCGGACGCGCGCCTGCTCGTGGTGGGGCTGGCGCCAGGCCTGCGCGGCGCGAATCGCACGGGACGCCCCTTCACGGGGGATTATGCCGGCGACCTGCTTTATGCGACCCTGTTGAAATTCGGTTTTGCATCAGGTGTTTACGACAGGCGGCCAGACGATGGCCTGGCGCTCGAGGACTGCGCCATCACCAATGCGGTGCGCTGCGTGCCGCCGCAAAACAAGCCGCTGCCGGAAGAGATTAGAACCTGCCGGGTCTTTCTCGAGGCAACGCTGACGTATTTTGCCAAACTCGACGTGATTATCGCCCTTGGACGAATCGCCCATGACACGGTGGTCCGGGCCTGTGGAGCCAGGCTCGCGGCTCATCCCTTCGGCCATGCCCGCCAACACCGTCTCGAAAGTCCCGCCGGACGCCACCTAACCCTTTTCGATTCCTATCATTGCTCCCGTTACAACACGAACACGGGCGTTCTCACCGGGGAGATGTTCGAGGCGATATTTCAAGCCGCGCGCAATCATATCGGCATCGATGTCGCTGGGTAATTTAAGTACAGACGAAACAATTGATTTTCCGCATGATGCGATAAGCGATTCTAATCAACAAAGCTGGGGATAAGACGTATATTTGATCTCAGCCCCGGTCCTTCATCAGCCGGCTTTTTTCGCGGTTCCAGTCCCGCTGCTTCTCGGTTTCCCGCTTATCGTGTAATTGCTTGCCCTTCGCCAAGGCGATTTCCACCTTGGCCCGGCCCTGATCGTTGAAATAGATTTTCAACGGCACGATCGTCATGCCTTCGCGTTCGACGCCATGCGCGAGCTTGGCGATTTCCTTCGCATGAAGCAGCAACTTGCGGTGCCGCTTCGGCTCGTGATTGAATCGGTTACCCTGAAGATATTCCGGGATCGTCGCATTGATGAGAAAGACCTCGCCGCCGCGGTCGACGGAGGCGTAGCTTTCCGCGATCGTCGCCTTGCCCGCCCGCAACGCCTTCACCTCGGTCCCGGCCAACATCAGGCCCGCCTCGAACGTTTCGCCAATTTCGTAGTGATAACGCGCCCGCCGGTTATCCGCGGCGATCTTAAACAAACGTTCGGGTTTTGGCGCCACCTCTGGAGTTCCTAACTTTTACGCAAATCGAGCACAATTACGCGATACCGGCATGGGCCAAGGCCGCGCGGATCGCCTGCTCCGCCGCCGGGCTCGCTGTCAACATAGGGAGCCGCACCTCGTTTTGCATCTTGCCGAGAAGCGAAAGCGCATATTTCGGACCGGCCGGATTGGGGTCGGCGAACAAGGCGTGATGCAACGGCGTCAACCGGTCCTGAATGGACAAAGCCTTGCGGAAATCCCCGGCGAGACAGGCTTCTTGCATGTCGGCACAGAGACGCGGCGCGACATTGGAGGTCACGGATATGCAGCCATGGCCGCCATGCGCCATCACGCCGAGCGCGGTGATATCCTCGCCCGAAAACTGGAGGAAATCCGGCCCGAGCACGCTACGCTGCAGCGCCGTGCGCGCAAGCGAGGCCGTCGCATCCTTGACGCCGGCGATATTCTTCAACTCGAACAGGCGGCGCATCGTGTCGACCGACATGTCGACGACCGAGCGCGGCGGGATATTGTAGATAATGACCGGGATGCCAATGGCATCGTTGATCGCCTTGAAATGCTGGTACATCCCTTCTTGGGAGGGCTTGTTGTAATAAGGCGTGACGACAAGCACGCCATCGGCGCCGGTCTTTTCCGCGAAGATCGCAAGCTCCAGCGCCTCGGCCGTATTGTTCGATCCCGCGCCGGCGATGACGAAAGCGCGTCCCTTCGACTGCTCGACGGTGATCTCGACGACACGGCGGTGCTCGGCATGAGTCAGGGTCGGCCCCTCGCCCGTCGTTCCCACGGGAACGAAGCCATGCGTCCCGTTTTCGATCTGCCATTCGACGAGGCTACGCAACGCATCCTCGTCGACCGCTCCGGACCGGAAGGGCGTCACCAACGCCGTGATCGATCCCGCAAACTTTGCCCTTGTCGCCATACCCTATCCTTCCGGCAAAACGCCCGGCCGCCTAGAAATCACCCATCCATTGAGCAAGAGACATAGCGGCTCGGCCGCGGAACGCAACATCCCGGCCATGTCATGGATCGAAACAATGCTGTAGGATTTGCGTAACCAAGTTGCGCGAAGCTTCAGCGAGAGGCCGCAAGGACACAATGGCGACAAGCCGCACCGCTATTTCTCCTTAAAATGGCACCGTTTCCCGGTACCTGATAAAATTTGAAGTTAGTGCGGACGGCGGAGTTCGAACCAACGGGCGAGGCATGACAAACAAACGGCGCAGCCTGATGCTCCTGAGCGCAAGCGTGTTGTGCTTGTGCGCGATCGCGCCGGCCGAAGTCGCGGACGGCCGCCTTCCACGCTGGACCAATATCCTCTGGGATCTTCGCCAAGGTGCGGAACAGGCTGCCGGACTAACGCGGACACTTGCCGCCAACCTGCATTGGCCGCGCCTCGAGCTGACACAGCCGCCGGAAGGCCCCGTGAAGACGGCGGCGAAAGCGGAGGCCACCCCTGCCGGACCCGCCACATCCGCGCCTTTCCCGGGAGAAACAAGTGCAGCTGCCTCGATCGCGGAACGGATGCGCGACCTCGGCATCGATCCCACCGGCATTCAAGAAGCCCTGGACTTTTATCGCGCGGGCAACCTCGAGGCCGGCGATGGAACCGCGCGCAACATCGCCAATCCGATCGTCAGAACGGCTCTCGAATGGATGGCGCTTCACGATGAACCGGAGAAGGCCGGCCTGAAGCGGCTGAATGCCTTTATGTCGGCCCATCCCGATTGGCCCGCGCGAAACTGGCTCCGGACGCAGGTCGAGGCCAGTCTGTTCCGGACCCAAGACGTGGCGGCGATCCGGGCGGCTTTTGCCGGGGCCCTGCCCCATACGCCAACAGGCAAGCTCGCCTTGGCACGGGCCCTGCGAGCCCAAGGACAGAACGGCGAGGCCACGCAAACCGTGCGCGCGCTCTACCGGGACGCCGATTTGACTCCCTTCCTCGAGGGCCGCATCCGGGCCGATTTCGGCGGCGACCTGCAAAAATCCGATTATAAATACCGCGCCGACCGCCTTCTTTATAAAGAAGACACAAGCGCGGCCCTGCGCACCGCGGCTTTTGCCGGTCCCGATGTCTTGGCGCTGGAGCGGGCGCGGGCAGCCGTCACGCCAGGCGCCACCAGCGATAAGGCGATCGCCGCCAGCGATAAAGCCTTCGCGGCTGTTCCTCCGGACCTTCGCGGCGACCCCGGCCTGCTTTTGGCGCAAATCCAAAAGCTGCGCCATGCGGATAAACCTAGGGAAGCCGCGAGCCTCATGCTCGCCGCGCCTCGCGATCCCAGCCTGCTGATCGATCCCGACGAATGGTGGACGGAACGCCGCGTTCTCGCGCGCAAAATGCTCGACATCGGCGATACCCAGACCGCCTATCAAATCTGCGCCGGCCATTCCGCAAGCTCCCCCGAGGCGCGGGTCGAGGCGGAATTCCATGCCGGTTGGATCGCGTTGCGCTTCCTGAACAGGCCCGCCGCCGCGGCCCAGCACTTCGGCGCCGCCGCGCGGATCGCCACGACACCGGCCTCCATCGCGCGCGTCGCCTATTGGCAAGGCCGCGCGGCGGAAAACACCTTGGGCAAGGATGCGCTCGTTCAAGCCAAGAGTTTTTACGAAAAGGCCGCCGCCTATCCCTCGACTTACTATGGCCAAGCCGCCCGCGCGGCGCTCGGACTGAAGTCCAGCCCGATGCGCATGGCCACCGGGGCGGCCACCGGCGCAAGCCGGGCGGAGGCGACCAGCGTTATCGAGATCCTGTTTGCCGCGGGCGAAAAGGATGCCGCCACGCAGCTTGCGGCCGATGCGGCGCGAACCTTGACGGACGAAACCCAAATTGCCGCTCTGGCCAATGTCATCAAGCGCCAGCGGGATGCGCATCTTTCGCTGATCACCGGCAAGCTCATGAGTCAGCGGGGCTTTGCCGTGGATGACCTGGCCTTCCCGACCTTCGGAATTCCGCGTTTCGAACCCTTGGGAAATTCCGCCCCCGTTTCCGTGGTCTATTCCGTGGCGATGCAGGAAAGCGCGTTTAACCCGGCGGCGCAGTCCAGCGCGGGCGCCAAGGGCTTGATGCAGATGATCGATTCAACGGCGCGCCAGACCGCCGCGAAGGCTGGCCTTCCCTTCAACGAATCCCGCCTTCTCAGCGATGCCGCCTTCAATGCCCAGCTTGGCGCGGCCCATCTCGGCGCGCTCCTGGCCGGGCAAGGCGGTTCCTATATCCTGACCTTCGCCGCCTACAACGCGGGGGGCGGTCACGTCCGGGACTGGATCGCCGCCTATGGCGACCCGCGCGATCCCGGCGTCGATCCAATCGATTGGGTCGAGCGCATTCCGTTCACCGAGACGCGGAATTACGTGCAGCGCGTGATGGCCAATGTCACGATGTATCGAGCGCGTTTCGCGGAAGACGAGCCGGTGCCAAACGGGACCACGGATCCAAAGAAACTGGCACAGGCGAAGTTTTAAAGACGGAGCGATGCCTCTCCGTTTCTCACAAAACTCGCGGACTTTTGTGATCGAGGAAACGCTCTAAGTCTTGTTCAGCGCCTCGCCGATGGCCCGCACGACGTGATCGAGCGAATAGGGTTTGGGCAGAAAGCATTGCATCTTGCCATTGAGAGCCGACGCGGGACACCGGCGGCCCGACGTCACGACGACGCCAATCTCCGGCCATTGCCGTTCGATCCGGCCCGCCAGCGCAAAGCCGTCGATCAAGCCTGGCATTTCGACATCGGTGAAGACAACTCGCACGTCTCGATGGGATTGGAGCAGTTCGAGCGCCTCGTCCCCGTTGGCCGCTTGAATCACGGCAAAGCCGGCGTCGGTGAGCACGTCGGCATTGACCCACCGGATCAAAGGCTCATCATCGACGACGAGAACGAGCGGATGTTTCGCAGCCAAGGCGGTGTTCATATCCAAACCCCCACGGCCGGGAGCACTCGTCCGGGCGGACTCCCCAGGCGACGGAAATCACTCTCGTTTCAGAATGTTGAGCATGTTCTTGTCGCGCAAGCCAAACTGGCTTTCATCGAACCATGCGCCATAGCCGCAAAGAGGAGCCTCCGCCGATTAGGTTAAGAGATCGTTAATATTTAGAGCCGAAGACCGTATTCATGCCGCGCGAGCCGAGGGAGATCAGTTTGGAAACCGCAACCCCTGAGGGTGAGAGCCTTTTTTACGCCGCGCCGGACGGACTTCGCCTGCATCTGCGCGATTATGATCCCGGCCCGGCAGACCGCCTGCCGGCCGTCTGCCTCCCCGGCCTCACGCGCAATGCCGATGATTTCGCCCCGCTCGCGCGAGCCCTGGCCTGCGATCCGGCCACCCCCCGGCGGGTCGTCGCATTCGATTATCGCGGCCGGGGGCTTTCCGCCTACGATCCGGATTGGCGCAACTATAATCTTACCGTCGAGCGCGGCGACATTTTAGCCGGCCTCGCCTTGCTTGGATTCGACAAAGCACATTTCATAGGCACCTCACGCGGCGGGCTCCAAATCTTGAGCATGTCCGCGGAATATCGCACGATGTTCCAATCAATTGTACTCAATGACATCGGCCCCGTGCTGGAAATCGGCGGGCTGGCCCGCATCAAATCCTATATCGGTTCGACGGCGCGGCCGCGCGATTGCGCCGAAGCAATCGCGCTACTGAAAGCCGGCCCGGCCCCCGATTTCCCCGGCTTGAGCCCGGCGGAGTGGCGGATGTTCGCCGCGGCGGTGTTCGGACCGGACGAGGCGAATTTGGCTCCGCGTTACGACCCGGAACTGGCGCATGCGCTCGACAGCTTCGATCTGGAAAAGCCGCTTCCGGATCTGTGGCCCCAATTCGATGCCTTGAGCGGCCTGCCGCTCCTGACCATTCGCGGCGAGACGTCGGACCTCCTCTCCCCGCAAACCTTCGGCGCCATGGGCACGCGATGGCCGGGTTGCGAAATGCTCGAGGTGCCCGGTCAGGGCCACGCCCCGCTCCTAGCGGATTCCCGTTCGATCTCAACAATCGCGGCTTTTCTCGCCAGGGCGGACTAGAGTCTCCTACGAAAGTTGCCAAAGTTTGTGATCGAGAAAGTGCCGTAAGCTCTTGTCAGGAAGTTGATTTCCTGTCGCTTTGGAGAGCCCGCCGAGGTGATGAGACCACCTAGCTGGTTCGAGATGCCCGCTCGATCTGCTCCACCGCGTCGACGGTCGCCTCGAATGTCAGAAGCGTCGAGGCATGGCGCGCCTTATAGTCGCGGACGGGCTCCAGGACAGCCGCCTCGGCCCAAGCGCCATCGGGCGGCGGACCGTTTTCTTTCAACATGGCGCGGACGCGGTCGCGCACGGCGCGAAGCTCCTCGCCGGTCGCGCCAATGACATGCCGGCCCATGATCGAAGCCGCCGCCTGCCCCAGCGCGCAAGCCTTCACATCTTGAGCAAAATCAACGACCTTTCCATCGCGCATGGCGAGATCGACAATGATCGTGGAACCGCAGAGCTTGGAATGCGCCTTGGCGCTGGCTTGGGGTGCGTCAAGGCGCCCCTGGCGCGGGATATTGCCAGCAAGCTCGAGAATGCGTTGATTGTAAATGTCGTTCAGCATGGTTTTTTTAAAAGATCTGTCCCGATGACGCGCGGCCTCACTTCCTATATAGGAAGAACGATCCGCGTGACGAGACCCATTCGCGTGGCGCAGTCGCCAGCACAACTCAGGAAAGGCTTGGCGTTTGGCGATAAACCCTAACTTGGAGGCGCCACATGGATGATGTGGTTAAGTCCTTGCTGAATCGTGCGAAGGCTCGTCCGAGCCGCGAGGAAGCCGAGGCAGCAGTACGTACTCTCATTGCCTATACCGGTGACGACCCGGACCGCGAAGGTCTGCTCGACACGCCGGGCCGGGTGGTGAAGGCCTACGACGAGTTTTATAGCGGCTATCGCACGGATGCCGCCGAGGCCCTCTCGAGGGTCTTCGAGGATGTGCATGGCTACGACGATCTCGTGCTAGTGCGCGACATCCCCTTCGCCTCGCATTGCGAGCACCATATGGTGCCCTTCACCGGCCTGGCGCAAATCGCTTATTATCCCAGCGAGGAAGGGGTCGTCGGCCTTTCCAAACTCGCCCGCGTGATCGATATTTTCGCGAAACGGCTGCAAACGCAGGAAGCGATGACGGCGCAAATCCTCAATGCGATCGAACTGAACCTGCGGCCGCGCGGCTGCGCCGTCATGATCGAGGCCGAACATATGTGCATGTCGATGCGCGGCGTGGGCAAGCACGGCACGTCGACGTTGACGACGCAATTCTCCGGCCTGTTCAAAACCGACCCGTCGGCGCAAATGCGTTTCTTCACCCTCGTGCGGCAGGGCGCGTCGCGTTGACGCCTCGATAATCGCCGGGACCGGCTTGAGCATGACCGCCTCGATCTCCAAGGCAGACCTCGAAGAGGGGACGGTTTTTCGTCCCCGCTTCGACCGCGACGGGCTCATCGCCTGCATCACGCTCGATGCCAGCGACGGCACCGTTTTGATGCTCGCGCATATGAACGCGGAGGCCTTGCGGCTCACGCTGGAAACCGGAATCGCTCATTATTGGTCACGCTCGCGGCAAAGCCTTTGGCGCAAGGGCGACACCTCCGGCCAGACCCAGGCCGTCGTCGAGATCCGGACCGATTGCGACCAGGATGCTTTGTTGATGCGCGTCAAACCCGGCGGGGACGGCGGGGCCTGCCATACCGGCCGGCGCTCCTGCTTCTATCGTATTCTGCGCCCCGGCGATGGCGAGACGCAGCTCGCGCTCGATCCAATTTAGAGTATGCCCCGAAAAAGTTGCAGACTTTTTCGATCGAGGACATGCTCTAACTCCCTCGAAAGAAAGCAAGTTCCTGTCGCTTTGGTGACTCCACCAAAGCGGAAAGCGCTCGAGCGTGTCCCGAAAAAGTAACAGACTTTTTCGATCGAGGACACGCTCTAACTCCTTGGTAAGAGAGCGAGTTCCTGTCGCTTTGGTGGTTTCACCAAAGCGGAACGCGCTCTAGAAAAACGGCATCGCCCAACTTGTCCGAGCGCAATCTATTTTCGAAAAGCTAATCATGTTCTGAAGGAAATCGCCGGCCGGCCTCTGCCGTCCGGCGCTTTAGCGCCTTATTTAGGCAGACGGTCCTAGCCTGACTCTCCCGGCTCGCGTATTGATACCGGGGAGATCGCGGAACATCTGCCATGACGATGCCTCTCAACCCACATCACTTGCATGATCACGCCACCGCCGTGACCGCCTCGCCGCGGCGGATTGGGATTGCGCTCGGCGGGGGAGCGGCGCGCGGATGGGCCCATATCGGCGTGATCCGCGAATTGCTGGCCCAAGGCATCGTCCCCAGCGTCGTGGCCGGCACATCCATTGGCGCGATCGTCGGCGCATCCTACGCCGCCGACAGACTCGACCGGCTGGAAGATTTCGCCCGCTCGCTCAGCGTTCGCCGAGTCTTGACCTTGATGGATTTCTCCTTCGCGGGCACCGGACTGGTGAAGGGCGACCGGTTGCGCCAACAGTTGCAGCACGATCTCGGCGGCTTCTCGGTCGAGACACTTCCGCTGCCCTTCACCGCGGTCGCGGCGGAAATGGCAACCGGCCACGAGGTTTGGCTCAGCAAAGGCGACCTCGTGGAGTCGTTGCGGGCGTCTTATGCGCTGCCCGGCCTTTTCGAGCCCGTCCACATTGGGGGCCGCTGGCTCTTCGATGGCGCCGTCGTCAATCCGATTCCAGTCTCTGTCTGCCGGGCCATGGGGGCCGACCTCGTCATCGCGATCAATGTCAGCGGCGATTGCGACCCCCATCCTGCACCGGCCCCGAGCCTGGATTCGATGTTGACGGGAACGGCAAGTCCCAATGCCTTGGCCGCGGCAACCGCGATCGACGCAGCCTCTCAAATCCAGCAAAAGCGGCGCCTTCAGAGGCCTAGCTTTTTCATGAAACAGAATAAGGACGCTCCCAGCATCGCCAACGTCATGATGGAGGCGTTCAACATCGCGCAAGAGCGGATCTCGCGCTCGCGCCTTGCCGAAAACCCGCCGGATATCATGATCAACGCCAAGCTTAGAAGCTGTGGCATGTTCGATTTTCACCGGGCCGCGGACCTCATCAGCCACGGCCGCTTGGCCGTCCACCAGGCCATGCCGGAAATCGAGGCCCATCTCACGGGAAGCTTGAGCAATCGGATATAGTGGGATGTTTCGCGCCGGTAGAACGGGGATGGCGCGGCCGCTCCGGCAAGCGGCGCCCCCTTCCCTTCCCGCAGCGGGGAAGGGAGTGAAGCGCCGGACCCGCATGACCCCAAAAGATCACGCCGTTGCGATATATTCCTTCAGAGCGGAATGCTCTTTCTCGATCTGGGCCAAGCGGTGTTTGATGGCGTCGCCGATCGACACGATCCCGACGAGCTCGCCATCCTTGATAACCGGCATGTGCCGGAACCGGCCGTTACTCATTTTGGTAACGACGCCGAGGACGGTTTCGTCCTCGGCCGCGGTCACGACATCGGCTGTCATGTAATGCGATATGGGGTCTTCCAGAGAGTCGGCGCCGTGGAGCGCGATGGCCCGGACGACGTCACGCTCGGAAAGGATACCCTGCATCTTGCCATCGGAACCGGCGATAACGAGCGCGCCAATGCGCTTCGCGGCAAGCACGTCGATGACATCCCGGAGTGTGTTCTGCGGCATCATGGTGACGACGTCTCGTCCCTTGGTCCGCAGGATACGGGCAACGGTCATAAAGGCCTCCCTTTAATCCAGTGTCATAAAGACATCTTCAAATTAGGTCTTAAGATGCACCTCCAAGGCTAGGACGGCAACAGGCGGCTAGGCGTGGCCTATCCCTCAATGGTATGGTCCGGCCTTTCAAATGGTCCGGAGTCTCGTGGGCGCGCGCCGCGCGTTTCCCCCTGTACAGGATCGAGGAAGCACATATGAGCAATGACGACACCATGAGCACCGACGCGAACGAACTTATTTCGAGGTCCGCGACGGATGCACCCGTCAGCACCGGATGCGGCACCGTGAACGGCGAATCTTCGCCCGCCGCCGCTATTGCTCTCATGGACCAAATCGGCGATCTCGCGGACCGGCCGGCCGAGCTTTCCCAATCGCCCCACCGGTTCATCAACCGGGAATTGTCCTGGCTCGAATTTAATCGCCGGGTCTTGCAGGAAGCGTCGAACCGCAACCATCCGTTGCTGGAGCAGCTCCGCTTCCTGTCCATCTCCGCCAATAATCTCGATGAATTCTTCATGGTGCGGGTCGCGGGTCTCCGCGGTCAGATGCGCGAAGGCGTGACCGAGGTCTCCGACGATGGGCTCTCGCCCGCGGAACAATTGGTTAAAATTCGCGAGGGCGTGACCCATCTAGCCGCGGAGCAGCAGCGCCGCTGGCAGGAGCTTCGCGGCGAGATCGCCAAGACTGGAATCGTCCTCGTCGATCCCGCCGATCTCACGGCAAGCGAAGTCGAGTGGCTCGAACATCATTTCACCACCCACGTCTTCCCGGTCTTGACACCGCTGGCGATCGATCCGGCTCACCCCTTCCCCTTCATCCCAAACCTCGGCTTTTCCATTGCTTTGGAACTGGTGCGGCCAGGCGACCGGAAGCAATTGCGTGCGCTGATCCGCTTGCCCGCCAAGATCGACCGCTTCGTCCATCTGCCTTCGGCCGAAAGCGGCCCCCAGCGTTTCGTCTCGAACGAGACCATGGTCGGCATGTTCACCCAGATGCTGTTTCCCGGCTATCTCCTCAAAGGCTCCGGCGCCTTCCGGGTGATCCGCGACAGCGATCTCGAAATCGAGGAAGAAGCCGAGGATCTCGTGCTTCTGTTTGAATCCGCGCTCAAGCGCCGGCGCCGAGGATCGGTCATCAAGCTCGAATTCGACAGCTTGATGCCCGATAGTTTGCGCAGATTCGTGGCCGACGAGCTGGACGTGATCCCCGACGAAAGCTTCGTGCTCGATGGCATGCTCGCGCTGAACGAATTATCGGAAATCGTTTCGCTGGACCGGCCAGACCTCAAATTCAAGCCGTACAATCCGCGCTTTCCCGAGCGCGTGCGCGACAATGGCGGCGACTGTTTCCTAGCCATCCGCCAGAAAGACCTCGTGGTCCATCACCCCTATGAGTCCTTCGATGTGGTGGTGCAATATCTGAATCAAGCGGCGCGCGACCCCAATGTCGTGGCGATCAAGCAAACGCTTTACCGGACCTCTTCGGATAGTCCGATCGTCAAAGCCCTGATCGAGGCGGCGGAATCCGGCAAATCCGTGACGGCCTTGGTCGAGTTGAAAGCGCGGTTCGACGAAGCCGCGAATATCCGCTGGGCCCGCGATCTCGAACGGGCCGGGGCCCAGGTGGTTTTCGGCTTTATCGAGCTGAAGACGCACGGCAAGCTTTCGATGGTCGTGCGGCGGGAAGGCGGCGCCCTGATCACCTATTGCCATATCGGCACCGGCAATTATCACCCGACCACGGCGAAGATTTATACCGACGTCTCGTTCTTCACGGCCGATCCCGCCATCGGGCGCGACGTCTCCCGCATCTTCAATTTCATCACCGGCTATGCGGAGCCCGTCGGCCTCGAACGTCTCGCGGTCTCGCCGATTTCGCTGCGCGCGAAATTCATGCAAAATCTCGAAGCGGAAATCGAGCACGCTAAGGAAGGCCGCAAGGCCTCGGTTTGGATCAAATGCAATTCGCTCGTCGATGCCGATATTATCGATGCCCTCTACCGCGCCAGTCAGGCGGGGGTGCAAGTCGATTGCGTGGTGCGCGGCATTTGCTGCCTGCGGCCCGGCCTTCCCGGCCTGTCCGAAAACATCCGGGTCAAATCGATCATCGGGCGTTTTCTGGAACATGCCCGCATCTATTGCTTTGGCAACGGACATGCGTTGCCCCATCCCAAGGCGTTGGTCTATGTCTCCTCGGCCGATTTGATGGCCCGCAATCTCAACCGGCGTGTCGAGATCATGGCGCCGATCCTCAATCCGACGGTTCACGAACAAGTTCTCGATCAAATCATGGTCGCCAATATGCTCGACAATCAGCAGTCCTACCGGGTATTGCCAGATGGTTCGAGCACGCGGATCAGTCTGCGGCCGGGTGAGGAAGCCTTCAATGCCCATTCGTATTTCATGACGAATCCGAGCCTGTCCGGCCGTGGGCAGAGTCTGAAGGAATCAAGTCCCCGTCAGCTCTTCAAGCGCCTGGAGAACCGCGGCCCCGCATGACGATCAATTCGCCAAGTCTTCATGCTGTTTCGGCCCGGCGGCCAGTTGCCATCGTCGATATCGGCTCCAATTCGGTCCGGCTCGTCGCCTATGACGAACTGGACCGGGCGCCTTTGCCGATGTTCAATGAAAAAGCGCTCTGCGCTTTGGGCAATGGCGTGGTGACGACCGGCAAATTATCCAAGCCCGGCATCGAAAAAGCCCTGGTGGCGCTCCGGCGCTTCCGGGTCATGACGGAAATCCTCGGGATCACCCAAGTCTACGTGATCGCCACGGCGGCCGCGCGCGATGCAACCAATGGGGCGGAATTCCTGAAGGCCGCCCATGAGGCTCTCGGCGGTGAAACCGTGATGCTTCTTTCCGGCCCCCGCGAAGCCGAGCTGAGCGCGCTCGGCGTGATCTCCGGGGTTTACAAGCCGGATGGAATCGTTGGCGATCTCGGCGGGGGCTCGCTAGAACTGATCGACGTGCGAAATGGACAGGTTGGCGCCGGCGTAACGCTACCGCTCGGCGGTCTCGCGCTGATGGATGCGTCGGGGCGGTCGCCCAAAGCCGCGGTCAAAATTGTGCGGGACGCCTTTACGCGATGCGAAATGCTCAGCGCATTGCACGGCCGCACTTTCTATGCCGTGGGCGGGACATGGCGTGCGCTCGCCAAACTGCATATGATGCAAACGAAATATCCCGTGCGCGTGATGCATGGTTATACATTAAGCACGCGCCAATGCGCCGAGCTGGCCGACCTCATCGCACGCTCGGAGCCAAGCGTGTTGCCGTCGATCGAAGTGGTCAATTCGGCGCGGCGCCCCTTGCTGGCCTATGGCGCGATCGTGCTCGACGAATTACTGCGGCGCGCCCGGCCAAAAGAGATTGTGATCTCGACGTTCGGGGTCCGCGAAGGGCTGCTTTACGAGGCGCTCGATGCCGAAAAGAGAAAGCAGGATCCGCTTCTCCTCGCCGCCACGAAGCTCAACCGGCTATTGTCCCGCTCGGCGCATTTCGGCGACGAGCTGGTCCGCTGGACCGGTCATTTCATCGACTCCACCGACCTCACGGAGACACCCGAGGAACGGCGCTTGCGCGATGCCGCTTGCCTCTTGTCGGAAATCAATTGGCGGGCCCATCCCGACTATCGCGGCCACGATAGCGGCAATGCCGTCATCAGCGCCCAATTGCCGGGGATCGATCATGCCGGACGCATGTTCCTGTCGCGGGTGGCCTCGCTCCGCTATCTCGGCATCGACGAGAGCCTGCCCGTGACGCCAGGCGGTCTCTTGTCGCCGCGCTCGCTCGAACGCGCCAATATCTTGGCTGCCATCATGCGGGTTGCTTCGATCTTGGCTGCCGGCATGCCCGGCGTACTCCCGCGCACGCCCATGCTTTGCGCCAAGGGCCGGATCACGGTCACTCTGCCGAAGGAATTCGCCGGCCTGATGAACGACCGGCTGCTGTCGCGCGTGAAGCAGGTCGCGAAGCTCTTGACGCTGGACGTGGAGGTCAAGATCGGGAGCTAGTGGCGACCCGTCGCGTCGGACCAACGGCCAATGGCGGCTTGCGGGAAACGGGTCTTGCCTAGAGTCCGCCTGTTGCAAGCAACGCCCTGATAACACCGGCGAAGGCACCGGCAACCAGCACCACCAAAATCACCCCCTGGATCGCGAATCCCGCGCCGCGCTTTTTGGGATCGTTGACATAGCTCAGCATGTAGATCGTCCGGCCGATGATCCAGACGGCCCCGAGTCCCGCGGCGACATATTCGCCCCAGTAGAATGTGAACAGCCACAGCGAACCGAGGAAGACCGGCAGGCTCTCCAACGTGTTCATCTGGACGCGGTAGTGGCGCTCGAACGTCTGATCGCCAACCACCGCCGGGGCTTTAAGGCCCGACTTCCCGCGTGCGCCGGCCACGCGAAACACCATTGACATATAAAGCAGCAGCGCCAGCAACGTCACCAACGCGGTCAGATTGATCGGATGCATTTCAAGGCCCTCAGCGGAACCGGCTTCGTATAGCACCCGCGCCCGTGAAAGGGCAGCTGTGGACCGTCGCGATTTTCAAACTCACACGTCGCAAGGCGCGGACGTTACCCTGCGGGCTCAGCGTTGTCCTGCCATTCCAGCGTCACCACCTTGCCGCGCTCCAAGGTGAGCGCGAGACGGCCGTGTTTCAGTTCGAGCGCCTTGATGCCGAACAGCTCGCGCCGCCAGCCCGACAGCGCCGCGACATCGGCATTGTCGGTGCTGGCGATGGCTTCGAGATCGTCCACCGTCGCGATCATCTTGGCGGCGACGCCGTGGCTTTCGCTGACTTGGCGCAGCAAGACTTTCAACAGTTCCACGGTCGCGCCGCCGCCCGCCGAGCGGCGGTCGCGCTCGATCTTGGGCAGGGTTTTGGGGTCCCGCTCCAACCCGCGTTCGATGGCCGCGACAATGTCGGCGCCGGCTTTCGAGCGCTCCATCCCGCGTGGAAAAGCCCGGAGATCGGCCAGCGCCTCGGCGGTGCGCGGCGCGGCCAACGCGACCTCGATCATGATGTCGTCCTTGAGCACTCGCGAGCGCGGCACGTCGCGCCCCTGTGCCTCGGCCTCGCGCCAGGCGGCCAATTCCATCAACACCGCGAGATCGCGCGGCTTGCGGGCGCGGGCGCGGTAGCGCTCCCAGGCACGCTCTGGATGCTGCTCGTAGGTGGCGGGCGCCGTGAGGGTCGCCATCTCGTCCTCGAGCCAGGACAAGCGGTCGCTGGCGCTCAGCTTGGCCACCAGAAAGTTATAGATATCGCGGAGATAGGTCACATCCGCGATGGCATAGGTGATCTGCGCCTCCGACAACGGGCGGCGCGCCCAATCGGTAAAGCGCGAGGACTTGTCCAGCCCCACCTTGGCGACCGTCTGCACGAGATCGCTGTAGGAAATCTGATCCCCGAACCCGCAGACCATGGCCGCGACCTGGGTGTCGAACAAAGGGGCGGGAACCATTTTGGCGAGATTCCAGAAAATTTCGACGTCCTGGCGGGCGGCATGGAACACCTTGACGATCTTGGGATCGGCCATGAGGGCGAACAGCGGCGAAAGATCGATCCCCTCCGCAAGCGCGTCCACCGCGGCGGCCTCGTCCACCGAGGCGAGCTGCACCACGCAAAGCTTCGGCCAAAACGTGGTTTCGCGCAGGAATTCCGTATCGACGGTCACATATGGATGGGTAGCAAGGCGCTGGCAGAGTTCGGCAAGGTCTTGCGTGGTCGCGACGAGGGTCATTTAGGCTTTCAACGGAGACAAGAGGCTCCACTCGTTAGGTTTCGGGCACGATTGTGCGACGGGCGGACCGCTGCCGCAAGCAAGGTTCTAACTCGCCTTTGGCAAGCGGGATGGTCAAGGGGAAAACGTGCTCCCGAGGTGCAAGGCTATTAAAAAGGCAGCGCCCGCTTTATCCTCATCCGCGAAACGCGCGTGCTCCCTGCTCCGCCACCGGCGGTCCCCCGCCCCCGCTTCGCGGAGAGGATACGCCCTCCTCCCTTGACAGACGCCGCCTCGCATGCGGTTCTCCCGCCGCTCTGGCCCTTGGCCGGAACCGCGCCTGAGCGCATAATTCATCTCGCTTGAACCTGACGGTTGGACCCATGCATCGTTACCGCTCGCATACCTGTGGCGCCCTGCGCGAGGCGCAGGCTGGGGAGGCCACACGGATTTCCGGCTGGTGCCACCGCATCCGCGACCATGGCGGCGTCCTCTTCATCGATCTGCGCGACCACTACGGCATGACCCAATGCGTGGTGGACCCGGATTCGCCGGCCTTCGCATCGGCTGAAAAGCTGCGCTCGGAATGGGTCGTGCGGATCGACGGCTCGGTGCGCATCCGCCCGGCCGGCACCGAAAACGCCGACATGCCGACCGGCGGCATCGAGGTCTACGTCACCGCCATCGAAGTGCTCGGCCCCGCCGCCGAACTGCCTTTGCCCGTGTTCGGCGATCAAAACTATCCCGAGGACATCCGCCTCAAATACCGCTTCTTGGATCTGCGCCGCGACAAGCTGCACCAGAACATAATGCTGCGCGGCCGCGTCATCGATTCGATGCGCGCGCGGATGAAGTCGCAAGGCTTCTTCGAATTCCAGACGCCGATTCTCACCGCCTCAAGCCCGGAAGGCGCGCGCGACTATCTCGTGCCCTCGCGGATTCATCCCGGCAAGTTCTACGCGCTGCCGCAGGCGCCGCAGCAGTTCAAACAGCTCATCATGGTCGCGGGCTTCGACCGCTATTTCCAGATCGCGCCATGCTTTCGTGACGAGGACGCGCGCGCCGACCGCAGCCCCGGCGAATTCTATCAGCTCGATATCGAGATGAGCTTCGTCACGCAGGACGACGTGTTCGACGCCGTCGAGCCGGTGCTGCGCGGTCTGTTCGAGGAATTCGGCGGGGGCAAACCGGTCACGCAAAAATTCCCGCTTATTACTTATGCCGACGCCATGTTGAAATATGGGTCGGACAAGCCGGATCTGCGCAACCCCATTCTCATCACCGATGTCACGGATGAATTTTTCCGCGAGGACGTCACCTTCAACGCCTTCAAGAGCGTCATCAAAAAAGGCGGCGTGGTGCGCGCGATCCCCGCGCCGGGCGCGGGCGCCCAGCCGCGCTCGTTCTTCGACAAGCTCAACGATTGGGCGCGCGGCGCAGGCGCGCCAGGCCTCGGCTATGTGATCTTCGAAGGCGAAGCCGGCGCGCTGACGGGCAAGGGCCCCATCGCGAAATTCTTGCCGCCTGAAGTCCAAGCCGCGATCGCCGCCAAGGCCGGATTGAAGAGCGGCGATGCCGTCTTCTTCGCGTGCGACATGCCGGACAAGGCCGCCAAGCTCGCGGGGGCCGCGCGTCTGCGCATCGGCAACGACCTCGGCCTGACCAAAATCGGCGGGTTCGAGCTCTGCTGGATCGTCGATTTCCCGATGTATGAATGGAACGAGGACGACAAGAAGATCGACTTCTCGCACAATCCCTTCTCGATGCCGCAGTTCGAGCACGATGCGTTTCTGGCGCTCGACCCCGCGGATCACGAGACGATCCTCGGCATCAAGGCCTTCCAATACGACATCGTCTGCAATGGCGTGGAGCTGTCGTCGGGCGCGATCCGGAACCATCGTCCCGACGTCATGAAGAAGGCCTTCGGGCTGGCGGGCTATGAGGAAGAGGTGTTGGAAACGCGCTTCGGCGGCATGTACCGCGCCTTCCAATACGGCGCCCCGCCGCATGGCGGCATCGCGCCCGGCGTCGACCGGATCGTCATGCTGCTCGCGGGCGAAGAGAACCTTCGCGAGATCGTGCTCTTCCCGATGAACCAACGCGCCGAGGACTTGCTGATGAGCGCGCCCTCGCCGGTGACGCCAAAACAGTTGCGCGAATTGCATATCCGGTTGAATCTGCCGGAAGCGAAGAGCTAGTCTTCGAAAGACGATCAGAAATAGACGCGCGCGCGCGGATGCGATTCCCTTTCCCCTTGTGGGGAAGGGTTAGGGATGGGGTCTCTCATCCCACTTCAACGAAAAACGCGCGGCACGCCCCCCACTCCCAACCTCTCCCCGCAAGGGGGAGAGGAGCAGATTGCGGGCCTATCGGATAGGCCCTACGCATGAGGCCAGCCATGACCGCACATATCAAACCCCAAAACCTCATCAAGGGCGCCACGGGTGACTGGGAGGTCATCGTGGGCCTCGAAATCCATGCCCAGGTGACATCACGCTCGAAGTTGTTTTCGGGCGCCTCGACAACCTTCGGCAACGAGCCGAACTCCAACGTCTCGCTGGTCGATGCGGCCATGCCGGGCATGCTGCCGGTCATCAACGAGGAATGCGTCGCGCAGGCCGTGCGCACCGGCCTCGGGCTCAATGCCAAGATCAACAAGCGCTCGGTGTTCGACCGCAAGAACTATTTCTATCCCGATCTGCCGCAGGGCTATCAGATCTCGCAGTATAAGGATCCGATCGTCGGCGAGGGCGTGGTGACCGTCGATCTCACGCCGACCGAACAGTTCGAAGTCGGGATCGAGCGGCTGCATCTCGAGCAGGATGCCGGCAAGTCGCTGCACGATCAGTCCGCGACCGATTCCTTCGTCGACCTCAACCGTTCCGGCGTCGCGCTGATGGAAATCGTGTCCAAGCCCGACATGCGCTCGGCCGACGAAGCCAAGGCCTATGTCACCAAGCTGCGCACGATCCTGCGTTATCTCGGCACCTGCGACGGCAATATGGAACAGGGCTCGCTGCGCGCCGACGTCAACGTCTCCGTGCGCAAGCCCGGCGATCCGCTCGGCACGCGTTGCGAGATCAAGAACGTCAATTCCATCCGCTTCATCGGCCAGGCCATCGATGTCGAGGCGCGGCGCCAGATCGGCATCTTGGAAGACGGCGGAAAGATCGATCAGGAAACGAGGTTGTTCGATCCCTCGCGCGGTGAAACCCGCTCCATGCGCTCCAAGGAAGAGGCGCATGACTACCGCTATTTCCCCGACCCGGACTTGCTCCCGCTGGAATTTAGTCAGGACTTCGTCGACGGGCTCAAGGCGGCCTTGCCCGAGCTTCCCGACGCCAAGAAAGCCCGCTTCATGTCCGCCTATGGTCTGCTGCCCTACGATGCCGGCGTGCTCGTCGCGGACAAGGAGACCGCCGACTTCTTCGAGGCCTGCGTCGCCTATGGCGGGACCAAGCGCGACGCCAAGATCGTGGCCAATTGGGTGAACGGCGACATCGCCGCCTTCGCCAATTCGCAAGGCGTGAGCGTGCCACAGACCCATATCACGCCGGCCCAAATCGCGGGCCTGGTCGATCTCATCGCAAATGGAACGATCTCCGGCAAGATCGCCAAGGATGTGCTTGCCATTCTGATCAACGAAGAACGAGACGGCGATCCCAAGACGATCGTCGAAACGCGCGGCCTGAAACAAGTCACCGACACCGGCGCCATCGAAGCCGCCGTGGATGCGATCATCGCGGCTAATCCGGATAAGGTGGAACAGGCGAAAGCCAAACCCAGCATGCTCGGATGGTTTGTCGGACAAGTCATGAAACAGACCGGCGGCCGCGCGAACCCGCAAGGCGTCAACAATATTTTGAAGCGAAAGCTCGGCATCTGACACAACGCATTTCGCGAATCACTTTGCACTGCGATGCCGGATTTCGCGCGAAAAACAAGCGCCGGAGGCCTCCGGTGCAAATTTTTTGTTTTGTTCACATGATTATTTGGGCGAATGGTTAGAGGTTCGTCTCCATCCGTTTTCCAAGGCCGGCGAAGGTGCGGCAAAGCCGAGGGGGCGCCGGGAAACTTCGCCGGATTTTGTATGAGACCCTACGAATAGGCCGGAACCTTCACAACCCACATCGTTTTCAACTAAACTTTTATTTTAATATAAGCTTTTGTTTAAAATGCTCATTTTTTCATTAAACCTTCATTAACTCTCAAAATGCCCGATGTATTCGCGGTAAATAACAGGGAATGGCGCGGGCGCTGTTGCACGGACGATTGCATGAAAAGGGATGCGTCCGGAAATCCCTATTCCGGGCCGATGCACTCTGTCCGGCGGCCCGGAAAAGCGTTGTTTTTCAGCGCCGCGCCCGCATTGCGCCGCACGGCCTCTTGCACGGCTTTACAAGCGCGCTACCCTTTATTCGCCTCGTCTCGGCAAGAATAGACAAACTGCGGATCAATACAGGGGATCAGCGATGGTGAAGGCGACTACGAAGAAGACACCCGCGGCGAAACCCGCCGCCAAGACGACCGCCAAGAAAGCGGCGCCAAAGACAGCAGCAGCGAAAACCGCTGCGACAAAGAAGGCTGCGCCGGCCAAGGCCGTAAAGCCAAAAGCAACGGCGGCGAAAGCCCCCGCCAAGACCGCCGCGCCGAAAGCCGTGGCAAAGAAGACGGCAACGCGCGCGGCCGCCACCAAGGCCAAAGCCGCACCGGCCAGGAAGACGGCGGCTAAAGCCGCCGCGCCAAAGACCACCGCACGCAAAACCGCTGTAAAGGCGGCAGCGCCCAAGGCCACGGCCAGGAAGACCGTTGCTGCGAAACCCGCGGTCGTGAAGGCAACCAGAGCCAAGGCTCCCGCCAAAGCCGTCGCGAAGGCCCCGGCTAAGAAGACAGCCCCCAAGGCCGTCGCGAAAAAGACCGTCGCAACCAAACCAAAGGCAAAAGCTGCCGCGGTTAAAGTTGCTGCGCCGAAGGCCGCCGCAAAGCGCACGCCCAAGGCTGCGGCACCCAAGGCTGCGGCTCCGAAAGCTGCGGCACCGAAAGCTGCGGCACCGAAAGCTGCGGCACCCAAGGCTGCGGCTCCGAAAGCTGCGGCACCGAAAGCTGCGGCACCCAAGGCTGCTTCTGCCAAGGCCGCCGTTCCCAAAGCGAAGGCACCGCGCGCTAAAAAGGTCGCGGCTCCTGCTCCAGAGCCAGCTCCGGCGCCTGCTCCGGAACAAGCTTAGATCATGGTCCGTAAGAGCCCAGCCGGCTTTTACGGGTGGCGCATGCCTAGGTTTGATAAAAAGACCAGTTTCATCGCCTCGATGAGTCCGTCGAGGTGGAAATTGCTCTTCATCAAAGATGTGATCGATAACCGGCGATGATTCCTGGATGCCGCCATTTTGGGGGTGTCCTTCGTTTTATTCGCCGGTTAGATCTCGTCCGCCAGAGCGCCTTCCGCTTTGGTGGACTCACCAAAGCGACGGGAAATCGCTCTCTGGCTAGAGAGCTGGAGCATCGTCGGCAAAGGCCGGAGCGGATTTTACGCGCCGGGCGCGTGCGGCCTTTTCAGAAACGGAACGTTGATCGCCTCGGCGAATTTCGAGCATTTGCTTACGCTTCGAAAACGGCGCTTCATTTTTTCGCATCTGGCGCATTTGCGCCTGGCGAACCTCCGGATTTGACGTCCGGCGCTGTGAGACAGCCTGTGGCAAAGACCCGCCACGTGAGATTATCCGCACCGCCCGACAACTTCATGTGCTGCCACGCGAGCGCGCATTCATGCATCCGCGCGCGGGAGGCCGAGGGCAGATAATAGGGGTGCCCAAGGTCTCCCTGCATCGGGCCAAGCGGCGCGCGAGCACCAGCGTCTTTCGGAAGTGCGGCGGGCCCTGGCTGCGCCGCTTCGCCGCCGGCCGCTTTCGCGCCGCCGGACCAGCCCCCACCGGCCGTCAGAACAATCAGCGGCACCATCGCGAATATCGCCGGAGCGCGAAGGCAAACGAGTCTTTTCAGACTTCGAGGCGCAACGAGGACATGCGGCATGAGGCGATCCCTGCGAAACAAGAGAAGCACTGCCACCCCGCGCTACTTGAGCGCGCCATCCTTTTTCACGGCATGCGTCTTCACGGGCTTGCTGGCGGCGACCAATGTGGGATCTCCGCCGGGCACTTCGGAAGCGCGTGTAAACGTTTCGGTCTGGCAAAGGATCTTCAGAATGCAGCCGCGCAGATCCGCCTGATCGTTGTGCACCTTATCCGTTTTGATCTTGAAGGTAATATCGTAAAATTTCCCATCGTCCGGATTGTAGGCCTGCCCGGTCCAATGATCGGCAACGGCCACCAGACCGAGTAAAATATCGAGGCCGATGACCGGCTTGTTCTTCTTGTCCGGATCGCTGTTGAGATCATCGATCTTGGGCTTGCCGTTGGCGTCGACGGGCTCCTTCAGCCAAACGACCGTGCCGCAATAGGTCGGGGCCGGCGGCGAGGCCTGCGCCTTATTCGGGTCCGCCGGCGGTTCCGCGCAAGGGTGAATCCTGACGATCGATTCGCTGTCCTTTGTCAGCCAAATCCCTTCCGGCGTGACGGGACCGCTCTGGGAAAACGCAGGGGCGCCGGTCGCGACCATGGCGGCAAGCGCCGCCGCAATCGCAAAAGCCCGGCCCTGGCATGGCAGGAAGGTCTGAGACATCTACGTCCTCCGAAGGGCCTGGAGGTGCCCTACACGCTGAAAAAAACGAGCCATGTGAGCCGGTCTGGCGGAGACGGAGTCCGCCCATACATCATCCAGCTCAGTCCGGGTTTGTTTAATTTGTCTCATTAAAACAAGGTGTTGTCTCCAAGTGTTGTCCAGCCAAGTTCCTTGCAGTCCAGCCTAATCCCACATAAAGTGTGGGGTAGAATGTGGGGTAGAAAAGCTAGGAAAAGGTTTTGAAAAACTCAGGCAAACATCCCAGCAAGGTTCTAAGCGCCTTACGAATGAAGTCAATAACCAAGCCAGGTCGCTATGCAGATGGCGAGGGCTTGTATCTGGTTGTGGATCCTTCCGGAGCGAAACGCTGGTTGCTGCGCATAATGGTTCAAGGACGTCGACGGGATATCGGTCTGGGTGGATTGAGTTTGACGACATTGGCAGAAGCACGAGAAAAAGCAGTTTCATTTCGCAAAATTGCTCGTGAAGGTGGTGATTGTAAAACAGCGTGCAAAACTTTCCAGATTCCGGGGGTAAACAGCGTCCAATAGTTTCCACCCTGGGTCATGCGATCATCCGGCGTTTAAGCTGGAGAATCTGGGGTGTTGCTCATGGATAT
>Ga0187852_1000080_pt1 | contig 99578 bp, 81 predicted proteins | sample June2016WEW_6_40_FD_134511 | JGI IMG/M metagenome (GOLD analysis project Ga0187852, IMG submission 134511) | Peatland microbial communities from SPRUCE experiment site at the Marcell Experimental Forest, Minnesota, USA - June2016WEW_6_40 | ecosystem: Environmental > Terrestrial > Soil > Wetlands... | reverse complement strand
GGAAGGTGTCGGCCCGCGAAGCGCTTCTCCTTCGCCCCACGCCCAGGACCACGCGAGCATCACTTTTCCGATTGCACCGAACTCCGCTTGGCTCCCAATGCCGCTATCGACGGATTGGGGGTCCCGTTTGTGGCATCGTACCAGCGTGCCCGAGAGTTCCCGGTACCACCCCCCATCTTGGACATGTTGACGGTCAGATGAAACCTTCTGCCGCTTTCGCCTGGATAGTAGCATACGCCCAAGGAGCCATCGCCTGTGAGCCCTGCGGACACGTATGTGTAATCGTCTTTCCCAGGGGCTCCCAATTGGCTCGTCAGGAACGTATGTGACCAGTCCGGAATCAGGCCGTACCAGCGACGGGATTTGAAGAAAGTCGTACAATGTTCGGCTTGCTCCACTCCCGGAGTTTTCCCCAGCCAGTGCATTGGGTCCTCGACACAATCAGGAGACCCGAGAATGCCGAACCCCGAACCGCCGTTCAATACCGTTCCCCATACCTCTTCCCTCATCATTTGGGGGATTGTTGGGTTGGGCCTGGGATATCCGTAAGGGCAGTGTTCGTAGAAGGTCTCGAAAATGCACGTCGGCATCACCGGGTTAGCCATGTTGTAGTGATACCACGTAGCCCACTGCGGAGCATGATATTGATACTATCCGTTGAAATTGACCCATTGATGATCGGAATCATAGAACTTGTGAGGGCCCGTCGCATCGCTACTCCAATCCGGCGGCCCGCCGATCCAGTCGATGGTCATCAGGCGGTCCGGCATGTACTTCTTGAGGCCGCTCACAACGCTGTCAACCTGCGGTGAAATCACCCTGTCATTTCCCAACGCAAAATTGACGTGGGAGTAGTTCTTGTAGCGGTTGCCCCAAAACTCACCCCATTGACGCATTTCGTCAGTTGAATGCTGGGAAGGGTCGAAGCCGCCCGGCCCAGGATCATACGCGGCACTAAACGGATCCAGAAACAAGTATATTCCGTGATTTGCCGCAGACCTGACTATGGCGTCAACCGACGCGACGTAGGCGGGATTCAGATTCTGCGGGTTCCAGCTCGTACCGCTGAGTAACATCGAATTCCCGCGGGCATCAGTGGGATTCGTTAAAACTTGCTTTCCTGCCGCGTCAAAGCCATTGATCACGACCCAGGCGAAATTGAAATGCCTTTTCTGTCGGTCCGCGAAATAGGCGTCCATTTGATCAGGGGTGCTCCAGTGAATGAGGTTCTGCGGACATACTCCTGCGATGAAGAATGGAGTTCCGCTTTGATCCTCGATCAAATGCCTGTTGCCCGCTCGGGTTCGGAGCATAGGCAAGCGACGAAACGCCGCTTCGCCGGCGCTACCGATGCCGGCGGTCATTCCTAGGCGCTCTCCGATTTGCGTCTGCGCCGACAACAATGATGTGCGCAGCCCGGGAGCGGCAACCCATCCCGATGCGATCATGGCGATTAAAACTGCCCATTTGGTGGTGTGACAGTTTCTCTGCATAGATTCTCAACCCAAGGTACAGGAAAATCTGGGTAAGCCTTCGAAAAGAAGAAGTTCTCGCCGCTTCCGCGTGCTCATAAATACTCTCCCCCAGGCTGGAGCGCCTGATCGATCGTGCGGCGAGCATCCTGTTTGAACTGGTCTTGCAAGTAGGGGTGGGCCTCAAGGAACTCCCGGAGTTCTTTGTTCTGATTAAGGAAACCCTTGCTTGTGGCGCGCGATGGGTCCTCCTTCAAATGATCTGCGATCCGCTGATGATTCTCCTGGAACAGCTTCAAGGACTCGTAGTCCGAGGCATGAGCATCGTCAGCGCCCGGCCGCGGCGCTTCGGCCGCAAACGCCTGCGCTCGCTTCATGAAGCCGTTGGGGTCGGCGCGGATTTGCGACTGCACATATGGGTGCGAGTTCAGGAATTCCGGCAGTTCGTGGGCGCCTTTCAGGAAGCCTTTATCGTTCGCGAGTGAAGGGTTCTCCCGCAGCTTGCCGCCGATCCAGGGATGGTCTGAAACGAAATGCTGGAAATCCTGCATCTCCTTGTAGTTTGCGGCGCTGTTCTGTGAAGTCGAGCCGCCCTGTTGAGCGCGGGACATTACACCGCTCGCATCTGCCTTGATGCTGGGTTGGACAAACGGGTGGGCATTCAGGAATTGTGGGAGCTCAGGACTGCGGTGCAGAAAGCGCGGGTCATTGGCGAGGGAGGGATCCTCCCGCAATTGGTTGGCAATCCAGGGATGGTTGGCGAGGAATTGCTGGAAACCTTGCATCTCCTGACGCGCAGCCGGGCTGCTCCAGTCGATCGCCTGGGAGCGCAGTTCCGGCAGCCCCACCACGAGGAACATAACGGCTAAAATCGATACTGCCAGTTTAGGAGTTGCTCTACGCATAATCTTGAGGCTCCTGGAAAGGTTTTGGCCGGAATTTCCGTTGTGGATTTCGACCTAGCTGAAACCATACGACTGATTGCTTCCAAATGCAATCGGCGGGCGGGACGCCCACGCTCCGTCCATGGGATCTCTGCTTTCACATTTCAGTTGCACTCTCTGGGCGTTTCCATGCCGGGGCTTCTTATCACGAAACCTGCTAGCATGGTAGTATGCTATCATTGTTAACCAAGAGGAGAATCACACGCGGAATTACGCCGGAAGGATCCTTATCCGTGTTCCACCCGAAATCCACCGGGAACTGGCTCGCGAGGCCTTTGAAAGCGGGCGTTCCATCAACGAGCTCTGTTTGGAGGCCATCGTCGTGCGAAAGGCCCTCAGGAACTACGATCCCTGGAAAGCTGTTGAGGAAATATGGGAAAAGAATCGAAAGGCCAAGCCTAAGCAATTGCAGGCAGATATCTTAGGTGCCATATCTGCGGTCCGGGATGGCCGGGAAAACCCGGGCGGTGCTTGACACCAACGCATTCGTGTCCGGTCTAATCAGCCCCTTAGGCAAGCCTGCCGCCATTCTCAAGGCTCTGCGGTCAGGGCGATTCACCCTACTTTCCAGCCCGCCTATTAACGAGGAAATTATCGAGGTTCTAAATCGCCCTCGTATTCGTGACCGCTATGGGCTGGGCGACCGCATCTTCGATGTGTCCTTTATCTTATGGGAGGTTGCAGAGCTCGTGATCGATCTGCCCGACGTGAAGGCATGCAGCGATGTCGATGATGACAAATTTCTCGCGACAGCAATCGGTGGAGGAGCGGATTACCTCGTAACCGGCGATGCCGGACACCTGCTCCACCTCGGTGAGTACAGAGGCGTCGCTATCGTTTCCCCCAGGGACTTCGTCTCTCGACTGAAAGAATGACACATCCGGCTATGCCTCGCCACTTGGGCCTTAGGTTTCGGGAGTTCACAGGTTCGGACAGCAACTCAAATTTAAGATGCCAGATTTGAAATGGGGAAGGAGAAGGTCGAACGCCGTTCGGCCTTCCCTGATCTGTCGTCTGTGAGCTGTCGTCTGTCAGCTTCTGCTCACCGCACCGGCGTGGCGGCGAGGCGTTTGGGCCCGGCTTCTAGCACGTGTTCGGGGCACTCGCGCATCATGAGTTTGAAGTTCTCGATGAAGCGCGCGGCCAGGGCGTCGTACTTCCGGTAATACTCGTCGCGGCTTGGCCAGGTGTTGGCTGGGTCCAGGATTTCCGTAGGCACGCCCTCGCAGGTCTTGGGAACGTCGAAACCGAAGACCGGGTCTTTGTGGAATTCCACTTTCTGGAGCTTCCCGCTGAGCGCGGCGTTGAGCAGCGCGCGTGTATGCCCGATGCTAATGCGCTTGCCCACGCCGAACGATCCGCCCGTCCAACCGGTATTCACCAGCCATACCGTCGCCTGGTGTTTGACGATCTTCTTCTTCAACAGCTCGGCGTAAGCGTAGGGATGATGCACCATGAACGGTCCCCCAAAGCAGGTGCTGAAGGTGATTTGCGGTTCGATGCCCAGACCAATTTCCGTCCCCGCAATCTTGCTGGTATAGCCGGAGATGAAGTGGTAGATGGCCTGGTCAGGAGTAAGGCGCGCGATGGGAGGCATGACGCCGGAAGCGTCGCAGGTGAGGAAAATGACGTTCTGGGGATGGCCCGCGCGTTTTTCCGGCAGATGGTTGCCGATATATTCGAGCGGATAAGCGGCGCGCGTGTTTTCCGTGATCTTGTCGTCATTCAAATCCACATGGCGCGAGACGGGATCGAACGCCACGTTTTCCAGGATCGTCCCAAATCGGCGGGTGACCTCGTAGATTTGCGGCTCGGCATCCTCGGATAGCCGGATGACCTTGGCGTAGCAGCCGTCCTCGAAATTGAAAACCCCGTTGTCGCTCCAACCGTGCTCGTCGTCGCCAATCAGGTGGCGCTTGGGGTCGGCGGAGAGCGTGGTCTTGCCAGTGCCGGAGAGCCCGAAAAAGATCGCGACATCGCCGTCGTTGCCCACGTTGGCGGAGCAATGCATGGGCAGCACGCCTTCCAGCGGCAGCAGGAAGTTGAGCACAGTGAAGATGGTCTTCTTGATTTCGCCGGCGTAGTTCGAGCCGCCAATAATGGCCAGACGCTCGCGGAAATTGAGGATGATGAACGTATCGGTGCGGGTGCCGTCCACCATGGGCGAAGCCAGGAAGCCCGGCACGGCGATCACGGTGAATTCCGGCACGTGCTTCTTCAGCTTATCCTGATTGCGAATCTTCAGGAACATGGTGCGGGCAAACAGGCTGTGCCAAGCTTTCTGGGTAATGATGCGGATGGGCATGGAGTATTCGGGATCGGCTCCGGCGTAGCAGTCCTGCACAAAGACGTCGCGGCCCTGCAAGTATCCTTGCAAGCGCGTCAGCAGCGAGCTGAAGTTCTCTCCGGTGAAAGGACGATTGTAAGTGCCCCACCATACGCGGTCTTCCGTGGATTGCTCGCGGACCACAAACTTGTCAGCCGCGGCGCGCGCCGTGTGCTTGCCGGTGTTCATCAGCACCGGCCCCAAATGGGTCAGCGTGCCTTCGGAGCGAAACACGATCTCTTCGTAAAGAGCGGCCGTACTCAGGTTCCAATAGGCGCGCCGCAGATTCACCAGGCCGTGGTTCTGCAACCCGTAGTCACTCGCCAGAAGTCCGGCTTCTTTGGAGGCCGGGGAAACGATGTCTAGGTAAATGTTCATGTGAGTTCCTCACTCGGGGATAGGTGCCAGGTGTCAGGTGCCGGGTGTCAGGCCGCCGTCGGAAGTTCCTTCAGGCTTTTCGTAAGCCCGGACAGCATCCGATCTACCTCCCGCACCATCTCCAGTGCGCGCTTCACCTCATCCATGGGAATATATAATCGGGTAATGATAAGCATGTGAGTCTCGAGCTCCATCAGGGAGCCCCTAGCAATTGATAAGTGGTGGAGATAATCACCTAAGTGCTCCCTGCCATGTCCTTCGGCAATGTTGGCCGGAATCGAGACGGTCGCCCGTTGAATCTGGGATGTGATTCCGAACATCTCGGTCTTCGGCAGGAGCCTGGAGACGCGATAGGATTCAACGACCAATTCCATGGCCTTTTCCCAAACTTTAAGGTCCCTATAGCATTTCACCATTTCGGACTTCCTTCCTCGGGGAGCCACTGGGAAGCGCCAAGTCTAACACTGCACGTCTGACACCTGACACCTGGCACCTGATCTTTACATCCAATCCCTCGTCAGCTTCCGGTCGCCGAGGTAGAGTTCGTTGGCAGAGTTGGGATCGAGCGCCCACTGAATGCGCTCACAGCCTTCCGTAATGTCCTTCATGGTGCCGCAGTAGCTGAGGCGCAAGTGGCCTTCGAAGCCGAATTCCTTGCCTGGTACCGCCACCACCCTCACCTTCGAAAGCAGGAAATTCGCCAGCTTCTGCGAATCCTTCATGTAGGCGCTGAAATCGGGGAAGCAGTAGAACGTGCCCTCGGGCTTCGTAACTTTCACGCCGGGAATTGCTTCCAGGTGGTCGAGCATGACGTTGCGATTGTTTTCGAGCGTCAAGCGCAGGGCCTCGACCGACGATTGCACGCCATTCAGCGCTCCCACTGCCGCCCATTGCGAAGGCGCCGCGGGGCCCGAAGTTTGCTGCGATTGGATGTTCCCCATGGCTTCCGTCAACTCGCGGTTGGCGATGGCCCAGCCGATGCGGAATCCCGTCATGGCGTAAGTCTTCGATACGCCGTTAATAACCACGAGCTTGGATTGCTCGAGCGGCGCCTTCATGGAGTCATAGCAGATCGGCGCGCTCTTGCCATTGAACACCAGGCGATTGTAAATATCGTCCATGATGAGGTAGAGGCTTTTCTTCTCGCAGAATTCCACCATCTCAGCGATGAAGTCCCGCGAGTACATGGCGCCGGATGGATTGTTGGGGCTGTTCAGGATGATCGCCTTGGTGTAGGAACCCACCGCTTCGGTGATTTCCCGCACCGTGGGATAAAACGTGCCGTCCTCGGCCGTCACCGCCACTGGAACGCCCCCGGCAAGTTTTACCATCTCCGGGTAGCTCACCCAGTAGGGTGCTGGAAATATCACTTCTTCCTTCGGGTCCAGAATCGCATGCAGCAAAACCATCAGGGCCTGCTTGGCCCCGCCCGAAACCAAAACATTGTCAGCCGAAACCAGCTTGTGATAATGCTCCTCGGTGTAACGAATCACCGCCTTCTTCAAAGCGGGGATGCCATCCGGCGCTGTGTAGCGGACTTCGCCGGTGTTGAGCAGGGCCGTGCAGTTGATCACGGCATCAATCGGCGCCTTGCTTTTCGGCTCTCCTCCGCCCAGGTGAATGACCGGTTCGCCCTTTTCCCTGAGGAGCGCGGCGGTTTCGTTCAGCTTCAATGTGGGTGACTCATTAATGGATTTGGCTAGTTGGCTTAGGCTCATAGTGGTTCATTCCTTCTCTTAAGGTATTCCTGGCCGGTCCGCGAAGTGCGCAAGGCGCCTACGCTGGCCAGCCCCGCTTTTCTATAGGAAGCGTGACCCTTCCGCAAGAAGAAAAAGTGCCTATCTTCAAGCGGCATAAGTTTTGAGGGGAAGGTGCGCGAAAAATGCCCCCCGACCCTACGAGCCAACGGCTTAGGCAGTCGCTTGGCTTTAAGGGCGCAGAAATGCCCAACAGACGTCTTGGGGGCAACTGAGTCATTTTGTTCCAGACTTAAATCATTTTGCAATTGTGTTGCCGAAAATCTCGCTAACCCGCTCCCTGTAATCGCCATGGACGGCACCAGGCCGGATTGCTCAACACGCGAGACGATGCTAGGGGGGATCGGAGTTTAGGTGTTGGTGACATTTGGAATTGGAGTCCCCCACGAAACACGAGCCGTCCCCCGCGAAGGCGGGAATCTGCGGTAGCCATGGAAGATGCGCCGCCGCTGTGGCACGGACTTCCTGCCCATGTGAAGTGAAGGCCAAGATGGCTATGCCTCAGGGACTTGATCCCCGCCTTCGTGGAAAGACCTGCGTCTCGAAAGAGGTCCCATTCCAAATGACACCACTACCCGGCCGGCAGAGTGACTTCTTGTACCCTTTCCCGAGAATGGCACCGCAAGTGCTTTGCTAACTTAATTGTACCAACCAATCGGGGGGACCATCGGATGGCGGCGTACGACGCAACTCAGATGCATGACTGGCAGATTTCCGAGGCGGCAGAACAGCACATGCCGAGCGCTCGGGAATGGCAGGAAAGATTGGGGCTGCAACAAGATGAAGTCATCCCCATGGGCCGGCTGGCCAAGCTGGATTTCCTCAAGATCATTGAGCGCCTAAATAGCCGTCCGGACGGGAAATACATTGAAGTCACAGCCATCACCCCCACCCCTTTAGGTGAGGGAAAAAGCACAACCTCCCTGGGTTTAATGGAGGGTTTGGGCAAGCGGGGCAAGAATGTGGGAGGGTGCCTGCGTCAACCCTCCGGCGGGCCCACAATGAACGTTAAGGGGACAGCGGCGGGCGGCGGAAACGCCCTGCTGATCCCCATGACCGAGTTTTCGCTCGGCTTAACCGGCGATATCAACGATATTGCCAATGCCCACAACCTAGCCATGGTGGCGCTTACCGCGCGCATGCAGCACGAACGAAATTATGGCGACGACCAGCTTGCTAAACTCAGCAAAATGCGCCGCCTGGACGTTGATCCCACGCGCGTGGAAATGGGCTGGGTGCTCGATTTTTGCGCGCAAGAGCTACGCAACATCGTCATCGGAATCGGCGGCAGGCAGGACGGTTTCATGATGCAGTCGAAGTTCGCCATCACCGTGAGCTCGGAACTGATGGCGATTCTGGCCATCGTTACGGACCTGGCCGACCTGCGCCAGCGCCTGGGCGAGATTACCGTCGCCTACGACAAGCAGGGCAAACCGGTCTCGACCGGTGACCTGGAAGTTGCCGGAGCCATGGCCGCCTGGATGCGCAACACCATCAACCCCACGCTGTGCAGCACGGCGGAGTATCAGCCCTGCATGGTGCACGCCGGGCCTTTCGCCAACATCGCCGTGGGGCAGTCCTCGATCATCGGTGACCGGCTGGGTCTGAAGATGTTCGATTACCACGTCACCGAAAGCGGCTTTGGCGCTGACATCGGCTTCGAGAAATTCTGGAACGTCAAGTGCCGTTGCAGCGGGCTCAAGCCCAACGTCTCGGTGCTCACCACCACGATTCGCGCGCTCAAGATGCACGGTGGCGGCCCGCGCGTCGCTCCCGGCTTGCCGCTGGCCGATGAGTACACCAAGGAGAATCTGCGACTTCTGGAAAAAGGGCTTCCCAACCTGCTGCACCACCTCGGCATCATCCGCCGGTCGGGAATCAATCCGGTGGTCTGCATTAATTGCTTTCATACCGACACCAAGGACGAACTCGCCCTGGTGCGGCGGGCGGTGGAGGCCGCGGGGGCGCGGTGTGCCGCTTCCGAGCATTGGGCCAAGGGTGGCGACGGCGCTTTGGAACTGGCGGACGTGGTGCTCGACGCCTGCAAAGAAGAGGCCCCCTTTAAGTACCTGTACCCCCTGGAAATGAAATTCCGCGACCGGGTGGAACTGATCGCCGAAGAGGTTTACGGCGCGGATGGAGTGGCGTGGACGCCGGAAGCCGAGGCCAAATCCAAGATGCTTGAGTCCGATCCCAAGTTTGCCGACTACGCCACGGTTATGGTAAAGACCCACCTGAGCTTGAGCCACGATCCGGCGCTTAAAGGAGTTCCGGAAGGCTGGGTCCTGCCCATTCGCGATGTGCTGGTATATTCGGGGGCGAGGTTCCTTTGCCCCTGCGCGGGCACCATCAGCCTGATGCCTGGAACCTCTTCTAATCCTGGTTTCCGCCGCGTCGATGTGGATGTGAAAACGGGAAAAGTATCGGGGTTGTTTTGACGCAGGAGAATACGATGCATGCGGATCTATTTCAGGGAATCACCGAGTCGACTCGCTGGCGGATTTTGGAAAGCGGCCGCGTGGAGTCATATGCGCCGAGAGATTTCATATTTCGGCACGGTGAACCCGCCCGCCGCTTTTATATTGTGGTTGAGGGGCGCGTGCGGCTGAGTCAAGGCCCGGGGGAACTGCTGGCTCATGTGGCCAGCGACCCCAATGAGCTCATCGGTTGGTCGAGCCTGGTGGAGAACAAAACGTATACTGCCTCGGCGGAATGCCTGACGCCCGTCAAAGTGTTGAAGTTTGAGTTCCAGCAGTTGAACGAGATCCTTCTGCAAGACCCCGCAAGCGGAATGGTTTTCTTTAAGAACCTCGCCGCCATTATTGGACGCCGTCTGTTGAAAAGCTATCAGGCCACGCTTTCCGTATACGGACTTCGCGAGCCGCAGCCGGGGGGGTAAAAGCAGTGACGAGCCAGCAAGGGCCGAAATTCGAAAATCGAAACTCGAAAATCGCTGCGAGTTTCGAATTTCGAGTTTCGTCTTTCTCTTGCTCATCACTTTTGAGGAGCGTTGAATGCTCGAGAACACGGAGCAAGGACCGGTGAACCACCTGCGGGTCGCGCTGGAGCAGAAGCAGTTCTTCTGCACCGCGGAGCTGGTGCTGGGCCGGGACCACAACGTTAAAGAGGCGGAGACCTTCGTCAATGATGCCGCCGCTGAACCCGCCGGCATCAAGGTGATCAGCGTCACGGACCTGCCGGGGGGCAATCCCGCGCTGCCCCCGGAGGCCTTTGTCGCTGCCATCAAGGAACGCGGCCTGACGCCGATTGCGCACCTCACCGGCAAGGACGGAAATCGTTCCTCCCTGGAAAGTCGCCTGCATGCTCTGGCGCGCATGGGCGTGGAAAACATCCTGGCTTTGACCGGCGACGCCCAGAAAGAGGGCTTCGCTGGCAGGTCGAAACCCGTTTACGACTTGGACTCAGTCCTGATCCTCTGGCTTCTCCAGGCGATGCGGAAAGGCATTGAGTACAACCTGGGGCCGCGTACGGTCCACAGCACGCCGTTCGATTTCTACCCCGGGGCGGTGGTGAATCCATACAAGGTCCGCGAGGCCGACCAGATGATGCAGTTCTACAAACTGCAACTGAAGATTGCCACCGGAGCGCAGTTTATTATTACGCAATTGGGATATAACCTGCGCAAGCTCTACGAACTGAAACAATACATGGAGCGCGAAGGGGGGGGACACGTTCCGGTGCTGGCCAACGTCTACGTTCCCACGGTGAAGATCGCGCAAATGATGCAGGCCGGGGAGGTGGCAGGTTGCGTGATTCCGAGCGAACTCATCCAACGGCTGGAGAAAGAAAAGAAGCCCGAACGCTTGGAGCGGGCGGCGCTGATGGTGGCGGCGGTAAAGGAACTGGGTTTCGCCGGAGCGCACATCGGCGGCTTCAGCCTCTCGCACCGGGATTTCATGACCATTAGCGAGCGTGCCGCGGCCATCGGCAGCGATTGGCGAAACCGGATGGATGAACTGGTCTTGCCCGTGGCCCGGGAGTTCTACCTGCTGCCCCCCGGCAAAGATGGTTTGAGCGACGGTGGCGGCAAATGCCAACTCGATAGCGCCAAGCCTCACGCCACGGTTTCGCAGTGGTTGTCGAAGCAAGTGCACCGGCACTTCATTGCCGACGGTTCCTGGGGCGCCCGCTTTTTCGGCGCGCACCTCGGGAGCAACGGCAAATCCAATTCCTGGCGTCATGGCCTGTGGTATTGGCTGCTCAAGCCATCCAGCCTTTACCGCCAAGCCACGCTGGGATGCAAGAACTGCGGAGACTGTCTGCAAGACCACCTGGACTACGCGGGCTGCTCCATGCGCTGGTGCTATAAGGAACTGCGCAACGGGCCCTGTGGCGGGTCACGAATCGACGGGACCTGCGAGGCTCGGCCGGAACAGGCCTGCATCTGGAATGTGATCTACCGGGGCGCGCTGGCCATGGGGGACGACCCCAGAAAGTTCGCCCACAAGCTGATTCCGCCGCGCGACTGGTGCCTGGACGGCACCAACGCCCTGGCCAATCGGTTCGTGGGAATCGACAACCTCGGCAAGCGAATCGAGCTGGGAGACGGCAGAGAGCATTAGTCGGTGGACAGTGGGACGCCCCAACGGTCGCTCACGTTTATAGGGATGCCGCGACCGAATTGGGAGCGCAAACCTATCACAAAGGAAAATAGTACCTATGCTTATTATCGGTGAATTGATTAATTGTACTCGCAAAAAGGTGGGCGCTGCGGCGGCGGCACGCGATGTGGAATTCTTCAAGGAAATTGCCCGCAGACAGGTGGACGCCGGGGCCGATATGCTCGACGTGAATGGCGGCCTGCCCGGGCAGGAGTTGGAAGTCCTGCCGTGGCTCGTGAACATCGTGCAAGAAACCGTAAAGGTTCCTCTCTGCCTCGATAGCGCCGACCCTGAAGCCCTGCGCCGCGCGCTGCCGCTCTGCAAGCAGCGCGCCATGATTAATTCCATCACCGATGAGCCGGCGCGCATCGCCGCATTGCTGCCGGTGTTGAAGGAATTTCGCCCCAAGGTCATTGCTCTTTGCATGGGTGAGGCGGGTCCGCCCAATACCGCCGAGGAGCGTGTGGCAAACGCCAGCCACCTAGTGGATCTTCTGACCACGGAAGGATTCTTGCTCGACGACATCTACGTGGATGGCTGCGTGCTGCCGGTCAGCACCGGCCCCGAGCACGGCAAGGGACTGCTGGATGCCGTCGGCGAGATCACCGCAAAGTACCCGGGTGTGCACGCGAGCGCCGGCATCAGCAACGTATCGTTTGGCCTTCCCCTGCGCAAACTCCTTAATGAGACGTTCGCTGTCCTGCTAATGGCCCGCGGCCTGGACGCTGGCATCGTGGACCCCTGCGACCCGCAACTGATGGCCAATATCCGCGCCGCCGAGGCCTTACTAGGCCGCGACGAATACTGCGCCAATTACCTGCGCGCTTTTCGTGAAGGGAAACTGGAATTGCCGAAGGCGGCGTAGGAATTGGGGATTGTCGATCGCCGATTGATGATTGAAGAAGGACGAATTCCATATTACAACTATCAGCCCTCAATCGGCAATCCTCAATCGGCAATCGACAATCTTATATGCACACTTTTATTCAAGAACTCATTTCGAATGGCCCTGTCCTCACTGACGGCGCGTGGGGAACGGAATTTCAGGCGCGTGGTCTGGAAGCAGGTGAATGTCCCGACCATTGGAATCTGACGCACCCCGACCGTGTGGAAGAAGTCGCGCGCGCCTACGTGGAGGCAGGTAGCCAGGTCATCTTGACCAACACCTTTCGCGCCAACCGCCTCGCGCTGGAGCGCCACGGACTTGCGGAACATCTGCGGGAAATCAACCGCCAGGGCGTCGAAATTTCCCGGCGCGCCGCCTCGGGACGCACCCGCGTGTTTGCCTCCATGGGGCCGAGCGGCAAGCTGATGATGATGGGAGAGGTGAACGAAGAGGAGCTTCTTGCGGCTTTCAGCGAACAAGCCCAAGCTCTGTCCGAAGGAGGCGCGGACGCTCTTATTTTCGAAACTATGAGCGATTTGGCGGAAGCGAAAATTTGTGTGCGGGCGGCACGCGCGACGGGATTGCCGGTAATCGTCTCCATGGCTTTCGATTCCGGAAGAAATCTTGACCGCACCATGATGGGAGTGACGCCGGAAGTGGCCGCTGCCGAACTCACCGTCGCGGGCGCCGATGCGATCGGGGCCAACTGTGGGCAAGGCATTGAGAGTTATGCCGCCCTCTGCCTGCGCCTCCACCAATCCACCCCGCTTCCAATTTGGATTAAGCCCAACGCGGGTCTGCCGGAACTGGTCGAGGGCGGAACGCGCTACCAGACGGCGCCGGAAGCCTTCACTCGCCACGCGCCCGCCTTGCTTATGGCCGGGGCGAACTTCCTGGGAGGTTGTTGCGGGACCAGCCCGGACTTTATTCGCGCGCTGGGTGCGGTGTTAGCCAGTAGGCAGTAGAAAACCAATGCGCCTCAAGCTTATCAGTTGCGAAATCTTCTTCCGCGAGCTCTGCGCCTGTGTCGCCTGTTCACCGCACATCATTGATTTCGATTTTCTCCCCAAGGGCCTTCACGACATCGGATGCGAAGACATGCGTGCGCGCTTGCAGTCTGCCATCGATCGGGTGGAGGAACGCCAATACGATGCCTTACTGTTGGGCTACGGCCTTTGCAATAACGGCATCGTCGGCCTGACCACCAAGTCCATACCACTAGTGGTTCCGCGCGGGCATGACTGCATCACGCTATTCCTGGGCAGCTCGGCGCGCTACATGGACTATTTCAATAGTCATCCCGGCGTGTATTTCAAGACCACCGGCTGGATGGAGCGCGGCGAGGCGGACGGCGAGTTGGGCCAACTGGCGCTGGGCAATAAGTTGGGGCTGACGCAGAGTTACGAAGAAATGGTGGCCAAGTACGGTGAGGAGAACGCGAAGTATCTCTGGGAAGAGTTCGGCAAAAATCTGGCCCGGCACTATGGCCAAATGACTTTTATTGAGATGGGCATTGAACCCGACGGAAGCTTTGAGCAGCGGGCGCGAGACGACGCGGCCAAGCGCGGCTGGACTTTCGAAAAAGTCGCTGGCGACATCAGCCTGATCCAGCGCCTGGTGAACGGCGAATGGGACCCGAAGGAATTTCTGGTCGTTCCACCCGGCCACCACATCGTGGCGAGCTACGACGATGGAGTCGTTAAAGCAGTGACGAGTGACAAGTGACAAGCAAGCGCAAGACGAAACTCGAAAATTGAAATTCGAAACTCGCCGCGATTTTCGAGTTTCAAATTTCTGTCCTTGCTGGCTTGTCACTCGTCACTTGTCACTGTTCTTTTGAGGTCTTCATTCCATGAACTCTCTTGAGCGAGTGCGGACGGTTCTGGCGGGGGGAATCCCCGATCGTGTACCCGTGTGCCTCCACAATTTTATGATGGCCACACGCGAAGCAGGCGTCCGAATAGAAGAGTACCGCGTTAATCCCGAGGCCATTGCTCGTACGCACCTCCAGGCGGTAGAAAAATACGGCCATGACTGCATTCTGGTGGATACCGACACCACGATGCTTGCCGAGGCTTTGGGAGCCCGCTCGGAATGCGCCCCCAATGAGCCGGGCCGCATCGTGGAGCCCGCCATCCGCAGCCTTAATGAAGTTGACCGCCTGAAAGTGATTAACCCCGATTCGGATGGGCGCATTCCCGCTCTGCTTGAGGCCGTCCGGCTGATGTCGAAACAAGTGGGCAGGGAAGTTGCCATTCGGGGCAACGCCGACCAGGCCGCCTTCGGTTTCGCTTGCCTGGTGCGTGGCATTGAGGAATTCCTGATGGAGCTCGTCGAGCAGCCGGACAATCCGCGCATCGCCCAGCTTATGGAAGTTTGTTACCAAAGCCATCTTGCCGTCCATCGGGCGCTGGTCAAGGCCGGGGCTCACCTCACCTCACTGGGCGATAGCCTGGCAGGCCCGGACGTCACTTCCCCTCGCATGTTCGATCGCTTTGCCCGACCTTACGAGGAGCGCTTGGTGAAGGACCTTGCCGACGATGGCATTTTTGTAGTGATTCACATTTGCGGCGACACCAGCCGAATCCTCAACTCCCTGGCAGAATACCCGCCTTGCGGTTTCGAGCTCGATTACAAAACTGATGCCGTGAAAGCCAAACAAACCGCCGGAAAACGCCATTTCTTGTTTGGAAATATCGACCCCAGCGGCGTCCTGGCCCAGGGGACAGTGGAACAAGTTCGGGAAGCAACCCGGAAGCTCATCTCCGTTTGGAAACCGGGAGGCAGATTCATCCTGAACGCGGGCTGTGCTATTCCTCCAACGACCCCGTCGGAGAATATTCACGCGCTGATTGAAACGGCGAAGGAGTGCGGGGCGTATGACTAAGCCAAGTATGAGTCATCGTGAAAGAGTGGTGACCGCCATGCGGCGGCAGATTCCCGACCGCGTGCCGTTCGACCTCACGCACGGCTTTACCGCGCCGCGCCTCGAACGCTTTCGGCAGGAAATAGGAAACTACGATCCCAACGAGTATTTCGGTGGCGACGCGCGCGTTGTGGACGTTGCTCCACCGCGCTCCCCGCACGACTACTCCTGCTACTTCGAGAACTTACCTCCTCACGCCACCGTGGACGAGTGGGGCATCGGCCACCTGCCCACGTCGAGCGACGATCCCTGGCACGCGCACCTGGAAGGCTTCATTTATCCCATGCTGAAGCTTCGCACCCGCGAGGACGCACTCGCTTATCCCTTGCCCGACGTCGAGGCGGATTACCGCTTCGCTGACTTGGCGCCGCAGATTGCGCGGTATCACATGCAGGGGCTCGCGGTCATCGGCTTCCTCGAAATGACCATCTTCGAAGTCGCCTGGTACATGCGCAGCATGGAGCTGCTGCTGATGGACTTCGTGGATAATCCGGAATTCGCCGACACGCTGCTTGACCGCATTACCGCCAAGCGCGAGGCTCAGGCTGCACTCTACACGGAATTGGGCGTTGACCTCATCTGTCTTGGTGACGATGTGGGGACGCAGCAAGGAATGTTGATGAGCCTGCCCATGTGGCGCCGCTGGCTTAAGCCTCGCCTGGCGCGCGTGATTGCCGCGGCTAAACGCGTGCGGCCCGACGTCCTCATCAATTACCACAGTGACGGAAACATGGGGGCAGTGATCCCGGAGCTGATTGAGATCGGTGTGGATATCCTTAATCCCGTCCAGCCGGAATGCCTGGACCCCATTGAATTAAAGAGAAGCTACGGCGAGCGCCTCTCGTTTTGGGGAACGATCGGAATCCAGCATACGCTTCCCTTCGGCACTCCGCAGGAAGTCCGCGAAGAGGTGAGAACGCGGATCGAGACGGTCGGAGCGGGTGGAGGTTTGTTGATCGGCCCCACGCACATTGTGGAGCCGGAGGTTCCGCTCGAAAATATCGTGGCCATGGTCGAAGCCGTTAAGGAATACGGCGCTTACGACTAGGAACCCCTCACCCCCTTGGATGAATCGTTGAGTGTGACCCCGGAAAGGTTATCCCCATGACTGGTCGTGAACGCATTCTCGCTTTGCTCGATGGCAAGCCCGTGGACAGCTTGCCCTTTATGCCCATCACCATGATGTTTGCGTGCGACCGCATTGACGCGCAATACCGCGATTACGCCACGGACTGCCAGGTGTTGGTGGATGGGCAGACCCAAACCGCAGCTGAGTTCGATTTCGATTACGTCAATACCATGTCCGACCCGGCGGGGGAGGCGGCCGACTGCGGGGCACCCGTCAAGTACTTCCCCAATCAACCACCCGCCCTCGACGAAGCGAACGCTCTGCTGGCAGACAAGCGAACGCTAGGTGGGCTGAAAGTGCCGGACCCCCACACCGGCCCTCGCATGAGCAACCGTTTGCGGGCCCTGGCGCTCCACCGGCAGTTTGCGCACAAGGGAAAACTGATCGAAGGATGGATCGAAGGCCCAATCGCCCAGGCCGCCGATCTGCGTGGCATCAACAGCCTAATGATGGATTTTTTTGATGACCCGGGGTTTGTCACCGACCTCTTTGAATTCGTTCTGGAGCTCGAGCTCACTTTTGCCAAGGCGCAATTGGCGAGCGGTGCCGAGTTGATCGGCGTGGGCGACGCGGCGGCCTCGCTGGTGGGCCCAAGAATTTACCGGGAGTTTGTGTGGCCGTACGAAAAGCGCATGATGGAAGGCCTGCGTGCCATGGGGGCGCGAACGCGATTGCACATCTGCGGCAATACCCGGCCAATTCTGGGCTTATTGGGACAATTAGGTTGTGACATCATCGATCTGGATTTCCTGGCTCCCATGGCCGACGGGCGCGCGGCCATAGGGCCGCACCAGGTGCTGTTGGGAAATATCGATCCCGTGCGCGTCCTACGCAACGGAACGCCCGAGGAGGTTTACGCCGCCGTGGCCGATTGCCACCACCATGCCGGCGACCGATTTATCGTGAGCGCCGGCTGCGAAGTGGTGCGCGATACTCCACATGAAAACCTCCGCGCCATGCTGCGGTATGCTCGAGAGCATGCGGTGGCATGAGGAATACAGGTGCTGGGGACTAGGTGCTGGGGTTAGGGAAAACCCCAGCACCCAGAACCGAAAAGATGCCTGACCGACCCACATACCGCATCTCCCTCCGGCCCGTGCACGCGGAGTTGATTGCGCCGACCGGAACCGCTTTGCGCGACTTGCTTTTCGCCCAGGGTGTGGAGTTCCCCTGCGGCGGGCAGGGTCGGTGCCGCGGTTGCCGCGTACACGTGCTGGAAGGGCAGGCATCTGTCAATGACGCCCAACGCGAGCGCCTGAGCGCCAAGGAACTTGCCCAGGGCTGGCGCCTCGCCTGTCAGTGCACGCTCGACGATGATCTGGTCATTGAGTTGCGCCAGTGGGATGCCGCCATCCTGGTGGATGAGACGCCCTTTGCCTTCGAGGCGCACGATGGCCTGGGCGTGGCGGTGGACCTGGGAACCACCACACTGGTCACACAGTTGCTTGACCTCCGTACCGGCCGCGTGTTGGCAGTGCGCACGGCGCTGAACTCCCAGGCGCGCTTTGGGGCCGATGTCATGAGCCGCGTGCAGTTTGCCGTGCCCAAAGGCGGCGCACAACAGCTCCGTGACTTGATTCGCCAGCAGATCGGAAGCTTGATTGAACAATTGGTGTTTTCCGCCCAGGTTCCGGAAGGGGAGATCGCGGATATTGTCGTTGTCGGTAACACCGTGATGCACCACCTTTTTTGCGGGCTGGATGTTGAGCCGCTTTCGCGGTACCCTTTCGAACCTGACCAGCTCGGCCTTCAGGCTTTCCGTGCACCTGAGTTGGGGTGGAAGCTCTCGGGCCCTGCGCGGGTGCGCTTTCTCCCTTGCCTGGGGGGATTCGTGGGCAGTGATATTCTGGCCGGGATTCTGGCCACAAACCTCCATGAACGTGAGGAACTGACCGGGCTAGTGGATTTGGGCACGAATGGAGAGATCGTGATTGGCAATCGTCAGCGCTTGCTGTGCGCCTCGACGGCAGCCGGGCCTGCTTTCGAGGGAGCGCGGATATCGATGGGCATGCGCGCCTCGACCGGCGCGATTTCCGAGGTGAAGGTGGAAGAACAATCGATCCACTGCCGCGTCCTGGGCAACGTTCCGCCCCAGGGTTTGTGTGGAAGCGGATTGGTGGATGCCGTGGCGGCGGGTTTGGAGCTGGGACGCATACAGCCTTCCGGACGCTTCACTGCCGGCGCCGGTGCATGGGAACTGGCAGGGCCCGTGGTGCTGACGCAAAGCGACGTTCGCGAGTTGCAACTCGCCAAGGGCGCCATTGCCGCCGGCATTCGCATGCTACTGGAGCGATTCGACGCCTCGGCCGATGATGTAAAAAAACTCTATCTTGCGGGGGCTTTCGGGAACTATATTAACCGCGCCAGCGCGCAGCGCATCGGCCTGATCAGCTTCCCAGCGGAGAAGGTTGAGGCGGCCGGGAACACCGCCCTGCTGGGAGCGAAGCTGGCGCTCTTCCGCCCGGAAGGAGAGGACGACTCCTTTGCGCGCCTTCGCCAGCAGACCGAGCACGTTCCGCTGAACGCCGATCAAAGTTTTCAAGAAACCTTTGTGGAGGAAATGGCATTTCCAAACATGGGGGCAAGGGCCTGGGAACTGGGTGCCGGGGAAACCCCGGAATCCAACACCCAGAACCCAGCACCTAGAACCTAGAAAGGGAGACTCGTATGACACTCTTCGAAGAACTACAACAGGCCATTATTGATGGAAAAGCTCCTGTGTCCAAAGAACTGACGGAAAGGATGCTGAAGGATGGTGTTCGTCCCGGTGAATTTTTTCCGAAGGCAATCATCCCCGCAATGGATGAGGTGGGGCGCCGCATGCGGGAATGCGAGTTCTTCATTCCCGAAGTGCTGATTGCGGCGCGGGCCGCACGCGCCTCCAGTGATATTCTGCGGCCGCTGCTGGTGGGCGCCGAGGCGATGAGCTCCGCCGGCACCGTCGTGTGCTGCACTGTAAAAGGCGACCTGCATGATATCGGTAAGAACATCGTTGCCATGATGCTGGAAAGCGCGGGCTTCAAAATCATTGACCTGGGCGTCGATGTTAACGCCGAGAAGATCGTCGCTGCGGTTCGCCAGCACCAAGCCAATCTTGTGGCACTGTCGGCGCTGCTCACCACCACCATGGTGAATATGAAGTCGGTGGTGGAAGCACTGACTGCCGCCGGACTGCGCGACAAGGTAAAAATCATGGTGGGCGGCGCGCCCGTCACGGATGCCTGGGCCCATTCGATTGGCGCCGACGGCTACGGCAAGGATGCGCCGTCAGCCGTGGAGTTGGCGCGCCAGCTCGCGACTGCTTAAACCGCACGCATAAACTCTGTAGACTCCGCGGCCTTTGGGGCTGCGGAGTGCGGACAGGGGTTCAATGATGATGACCTCACGTGAGCGAGTTCGCCTCGCCCTGGAGCATAAGGAACCGGACTGCGTTCCCCTCGACTTGAGCGCAACCACGGTGACGGGCATGCACGTCGATACCGTCTACCGTTTGCGCCAAGCCCTCGACTTGGACGCGCCCGGCACACCCGTCAAAATCCTCGAGCCCTTTCAGATGCTCGGTGAAGTCAAGCCCGACCTTCTGAACGCGTTGGCTATTGATACTGCTCTCGTCAGCGGCACCGGGACGGCATTCGGCTTCCCGCTCGTAGGCTGGAAAGAGTGGAAGACCTTCGGCGGCACGCCGGCATTGGTGCCGACTGGGTTTAATACTCGGCCTGAACCGAACGGTGACTTGCTCCTTTACCCGCAAGGCGATCGCTCGGCACCAGCCTCTGGCCGTATGCCGCAGGGGGGGTTCTACTTCGATGCGATTGTCCGGCAGAAGCCTTTCAAGGAGGAGGAACTGCGGGTTGAAGACAATGTGGAAGAATTCAGCGTTTTTTCCGACCTGGAAATAGAGCATTTTCGCCGCCGTGCGGAGGAACTCTATATACAGACGGATAAGGCCCTCGTGCTGAACCTGGGAGCGCTCTCCCTTGGCAACATCGCACGCATCCCCGGGCCCGGACTGAAGTGCCCCCGGGGAATTCGCGATGTCGAGGAGTGGTACATCAGCTTGAGCGCGCGGCGCGAGCACATCTACAAGATTTTCGAGCGCCAGACCGAAATCAATATGGTGAATCTCGAAAAAATCTCTGCCGCAGTCGGCAACCGGGTGGCGGTGGCGTACCTGACAGGCACAGATTTCGGGGCTCAGAATGGGCCGTTCGTTTCTCCCCTGACTTACCGCAACCTCTTTTTGCCGTTCCATAAACAGGTCAACGACTGGGTACACCGCAACACAACCTGGAAGACTTTCATTCACAGTTGCGGTTCGGTCTGGGCTCTGCTCGAGGATTTCATCGCGGCAGGTTTTGACATCCTCAACCCTGTCCAATGCTCCGCCGCCCATATGAATCCTTTCGACCTCAAGGGAAAATATGGAGGGCGCCTCACTTTCTGGGGCGGAGGGATAGATACCCAAAGCACGCTCCCCTTCGGCTCACCGCAAGAGGTCCGGGAAGAAGTGCGCGAACGGATCAGAGCCTTCGCTCCGGGAGGGGGTTTCGTTTTTAACGCCGTGCATAACGTTCAGGTGCTCGTGCCGGTGGAAAACGTCCTGGCTATGTACCGAGCCGCGCGCGAGTACGGCACCTATCCGTTGCGCATGGACCGCGCGCCATCTTTGACCGCAGTAGGCAGTAGGCAGTAGGCAGTAGGCAGTAGGCAGTAGGCAGTAGGCAGAAAACGTAAATCCGCGAAAAGCTGATTGCCCTCCTCGCTCGGCCCAATCCCGGCTGCCTAGTGCGTAGTATTTTCCTGGAGGAATCATATGTTGACTTCACGCCAACGCGTCACTCAAGCGTTGAATCATCAGGAGGCTGACCGCGTTCCATTGGACCTCGGCGCGGCACCTGTAACAGGGATGCAGGTCGATACCGTTTACAAACTTCGCCAGGCGCTGGGTCTGGATGCGCCCGGCACTCCAGTAAAGGTGACGGAACCCTACCAAATGCTGGGGGAAATCAAACCCGATCTGATGGAGGCCCTCGGTATCGACGTGATCGGCCTCGCGGACCGCTCCACGATGTTCGGTTTCAAAAACCAAGGATGGAAGCCTTGGACCACCTTTGGCGGTACGCCCGTGCTCGTTGCAGAAGGCTTCAACACTGACCCCGACGAAAACGGGGACATTCTGATGTATCCCGACGGAGACAAATCGGTGCCCCCCAGCGGCCGCATGCCCAAAGGTGGATTCTATTTTGACTCGGTTCCCCGCCAACTCCCTCTGGACGACGATAACTTAAAGCTCGAGGATAACCTTGAGGAGTTTGTTCCCATATCCGACGAGGACTTGGCGTATCTGGGCCGCGAGGCGGAAAGACTTTGGACCGAAACCGACAAAGCCGTGCTGGCGAACTTCGGGGGGACGGCTTTCGGCGACATTGCGCTGGTTCCCGGCCCGTGGCTGAAGCATCCCAAGGGCATCCGTGATGTCGAGGAGTGGTACATCAGCACGGCGACGCGACGCGACTTTATCTATAAGATCTTCGAGCGCCAGTGTGAAATCGGCATCAAAAATCTCGAGAGGATTCACTCCGTCGTGGGGGAGCGCGTTACGGTGGTCATGGTTTCGGGGACGGACTTTGGCCAGCAGAACGGTCCGTTCATCTCGCCCAAGAACTATCGGGACCTTTTTCAGCCGTTCAATAAAGCCGTGAACGACTGGGTGCACAAGAACACGACGTGGAAGACCTTCATTCACTCGTGCGGATCGGTCCGCGCTTTGCTCCCTGACTTCATTGCCGCGGGCTTTGACATTCTCAACCCCGTCCAGTGCTCCGCGTCTTGCATGGCGCCGGAAGAACTCAAGCAGGAGTTCGGGGACAAGGTGACCTTCTGGGGCGGCGGCGTGGATACGCAGAAAACCCTGCCCTTCGGTACGGTCGAAGATGTTCGGAACGAGGTAAGTTCGCGCCTGAAGATTTTCGCCAAAGGTGGCGGGTACGTCTTCAACTCGATTCACAACGTCCAGGCGGGCGTGCCCATAGAGAACGTCCTGGCGATGTACGAAACCGTGCGCGACTGCGGTCGCTATTGATCCGCAGAAGGCTTTGCCATAACTCATGGCAAATGGTAAAGTTTATGGTATGACGCTAAAAATGGACAAATCGGGGCGCCTCGTCTTTCCCAAACGTCTCAGAGAAAGGTTGGGGCTTAAGCCTGATATGGAATTAGAGGCGGTAGAGGAGGCAGGCGGCATTCTGCTGCGCCTCGTTGAGCAGCAACCCACAATGGTGCAGGTTGGCGGACTATGGGTCCATCAAGGGACGCCGGTACCCCATGCGAATTGGGGGCGCGTGCTGGACAACGTGCGCGAGGAACGGATTCAATCCGTTCTCAGGGCGAAATGAACATTTTCTTCGATACGACAGTACTGGTTGCCGCCTCATCCAAGAGCCATCCCCACCACATACAAGCCTTTCCTGCATTACAGAGGGTTGTCGCCGGCCGGGATAAAGGCTTCATCAGCGCCCATTCGATTGCCGAGGTGTACGCATCGCTGACGCGCCTGCCTATTGAGCCACGCATCCACCCGGTGGAGGCGGCTCGTATCATAACCGACAACCTCTTGCCCCATTTCGAAGTTGTTTCAGTTGAAAGAGGGGATTACCTGGCCGCCCTGAACATCGTCAAAGACGGCGGATGGGCTGGCGCCAAAATCTATGACGCACTCCTGCTGTGCTGTGCGGCAAAATGTGATGTGCACCGCATCTACACCTTCAATCTCGGAGATTTCAGACTGTTGGCTCCGAAGAATCTCCAAAGTAAGATATGCGCTCCCTGATATTTCCCTACCGTAGCTCCTCTGGCACCCCCGAGCGCCCAAACACGACTTGCTGAGGGCAAGCCGAACCACCTAAATACTGGCGTGCCATGTGTGTTGATGTGCGCTGTGAGGATTGGTCTCGCAACCTGAATACCTCCGCGCAAACTCCCCGCCCGGGCCAGGATGGTATAATTCCTTGAGGAGCGGCTCTGCGAGGCGCAATCTCGGATTTAACTTCATCCCATGGCCGACCAACCTACACCCTTGCCTGCGGGCGCGGATTATCACGAGGTCGCCCCTCGCCGCTACTGGCCTGTCGCGACGCTCCTCCTCCTTGCCCTGAATTTTCTGTTCTTCGGCCTCGAGATGCTCGCCGGGGGATCCGATGACCTCCAAGTTCTCCTTAACCTCGGCGCCTCTTTCGGGCCCTACTTGCGGCGCGGTGAATACTGGCGTCTGGTCATGCCGATGTTCCTCCACGGGGGATGGCTTCATATCTTGGGAAACAGCTACGTGCTTTATATCCTGGGGCCTGTCCTGGAGCGCGTATATGGCTACGCCCGCTACGCCACGATTTACGTCGCCGCTGGCGTGGGTGGTGCCTTCCTTTCCATGGAGGTTTCCAGAGACGTGTCGGTGGGAGCTTCCGGCGCCATTTTCGGGGTTGCCGGCGCGATGCTCGTCAGCGGCTACATTCACCGCGACGTTATTCCCCCGCGCTGGGGGCGTGCTTTCGGGAAAGGGATGATCCTCTTCATCGTGATCAATCTGGCCTTTGGGCTTTCGGTGCATGGCATCGACAACTGGGGCCACCTGGGCGGATTGGCCAGCGGTGCGCTGCTGGCTCTCGTCATTCCCCCTCCCCGGCACGATCTTCCCTCCGGCGAACCTGCTGAGCCTCCCTCGCAGGCTTTGGTAGCACTTCCGCTGGCAGTGGTGATCCTTGCCCTGGCCGCAACAGCAATCAATTACCGGACCATCCGGGCCATGGATCGCCTCCTGGCAGAAGGTGAAGGTTTCGAATCCGCCCATCAGTATGACCCTGAGTTCCAGTGCTTCCAGCAAGCGGTTCGCCTGGCTCCTCACGAGCAGCAACCACATGAGGAGTTGGGCACCTATTACCTGAGGCAGAAGAAATACGACCAGGCCATCCAGGAATTTCAAGAAGCGATTCGCCTGACCGAGGGAGATGACCGCCCCCGGCTGGAACTCGGGTTGGCTTACCAATTGAAGGGCGATCCCCAGTGGGCGCAAGTAATATTTGAACAGGTGCTCGGGAGAAACCCCCAAACCACCGAGGGCCAGAGGCTGCTTGCTACCAACCATGTGCTGATGGCGGATCTCTATGACCAACAGAAACTTTACGGTGACGCCATCAAGAATTATCAGGAGGCGCTGAGCCTCGACCACGACTTGGCCGAAGCTCATAACAACCTGGCGTGGCTCTATGCCACGTGCGAGGACCAGAAGTATCGCGACCCCAAGGCCGCCCTGGAGCACGCCACGGTCGCCGTGAATCTTAGCCAATGGAAACAGGGGGATTTCGTCGACACCCTGGCGGAATCATACTTTGTGAGTGGGAATTATCAGAAAGCCGTGGAGGTCCAGAAGAGGGCTTTGGCGCTCGAGCCCGATAACAAGGAACTGCAAGAGCATATGGTGCGGTATCGTAAGGCCGCGGGAATATGAGTGTCGGTCATGCAGGGATTGCGCCGACCTTCAGGCCGGATTTTGTGTTTTGGCCACCGCGTGCTGACTTGGAGGGCGCCACGCAACAGTTGCTTCCGGCTGGTTAGGTGCTCGCTTGACCCACTGGTACGCACGGATTGAATTCTTCCAAAAGAACTTTTCCGCCGCCGCCCCCTTCCCTGTAACGTATTCGCGGATGACGTTCAGCCCCTGCTGATAGGAGCCCTTGGTGTCGCTGTTCGGCCAGTCGCTGCCATAAATGACTTTGTCCTCTCCAAGCATCCCCCAAAGCTCATCCAGCCGCGACCGGTAGAAATCCAGGTCCAGGTGGACATGACCGTCAACAGGGCGGAGCACGGCTGAAAGCTTGAAATACACTTGCGGGCGCGCGGCCAGTTCGCGCAAATCGGCCTGGAGCTGCTTGCGAGCCATCGGTTCCGTTGGCGGCTCCAACTGCGGCAGGTGATCAAGAACAAGCCTCAAGTTCGGGATCTTATCGGTGAGCCTTACCAGGGCTGAGACCAGGGCGGGGTCCGGGTTTGCCGAATCCATCCCCAGATTTGCATCCGCGAGAGCTTTGAGGTCGGAAATATATTCCCCTCTCGACAAATCCTCAGTTAGGTTTCGGCCCCAGAGATTCCCATACCGAATGCCGCGAAATAGCGGGTTTTGGCGAAACCGTTCCAATTGTTTGCGGAAGTCTGGCGTTCCCGGCACCAGGTCTCCGACGGTTCCGACGATCATGGTGTCGTGGGCGGCGATGTCCAGGACCCATTGGTTGTCTTCCAACCAGGGACTACACTCAATCTCAATGGCCCCGACGATCCCCAGCCCCCGCGTGACCCGGCGGAAGCGATCGGGCAGCGCTGGCTGATATAAGACCTTGTTGTCTTTCTCCGGCCAAGGCACGCCTTCGGGACGCCTGGGGTCGAACAGATGGATGTGGGAATCGATGATGGGAATGGAACCACTCTTTGCGCCTGAATCCCATGCAGCAAGGCCCGCCGCAACACTCAAGAATGTCCTTCGATTCATGTAAGTCTCCTGGGCACACCCGCCGTCATTCAATGCGTCGATCGCTTTTGAGCAAACCGAAAAGCACATGTAGCGCATCAGACCTGTCTTGTGAGTCCGCGGCATTCACCCCCCAATTCCCGCGTTCTCAACGGCTGGTCGACCCGCGCAAACAATCTACTCGCGATGCGGCGTGGAGGCAATTGTGAACCCGGCGTGAAAGGGGGGTAAACGCGCGGGCTCGAAAAGCCGCGGGTCACCGGCCGCGGAGGCATTTCGCGGCGCGCGTGAAGGAGGCCGCCCTCCGCATGGGGGTTTGGGCGGTGGTGCTTTACGCGGCGCTCGCCATGCCGTTCCTTGCCCAGGTCGCCCCCGCGGTCCGGCTGCCGATGCCCGCGCTGCTGGCGGCGCGATCCATTCCCTCCGTATCATTGCCCACGCCCTGCACGAGTTGGCCTTGCGGTACAAGCGGCAGCGCCATAATGAAATGGCGGTGGAAACTTGGCTCGAACTCGGGCGACGTCCGTCTCCCCTGGCGTTAGAAGCCTTCGAGGAGTAGGCCATTCATTACGAGCACCGCGAGCGGAATCCCACAAGCGCGATGAAGTTCACGCTCGCCGCGCTCGAACGCCTGCGCGAGCTACCTTCACCCCCGCCCGAGACCGGGCGCTTTATCCACCGCCTATCGAGGCTGCAACGGAAGACTGCCGGGCTGCAAGGCGCCATCAAACTTCCGATTACTTAGCCGCGATTCCCCGCGGCAGCGTTTCGTGCCCTGCAAGGCACAAGATAATAGCCGGGGCAACGCCTCCGGAAGGCGCTGAAAGGAATGCTTGGCACTGCCACGGAGTTAGATTACTATGCTTTTCTCCGTGCTGCAGTTAGCCCCATCGGCTTTTCCCTGGGGTCGGTGCGGTTTCCACAACCCTTGTCACCGGCGGATTCAAGTTGCAGTCTTCCATGTCGGTCCACCATGCGTCGGAGTGAATTGCGCAGCGGGAACGAATAATCCTTACCTTATGAAGCTTTCCGGTTCATCTCTTCTCTTCTTGTTGGTTTTGGTTCTGCCCGGCATGGCCATTGCTGATTCCAGACCTTTGGGCGCCAACACCACATTGGTCATCCCGCGCGTTTCAAATCCACCCGCCCTGGAAGACTTTCTGGGAATGAAGCCCGATTCCAAGTGGGAAGGCAAGCTGGCTAAGGTTGAGGGCTTTACGCAACGCCTACCGAGCGACGGCCAACCCGCAAGCCAGAGGACCATCGCCTACCTCGGCTACGATTCCAACAATCTCTACTGCATTTACGTAGCTTTTGACTCGGAACCGGCACGCATCCGCGCCCACCGAGTCGCCCGAGACAGTTTTTACATGGAAGATAAAATCGACCTCTTCCTTGACACATTCCACGATCACCGCCGGGCCTACGTTTTCAGTGTAAACCCTTATGGCCATCAGTTGGATGGCCTCTGGACCGAGGGCCCCCGGAGCCAGTTCGACGGCACCTGGGACGGGGTATGGGAGTCACGCGGAAAACTCACCAGTCAGGGTTTCGTCGTTTGGGTGGCGGTTCCATTCAAAACCTTGCGCTTTCCGAAAACCGAAAAACAAACCTGGGGAATCGTCTTCGTGCGCTGGATCCCGCGGCATAACGAATCCAACTGTTGGCCCTGGGTCTCGACGCGCATCGAGGGCCGGATCAGCCAGGAGGCCACGCTCGCCGGCCTGGAAGGAATCCATCCTGAAAAGCGTGGTGTCCTCACCCCTTACGCGTATGCCCGCACGTACCGGACCCTCGATCAAACCGATCCGACCAATCCGGAGTTCCAAAGCAAGATGGTGGACCCCAAGGTGGGTATGGACGGGCGGGTGGTGTTTAAAGACTCCGTCGCCCTTGACATGACGGCCAACCCCGACTTCTCCCAAGTGGAGTCGGACCAACCCCAGATCACCGTAAACCGGCGATTCACAGTGTATTATCCCGAGAAGCGTCCGTTCTTTCTTGAGAATTCCAACTATTTCGCCACCCCCATGAACCTGCTATTCACGCGCAACATCGCCGATCCGCAGTTCGGGTTACGCCTGACGGGCAGAGAGGGCCCATACGATATTGGGGCGCTGCTCATTGACGACCGCTCACCCGGCGAGTCGGTGGAGCCCGGTGATCCGCTTTACGGCGACCGTGCCTACTTTGGTGTGTTGCGCGTCAATCGGGACATCTTCCGGCAGTCTTCCATTGGCATGATCTACACGGACCGGGAATTGGCCGGGACGTATAATCGTGTGGGAGGATTCGACACGCGGCTTAAGCTGCGAAAGAATTGGTGGCTGACGGGGGAAGCGGTTACCAGCGAGACGACGGTGCCCGGCGGTCCGCGCACCGCCGGCCCTGCTTACAACGCCCAATTGCGTTTCGACAACCGGAATCTCTACTCCAATACCCAATTCAACGATCTCAGTCCGGGCTTCAATACCCTCACGGGATACATCGAGACCGACGCGGTGGACCGACCCGTCTATGTGGGGCGCACCATTACCCAGCCGCCGCTCCGCATCGACATGCGCGGCGTGAGCGAGGTGGCCATGTACCGGTTCCGCCCCGAGCACAAATACCTGGTTTCCTGGGGTCCGACGGTCTTCGTCAATCCCGTCTGGGACCATCGAGGAAACCGTTTGGACGCCTATCAGGACTACACGATGAGTTGGGAATTCACCGGCCAAACGGCATTTGAACTGTATTGGCAGCAGGATCAGGAAATGCTGCGGCCTCAGGACTTTCAGGGACTCCCGCAGAATGTGGTTTATTCGCATCACCGGCAGGGCCTCTATTTTGAAACCAGTTTGCTCAGTCAGGTGTCCTTCAAGGTGGACTATTCCCAGGGAGCACAGATCAATATTGATCCACCCACCGGCCAATTGCCCTTGCTTTCCAATGTGAACCTGGCAAGCGTCGGCCTGGTCTTGCGGCCGGAAAAACACCTGCGTATCCAGAATACCTACCTCCTGGACCGCCTTACCGATCGCTCGACGGGCGCAAGCGTGTTCAACAATCATATCATCTACTCCGAATGGCAATACCAGTTCACCCAGAAACTGTCGGTCCGCGTCATCCCTCAGTACACGACGGTACTGGCAAATCCGCCCTTCACCTCGCTGAGCACTACGAAGAACTTCAACGGGGATTTTCTCTTTACCTACCTGGTGAATCCGTTTACGGCGCTTTATGTGGGCTATAACGGGAACATGGATAATATCCAGTTGCTGCAATCAATCGGAGGCAACCAGATCCTGCGCACGCCGGGGCTCTACCAGGATGGACACCAGTTTTTCGTGAAGTTTTCGTATCTGCTGAGGTTCTGAAGATCCGTGAGGGTGGGCATTTGACTTCCCTATCCCAGTGGCTAACAATGGGAAAAGATGATGACGCGCCGGTCCGCAATTCTCCAACTACTTCTCGGCCTTCCCGCGGCGGGTGCGGGTGCAAACCTCTTTTCCCAGAGCCGGACACAGGTTCCGGGCGCGGCCAGAGCCCGGTCCATGGCGCCGATCCGTTTTGTGAATGCCGCCCAATCCGCGGGCTTGAATTTTCAAGTCGAGAACAACCCCACCCCTTTGAAGCATCTCATTGAAACCATGGCGGGCGGGGTTGCTGCATTCGACTACGACGGCGACGGCCTCACCGACATCTTCTTCACGAACGGCGCGACTCTTCCGTCTCTACAGAAAGAATCGCCCAAGTATTGGAATCGGCTATTCCATAACGAAGGTGGCATGCGCTTCAAGGATGTGACGGAAGAGGCGGGGGTGGCAGGGGAGGGATACTCGATCGGCGCCGCTGCGGGCGATTACGACAACGACGGGCATGTGGACCTCTTCGTGGCGGGCGTCAACCGCAACATTCTCTACCACAACCTGGGAAATGGCCGCTTCGAGGACGTGACGGAAAAAGCCGGTATCAAGAGCGGCAAATGGGGTGTCGCGGGGGCCTGGTTTGATTATAACAACGACGGCTTGCTCGATCTTTTCGTGGTGAACTATGCGCACTGGTCGATCGCGGAGAACCGTTTCTGCGGCGATGCCACCCGGAACGTTCGCGTCTACTGCCACCCCATGTATTTCGAAGGCCTCACCAATACGCTTTACCGCAACCGCGGGGATGGCACGTTCGAGGATGTGACGGAACAGTCCGGGATCGGAAAACACCAGGGGCGAGGCATGGGGATTGCCATCGCGGATTACGATGGCGACGGGTTCATGGACGTGTTTGTGAGCAACGATAATCAAGCCAACTTCCTGTTTCACAACCGCGGCAATGGCACGTTTGAAGAGGTCGCCCTCGCCGCCGGAGTCGCCTTGATGAACACCGGACGAGTTGTTTCCGGCATGGGCGTCGACTTCCGCGACTATGACAACGATGGGCTCCCCGACATTTTCGTTACCGACTTGAACAACGAGACCTTCCCGCTGTTTCACAACCTGGGGGGTGGCATGTTTGAGGATGCCTCTTTCTCAAGCCGTCTGGCCGTCTTCTCCGCCTCACGAGGAGGATGGAGCGCCGGAATGGCCGATTTGAACAACGACGGCTGGAAGGACTTGGTGAGCACGAACTCGCACGCGGACGACAACGTCGAGCAGTTTTCTGCCTATCAGTACCGCCAGCCGAACAGCATCTTCGCCAATCTCGGGGACGGTACCTTTTGGGATGTGACGGCGGAGGCGGGGAAGGACTTTCAGGTCCCACGCGCCCACCGGGGGTGTGCATTCGCCGACTTCAATAACGACGGCAAAATCGATATGGTTGTCTCGTCTCTCCAGGATCCCGCCGAACTGTGGCAGAACGTCAGTCCTGACAACAACCACTGGATCATCCTTAAGTTGGTCGGAACTAGAAGCAATCGTGATGGCATTGGTGCGCGTGTGCGCATCGGCAAGCAACACAACCACATGACCACCGCCGTGGCTTATGCATCCTCCAGCCATTATGGGGTTCACTTCGGTTTGGGCAAAACGGCGAAAATTGAGGAGATCGAAATTCGCTGGCCGAGCGGAATCGTGCAGATTCTTCGTGATGTAACGCCCAATCAGCGCCTGGAAGTTCGCGAGCCGGCTAAATAGGTTTCCACGCCGGAGCGTCAGGGGGGCGTGATGCTGACTTCTTTTTCTACCGTTTGATTCTCTTCCTGGTTCTTCTGCTGAGCCTCCTGGTATTGTTTGAACATCTCACGCGCCAATTCGCGGTCGCCATGCGACTGGTAAGCCCGTCCCAATTGATAGTGCAGGGTTCCGTCCTCATCGGCGGGCAAGGCCGCTTGCAGGTGGGGAATGGCCTTGTCCGCCTGTCCCAATTGTAGATAAGCCAGGCCCAGAGATTTTTGTGCGGGCAAGAACTGCGCTTCCCGTGTGATCGCTTTCTGGAGATACACGAGGGCCTCCTGCGGCTTTTGGGAATTCAAGAGGGTATCGCCGAGAAAGTAGTTGAGGGCGGCAGAATCACGATCGAGTTGCAACAGGTCCTGAAATAGCACCTTTGCCTCTTCGAGACTTCCCGACTGGTATAGGGCAATGGCGAGTTCGCGTTTGATCTGGGGATTGCCCGGGGAAAGCTTCAGTGCCTCGCGCAATTCTTTGGCAGCCTCGGCATACTGAAGGCGCTTGGAATCGACTCTGGCGCGCAGCTCATAGCTTTCCTCTGAGGGCGGCAATTGGGCCAAGTGGGAGTAAGCTTCGAGCGCTAGATGGTTGCAGGCCCGCGTCTTCCAATAAAAGGCTTCCGGGGACTTCGCGCCGTCCGCCACAATCGCCAAAAAATCCCCGCCCCGATATGCGCACTCCAGCTTCTCCACGGTACAGTCGGGAGCAGGAAGCTGAGCCTCTTTGGCCTGTTCCGTCGCAGCCCAATCCGCGTGCCCCGTCTGCTGATAGATCTCGGCGATAGCCGCATGGCCCCCCCGCAGTGAGGGCATTTTCCCGAGCGCTTGCCGGTAAAAATAGAAGGCGCTGTAAGTCTGCATGGTTTCCTGGCGCGACTCGGCCACCAAGTCGAGCCAGTAGGCGGAGCCGGGGGCCTGCTCCGCCAGCGCGTCGAAGTTATTCTGTGCCAGGCCTTCATAGCTTGACCCCAATCCGTACCACACTTTGGCGTTGGCGGGTTCCTGGGCGGAGAGTCCCTGGAAACTCTGCGCAGCTTGCGCAAAGTGCTCCGAACCCAGTTCAGCCTCAGCCAACGTGGATTGGGCCTCGAAATTCCCTGGTTGAAGCTCCACCGCCTTTTGCAGGGGCTCCAGCGCTTTGACGGGCTCGCCTAGGTCCTCGTAGGCAGTTCCTATCAGCAACAACGCCGGGAATGAATTCGTATCGATCTTGAGGACAGCTTCGTACTGCTTGATGGCTTCGCGCTTCTTTCCTGACAGGTCGAGAGCCAGGCCAAGGTTCAGGATGAGGCCCGGGTTGTTGGGTATGGCCTTCACTAATTCTGCGTAGATGGGGACGGCCTCCCCCGCGCGCCCGGCAGCCATGAGTTCTTTGGCGCGTTGAGCCTTTTCAGCCAAAGCCGGCGATTGCGCGCCGGCGGTGCTTGCGGTCAGGAAGATCGCCCCAGCGCACGCGAAAACCAAAAAGAATTTCATCCGCCTTCCTCTAATCCGACATTCTACCTTGCCGGGAGGTTGCATTTGTAGCGCCGACCTTAAGGCCGGCAGGTTTGTTGTTTTCCGACGGTACCGGCGTGAAGGTCAGCGCGACCAATGCAATCCTAAGCCGTCGGACGTGTTGGGCACACAAGAAAAAGCGGGCGCTGCTTGCGCAGCGCCCGCCATGAGGTAGTCATTGCTCGGAGTCGAAAGCTTCCGGATCAGGCTTTCACCTAGTCCGAAAGGACCCAGACCAAATTGCTAGAACCTAAGGAACGCGCCAAATTGCACAACGCGTTGGCCGTAGGAAGAACCGATCTCACCGAAGGTGATTCCGCAAGTGTCCGCACTTCCGGCCACAGCCGTTGTCGTACATCCGGGGTTGGGGTCGCCGAAGTGAGGCTTATTGAACAGGTTCTCCGCCTCGGCACGAACCTCCAGGTTGAAGCGCTCGGTGAGCTTGAAGATTCGAGCCAGGCTGGCGTCAAGTTGCCACAGGCCTGGACCCCTGAGCCACGATTCCGTCCGGCCAACGTTGCCGATACTGGTCGATGACTCGTTCGGGGCAAAGGATGAAGCGTTGAACCACTGGGGGAAGCCGAGGGAGTTGTTGGCTCCGCCCAGGTACTGGATCGGCGCGACATGATTTGGAACTGCGCTGGTATCATACGTGTTGATATTGCTGATATCCTGGTAGACCTGCAACGGGTCACCCGTGAAAGCACTGAAAACTCCGTTGAACTTCCAGCCTCCGATGACCTGGTTCGCGGCCTTGGAACTCGACCATTTTTTGCCCGCTCCAAAGGGTAGGTCGTAAACAAAAGCCAATTTGAAGTTCTGCGTGTGATCGAAGCCCAACGGACCGTAGTTGAGCTGCTGGCACCCGTGTGGCATGGCCGCCGAAGGTGGGCAATTAAACTCCAATCCGTCCTCCCAAGTGTTGTCGTTCACATAGCCCATGGCCCGAGAATAAGTGTAGGCAGCCTGAACGAAGAGTCCATGGGTGCTTCGGTGGTTGATCGTAACCTGGAGGGAATTGTAGTGCGAGTCCAGGTACCCTTGGAATTGGTAGGCCCCACCTGTATGCTGAACCCCTCCGTACGAGGGCTCGACACCGTAGAGAGGCGCCGCATCGAGGTCCGCGCCGTTGAACTCGTGAACATAGTGATTGCCCACGTAACCGACGCTGAACATGAAGTCCGAGGGCAGCCTACGTTCAACAAACAGATTCCAGGATTCAACATATCCGCGTTTATGTTCTCCCGGCGCCAGGGTTCCGATGGTGTCGGCGGGGGGAGGAGCAATGGTCCCACTTGACAGATTAGGCACAGCGATTACCGGCACGCCCTGAGCAAACGTAGCGACGGGGTTATAGCAGGTCGATGCCGACGCCTGGGCGTTGCACGCCGCTGCCTCGGCCGTGCTGGAAGTGTCGAAGACATCCGCTCCGATGGCCAGCGGGAAAAAGCCCCTCAACGGTCTTTCCATAGGAGTCGTGTCATCTGACATACCGAACCCCGCCCGGACCACGGTCTTGGGATCGATCTGATAAGCCAAGCCGATGCGAGGCATAAACAGTGTCTTGCTCGTGGTTATTCCGTTGTGGACCGGGTTGCCGCCGAGCCCGCCGAAGTGCAGTAGGCCGGTGGCCGTGTCAAACAATTCGCCTTTATCCGGGCCATCGCGAGTGATCAAGGGGAAGTACTCCCAGCGCAATCCCAAGTCGGCGGTCAACTTCGAGGTAATCTTCCAGCGATCGCCAAAATAGGTAGCAAACTGGGTGTCTTTTCCTGTGGACTTGATGAACTGGGCATCGTTCTCGGCTTCGGAAATCAGGCCCAGGTCAAACATGGCATAAGCGTTCTGTACGAACGGCGGCAAGGTGACCGGGCTCGCTGCGGTTCCCAAGTTGGACGTGTTGAGTGCGGTCCCTCCGTAATCCTCAATAATGTTGCCGCGGGGGCAGCAGAAGATTTCCGGCTGGAAGGCATTCAGGTGATTATGGGAGATGTCCACACCCATGCGGAACTCGTGTGCTCCCCTGATCCACGACAAGTTGTGAGAAGTCGTGAACGTCCAGTCGTTCCGTGTATCGGGCTCCCAGGAGTTCAAACTACCCATACCGCTGAAACCCTCGATGCTGACTCCGGGAAGACCGGTATAACGGATATCCCCGGCAGGGGTATTGGTTCCGGCGATGCCGAGTATGGATTGGCCGAGGGGCTCGCCATACCCGGGGGGGTGGGCAAATTCGCTCATCCGGTCGAAACCGATATGGCCGGTCAGAACGAGGTTGGGAGAAAGCGTCCAGGTGTGGCCAATCGTTCCAACCTGGGCTAATTGGTGGGCCGTGCCGCTACCGTTCCCGCCCGCTGCGCCAAGATCGAAAGGTTCATAGAAATTATTGTCCTGGACTGACCATTTTCCCCAGACGGTGTGATTCTGGGTCCGATTCCAATCAAGCCGACCGGTATAGATCTCGCGGGCCAGTGGCCGGGCAGCCTTGGTACCGATAATGTTATAGGGCGTGCCGGTGGTGATGGGGCCCAGATTGATGTTGGGTTCCGGGATCAGCTTATTGAAAGCCTGAGCACCTGTGTTCATGCGGCCTGGGGGTATGACGTTGACTACCCCACCCGAGGAGAACACTTCGCGCCCCGTGCCATCCGGATTGCCGGTGGTGGGATCAAACACCATCCCCTGCTGCAAGGGAACCGTTGCCCCTTCCGTGGTCGTGACGGTAAAACCCGGAACGGTAGCTCCCAAATATGCGGTGAAGTTTCCATTCCTCAGGTCATCCGGCGGGACGGTATCGGTGTAGCCTTCCGCCTGGTGCTGCCAGCTTCCATCCCAATTCCCGAAGAAGAAGAGTTTGTCTTTCTTAATCGCTCCGCCGATGGCAACGCCGTCGTTATTGAGGATACCCGTGTTGCTGCCGTGGTTATACCAATTCTTAGCATTCAGGGCATCGTCGGTATGGAATCCATAAATGGAGCCGTGAAGTTTATTGGAACCAGACTTGGTTACAACATCTATGGCGGCCCCGGCTGTCAGGCCTTTCTCCACGTCGTAGTTCGCCGTCTGGACGTTCACTTCTTCGATCGATTCCTGCGGCGGGACTACCAGCATGTGGTCGGGCAGCCAGATGAAGATGTTGGTGGCGCCGTCCACCCGTGTGGTGTTGTCATGCGCCGGCAGGCCGTTAGAATAAATCTCGAACGACCGCTCCGGCGTATCGGCGATGGAATTCGGGTAACTGTTGGCAATGCCCGTGGTCGAGAACACCCCAGGGGCAAGCAATTCCGCCGCCTGGAAATTCCGGTACGTGCTCAAGGGCATGTTTTGGACCACGTAGCTACTGATTTCGGTGTGCACATCCGCTTTCTGCGTCTGCATGACGGCGGCGGACCCTTGCACGGTAACTTCCTGCGTCTGCGATCCCACGGTCAGTTGAACATCTTGCTTGTTGACTTGACCAATCGTCACTACGACGCCCGTCTGCTTGAACGTCTCAAAACCGCTGGCGGCTACAGTCACGGTGTAATTGCCACCAGGTAGGTCGAGAATGCGGTATTCCCCCGCCGCATCGGTCGTGGCCGAGCGATTGAGTTCTGTCTGGTCGTTCTTTATTACGACTTTGGCTCCAGGGACCACAGCGCCGGTCGGGTCGCTTACCGTTCCGATGACCGAACCATAAAGCACTTGAGCTCTGGCCTCCTGGACAAACAGGGTACACAGCAGACCCACTCCTGCCAACAAAGCCAAGAGAAGGTGGGTTGCCTTCTTAGCCATAATGTTGCCTCCTTTTTCCTTGACCTTAACCCGCCGCAAGACTTGCAGATGAGCTCGTGAGAGCAGTGTTTCAAGAAGTAACAAAGCAAAAACTCGGTGCATATTAAACTTTCATGCGATTCATGTCAAGCTACTTCTTAAAAACCATCTCGATATCGTTAATGGATCTATACAATTTAGGCTTAGGCATTGGGAAAATATCAACAATAAGTCGATCGAAATGTGGAATTTCGGCAAGATTGAAGGGACAAGGCGCACAACCTGGCCCCAGTTTGGGCAAAAACCCCTCTTTGCAGTCGACCCCAGACATTCTGCCCTGCATCCCCATATCACTCTGGAACGCCAGGGCGTTCCGGCGATCGCCGCAATGGTGAAAGAAATCTCCGCATTCCGCTTCGTTATCGCCACTTGTCGGGCAGAAGGTGCGAAATAATCGACAATCTCCCACACAGATTCGGAATACACAGATGCTTTGTTTTCTTATCGGCTTCAGCGCCTTTGCGCCTCTGGGCGATGTGCTTTTGCTCGTTCAGGGATTTCTCCCGGATTCGCAGCGGGAGGATCGGTCAACTCTCGCAATTGAGGATCTACTCATGGCTGGGTCGCGTTGGAGATTTTGCGGATGTCTCCTTCGATTTCGATTAGCAATTGCTTTTGGCCAAAGGAGTCTGCCTGGACGCGGGCCTGGTTCAGGTACTCCAATGCCTGCTGTTTGTTCCCCGCCCTCCCGTAAGCCGCCCCCAAAGCGTAGAGGTAAGAAGGCGTGCCTTCATCAATGGGCGATAGCGTCTGGCGAAGCTGGTCGATGGCTTCCTGGAAATCCTCCTTGTTGATCAAGATTCGTCCCAAATTGAAATGGGCTTGGCGAAAACCGGGCTCTGCCTCAATGGCCTTCCGGTATTCACCTGCTGCTTCGTCAAGCTTTCCTTCGCGCTCAAGCGAATATCCGAGATTGTTGTGCGCGTCCGCGTAAGATGGCTTGATTTCGATGGCCTTTCGAAAAGCCTGCGCAGCTTCCTGGAGCCGGTTAGCGTTCATTAGGAGAACGCCATAATCATAATAGGCATCCGGGAATTGATGAGGATTAAGGGCTATAGCTTTTTGGTAGTGCTCTTCCGCCTTGTCGAAGTCCCCCACCCGGCCGTAGAGGATGATGAGGTTCACTTGTGCTTGAACCAGGTACGGGTCGAGTTTGGCGGCCCTTTCCGTTTCGGCAATGGCATCCTGCACCCGCCCGACCTGTTGGAGTTCCACGCCCCACTCCAAATGCGCGGCGGCGGCCATGTCAACACCCCGCATGGCATCTCGCAGCGGATCTTCAATGGGGGGTACCAGGTTCCGGTTGGCTTCATAGAGTTTCAACTGCGCCTCGACTCCCGCCCGGTTGCCGAGTTTCCGGTCTGCCTGCGCTAGGGCATAATGGGCGGCGCCGTAAGGCGGAAACAACTCCACCGCCCGCTGAAGCGATGTGACGGCCTCCGGCGCGTCGCCGTGCAAGCTGGAGATTCGCCCCAATCCATAATAGGCCTCCGCCGAATCCGGGTAGTCTTTCAAGATGGTGGTATAAACTCCCTGGCTTTCCTCGAGGTTTCCGTTTTCCAGCAGGCTTACGGCAAACTTCAACCGTGCAGGTAGATACGTAGGATCAATCCGCAATGCGTGGCGAAACAAAGCGACGGACTGGGCATGGTTTTTCTGGTGCGAACGGAGAATACCTTCATAATAATACCACTTGAAGACACTCGGGCCAAGCTGCTCTGCGCGTTCGTAGCAGCGGGCGGCGTCATCGGGCCGGTTGTATAGGTCCAAAAGCATTGCGAGCTTGCCTGACGCCTCAGCATCATCGGGATGGGCGCTTGCTTCCTTATAGGCTTGGTGGACTTGTTGCCGAACCTCTCGGGGGAAATCGTCGATTGAAAGGAGTGGAAGATCCGGCAGCGACTCGACTGCCCAGACCATTCCGGCCATGCAACCGGCGCTGACGAGCAATGCTATCCTCAAACGGGCGGACATGGGTTCATTCTAAGCAAGGGACGACATGGAGGTCAAAGCTCATTCTAGAAGGCGGAGGAAAGTAGCCGACATCCGCATTCTCGGGGCACGCATTGTGTGTGTTCAGAATGATTGATGACCCTCTTGGATGCAGTCTCCCCTTATTCAGTAATCCTGAATCATGTGCGCGCGGAACAGGAAAGCCTGGATGGAGCGAGCGGCGCCCGCGGAGACCCCGCAAGCAGTTTGGGCTTTGTTCCGGCGCCTCAGCCCCCCCCCCTCGCCAACGCAACCGTGAGATTCGAAGTTGAATCTACCTTCCTACTTATCGCCTCGACGCAACCGGCACTGGGGCAGATCCTTCACCCGGAAGTTCACCAGATTCTGTGGGAAATCTCCGCGCAGGATTTGCGCCGCCTGTTCCGACACCTGCCGCCGCAAGCTGGCGTAAGATTCCTCACTCAATGATGCGTAGTGGCAGGTAATGACCACGTTCTCAAATTCCGTCAGAGGATGGGGAAGGCGGATGGGTTCCTGTTGCAGCACATCTAGACCGGCGGCGGCCAGCCGACCGGAAGCGAGTGCGGCGCAAAGGGCGGCTTCGTCCACCACCGGGCCGCGCGCAACATTGATGAGAATGGCTCGCGGCTTGAGGAGCGCCAGCGTGTGGGCATTCACAAGGCCTCGGGTCTCCGTGGTTCCCGGCACGTGCAGCGAAAGGATATCCGTTTGGGGCAGCAACTCTTCCAGGCTCATTAAAGGGACACCGGCAGATTGCGCCACCTCCTCGCTGACATGCGGATCGTGGGCTATGACCCTCACCCCCAATCCCCGGGCTTTGCGGGCCAAGCTTTGTCCGATTTTGCCGAAGCCGATCAGTCCCAGGGTCTGGCCGCTGAGGCGGCGCATGGGCAGCAGCCGGGCGTCCATTCCGGAAACCCATCGGCCCTGGCGCGCTTTGCGGTCGGCCACGACGATCTTGCGCATCACCGCTAAGATTAGTCCAAGGGCATGCTCGGCGACTTCATCCGAACAGAAGTCTGGAACATTCGCCACCACGATTCCATGGTCGGTTGCGGCATCAAGATCGACATTGTCCACGCCGATTCCAAGACGCACCACGCCTTTCAGAGTCGGGAGGGCGGCAAAAAACCCGCGCGTCATCTGCGCGCCGCCCACCACGATGACTTCCGCTCGCTCGGCCAGGCGGACACGCGCACGTTCATCCGCCGCCTTCCCATACCGGACAGTCCCTCCACTTTGGCGAATCAGCTCTTCATCGAGACCGGCCACGGGACCTTCAACCCTTTCCGTGTAGACCACCAAGCGCTCAGACATGTTTTTGTTCTTCCTCCCTTTCCACCTCGGTAAGAATATATGAGGAGGGGAGCAAAAATCACGCGTGGAATTCAGCGCGCGCTGAGAGCTCTAGAAGGGCGGGGCCTTTAGCCCGCTGCAATCACGCCTCCTGCCGTTGTTTGTGTCCCGTACATCAAAACAGCCAGTTTACGCGAGCGAAGCTTTGAAAGGGGCTGGGAGAACGGATTGTATTCTGTCCTCCCCGCTCCGAACCGGACAGGCGGATCTCCCGCAGCCGCCTCTCCGGTTGGTGGTTCTACCTCGATGAGGACTGACCGATTTGAGCCGGGGCCCGACGGCGAGGGCACCACAAGCTCAAACCCAGGAAGCAATTCCCTGCGGGACCATCTCTTGCAGTATGAATTCCCAACTTCGCCGAAGTTGGAATTTCAATCGCTCGCAGGAGGCTAAAGCACTGCCCTCAAGCTTTTGTCAGGAGGGCCGGCTCAAGGTCCAACCTCGGAATTCAGGTTGAATTGCATCCCCAAAACGCTGGCAGCTTCGCCGCTGCAAGAGTGGGACGCGGTCCTGTTTGGTGCCCATAGCCGGGGCGACTGTGGGGGCGTTAGGACATTAATACCTACTTTGCACCGGGATGCCGTTGAATTCAAGCCAGGCCCCGGCGGACAAAAGGTCTGTCCGGTCCGGGGCCTGAATGATTAAGGTGGCAGTTTAGGTTAGAAGTGGAACCCCAATTCCGCCGTAAGGGCCCGCGGCGTCACGTAATGGGTTCCACTGAAGGTGGAAATGAAGTTGTAGAGCGCCTCTTTGTTCGTTAGGTTGACTGCCGTCAAGCGCAGGCTCCATTTGTGCTTGTCCCCATTAAAGATGTTGTCTTCGCCCACCGAGAGATCGAAGAGGTTGCGGGGGGCGATGCGGGGTGGGTTGTGATCATCATTCTCTGTCCCCGCCGCAGGGATCTTCACCAGGGAAGACTTGTATTCGGATGCCGGGCATATGCTATTTGGACTGATCGGCGTGGTCGGGGTCGCAAACACCCCGTTGCAGGAGAGTCCGGCTTGGAACTGCTGGTCCGGTGTGATAATCGACGCATCCACAATGCTATCCGTCCCGTTCGGCCCATTGGCGCAATTGCCGCCTGCGCACGGCAGAGGGCCTGCCACCAGGCCGCTATCGTAACGCCAGTTGAAGCCCACCCAGGGGCCGCGCTTGAAGGGCTGGTATTGCACGTGAGTTGTCTGGTTAAAGTGCTCGTCGTGGTCGATGCGGAAAACCTCGCATCCCGTCGGCGTTGTCGCGCAAAGCGAGCCCGGCGCGGAGCCGACTCCGGCGACCTGCGGCTCGAAGAAGCGCGCCGCCACGCTGGAAAAGACCACGAAAGCTGTCAAGCCGTGGGTATTGGGGACGCTAGCTCGAACGGCATATCCAGGGATTTTCGATTTGGTCCACTCGACGGGAAAAGTTATCGGTGAATTGCCGAGAATGCTGAAATCAAAGCCCCTTTGCGTGTATTTCCAGATGTATTCGCCGTTCACAACCAGGTACTTGCTGAAGGCTTGCTGGAGGCCGACGTGAAACTCATTGCGGGTGCCAGGGCTCAGCGGAGTGGTGCTGACGCAAGGAGCGATGGTCGACGTCATGATCGCTACGATCACGGGATCGGTGCATCCGTTGCTCGCCAGAATCAGGTTCTCGTTGAACGGCGTTTCCATGATGCGTGCATACGAGCCCTGAAGCACGGTGCTGGTTTTCTTGATGTTGTAAGCGGCACCCACGCGGGGCTCCGCTTGGCGGGCAATAGTGATGCCATTATACAAGTCGCCGCGGAGGCCAAGGTTGAAATTCCAGTTCTTATAAGTAATCGAGTCTTGAGCGAACAGCGCCAGCTCCTTGATGTCAGAGTAAACGTTATAGGCGTACTTGCCGCTGGTTGCATTCGGGCAACCGTCCGAGGCCGGCAGGGGCGCCGTTCGAGTTAAGTCGTAGCAGCCCAGGAGGGGTATAAAACCAGGATTGGCCTGGAGCGGCCCGGTGCAATTCGCCGGATCGGTGAGCCCAGGATTTGTATAGGCACTCCCGTCACCATTCAAACAGGGCGCATTGGAGGTGGGATCGACCACCCCGAAGCTGTCGTCTTCGGTCAGAAATGTGTGCTGAAATACAACTCCCGCCTTCAGGTTGTTGATGCCTTTTGCGTAGGAGACTTCGGCGCGACCGCCGGCATTGGTCAGCCGGCGAGTCTGCCCGATGGACTGGCGCTGAATATCAGGTTGGAGGTCGGCGAAAGGATCGTTGCTCGGGAAGTAGTTGTATCGATCCTGGCGCACCCACCCTCCCAACGTGAACACGGTGCTGGCATTGAGCAAGCGCGTCCAAGAAGGCGCAATGTCAAGCGTCTTGATCTGCGAACGCTGATCGGTAGAGCCTACGACCACTCCGGTGGGGCTCAGGCCATTATTATCCACGACCAACCCGTTCCATGCCGTGTCGTATTGCGCGTCATAGGAATTCGGCGTCTGGAACCAGGATCGTGTAAACTGGAAGTTCAAATTCACCGTGTCCTTTTCCGAGGGCTTAAAGTCAAAGCGGTCAAACAGGTTCTCTTCATTACCCCGGTCGTGCATGACGTTAAACTCCGGCCCATCCAGAAACCGGGTGGTGTTCAACCCATTGGCGGAAATGAAGTTACCCCAGTTTTTGCCACCGTAACCGAAATCAAATCCAGCATTCGAAGTCCCAAAGGTTCCGTACGTAGCCTTCACATCACCATGCGGCTGAGTCTCCCCCAGGCCTGAACGCGTGGTCGCTACGATTACCACGCTGGTCTTGCCGCCAAACTCCGCCGGCGGTGCGCCAGGAAGAACTTCCAATGACTGGAGCGAGTCGAGTGAAATCTGGTTTGAAAAGACCTTACTTTGCTGGTCCGTGATGGGCTGGCCGTCGACGTTAAACGAGTTTTCTGCGTGATCTCCCATTCCATGGAACAGACCATTCGAATCCGCGGCGATTCCCGGTGTGGAAAGTGTAACGAGGGAACTAATGGACGACGACTGACTTTCCAGCGGCAGCTTGTCGAAGAGGGCTCGATCCACGTCTGTGTGGGTCGTGGGATCGACCTCGATCAGGTCCGCAGCCTCGCTGGACACTGTTACCTCCGTCTTTCCGCCGGAAACTTCCAGGGCGATGTTTAGATTGAGAGGCACCGGCGAGTTGAGGTCTACGTCTTGCACATAAGGAGCGAAACCTGTCGCGGCAATCGCGAGGTGATACGGATTGAAGGGTACGTTGTTGAAAGTGAAGGTGCCCGTAGCGTCCGTGGAAGCAGTGCGGTCAAAGCCCGTTACGGGATTGTAAATTATCACTGTGGCGTCGGGGATAACGGCGCCCGAAGGGTCCTTCACCGTACCCTTCACCACCCCGGCGCTCCCCAAGCCCTGTCCGGCAACCCAGGCGGGAAAAGCGGTGATCCCGAGAGACAAAATCAGAATAAATAATGATGTGCGCCTACTAAGCATATAGTCTCCTCCATGAGGCTCATGAGAATTTTGGCTTCGAATTAGAACAAGGCAAAACTTTCAGGAGAGAGGAGGAGCGCGGGCGAGAAGCGATGGCGTAAAGTTGGAGGAAAATCGCGCCTGTCGGGCTAGAGGCTGATAAGTGGATTCGCGCTGCGGCCTCTGGACATGCGATTGGACCGCGGGTCGAACCGAATTGCTCCGAACGATCTGGCACAGGGGGCAGAGAGGAGTGAGTTCCTGGGCGGCTTGCAAGGACGTTCCACCCTGGTGCTCAAACGGGCGGACACTGGCAACTCCGCCGCTATGGTCGTGAAAGATTTCGGCAGAATAGACGTGGATTTCACCGGCGAGCAGCACGCCCACAATCAGGGCGCGTACCCAGTACTTGTGCCGAAGTTTTCCCCAGTGTCTCAACTTGCGGGTCTCGCTCTTTCTTGGTTTGAACTCAATGTGTCTGCTGAACCCAGGCTATGACCCAATATTACCAAAAAAACGGCCGATGAAGAGTGCCTGATACACCCTTGGCCTTTGATATAGGTAGAGATGCTCACCCCGCCAGGTAAGTTGCACAAAAATCGCCCTACCTTTTGGGTCGGATTTCGCAGATTCAAAGGAAGCGGAGGTTCGGCTGAAAGCCAGAAAAAGCCCGACAAAGCTGTTTCCCCTTTCCCAGACTTCCGGTACAATGGCGTTTGGTGTCAAGTACTTGGATTCGCAAATTCCGGCGCGCTTTCGCTCCTTACCTGCTAGTTCTCTTGCAGGTACACTTGCTGGGTGTTGCCATGCTCCACTGGCACGGTGAAGCGAATGCCCCGTCACATGGCCTGTGGGCTCAGGGTTGCGGAGCTTCAGCGCCTGCCACGTCAGATTGCAATATCCCCTGCCCGGCTTGCCAGATCGTCCAAACCAGCTCGGTTCAACCCGCCAGTGGGGCGCAGGTCCTTCCGCCAGCGAATTCGGTGGTTCTGATCCGGCGCATGACCCCAAGCAACTACCGCTCGGCATTGCCGGTCATGAGTTACGGCCGGGCGCCTCCCCTTATCTAAGACCTCCTTCCGATTTGATTCCGGGAACCCTGCGATTCTTTTAGCTGTGCGGGGTAATCGACCATTCTTTCCAGCGCTTTCAGCGTAGGGGATTAGCGATGATGAACCACAACAGCATGCGCTCGACAAATATGTGCCGGGGATATCTGACTACCACAGCCTTATTCTTGCTGGGTTGGACGGTAGGGAACATCGGAGCGCGCGCGCAGCAAGCACCACCGCACTCGCGCATCGATCTCGACCAGGCGATCCAACTCGCGCTCGCACATAACCACGCGTTGAAGGCTGCCCAGAGTCAGATCCCGCAAAGTCAAGCCCAGGAGATCACCGCCGCCATTCGACCCAACCCCGTTTTCATGTATGATGACCTGTTCATTCCCATCTTCAGCCCGGCCCAACTCAACTCTTCGACACTGGACAACATCACGGAGTTCGACGTCGGCTTCAGCTACACCTTCGAGCGGGGGCACAAACGACAGTCCCGCATGCAAGCCGCGCGCGACCAAACCGCCGAGACGCGCTCCCAGGTGAGCGATACCGAGCGCGGCCTGACGTCCAACGTGGCGCAACAATTCATCGGAATTCTGCTGGCCAAAGCCAACCTCCAGCTTGCCAATGCAGATCTGGCGAGCTTTCAAAAAACCGTCGATCTCAGCCAGGAAAGCTTTCGGGCCGGGGCGATGGGCGAAGGCGACCTGCTGAAGATCAAACTCCAATTGCTGCAATTCCAGATGGACGTCTCCTCAGCCAAGCTGGCCCTGGTGCAGGCACTGGCCAGCCTGCGGCAACTCCTGGGCTTCGAGGCCGTCCCGAAGGATTACGACGTTACGGGCGAGCTTGCGTACACTCCGCTGGGCCTCAACCAGGAAGATCTGCAACTCCGGGCGCTCAAGCTCCGGCCGGACCTTATGGCGGCGCAGCAAGGTGTGACGGCCGCGCAGAGCCAATACCAACTGGCGAAAGCAAACGGCAAGCGGGATCTCACCACCACGCTCGACTACACCCATGTTTCGGATGTCAATTCCGCCAGCTTCGCCCTGAACATCGAGATCCCCATTTTCGACAAAAACCAGGGAGAAATCGCGCGCACGCACTACGCCATCACCCAGGCCCAGGAGACTTCCACCGAAGCGTCGGAAACCGTGATGACGGAAGTAGCCAACGCCTACCAGGGGGTGGAGATCAGTGCGCAGGTGGTGGAGCTCTACACCTCGGGGTACCTGAAGCAGGCGGAAGACTCTCGGGACATCAGTGAATACGCCTACAAACGCGGCGCGGCCAGCCTGCTGGACTTTCTGGATGCCGAGCGCAGCTATCGCTCGACCCAACTCGCCTATCGCCAAGCGCTCGCGACCTACATGCTCTCCATCGAGCAGTTGCGCGAAGCGGTGGGCACAAGGAATTTGCCATGAAAAGAACCATGAACCATGAGAAGTGCAAAGTGACGAGATGGAGTTCCGATGACGGGGAGCTCATCAAACGTCCCAAGATGCGGAAGAGCCGGCAGTTGGCCCCTGCGATTGTGGCGGCTACTGCCGTTCTGATGACCCTGCTCGCAGCGTCGTGCGCGCGGCGCGCGGCGGAGGCAAACCCTGCCCCGCCCTCTTCCAGCGCCGGCGGCAGCGAGGATTCCCGCGCGAGCCTCTTTGCGGTGCCGCAGGAGCAGATGTCGCACGTGCAGGTGGTGACGGTGGAACCCATGCAGTTGCGCCGCGCCCTCCGACTTCCCGGAACGGTCGCCTACAACTTTTTTGAAACCACTCCGGTCATTACCCAGATCAGCGGGCCGGTTTCCAGAATCTTGATTATGCCGGGAGAGAATGTCCGTGCCGGGCAGCCGATGTTGTACGTGGCGAGCCCCGACTTTGCCCAGCTCCGCACCAACTATCTCAAGGCGAAAGACGCATTCGCCCTGGCGCAGAAGAGCTGCGCGCGGTCGCAGGATTTATACCAGCATCGCGTGATTGCCCAGGCTGACCTTGAGCAGGCGGAGTCAGCGCAAAACCAAGCGCAAGCGGACCTGCAAGCCGCGGAACAAGCCTTGACGGTGGTGGGCATCGACCATCCCGATCACCTGTCGAAGGACACGACAATGCCGGAGGTCCCAGTGCTTGCTCCCATCGCCGGCAAGGCCGTGGAACGGTTGGTTTCGCCCGGGCAGGTGATCCAGGGGGGGGCCACGCAGGTCTTTACGATTTCCAACATGGCGAGCGTATGGGTTCTCGTCAGCGTCTACGAACGCGACATGGGGGCCGTGCATCTGGGTGACCCGGTGACAATCCAAACCGATGCCTACCCAGAGGAGTTTCACGGGCGAATTTCCTACCTCGGCACGGCGCTTGATCCCAACACGCATACGTTGCCGGTGCGCATCATCACCGATAACCCCGGCGAAAAGCTGAAAAGGGATATGTACGTAACGGCCACGATCCAAGCCGGCGTCATTCCCAAGGCTCTGACCGTGCCGGATTCCGCCGTGTTGCGGGATGCTCAAAACGAGCCCTTTGTTTACGTCGAGGTCAGCCCGAATCAGTTCGGCCAGCGAGCGATTACGATCGGCGAGACCGCTGATGGTAACACCCGCGTGCTCACCGGCCTGAAAACGGGTGAGCGGGTGATTGCCGACGGCAGTTTGTTCTTACAGTTCCAGAACTCATTCCAGCACTGAGGAGGTCAAGGGCGGGGATCACCGAACACCGAACCCCGAGTCCCTAACCCCGAGCCATGATTCATCGCATCGTTCAATTCGCATTGCGCCAGCGGTTCTTGGTCCTGATGCTGACCGCCATGATGATGGTCATGGGCGCCATCGCCTTCCACCGTATGCCGGTGGATGCGTACCCCGACCTCTCGCCCCCCATGGTGGAAATCATCACCCAGTGGCCGGGCCACGCTGCCGAAGAAGTCGAGCGCCTGGTCACGCTACCCACCGAAGTGGAAATGAACGGCACTCCCAATCTGGAGGTGGCGCGATCCATCTCACTCTACGAACTCTCCGACGTCATCCTCACCTTTCGGGAGGACACGGATGATTACTTCGCCCGGCAAGTAGTCTTTGAGCGCCTGAGCGAAGTGACGTATCCCGCTGGCGTGCAGCCAACGATCGCGCCGCTTTTCAGTCCCAGCGGGCTGATTTATCGCTATGTCATCGAAAGTCCTGACCGCTCGCCGCAGGACCTGAAAACCATCGAGGACTGGGTGCTGGAACGCGCTTACAAATCGGTGCCGGGCGTTGCCGATGATTCGGGCTTTGGCGGCACCGTAATGCAATACCAGGTTTTGCTTGATCCCACGCGGCTTTATAGCTTTCATCTGACCGTCCCGCAAGTCATTCAATCCTTGTCCGCGAACAACGCCAACACCGGCGGCGGCTTTTACTCCCAGGGCGGGCAGTTCTACTACGTGCGGGGATTGGGCCTCGCCCGCGATACTAAAGACATTGGCGCCATCGTCGTGGCCAGCAATAATGGCGCCCCCGTGCGTGTCCGCGACATCGGCGACGTCGTCATCGGTCATGCTCCACGCCTGGGTGAGTTCGGATTCAATAAAAACGATGACGCGGTCGAGGGCGTCATCCTTTTGCGTCGGGGCGAGCAGGCCCAGACCGTTCTGAGGGGCGTCGAGGAGAAGACCAAGGAACTCAACGAACAGGTCCTTCCCAAGGACGTGAAGATCAACGCCTATTACGACCGCAGCGACATGGTGCAGTTGACCATCGAAACGGTGGAGGGAAACCTGCTGCGCGGCATGATCCTGGTGTTGATCGTGCTGATCTTCTTTCTGGTGAGTGTGCGGGCGGCGGTCATTACCGCGCTGACCATCCCGCTGGCGCTGCTTTTCGCTTTTATCATCCTTCATACCCGCAACATTTCCGCCAACTTGCTCTCCATCGGCGCCATTGACTTCGGCATCCTCATTGACGGCACCGTGGTGATGACGGAGAACATCTACCGCGAACTGGGCCTTCGGCACGGCCAAGAGTATAAGCTCCATGAGGTGATCGCCGCGGCGGCCCGAGACGTGGACCGGCCCATTTTCTATTCCGTGGCGGTCATCATTGCCGGCTATCTTCCTATTTACGTACTGCACGGGCCTTCCGGCCTGCTCTTCCACCCCATGGCCGACACCATGTCGTTCGCGCTGATTGGCGCCCTGGTCCTGACCTTGACCCTGGTTCCGGTCCTCGCATCGTACTGGTTCAAAAAGGGCGTCAAGGAAAGCTCGAACCGCGCCTACGAGTGGATCAAGAACGAGTATGGAGCAGAACTCCGTTGGTGCCTCAACCACCCGAAGGTGAGCATGCTCGTCGCGGTCCTCATTTTCGGCGCCACCTTGTTGCTGGTCCCCACCATCGGCGGCGAGTTTATGCCTCATCTTGATGAGGGCGCATTGTGGGTGCGGGCCACCATGCCTTATACCATTTCTTTCGAAGAGTCGGCCAAGATTGCACCACAGATTCGTGCGATCTTGATGTCTTATCCGCAAGTAACGGACATCGGCTCCGAGTTGGGTCGCCCTGATGACGGCACCGATCCTACTGGGTTCTACAACGTCGAGTTCTACGTCGGCTTGAAACCCTACAATGACAAAACATGGAAGAGCGGTCCGATCCACAACAAGGAGGAATTGACGGAATCGATTCGGCACAGATTGGAATCTTACCCCGGCATCATTTTCAACTTTACCCAGCCCGCTGAGGACGCGGTGGACGAGGCCTTGACCGGCCTGAAGAGCGCGCTCGCTGTAAAAGTCTATGGGGCGGATTTGAACATTCTCCAGGACAGTGCCCTGAAAATCAAGGAAGCCCTGGAAAAAGTGCCGGGCTTTACGGAACTGACCGTGGTGCGCGAGTTGGGCCAGCCCAGCCTGATTGTTGACGCGGACCGCGAAAAGATCGCGCGCTACGGCATAAACGTCGCGGACGTGGAAGCGGTGGTGCAAGCGGCGGTGGGCGGCCAGGCCGCCACGCAGGTCATTCAGGGTGAGAAGCTATTCGACCTTGTCGTGCGCATGCAGCCACAGTTCCGCTCGAGCGCGCACGAGATCGGCGACCTGCTGGTGGGGACTTCGACCGGGCAGCAAATCCCCCTCAAACAACTCGCGGACATCCGCCAGGGCAACGGAGCATCGCTTATTTACCGCGAGAACAACTCGCGCTATATCGGGGTCCAGTACAGCATCGAGGGCCGCGACCTCGAACGTGCTGTGTCCGAGGGCCAGGCGGCGGTGCGCAAAGCCGTATCCTTGCCCCAGGGGTATCGTATGGAGTGGGGCGGAGAGTACAGCGAGTTTCTGGCCGCGAAAGACCAACTCACGGTGATTGGCCCCATCACCGTTCTGCTGATCTTCCTCATCCTGTTCGCGCTTTACGACAACCTTAAGTTCCCCGTGATCGTCGTGCTGAGCGTAGTGTTGACCGAACCCGTGGGAGCGCTGGTGGCGCTGAAACTTACTCATACGCCCTTCAGCGTCTCATCCATCTTAGGACTGCTGGTTCTGATGGGCGTGTCGGTGGAAACCGCCGTCATTGATACTTCGTACATTAACAAGCTCCGGCTGGAAGGGCAGGACATTGCCAAGGCGACCTTTGAAGCTTCGATGGTACGGCTGCGGCCCATCATGATGACCGCCCTCGTTGCCTGCCTTGGGTTGCTGCCCGCCGCCTTCTCGCACGGTATCGGATCAGACTCACAGCGGCCGTTCGCCATCGTTATTGTGGCCGGCCTGGTCTCAAGACTGTTCCTCGGCCGCATTGTGAGTCCGGTCCTGTACCAAATGGTGGCGCGCGACGGCGACGTGCTCCAGGTTTGATGCTGGCCGTGTGGCAACCCGGCATCCTGCCCAATCTGACGCACAATGCCCGGCCTTCGATATAATGACGGCGGCCGGTCTAGGTAGCTGGCGCTGCCCGCGGGCCGCAAACCCGTTGAGTGCCTCTCGCGAGGCTCTGCTGGGTTCGATTCCCAGCCCGGCCTAAGCATCGCAATCTCGCCAATTCCCCCTTCGAAATAAATTGAGGTTAGCAAGAATTCATGCCCTTAGGCGTTCTCAATTTGGACTTTTGAGTTTCTCTTATGCCTTACATCCAGGTGCTAATCTGTTGCCGGCAAATAAATCTGAACGGCGGGTGCTGGCTACTCGTCATATGCCTGAGGGTGGTATGGAAGCGATGGGGCAGATGATCTTAAGCGAGGCGCTCCTAGCGACAGACGCAAAGGATCGAGAGTTTGAGGCGACGGTTCGCGAGCACGGGCGGCACGTCTATCGCGTTGCCCAAGCCGTGCTGAGGAACCACCACGATGCCGAGGATGCGGTACAGGAAACCTTCTTGCGCTTCCTGCGGCAGCAGCGCCACTGGGCGGAGATCCGCAATCCGCGTGCTTGGCTGGCGCGGACGGTGTGGCGTGTGGCCCTCGATAGGCGTCGGCAGTTTGTGCCTGTATCGCTCGAGGATGCGGCAGCAGCGGTTGAAACTCTCCGCGCGGCGGGGGCGAGCGCAGAACAGGTGGCCGTCCACGCCCAGACGCTGGCGCTGGTCGAGCGCCTGATCTCGAGCCTGCCGAGGGAACTTCGCGACCCCCTGACGCTTTCCACCGTCGAGGAACTAAGTTCGGCAGAGATTCGTGAAGTACTCGGAATCCCCGAAGGATCGGTGCGGGAACGCGTTTCACGAGCGCGCTCGGTTTTGTGCGAAAAATTGGCGACCCTTATGGAGAAAAATCGTGGACGATAAGGAAAAACGCTTCGTCGATGAATTGCTCCGCGCGTCCTTGCGCCACTACGCGAGCGCGGAACCGCGCCCGGGCTTGGAGGGCCGAGTTCTGGCCGTGGTGCGAAGCCAGCAGCAGGCCGCGAGCCGGCGCACGGCGTGGGCTTGGGCCATCGGGACGGCAGGCATGGCCGCAATGGTAACGCTGCTCGTGGTTCATTGGCCACGCCATCAAACCCCGCCATTGCCCCTGACTGCGAAAGCTCCAGCAAACGTTGCTGCGCCGGCAGTCGCAAAGATCGCTCGACCGGTGCAGCCGGCCTTGCCGCACCGCCGGCAACGCTCGGCCGCGCCAAGCATGGTCGATACGCGCCCGCAGCAGTTTCCCACGCCCCGCCCGCTTAGCGAGCAGGAAAGACTGCTGCTGGTCTACGCCCAGGCGATAAAAGGCTCATCCGGAGCTTCCGTGCAGATCACAAATGAAGACGCCGAACACGAATTGGAAATTCCCGCACTCAGCATTACCGCCATCAAGATCGAGCCCCTCACCCCGCAAGAAAGCGGGGATGGCAAGTAAGAACAGGGAGATTGGCTGGCCCGGCGATTTTAGTACGCCGCTCTGGCCAACACCCGACCGTCCCGAGAAATGGAGGAGGAATCTATGCGAAAGAGAATTGTAATCACCACGGCTCTGGCAATGTTCCTGACGGGCACCGCATGCCTCCCGTGGGCCGCGGCCCAGGACACCGCCAAGCAAGTGGAGCCCCAACCCAAACCCACGGACTCGTACAAGGTGGAGTTTACGGTGAATGAGCTGGAAAATGGAAAAAAGATCAACTCCCGAAGTTATTTGATGCTGGTGAGGGCCGATGCAATCCCCAAGTTCACCGATATGAAGCATCTCCGGGTGGGCAGCAAAGTCCCCTATGCTACGGGTACGGGAGCCAACAGCATTCAATATCAGGATGTTGGCATGAACATTGACTGCCGCCTCCTGCCGATGGGGAACGGCAATGTTGTAATCGACACCAACTGGGATTACTCCAGTGTGGGGGGCGAGCAGGGGGTTAACCATGACACGCAAAACCCTGTGTTTCGACAGGTGCGTTCCAGCGTGGAGGCGGTTGTACCCGCGGACAAGCCAACGGTGATTGCGGAAATGGACGACGTGGCCTCAACCCATCGCTATGTTTTCGAAGTGAAAGTCACGAAATTGAACCCTTAGGAAACATCGCCGGCTGCCACCGTGCCTGCAGCGCGCTGCGGGCGGCTTGGGGTGCGGTGGCACCGGCAGTGGTCCAATTTGATATTGCAGCGGCGGGTTTACGTCGCCCAACGGCCGCATTAGGCCCCTTGCTGTTCACCTAAGCTGACCGTTCTCGACTTCCGAACGCCCACTCACCGCCTGGCGGCACGCCTCTCCCTTCGTCTACGGCTTTACTTCGGCTTCCGGCCTTCAGGCCTTGCGAGCCTGAGAGCAACGCGTGTATGATTTTATCGTCTTCACTCGAGAACGCGAATCAGGTCGAAGCAGGGCTTGGCACCGACAATCAGGAGAGAGATATGCGATCTATTTTGGTGTGGTTCCTTCTTTTGGTGAGCGCAGCACCCGTTTTGGCCCAGGACTGGGCGCGCGCGCGGGTGGAAAAGTCACCGCGGCATCGTGAGTGGGTTACGGTCAACCACGATGGGCGGGCGGTAGAAACCTTCGTCGTCTACCCCGAGGCGAAAGGCAAGACGCCCGTGGTGCTCATCATTCACGAGATTTTCGGGATGACGGATTGGGTGCAGGATTTGGCGGACCAAGTGGCGGAAGCCGGTTACATCGCCGTGGCCCCCGACCTTCTTTCAGGAATGGGACCGAACGGTGGCCGGAGCAGCGCCTTCCCCGCGGGTGAAGGCATGAGCAGTCCTGCGGTTGAGGCCGTGAGCCATCTTAATCCTGACCAGGTCACCGCGGACCTCAACACCGTTGCGGATTACGCCAACAAGATCCCGGCCTCGAACGGCAAGCTGTATGTAACAGGTTTCTGCTGGGGCGGGGGCCAGAGCTTTCGCTTCGCGACGCATCGCTCCGATCTAGCCGCCGCATTCGTTTTTTACGGGCCGCCACCCGCGAAGGAGGCGATGGCGAACATCACCGCCCCCGTGTACGGTTTCTACGCGGGCAACGACGCCCGCATCGGAGCGACACTCCCCGATGCGCGCGAGCAGATGAAAGCGGCCGGAAAAACTTTTGAGCCCGTCACTTACGGCGGCGCCGGCCACGGCTTCATGCGCGCCGGCGAAGCTCCGGACGCAAGCAATGCCAATCGCCAGGCTCGCCTCGATGCTTGGGCACGGTGGAAGAAGATCCTGGGGGGCGGTCAATAGGGCGTAGGGCACCCGCACGGAAAAAGAAAATCAACAGAGTGACGGCATTCCGGGTCGAGGATTGAAACGGGCACCTTGCGTGTGCGCTCATTGATCGGGCTGCCTGACGCGGCCCGCGATGTCTTGGGGTAGCCGCAGGAAATCCTTCGTGTTCCAGGTGTAGAGGATTTTGGCTTTAGCCTTGAGCGCGCAGTGTCCAAGAAGTGCGTCGTATATCGCGCCACCAACGAGTTTCCCCATAGCCGCTTCTTCGATAAATTGAAAATATTCGCGTTCATCAAGGGAGACGAGCGTAAGGTTTTCACGGATGTCGCGGAGAAAGAGGAGCGCCGCGTCTCCCCCCACGCGCCGCTTCCCCGGCATTCCCGTGAGGGTGGCGTATACCTCGGCGAGACTGTGGGCTCCGCAGCACGCGTCCATTTTGCCAAAGCGCAGGAAAAGATCGAGGCTTGAGGCATGGTGCTCATGATCTCCGTAGAACGTGGCGATGAGCACAGAGGTATCGAGAAAGGCTTTCACTTGGCATCCCCGGTGTTGTGCCGGGCGCGCTGCTCCCGGATATTGCGCAGCGTTTCGAGTGTTTCGCCGGCGGTCAGGGGCTCGCCGGTACGGAACACCCAGACCCCCCGTTCCTTCTGCAAAGGCGGTGTGGCCCGCCGGGGGCGCAACGTCACCTGCTCGCCCTCGACCTTAAGGTCGAGGGTGTCGCCGGGGGCGAGGTGCAGTTCGTCCCGAAGGGTCTTGGGCAGGACCACGCGGCCCGCTTTGTCGAGGGTGACCGTCGCATTCATAATGCCATTCTACGATGGTATGATCCATTTGGCAAATGGTATTTCAAATTTCCAATTGAGTGACGGTGGCAGGCAGAAGGCCGCGGGCTTGCCGGTCTCGGCTCAGCTTTGCGTCGATCGGAGAGAGCTTTGGCTGGGATTTACGAAATGTTCCCACTCGGGCAGCAGGGTCACTTCGGGTTGGCGGGTGGGTGTAAGCGCGCGAGTTCAGGCAGCCGAACGATTTGAGAAGGCGCGACCAGCTCAATGTCTGCCCGGTCCAACTCCGGCAGGAATTTCTCGAGCGCGGCAATGGTCGTGGCGTGCGGGTGTCCGATCGCCAGCGCCACGCCATCTTGCTCCACCGCGTGACGGAACTTATGCAACTGCCCGAGCGTGTAAGGGACGGTTTCCGTGTCATCGAGAAACACGGCTCGATAAAACGAAGGCAGGCATTGGCGGCGCGCCGCTTCCAGCGCCGTGGTTTCGACCGTCGTTCGGCTGTCGATAAAATAGAGCCGATGCTCTTTCAGAACTTTCATGAGGTCGGCCATCAGGGGTCCGTTCTGGGTGGCGCGTGAACCCATGTGGTTATTTACCCCTGCTACGTAAGGAACCGAATCCAGGTCATTCTGCACGACCCTCTGCACCTCCGCCGCGTTCATGCCGACGAGAATGGCTCCTTCGCCAGGGGAAGCATGCGCGCCGGGCTCCGGCTCCATCGGCATGTGCAACATGACCTCATGCCCCGCGCGGTGGACTTCTTCAGCCGTAGCCTGGGTGTATCGCAGGTGAGGCAACACCGAAAAGGTGAGCGGATAATCGATCGCCAGGAGCTTGTGCGCTGCTTCCGGGTCGTGGCCCATGTCGTCGATGACGATGGCGGCGCGCAGCAGCCGGGGCACTTCCCGCAAATGGATTTGGAAAATGCGCTGCCCACGCTGCATGACATGGAGGTTCACCGCATGCAATCCGCCTGCGGCGTTTGACGCCGAGGTCCCCAATTCCAGTTTGTCCTTGCCCGCCTCCTGCCGCACGGCTGACATCACGGCCGAGTACCCCGCCGGGGTTGCGAGCACTTGCAATGATATTCCGGGGCTCTGCTTATATTGCAATTTGGTTGGATGCTTGATCCAAATCTGGACGCCACCGGCGTCCGCCACCACGTTCTGGAATCGCACTGCCAGATCGTGGCGGTCCGATTCCCTGAGAGGTTGGGGATGGGACCGCTTGCAGGCGGTGATTGCAAGGATCAATAACAGAAGGAGTGGCAGACAAAACTCGAAAATCGAAATCCGAAAATCGAAATCCGAAAATCGTGAACTGCTATTCGATTTATGGACTATGAGTTTCGTGCTTCGAGTTTCCAGTTTCGACCTCGTGGTTCAGGCAGGCGAAATTCGAAAATCAAAGCTCTTGAGCCGCCAGGCAATTCCCGGAATTCGAGTTTCCAGTTTCGATTTTCGAGTTTCGTGTTTCCAGTCTCGACGTCGTGGTTTTCCGCTGATTAAGCGGCCTTGGCCGAGGTTGCAGCTTGCCCCAGAATCTCGATAGCTTTGCGTAGTTGCAAGTCATCTTTGCCGCCGAATTGCTCCGGCTGCTCCGGCTGATTATCATCATCCGCATCCGGATTGTCAGCCTCAACGCCGGCCGGCTGAACCACACTGGGGGTTACACCATTTTCGCTGATGGCTTTGCCATCCGATCCGTAATACTTGGCCACGGCAAGGAGCAAGGCCGAGCCATCGCCGACCGGAATGGGCTTCTGATAGACGCCCACGCCAAAGCTCCGCACGCCCACCACCTCGCCGCGCTTGTTGCCCAGCATTGCGGAGGCCACCAACTCCGCCGGACCCGCTGTCGACTGATTGATGAGTACCGCCAAAGGCAACGTGCACACCGGGCCGGTGGGGTGAACATCCACGTCCTGACGGGGGAAGCGCTGCCCGGCTAGGTAGGTCACCAGACCCTTATCCAGGAACAGGCTGGAGGTATCGACCGCCTCCTGCACGTCGCCTCCTGCGCAGTTGCGCAGGTCGAGAATGATTTTGTGCGCGCCTTGCGATTCGAGTTCCTTGATCTTGGCGGCAATCTCGCGAGCCTTCCCTTTGTTGAAGGTCGCCACGCGGATGTACCCGTTTCCGTCCTCCAGCACTTTTGTGATAACCGGTGGGTAATTCAGAGCGGCGCGTGAGATCGTAATACTCTCGGGGTCGACACGTCCCTCCCGGACGAGGGTGAGCTTCACAGTCGAACCGGACTGTCCGGCCATCGAGCGCTCAAGCTGCAAGACTGAGAATTGGCGCGTAGGCGCCCCATCAACCTCGTCAATCAGGTCGCCGGGCTTGACGCCAGCTTTTTCCGCGGGGCCTCCCGGAAGAACCGCCACCACCGTGGCATATCCCATACGCTTGGAGACAAAGATCCCCACATCCGCCGGTCCCGGGTCAGGGTGCTGCAAGTAATCCTGATATTGGTCGGGAGTCAGATACGTGCTGTAGGGATCCAGCGACTCGAGCAGCCCCCGGATCGCGCCGTCCGTGACCTTTTTCAGATCGGGATCAGTCACATACTCCTGCTTGATGCGGTTCAAGACTTCACTGTAAACACCCAGGTCGCGATAGGTTTTCTCCGAGGAGGTTTCACTATTCCCCAGCAATCTTCCTGCAACAACGTAGGACATCAAGATAAGGGAAATAGATATGAGTGTGGCTCGAATACGATTTGTCATGCTGGAATAACTCCTTCACCCGGGGCTTACCCTGCCCTGATACACAGAATTATAACACGCCATTTTGTTTGATGCACGAATGATAGAGGAAGCTTCTGCCCGAGGGAGCTTTCTTCCGGCTGCTTGCCAAGCCGAATAACCAGCTGAATCGACACAGCTTATGCAGAGAAACCTAACTTGTAGCGGGGGTCTAGGAGCACCGATCGTGGGTCTACAACCGCCGCTGCAGGTCGTTACGGTTTGTCCCGGGAGATCCCCTTCTTAGGAAAAGAGAGTTTCCGTAGGCGGGATGACAACTCGCGGTGGGTTCGCCCGGCAAGCTCTGACTTCAGTAAATGGATTTTGCGGCTCGCGGACTTGCCGAGTTTCTGATTGACGAACTTTCCTTTTCCCATGGGTACGCCGCCTAGTGATGCGGTGAGGAAACCACGTGACGAGTCGTACGGCTAGCTTTCCGCTTTCACGTCCGCGAGGCCAGAGGCGGGGTGCGCAACGGTAATGACCGTGCCTGACATACGATCATGCCAAGTCAGGGCGTCGGTATCCACGCAGGCCCAGATGAAACCCAGCATGAGCGCCGAAATCGAAACCAATACCCCGAAAGCGCGCCAGAAGGATTCGCTCGGGGTCGGATAGCTTCCGCCCAAATTGCGGATCTCGCATCCCATCCACAGCAATCCCGGCGTGGCGGAAGCGACCGCCGTAAACACTCCGAAATAGGCAAAGATGAGAATGACGGCAACCAATGCCAGAACTGCAATGTTGCCTGGAACCAGCGACAAGCGGCCGCAAAACTGCCAGAAGATTAACCCGAATACGGCCGCCCCCAGCATCAGGACGAGGGTATCTGTCAAACCGGCCAGGAATCGGCGGCCCGGTGGCGCGAGGTAAATCTCTGCAACCGCCTCTTCCGCAGGCGGTGATTCGGCGGGCGAGCCGACCAGGATTTCCATGGGAGGAATCTTCTCCACGGGTTCGCCGAAGGACATTTCCGTCTCCGAGGGATCGGCATCAAGCCGCACCGGCTCATCGCTCAGCTCTTTGTCCGAACTGGCATCGAGTGAAGGGCTGTCCTGGTCACGGCCCTCAGCGGGTCCGCCGAATTCCATATCCAACCCAGAATCCGAATTTTCGGAAGTCCCCAGATCGTTCTCGATGAAACGATGAGCCTCGGGCTCGTCGGGGGCCTCAAAATCCAGTTCGAAATTCCCAGCGGGACTTGCGTCGGGTTGGAGGCGTGCACGCCGCTTGCGAAAGCTCTCAACTCGTTCTGACAATTCTTCTTTCCAATCCTGTGGCTGTTCGCCCACACGCGAGCGGCTGGCCTTAGACAGGTTTTCTTTGGAGGAAAGTGCCTGTGCGGGCGCCGTCTCATGAGCTGGTGTTTGTTGCGTCGGTAACTCGGGCTCAGCGCGGGATGAATTGCTTTCAGGACCCGTCGGAGGTTCCGGCGAGGAGAGGACCATCGAATTCACTCCCTCTGGAACGAAGGAAGTCAGCAAGGGCGAGGATTCCCTCGGTGCGACTGTCACGAACGGGTAACCACACTTTTTACATTCATCAAATTCAGCGTTGCTGACGAACCCACACTTGGGGCACTTCACTGCGAGTAATCAGTCCTCCAGGCAGCTTTTCCCTCATTCGCAGGCATCTTAGCAAATTCGCTCGGAAGAACAAAGCGCTTTCGAGTAGAATGGCCATTCTGCGTGCTCATGGACCTTCTTCTTTGTACTTTTTCCGGACGTAACGGTTCGCGGCTTCCCGCTGCTGTTGCTCTCATCTTTGCCCTCGTCTCGCCTTTGCCCGCGCAGCAGACTCCGGTCTCCCTGGAACCGAAGGGGCCGGGAAGAGAGGTTGTCATCCGTTCGGACTCACAGGAGAAGGATAAGGACACTTCCCACCTGCGCGGCCACGTCCTAATTGTTTACGAAGACATGCGAGTGACCGCCGACGAAGCCTCCTTCGATGGCGCAACGGGCGACGTAATGGCGCGCGGGCACGTGGTCTTTGATGACCCTAAAAGCCATCTTGTAGCGGACGAAGTCCATTACAACATCCGCACCAAGAAGGGATGGTTTAGCAATGGGGTGGGGTATCTTCATCCCAAAGGTAAACCTCGGCCGCGTGTCCTGAGGACCGAGAATCCCTTTTACATTTGGGGGCAAACTGTGGACCGGCTGGACGAGGATACTTACCTCATGGATGACGCCCGCATGACAACCTGCGAGTGCGCGAAGAAGGGTTGGTTGATTTCCGCGCGGCAGGCTCGCGTCACAGTCGATAATAGAGCGGTGGTCCACGACGCCGTTTTCCGCTTCCTCGGGATCCCCATTTTTTACTTTCCCGTCTTGGTAGACTCCATCGCGCGCGAGCCCCGGCAGACCGGCTTCTTACTTCCTCATCTTGGCAACTCTACGCAGAAAGGTTACATCATTGGCGACGGGTTTTTCTGGGCCATCAACCGCAGCGCGGACTTGATGTTGGGGGTCGAGGATTACAGCAGGCGCGGACTTGCGGAACGTGGAGAATTTCGCGCCAAGCCCAGCGAGAACGCCGACTTCACCGTCCAGTACTTTGGGGTAAATGATAAGGATTCGAACTTGTCGCTTCGCGCCCCCGGGGAGAGCATCCACGCCATCGGCAAGGACGACGACATCGGCGATGGCTTCCGCGCCGTAGTAAACGTGGACTACGTCAACACCCTGGCCTTTCGAACCACGTGGTCCTCCACTTACACGGAAGCGGTCAGTTCGGAAGCCGTGCAATCCGGGTCCGTCTCCAAAAATTGGGATGCCTACAGCTTCAATGTCTCCGCCGAAAGGTATGAGGATTTCCTCTCCACGCAATTGGTCCCGGGCAATGCCGTCATCATCCGCCACCTCCCCAGCTTTCAGTTTTCCGGGGAAGACCGGGAAATCGGCAACTCACCCGTCTACTTTTCCTTCGAAACCTCCGCGGACGAGGTGGGCCGCACGCAGCCGGGATTGACGGTCCCTCTGCTGAACGATCGCCTGGATTTTCATCCGCAGTTTCTTCTGCGGCCAAAGGAGTTCTGGCATTTCCGTTTTATCCCCTCGATCGGATTTCGGGCCACGCGTTATGGCGTTAGCCTCGCGCCGGACCATGCCCCCGTCGATCGCCTGCTGGCAGAGGTCGGGCTTGACCTCCGCCCCCCTTCCCTGGAAAAAGTGTCCGCCCGGTCCTATCGGGGGCGCCGCCTCAAGCATGTCATTGAGCCGGATATTCAGTACCGCCTCGTACGCGCTCGCGACCAGGACAATATCCTCGATGTCATCCGCTTCGATGCCATGGATATTTTCACTGAGACAAACGAGGTCGAGTATTCGCTGACCAATTCCATTCTGGCCCGGAAGGACGTGCCGGATAACTCACCGGACGTTCCTCAAGCGAGGGATATCTTCTCCTGGCGTATTTCGCAAAAGTATTACTTTGACCCCACCTTTGGCGGCGCATTGGTGCCCGGCCAGATTAATGTGTTTGCCTCAACGATCGACCTCACCGGATTCGCCTTCGAGCACGGCCAGCGGTTTTCACCGATTGATTCCGTTTTCAAGTTCGCCCCCTTTTCAAACTACGATACGGAAATCCGTGCGGACGTGAGTCCTAGCGGAGAGGGCGGCATACTGGACGCCGGGATTACTTCCCACGTGAAACACGGGTTGCTGGAATTCGCCGTCAACGATTTCTTTATCAACCATTCGTCTTACCTGGGTTCACTGCTGGGGGCTACCACCGCCACCACGACGCCTGCGCCGTTGACCGCCTTTAACTTGCTCGGGACGGTGATGAGTTATGGTGACTCGAACCGCAAAGGGCTGAGCGGGGCATTCGGGATAGATTACAACTTTCAGCAGAAGATAAACCAGCACGTCATCAGTCGAGTCAGCTATAATTTCGGCTGTTTCGCCATCGATATGGAATACCAGTATTACAATCTGGGACCGCTGCATCATGAGAGTCAGTTCCGCGTGGCATTGTCACTGGCGAATGTCGGTACCTTCGGAAATCTGAAACCGCGCGAAATAATGACGTACTAAAACTATGCCCTTCCCCATACACCGTCCGCGACGATTAAGGCGTACGGAAGCGCTTCGCGGGTTCGTACGCGAGACACGCCTGAGTGTGCGCTCCCTTATTTATCCGCTCTTTGTATGCCCTGGCACGCAAGTAAAGGATGAAATCAAATCGATGCCGGGCAATTACCGGTGGTCAGTCAACTTGCTGGTGGAGGAGTGCCGGAGCGCCTACGACATCGGCATCTCCGCCGTGATTCTATTTGGCATTCCGGAAAGCAAGGATGAAACGGGCACAGGCGCATACGATCCCGACGGCATTGTGCAGCGCGCCGTGCGCGCGGTCAAGAAGGCTTTGCCCGACCTGATGGTCATATGCGATGTTTGCCTGGATGAATACACCAGCCATGGCCACTGCGGGTTGATCAAGGAGGGTGAAATCGATAATGATTCCACCCTGCCGCTCTTAGCCCGGACTGCTCTGACGCAGGTGGAAGCCGGCGCGGACATCGTTGCGCCGTCCGACATGATGGACGGCCGCGTGGGCGCCATTCGCCAGGAACTTGATGCCCATGGGCACACGCAAGTGCCGATACTGGCATATTCCGCGAAGTATGCCTCGGCATTCTACGGCCCCTTCCGCGAGGCGGCGGATTCCGCTCCCAAGTTCGGCGACCGCAAGTCCTATCAGATGGACCCTGCCAATCAGCGCGAGGCCATGCGAGAGATCTCGCTCGACCTGGAAGAAGGCGCGGACATCATCATGGTCAAACCCGCGCTCCCCTACCTCGATATCATTGCCCTGGCGCGCCGTGAGTTCGATGTTCCCATCGCGGCCTATCAGGTCAGTGGGGAGTTCTCGCTGATCGAAGCCGCCGCCCGCCTGGGTTGGATCGATCGCGAGCGGATGATCATGGAATCTTTGACCTCCATACGCCGCGCCGGGGCTGACATCATCCTCACCTATTACGCCAAGGAGGTGGCCCGTCTGCTGGGCTGATCAGCGCGATGGGCCAACCTCAAACCTTCCTCCGTTCACCAACCCAACAAGCTCTGGCGGCCTTTTGGTTTTTTGCCATACTTACTGCTGGGCCGGCGATGCCCTTCCGGGCGGCGCAACCTCACCTCACCGCGAATCCCACTTTCTCACCCGCGCGATTATCGCAGAGTCAATCCTCGTCGGCCGCCCCTCGCCCCCGTCCTCACAGAAAAGCTACGCTCGATCGGCGCATCGACGACATCCTGGGGAAAAGCGACGCGCAGCGGGGATTCTGGGGCATTGAGGTGGTGAATCTTGCCAGCGGGGAATTGCTCTATGACCGCGATTCGAACCATCTCTTCCTTCCCGCTTCCAATATGAAGATGTTCACCACCGCGGCGGCTCTGGAGAAGTTGGGTCCGGATTACGTTTTTCGGACCACCGTGGAAAGCGATGCCGCGCCTGACGCCGAGGGGCGCGTAGCGGACCTCTACCTTGTGGGGCGGGGCGACCCGAACCTTGGGCCGCGCACTTTCCCTTATACCTACCATGGCCCGGCACAGCCCGCAGACAAGTTTATTGACGACCTTGCTGACCAGGTCAAAGCGCGCGGAGTGCGCGAGGTCACGGGTACGCTGGTCGCCGATGACACTTACTTTGTCTGGGAACCCTTCGCGCCGAACTGGGCTGCCGATGATTTGGAGTGGGGTTACGGCGCGCCCGTCACGGCTCTGGCGTTCAACGACAATTTGCTCACGCTGCACGTCAAACCAGCGGAGAAAGCCGGCGTCCCGGCCATCATAAGTTCGGACCCAGTGGCGGATTACTTCCAGATAAAGAATGCGGTCATGACCACCGCCACAGGCACGGAGAAAAAGTACTCCGCCGAACGCCTGCCCGGCTCGATGCAACTGAACGTTTGGGGTCAGATTCCCGTCGACGCGGGTGAGGACATCAATACTGTTGCCGTTGCAGATCCTCCTCAATTGGTGGCGGACCTCTTCCGGCACGCGCTTGAAGCCCGGGGCATTGTAGTTAAGGGGGAAATTCAAGTTCGCCACTCCACGCGACTGGAGGCTGCCTCCGTCATTGAACCCTCTTCCGGGTCAGTGCCTCGCACGGTTTTGGCGGAGCATCTCTCCCCACCACTGGCCGAGGCGATTAAGGCGGTCAACAAGGAAAGCGAAAACCTGCACGCGGAGATGCTGCTGCGAACTCTCGGGCGCATGTTGAATAACCGCGGAAGTTTGGAGGGCGGACTGGATGCGCTCAACACGTTTGTCACTCAGCAAGTCGGCATTCTGCCCGGCGAAACCTATTTTTCCGATGGCTCGGGGCTTTCTCGAGAAGACTTGGTGGCGCCGCACGCGACGGTGAGATTGCTCCTCTACATGGCGCGCTCGCCTCACTTCCAGGCCTATTTCGATTCCTTGCCGGTGTCCGGCATCGACGGCACCCTGGCACACCGTCTTTCCGCCGATGACGTGAAGGGGAAGATTCACGCCAAGACGGGATCGGTTGAGCATGTCAATACGCTCTCCGGATACATGGACTTGCCCTCGGGAAAACGCCTCGTCTTCTCGATCATGGCCAACGGTCATCCTCTCCCAAACAAGGCTGGCCAGGAAACCCTCGACGCGATTGCCGAGGAGATTTTCAAGTGGTTCGCAAAGCTGCGGTAATCATCCTGTAATACCCGCGACCTAGCATCCTCGCGACTCGAATACTCTCGAAGGAACGCCAGCGAATGAACACTGTCACCGTATTTGGAAGTTCCCTGCCCGTGGAAGGCAGCTCGGCCTATCTTGAAGCGCAACGCTTGGGGCGACTGTTGGCCGAAGCCGCATTCGCGGTTTGCAATGGCGGCTACGGCGGGCTGATGGAAGCCTCGGCGCGGGGTGCGCGCGAAGCCGGTGGGCACACCATTGGCATCACTTGCGTTATCTGGCCACGTCCGGCCAATCCTTACATCGTTGAGGAAGTGCGCACGCAAAGTTTTCCCCTCCGTCTGATGACCCTCATCGAGCGCGGCGACGCGTACCTGGTTCTTCCCGGCGGCACGGGAACGCTCGCGGAACTGGCGCTCGTTTGGGAGATGATGAACAAGGGCAGCCTCTCGCAAACCGTGGGCGGCCGCAAGCCGCTCCTCGTGATGGCCCCCTATTGGCAGCCCGTCATCGATTGCTTGCAGCAGGAAGGCCAATTGAAGAATGGGGACCCCAACTGGATAGCCCCCGCCATGGACATCGTCACACTCATCAAAACCCCGGAGCAAGCAGTGGAAGCGCTTCGGAAGTGGTTCTCTATCGGGTAATCCGCAGCGACCACTTTGACTCGAGGGACGGCGCATCGGCCCGCAACAGAACACGGTATAGCCGCTCACCCCAGGACTGGCGAAGTTCCTCGTCGTCAATCGGGATCTCCTCCACCGTGGCATGTAAAATGCGTCCGTCGTAAGCCACGCGCACCGGCGCGCCTTTGGTCATAGCCAGCCTGATCTCACCAGTAGTCGAAACCTCTGCCGTGCAAGGCGTCATGAGAGTGAGTGTGATGACCTTGGCAGCCTGTGTCAGGCGATAGTCGTCCACGATCTCAATGCTATTCCCCGACCGGTCCAGCCGCAGGGTCCGATTCCAAAAAGCTAGATGGGCTTCGGGAGGATAAGCCTTCGCCAAATTCAGGTGAAGCTCCGCCGCGCGGTCATCCGCGTGATAGCTGACGTTGGTGGCGGCAAACTGCCGCCCGGCGGATTGCATCACGCCGTCGATGGTTGGGCAATTGTGATACGCCGATTGCATCGTCCAGATTTCGTACCGTTGTGGGCTGAAGGTTTTGGCGGTGTAGGTTTCCACCCCCACATCAATGATCGCGGGCATGCCGTCGGCATAGACCAGGAAATTCCCCACATCATTGTGGTTATGGCTCTTGCCGTTGTTTCCCGCCTGCGCAGCCAGGTAGAGGCCTTGGGGGGAACCTTCCTGCACCCGCGCCATCATCACCTGGATGCCCGGGAGCCACGAATCGCGAAAGAGAGCTTGCAAGCGCGGCGCCTCGCGTAACGCGCCCAGGTTGAACAGCGCAGGCAACTGGCGGCCGATGCTGTCTCTGGGAATCGCCTTTTCATCCCTTTCGAGCGCGCAGAAGGCGCCGTGCGCCATCATGCCGCGGTCGCCCACGCGCTTGCCGAAGCGGTAAACCAAGTCGCCGTCTGTGAACACGCGCGCTGGCGCGTCGCCGAAGTTGGTGTACCACTCGTTCGCAATGTGCGCACGGCAGATATAGAGCCCCATCTCGTGAACCAGCGGCAGAGTAAACCCGTTGCACTGGCCGGCAGTGGCAGCGTGCAGCAATTCCAAGCAGTCATAGAGCGAAGCAGCCGCGCGGCCCCAGTATCCAGGCCCCTCGTCGCAACCTCCATCGTCGGCATAACTATTCAGGAAGTTGTCCAGGCAGCGAAGGATTTTCCCCACGGCCGCCTGCCTCCGCTCCGCATTGGGTTCCACGAGCAGGGCTGAGGTGAGCCAGTTCGAGCAGATCCAGGGATCCCAATTGTTCACCGATCGCCCGGCAAATCCCATCCACCCGAAGTCGTCCCGCACGAGGCAAGGGGTGAGAATCCGGCGATCGATTTCCTGCCGGATGCGCTCGGGCAGCAGAGGTGAGACGCTCGCCAGGAGATCGCCCACCAGGTCGCCGGTCCAGGCCAGGAGGCTGGAGGTCTCCGCGGCGAACAGGTCGACAATCGGCTCATTCACATCGGGGAGACCAGTGCCGGCCTTCTGCGCGCCGAGGTGTGCCGGTAGCCCCCAGAAAGTTTCTTCACACGTCAGCCACACGCCGTTCGCAATTTCGTCCGCGAAGCGGCCTTTGCCCTCCATGCATTCGGCCATCACCAGGCTCTGAAGCTTCTCCCGGCGTCGATCGTAAACTTCCTGATAGTGGGAGCGATTGCCCGTCCGGCGATACTCCAGGAAAAGCGTCGCCGGCAGAACTTCCCATCCGGTCTTAAGCTGCCGCTCGCCAGCTTCGAGAAGTGCGGCGCGCGCATCGGCTGGAAGCGCTTCCCACGCCGCGCGTTCGGAGACGGCGGGAAAAGGATGGAAGCGCTCACGCGGCGCCAGCACCTCGGCAAGCCTGGCTGCCGGCCACGCGGAAGTAAGAAGGTCGCGCTTCTTGACCGGCGCTTCAGCGGGCCACAGCATCGGCGCGGCGAGAGCGCACGGAGTCACCAGGAATTCTCGACGTGAGAGTTGCATCATAGGGCCTCCACTTGCCAACCGCACTGATCGACAGTATGTCTCTTGCCCACGGATCGATGATGAGCATAGCACCAAGGATATCGGCGGCTCCGCAAAAACCCTGGTCTCGGTATTTGCGAGGCACAAGGCGTTAGGAACCCGTCACGTATCATTGGCCTTCTTCGACAACCACATTTATTATCATCAACATCACGGGGTACGTGCCGCAACTAGCTTATTTTTCATCAACATCACGGGATGCCAATTTTTGTCCCTATTGTTTTCAATAACATCACGGGTTATTCCTTCATTTTTGATATGCATTGATTGCTGCTTGTAGCCTCGGATACAGACGCTAACTCGTTTAAATTCAATGATCGATTGTGCCAAGATTTCGGTCATTCGTAGCTAACCCGCTTCAATTCTAGTACATCATGGGGTAGGTGCGGACCTCTCAACGTCGGCCTTGTGCCATGGCCAATCTTGGCCATGACTCCTTCACGGGCAGGATGCCCATAATTTCTCGCGTATGGTCGTCCCGGGCAGGAGGCTCTCTTGCGTAGCCGAGCCTCGGGGCGGGCCGAGGGTTGGCACCGAAGCGGGCGGGTTGACCGCTCTCCGGGACCTGACATCTGGCACCTACCTGCCTGCGTCCTTTCACCCTGAAAACGCATTCCTGTCTGTAGCCTAGCAATTTGGCGACCAAACTCGGGAGAGCGACCCACGCATTTGCTACCGGTGGGAAGTTCGGGCAGATTTATTTTCACAATTTCGAGCGCGCGGACATTCTGTCCACGATTTCGTCGTAGAGCGGGCAGGACGTCCATGCGCCCCCGCTGGGGAGTTCGGCGTTCACTTGTGTGTCGCGCACTTGGGTAGTGTCTGATTTGCGTATCGCCGCCATCTTGGCGGCTCCTGTGCCGGCTGGAAGCCGGCGCTACGCCTCAAATTAGGACACTACCCGCACTTGCTGAAATTCCATCGGGCGCTCGGCCTGTGGTAGAATTCTCAGGTGCGCTTCGGGCGCCTCCGGTCCGCGGAAAGGGCTGAGCCCGCCGAACAATTTGCGGTTTCAAGACACCTCAATGGTGATCTTCCTTTCGCCCGAGCGAGCGGACAACGGGCATGACGGGCCCATAAGGCCTGAAGGAGGTCATCATGTCAGCGTCCCATCACTCCCCACCCACGCGCAAGCAGCCTGCCAAGCCCAACCTCAATCAGATCAAGAAACAGGCCAAGGAACTCTTGAAGGCGTTTCAAGCCGGCGAAGAGGCGGCCGTCGCGGAAGTGCGAGCACACTACCGCGACCCTCTGCCCGGGGGCGGCGGCGGAAAACTCCAACTGAGCGATTCGCAACTGGTCCTCGCCCGCGCGTATGGTTTTGAGAGTTGGGTGAAGCTTAAAGCTTTTGTCGATGGCGTCACCATGAGCCGTTTTGTGGCTGCCGTCGAGGCCGGGGACATTGACCTTGTGCGAACGATGCTCCGGCAGCGGCCGGAACTGGTACACAGGGACACGGCTGAAAACAACGAGCATCGTGGTATTCATTACGCCGTCTTGCGGCGCGACGTTCGCATGGTGCGTTTGCTGATGCAAGCCGGCTCTGACGCGCGCAAGGGCATCTTTCCTCACCGCGACGCCACCACCGCGTTCGCCCTGGCGAAGGAGCGTGATGATGCGGACGTGGTCGCAGTGATCGAGGAAGAGGAGCAGTGCCGTCGCCAGCAGATGAGCTGTCCCAACGCCGCCGTCTCACCCCTCCAGGACAAAATTAACGAGGCGATCCGAGCGGGCGACAACAGCGTGGCCATTCGCCTGCTGGAGGGGGACCCGTCCCTGGTGCGCGCGTGCGACCGTACGGGTGGGACACCGCTGCACGCCGCTGCACAACACGCGAATGAGGAAATGGTGGCGTGGCTGCTCAGCCATGGGGCCAACGTCCGCAAGCGCGACATCGAGGGCCTGACCCCGCTCGACCGCGCCGCGCGCTCCGTTGATCCGCGCAACGATCATGCCCAACGATTCCCTGCCATTGCCAAGCTGCTGCTCGATCGCGGTGCGGAGGTGACCCTCCACGCGGCGGTGGCGCTGGCCGACAGCCAACGCATCCGCGAACTGGTAAGCCGAGATCCCGGCCTCGTGCGGCGGGACAACCATTGGTCGAGGGGCGGCCTTGTGAGCCTGGCGGCAAAACACGGACACCTCGAGATCGTACGGCTGCTGCTCGACCTGGGGGCCGACGTGGACGAGCGGGTATTGCTGAGCGAACTGGAGGAACCCACTCCAAGCTGGGGTGCGCCCTTGTGGTATGCGGCCCTGGCGGGTCGGCACGACATCGCCAAGCTGCTGCTCGACCGCGGCGCCGACCCGAACGCCAACGTGTACGCCTCCGGTTGGCCTCTCCGCAACGCCTATCAACGCCACGACGAAGGCATGAAGCGGCTGCTGGTGGAGCGCGGCGCCAAGCCTCAACCTTACATGGTCGCCGAGGCCCATGATGTTGCTGAGGCCAAGCGTTTGCTAGAGACGGACGCGAGCGAGGACTTGGCGCAGGAACTCACCTGGTCCGCCGCCGACCACGGGTGCCCAGCCATCGTCGAGCTGGCCCTGCCGCGCTTAACGTGGCCTGCGCGGGACCCACGTTGGCACTGGATTCTGATCCAGCCGATTCGAGGTTTAGGAGGCAACTCAGGGTTACGGCCGCCCGCGACAATAGAGGACCGCTTGGCGTGCATGGCGATCCTGTTGCGGCATGGGATCGATGTGAACGTGTCGAGGCTGGGTCAAACGGTTCTCCACTTCACAGCCGCGCGCGGTGGGATCGAGAATGAAAGTGACCGCACACGCTTCGCCGCGATGCTGATCGATGGGGGCGCGAGGCTGGACCTCCGCGACGACCTGCTAAAGTCTACGCCCCTCGGCTGGGCGTGCCGATGGGGCCGGGAGGAACTGGTGGATTTGCTGATCGCCCGGGGCGCCCCCGTTGACGAGCCCGACGCCGCAGCGTGGGCCACGCCGCTGGCATGGGCGAAGAAAATGGGGCATACCGCGATCGAGTGCCGGCTTCGCGATCTTGCTCCCCACCTGGGAAGTTAAGTTACTATAGGCGGGGAGGCCAACATGGCGGACTTAGCCGAGGTTCTGAAAAGCGCTCTGAGCCTGAATGCGGATGATCGCGCGGCATTGGCCGAAAGGCTACTGGCCAGCCTCGATGATTTAGAGGAGGAAGAGGCGGAGCGTCTCTGGACAGAGGAGGCCGCCAAGCGACGGGAGGATTTCCAGGCAGGCCGCGCCGGGGCCGTCGAGGCCCAGGATGTGGCGAAGAAGGCAGAAAGACTTTTCCGGTAACCAATCCTCACCATTGGCGGAGGGCCTCCTTGAACATTCTGGAATTTGCTGCCGTAGTCTGGGTGGCGTCGCTTTTGGCCGGATTCCTCGGGTCGCTGACCGGCTTGGGCGGAGGGATCATCCTGACTCCCCTGCTCACGTTGGCGCTCGGCGTCGATATTCGCTATGCCATCGGCGCCACACTCGTTTCGGTGATCGCCACCTCTTCGGGTGCAGCCGCGGCGTATGTCCGGGAGCGTTTTTCCAACATCCGCATCGGAATGTTTCTGGAGGTTGCCACAACGTTGGTCGCGGTCGCGGGTGCGTTAATGGCCGCTAAAATATCGACGGGTGCTATCTCGCTCATCTTCGGGATCGTTCTGCTCTACTCGGCATATGCCTCCAGCCGGCCACGACGCGAGCGAACGGACGATCATCCTCCGGACTCTCTTGCCACCCGCCTGAGAATGAATGGGAGCTTTCCTTCGCCTGAGGGCACAAGCTCCTACAACGTCCATCACGTGCCCGCGGGTTTCAGTTTGATGTTTGGGGCAGGGGTTCTTTCCGGCTTATTGGGAATTGGTTCCGGAGCCGTTAAGGTCATTGCTATGGATCAGGGGACTGACAGGGAGACTCTGAAGTGGCGAGTTTTATGCAGAAATGGACGGACCAATATGTTGAAGAATTAATCGGAAACTTGCTTCAGACGGGGGTGATCGCAGCCTCGGGGGTCGTCCTGTGCGGCGGGAGCATTTACCTCGTTCGCCATGGGCTCTCGGCGCCGCAATACCACGTCTTCGTGGGTGAACCCACGGACTTGCGAACGTTGTCAGGAATCTTGCGAGACGCTCTGGCCTTGCGAGGACGCGGTATCATCCAACTCGGGCTGCTGCTTCTGATCGCAACTCCGGTCGCGCGGGTGGCTTTTTCAATTGCTGCTTTTGCGATGCAGCGAGATCGACTCTACGTGGTGGTAACGCTCATGGTCCTGGCAATCCTGCTTTATAGCCTGACCAGTGGGCAAGCATAACGCCCACTCGGGAGGAAGTAATTCCCTCAAACCCCCTCTTCCCGTTCCCCACCCAGCCGCACGCGGGCGTCGACGGCACGGAAGTCGGCCGCCTGGGGGAAGGCCAGCAGAGGGTTGATCTCAATCTCGGCAATCTCCGGCAGATCCTCGGCGAGCAGTGAAAACCTTTGCAAGACTTCCGCCAGCGCGTCGAGATCTACCGGCGATTCTCCGCGCACACCCCGCAGAAGGTTATAGCCCCGAATCTGCCGAATCATCTCCTGCGCCTCGAGGTCGGTGAGTGGCGGCACGCGGAAAACCACGTCGGTCATCGTCTCCACGTAAATCCCGCCCAGCCCGAACATCACCAGCGGGCCATACTTGGAGTCTTGGGTCATGCCTACAATCACCTCGCGGCCGCCGCGTATGTATTCTTGAATCAGGAAGCCCAAATCGCGCCCGGCCGCTTGGTTCCCCCGGTGTCTCGCGACAGACTCCGTCATCTTCTCCGCGGCTGCCAACAATTCCTGCGGGCCGCGGAGATCCACGAGCACGCCGCCTACGTCCATCTTATGGACCAAATCCGGCGCGACAGCTTTAAGGACCACCGGGTAGCGCAGCTCTTTGGCCACGCGTTCAAGCTCTTCCCCATTCGCGGCGGGAAGGGACTTCACCACGGGGATTCCGTAGTATTCGATCAAGCGCAGGCTTTCTTCCGCCGACAAGAGCAGGCGGTTCTGCTGGCGAACTTCTTGAAGCAACTCCTCCGCCGCCCCCCTGCGCACCTCGAAGCGTTTCAACTCGCCCATAGGCTTTTCGCGCCACGCGCGATAGCGGTCGAGGGCCGCCAGCGCGCTCACCGCCGACTCCGGGAAAATATACAGGGCCATATGGTTGGGATGATCGCGGTTCAGCTCCACGAAAAACTCATCGGTGGCCATGATGACTCCCACCACCGGCTTTAAGTATTTATGGCGCAACTGTTCCAGACCCAGGATGATGTCCATGGTGTTGATCATCATGGGAGGAACAAAAACCACCAGCAGCATGTCGATGCCGTCGTCTTCCAGCAGAATTCGCGCGCAGGCGTCGTACTTGCTGCGATCCGATTGGGGAGTCATGTCCACGGGATTCTGGATGCTGGCCTCGGGAGGCAGCAAGCGGCGGAGCTCGTGACACGTTCGTTCGGAGAAACTCGCCATGCTCAGGCCATGGGCGATGGCCGTATCGGTGGCCATGATGGCCGGCCCGCCGGCATTGGTGAGAATCCCCAGGCGATTGCCCCGCGGCAAAGGGTTCTTGGAGAAAGCGAGCGCCAAGTCAAACAACTCCTCGACGGTGTTCACGCGGACCACGCCGCTCTGCTCCAAAAGGGCGCCGGTGGCAACGTCGAGTCCCTGGCGCGCCGCCAGCGCTCCGGTATGCGACGATGCCGCCCGCGCACCCGCTTCCGTTCGGCCTGACTTCACCACCAGCAGCGGCTTCCGCTTCGAAATTCTCCGGCAGATTTGCATGAAGCGCTTGGCATTCCCGAACGACTCGAGATACATCAAAATCAAGTCGGTCTGCGGATCATCTTCCCAATATTGCAAGAGGTCGTTGCCGGAGACGTTGGTCTTGTTGCCCAAGCTCACAAAATAGGAAAACCCGATGTCGAGCTGCCTGGCGATGTTCAGGATGGCCACGCCCAGCGCGCCGCTCTGGGACATGAAGGCAATGCGCCCGGTCAGGGGCAGGGTGGGGGCAAAGGTGGCGTCCATGCGCACCGCCGGGTCGGTATTGATCACGCCCATGCAATTCGGCCCGATCATCCGCATCCCGTACTGCCGAACTCGTTCGCCCAATTGGGCCTCGAACCTTCTCCCTTCGTCGCCGGTTTCGGAAAAACCCGCGGTGATGACCACCAGGCCCGTCACCCCTTTCTTCCCGCAATCATCGATCGTGCTGAGCACCTCTTCGCGCGGCACGACGATGATGGCCAGATCTACAGCGTCGGGAATCGATGACACGTTGGGGAACGCCTTTATGGAGTGAATAAAATCAGCTTTGGGGTTAACCGGAAAGAGCTTACCGTGGAAATCAAACTCGATAAGTTGGTGAAGGATTTCGCGGCCAATCGATCCCTCGCGGCGCGAAGCGCCGACGACGGCGATGGATTTTGGTTTCAGGATGGCGTCCAGGGGATTCACGGATATTCCTTTCGTGCGGGCGAGCTTGAATCTGGGATCCGGATCGAGTTCCCAGGGCCCGGAGCGACTACGGCACCCGGCAGGCCACAATTGAAAGCCCAATTGGGGGCGATGTCAACGCGGATTACGCCAGTAATTCGGCGCGAACATTTTTCAGGACGTACAAGGCGCGCTCGACGCCCACCTCGCCGGAGAGAATGGGGTCTTCGTTCTCAATGCTCATGATTCCCTGAAAATTGACGTCCATGTAAGCCTTCACAATTTCCTTCCAGAGGTGGGCGCCGTGGCCGTACCCGACCGCGCGGAAGTAGACCGAACCGTCGGTGGCCTTCTCCTCGGGCTCTTCGGGAAAGTTCAGAACCCCAAACCTCGCCGTGACATCCTTGAGAATCACCGTGTCTTTCATGTGCGCGTGATAGAGGGCGCCCTCTTTGCCAAGATAATGGATGACCTCAACCGGATCGCAGCCTTGCCAGAACAGGTGGCTGAGGTCGCAGTTGGCCCCGATTTCTTCCCCCGCCGCGTTGCGGAGTTTCATGAGCGACTTGGGGTTGAACACACTCATGTTGGGATGCATTTCCAGGCCGATTTTGTGAATACCGTGATCGCGCGCGAACTTCGCCGCCCCTTTCCAATAGGGAATCAACTTTTCCTTCCACTGATATCTCAGCGTCTGATCAAATTCCGGAGGCCAGCGGTAAGTGGCCCAGTTGGGCATCTGATCCGTCGCCGAGCCGGCCGGGCAGCCGGAGAATCCGACGATGGCCGGCACTTCCAGCCGCTCCGCCAGGAGGACGGAGTTGCGGAAGTATTGATCATCACGCGCCGCAATCTTCGCATTGGGGTGAACGGGGTTGCCATGGCAACTCAGCGCGCCCACCAGAATGTTGCGGTCCTCAAACTTCTTCTTCCAGGCTTTGGCCTTGGCCGGATCGGCGAGAAGGTCCGCAATCGGGCAATGCTTAGTACCCGGATAACCTCCTGTGCCGATCTCCACCGCCTCAATTCCCAGCGCTGAAATCTTGCCGAGCATTTCGTCGAGCGAAAGATCATCGTAAACAGGATCAAAAACGCCGATGGGAATCTTTCGGGGCGGGTTGGGGGCGGGAGGGCTATCGGGCGACCACAACGGCGTTTCACCTGCCGTCGCCGTCATGCCCGCACCTACCACGGGCGCAGTCGCGATCAAACTCCCGGTGGTAGCGAGAAACTTCCTTCGGCTCACAGAAGGCCCTTGTTTTCCTTTGGTCATTTCATCCCTCTTTTACGTCGAGTGCGGAAGTATACGACAAAAGCCGTCGATGGAGAATTCGGAAAAGCCGCGACCCCAGAAATGGAAAAGGAAAGGCTGGTGTCCGAGCAGGCCTTTGTAGCTGAAAGAGGAGACGGAGGCCATCGGAAAAATATACCACGCGAGACCGAACGGAATGCGCGAGGCCGAAATCTCAAACCGAGACACTATCGTAATACATGAAACTCGACGTCCGACCCTAAGGAGCCGCACGACTCAATCAAAGGCTGCCGGAAGTCTGTCTTGACGATGGCCGCCAGCGTGCTGGGCTACCTGATGGGCAAGGACGTCGGGGTGAAATCGCGTACCCCTGCGCCCGAGACGCGTCGCCCTGCCAATGTCGAAGTAAGGGAACACGAAGAGCCTCGTCATGGAGATTGAACATCGCGGGCGCCCGAGTTTCGATGGGGACGGAATCCCGGCGGCCACCCAACCGCAAGCCGGATTGACGACTTGGGAACGAAGAACTGAGCTTGAGAGAGGGCTGCGGACGGCCAATTTGTCCAAAGAAATCGCGGCGGGCACCCGAATAAAAAAGATGCTAACTCACCTATTTTCAATAATTTGAACTTTTGCCGGGGCCGTCCGATTTCACCCGAATCTCTGCTAACTGACTGTGTTTTCATAAATATAGTCGCCTCAGGTCCGGCTTTCGTCAGTTTCCGCCTCGCCAGCTTTGCCATCCTAGGAGCCTGTCGGAGATAGATTTCGCTGCACGCAGAATCAACAACTTAGCGAGATTCGACTGTCTGTAAGTTATTGATTCTTCGTCGAGAAAACGCTATTTCCGACACGCTCCTAGCCATGACTCCGCAGGGGCGGGCCGCCCCTACGACGGCGGGCAAGATGCGGATGCCACTAACCGCTAGCCACTGTCCACTGACCACTGTTCATTGTTCACTGCTCTTCGCCCGGATTATCGTGCGATTCCTTCATTTTCGGCCACAGAATCCGACAGATTGGTGTCGATTAGCATGAGATTGGTGCATTTTGGTGTGAGAAGCCTAAATTGTCACTATACATTTTGTCGTCTTTCCTTTGTTTTCATACACATCCCCGGAGGTTCCTTCATTTTTAACATCTCTTCTTTGGCGAGGCCCCGTTCCTGACCTTGAAAAGCATTTGGGTGAGCCGCCACACCTGGCGCAAGCTGGAATCTTCCATCTCGCCTTCCAAGCCCGCGGCCAAATTGCTCTCAAGGGAGTTCATGAGATCGGCGTACTCTTGCGGGTCTTCCCCCAAGGCGGCGAGCGCCCCGTTCTGCGCCTGGGAATAGAATCCGTGAGGCAAATTGGCCGCCGCGACGCGAGCTTTGCCCTCGGGCGTCACCGCGCCCTGCGACATGCTCCCGTTCGCGCGATGCGCGGCCAGGTTTTCTTCCGTCATTTCGGGTTTGTGGACTAAAGACATAATGAACCTTCCAAGGCAATGGCGAGTGGCTAGCGACGAGTGGCTAGTAGCGTGACCTCCGCCTACTGATTTCTGCATACTGCTTTCTGCCTGCTGCCTGCCTTTCTCTCATTTCCGCCGACCGCTTGTCGAGTTCTGCGGCCTGGCATGTCTGCCGGCCGTCACTAGCCTTCAATGCTAGCAGATAACCCTAGGCTTTGTCAAGAGAAAAGTTATCACATCCGACAATATCTATAAATGATGACAAAAAGTCAGAATCTCCGCATGCCGGGAGGGGAAAATCTTTTGGGAGGACGTCTTAATTGTCAGAAATTGTTCCTGGGCAGCAGCAAAAGTAGCGCGTGGTCGAGGATTGCCGTAGAGCCGGTTCGCGAACCGCCAGTCAGCCCGTCATTCGGCGGGCGGGCCCGAAAAGATCGTAGCGCGGACCTGTTCTGTAGGTCCGCGGTTCTTCCCCTTAATTTGAAGTTCTTCCGTAATGACAAGAAAAACCGCGGACCTACAGAACAGGTCGCGCTACACTTGCTATCCATGGCGACCGCTCCACTAGGTTAAACTGCCGCCGAGCGCGCGGGTCAAGCGGGTTGGCAAGATGCAATCGTGATCTCCCTCTGCAAGAAAGACTTGAAACTTAGGAGAGAATCTAGCCAGTTGGTTGCCGAATTTGGGTATTCAAACATCCCCGGCACAAACTCCGTCTTGAAACCTGTTTGGAAAGGAAGGACAATCCTATTGCCGGTGGCGAAAGTGTCTCTCGCCGGAGAGCCAAATCCTATAGGCTGTTTAGTTGGTGGGGTATGCAGCAATTTTTCGCGCGACGGTTGCTGTGGGTTGGCGGAGCCTTAGAGAAGATGAAGACCGATTGCCTTCTAAACTGGGGGCCTGGACGACAGCCCCACCCAATAGCCTTAATGCACGAACCGATCGACGAAAAAACAGGAAGTAATGCTTTGCAACGCCTAGAACACGTTCAAGAGGAGTGTCGCAAGATTGACTTGGAGATATCGGCATCCACGGCGAGTGAAGTCTTAGAGCGCATAAAGAGTGGAGAAAGGGTTTCGTTCGATTGGCTTCTTCATCAAATCGATCAAATTCAGAAACTAATGCAGAAAGAAATGGGGGGCAAAGTCTTTCTGTACATTCCCCGTGGGCGGGTCCGTTTTTTCCCTTTAATGAATGCTCCACACCTCTTTGGGGAAAAGGTTTCCGTCGCGTTTCCTTCGGCAAGTTACGACATTTCGGAAGCGGGCGCGTGCCTGGGGCTGGTGCGACCAACTGCGTCAGTATTTCATCTTATGCGAGTTCTTGAAGCTGGACTCTCAGCTCTCGGAAAGGTTTTCGGGGTGTCATTGGAGCATACCAACTGGGGTCATGCGCTTGATCAGATAGAGAGTAAAATCAGAAATATGCGTATGGACCCATCTTGGAAGGCGGTTTCGGGCTACAGGGAACAGCAAGAGTATTATGCTCAGGCTGCCAGCCATCTTGGGATACTCAAAGATGCGTGGAGAAACTACACGATGCACTCGCACGGAGAGTGCACTTTGGATGAGGCCGAACAAATCTTTGACAACGTCAAGTCATTTATGCGGAAATTAGCGGAACGACTTAACGAACAGCAACCGTAGCGTCTCCTTGACAAGAACCGCAAAATCGAATAATCGGGGGGCGAAGCTACCCGCTACGCAAGCTTTTGGGCGATTTGCTCATCCAAAATCTCGCGCACGGTGAGAGGCACGATTACAGTGTGTTGTGCTTTGAAGAATGCGCCGATCTCGGCCAGCGCGTCGTGAGAGAAATCGAAGCCCACGAAGAAACCTTTCTTTCGTTTGGCCCTGATCATGGCGGCTTCGAACATGTCAACGTCCGGGCGGCCCACCTTGTCTCCTTGCTTCACCTGGATGGGATACCAGTCGTCCATGAAGTCGAGTTCCCCGGCCGCCTTGCCGGTTTTGTGAGGCACTGCCGACAGCGGATAAATGCGGCCATCAATGCCCATATCGCCGACCTGTGTCTTGTTCGGGATACCACCCAGCGCAATCACCGCCCAATTCTCGAACTCGAAGGGCGGTATCTCGCGCAACTGTTTTTCCGTCCACGGCAGGTCGCGCACCACAAAACCTTTTCCATTGCGCCAGTAGTTCTCATCCTCGCGCAATTTGCAAACGTCGCGCATCCGCTTCGCCATAACGCGACAAGCCGTCGGCGAAATATCGATTCCAATCCACTGCCGTCCGAGGTTTTCAGCAGCGACGAGCGCAGTTCCGCAGCCGCAGAAGGCGTCGAGGACGATGTCGTTCGGATTGCTGGACGCTTTAATAATCCGCTCCAACAGAGCCAATGGCTTTTGGGTTGGAAAACCCAGGGCTTCCTTCCCAAAGTTTATTAGCGGGCGGATGTCTGTCCAAACCGTCTGAACTGGCGATCCCGCCCCTTCATCGAGATAGCGTTTTAAACGTGGGACCTTCCCATTTGGCCGAAAGGCAATTCTTCCCTCCCGATTAAGCTGTTCCATTTTTTCTTGGCTATATCGCCAATATCGCGTCACTCCCAGGAACTCGTAGTGAGGGTTTCCTTTCGCGGCCCCTCCGGGACCGGTTAAGTCACCGTATTGAAAACGTCGTCCTGTTTCCGGCTCGATGTTGGAATAGAACGTATCCGTGTAGTCCTTATCATAGGACTCGTAGAGTTGGTTCCATGTGTACGCATCCCCGGCGGTGTAAAAGAAGATCACATCGTGGACTCTTCCAAAGTGCTTTGAACCCTGCTTTGCGTCACTATGGCCACTCTGGCGTTTCCAGATAATCTCGTTTTGGAACAAGTTCTCGCCAAAGATCTGGTCGAGCATGACCTTGACGTAATGGCTGGCGTGCCAGTCGCAGTGATAATAAAAGCTGCCTGTCTTCTTCAGCACCCGCGCCATCTCCACACAGCGTGGCCGCATGAATTCGATGTAGGCCTGGGTTGAGGCGTGGCGGTCCTCAAAGGCTCGCTTTTCCTTGGTCTCGCCCCAGAAGACTTCGTAATTACGATTGGAATTGAACGGTGGGTCTATATAAATCAGGTCCACGCAGGCGTTGGGCAACTTCTTCAGTTGCTCAAGGTTGTCGCCGCAATAGATAACCCTCGTATCGACCAACGCCGAGGGTCTTCCACTGGTTTCGGCTACAGTCTCATTTACCATAATTGTGCGTTAGGGTACACCAATCTGCGCACGGTTAACAGCAAGTGTAGCGCGGACCTGTCTTGTAGGTCCGCGGCTTTTCTAAGCCGGACGAGGACGAGCCGCGGACCTACAAGACAGGGTCCGCGCTACTCCTCTCAAAAGCCGTGATCTGCGCGGCGGATTCCTCGCCGCTCTTTTCCTTGAAGAGCACGTTGTAATTGGCGTTGGAGTTGAAGGGCGGGTCGAGGTAAATCAGGTCAACGCTTGTGTCCGCGACGCAATCGCGCACAATGTTCAGGTTATCGCCAAAATAGAGCTTGTTCTTTCCATCCATTTCCGCAGAGCATACCACAACCTTTGCAAGGTCGCTGCCGGATTCAACTGCATTGACAAGCGAGTGAAGCCCCTCCTAGAATTGCTCTGTTTCCCGCGATTCTGACCAGCGGGCAGCCACAAACTCCATCGTTCAGGCACATTCAATGCCGGCCGCTTCGCTGAAGCCCAATGTTGCCCTCGTCGCCGAGGATGCCGCTTTCCGGCGCGAACTGGAAAACTCCCTCGGCAGCGATTTCAGCATCATGCATGCTAAAACCTACGATGAGGGATACGCGCTGCTGGAGCAGAACTCCCTCGACGCTCTCGTCCTCGACGTCAATTCCGGCGGCGACGATGTTAAAGCAGGCATCGACCTGCTGGAGGCACTGGGCGCGAGCGACATCGACACGCTCGTCATCGTGACCTGTGCTGACCAGAGAACCCAGACCGCCTTGCGCATGATCCGGGCCGGCGCCTACGACTACCTGGTCACTCCGGTGAATCCCGCGGTGCTCAAGGTGGTCATCGGGCGGGCGGTTGAAAAGGTCCGCATCGAGCGGGAAAACCGCTTGCTGCGCCAGGAAATCACGCGCAAGGCGCAAGTGGGAGATTTGCTGGGCTCGACCGATGCCATGCGGGATCTTTTCGAATCCATCAAACGGGTGGCGCGCAGCAACGCCACGGTGGCCATCCGCGGGGAAAGCGGGTCGGGAAAAGAGCTGGTGGCGCGCGCGATCCATGACCAGAGCCCGCGCCGCGACCGGGCTTTCGTCAGCGTGAATTGTGCGGCGCTGCCGGAAACCTTGATGGAGTCGGAACTTTTCGGGTATGAGAAGGGCGCCTTCACCGGCGCCACCGCCACCAAAGAAGGCCGCATCGAAGCGGCCCATCACGGCACGCTGTTTCTCGATGAGATCGGCACGCTCGGCCTTTCCCTGCAAAGCAAATTGCTTCGCATCCTCGAGGACCAGACGCTGATGCGCCTGGGAGGCAAGAAGCCCATCCGGGTCGACTTCCGCCTGGTCACCGCGACCAATGAAGACCTGGAGAAAGCTGTCAAGGAGGGCCGGTTCCGCGAGGACCTCTACTATCGCATCCATGTTGTGCCGATCTTCGTCCCGCCCCTGCGCGAGCGCGCCGATGACATTCCCCTGCTAGTCGAGTATTTTGTGAATCTCCACTGCGTGACCAATCGCTTCCCTCCCAAGCGCGTGGACGAAGACGCCATGCAGGCCTTGAAGCGCTACCCTTGGCCGGGAAACGTCCGCGAGCTCGAAAACGTGATTCAGCGCGTGGTGGTGATGACCGAAGGCGATGTCATTACCCTCAGCAGCCTCTCCCGCGACATCCGGGAAACGACAGAGCGCTTCCCCCACGAGAAACTGCGCCTCCCTTCATCGGGGATTAATCTTGAGGATGAGGTCGCAATCTTTGAAAAGCACTTGATCGAGCTGGCGATTTCAGGAGCTCACGGAGTTAAGGCCCAAGCCGCCCGGCTGCTGGGATTGAACAAGGAAAAGATGAAGTACCTGTGCAGGAAATATGATCTGTGAGGAACCTCGGGGGTTAGAATCTAAACCCCAGGGTGAATTGGTCACCCGTCAGAGCGCGCTGTAGCGTCCGTCAAACCCTCGACTGACAAATAACAAAATTCACATGTGATAGAAAACATGAGAGATGTCAAATCTCGCCAAAAATGTCCGTGTTTGGCGTCGCGCTTGCGTTAACAGATTGCGCAGGGTGCAAACAAGATCAAATTTGAGAGGGAGGACAACGACCATGGCAAAGAAAGAAGCGAAGCCGGCAACGAAGGGCAGCAAAAAAGTTCTGAAGGGCAGCAGCAAAGTGGGCAACACCAAACTGATGTTTGGCCACATCAACCAATAGGGTGAAAAGCTACGTTTGAGGATACTGCGTAGCGGGGCGGAGCTAAGGCTCCGCCCTGAACCAAGGCTGAGAGGAAGTGTTAACCCCTTAGCGGGCGCGTTGGTTCCTGTCAGTCTCGGTTCAGGGCGGATGTAATTCAAAATCTAAGAGGGGGGAAGAACATGGAGAGGAAAGAAACAAAGGCTGCAAAGCAGGGCGCCAAGAAAGTTCTGAAGGATGCCACCAAACTGAACGAAACCAAACTGATGATCAAATTCTGAAAAGCAGTACTCGCGGAAGTTGTGCTGCGGGGCGGAGTAAAAGCGCGGCCCTGGCTGGTTGGCACGCACGAAGAACATGAAGTATCTGTGCAGGAGACATCAAACCTGTCTTGCGGGGTTAAGAATTAACCCCTCAAAGGTTAATTATTCACCCATAAAAGCCTGGTCCAGGCTCACCCACATTTCTAACTGACCTCGCTCGCATTCGTATCCAATTGAAACAACATGAGATAACGATACCCACCTAAAGTACCAGTATTTGGTGTTCCACTTGCACTTATTCCCAGCGCAGCACGCAATCGCATTCAATTTTAGAATCGAGGACAAACACCATGGCAACAAAAGAGACGAAGAAGCCTGCAACGAAGGGTACCAAGAAGACTCTGAAGGGCAGCAGCAAGGTGGGCAACACCAAACTGATGTTTGGCCACACCAACACCTAGGCTGAAGACCTTCCCTCAAGCAAGTTGTGCGGCGGGGCGGAGCTAAGGCTTCGCCCTACCTACCAAATCAGCGAGTGAATCCAGCGGTAACCGGCACGCACAAACCTCCAAGCTAGGGGGTAATGCTTCCCATAGATCCTTGCCGTTCCCGTCATCCCTTCCCGAAGCGCTCCATCGAGGTTAGGGAATTCCATATCCACCTCGAAGAAATTGGCCAACTCCTGTCCCTTGCGCTCCAGCTTATCCGAAGCGCTGATCGGCCGGTTGGGTGAAGCCGCGGGCATCACCTCCATGATTTCCCCGGTAAAAGTACGGAACGAAAAGCTTTGGACTTTCAGGTCGACCCGCGTGCCCTTTTGCACATCCTCCAAATCACGGTCGCGGACGAGTACACGTGCCTGCATCACCTGGCGGTCGACGAAAACGGCGAGTTGATCTCCTTCTTGCAAGTAGCTTCCCACGCGTTGTTCCACCAGCGGGGTCGAGATGACGCCCGCAAACGGCGCCCGCAACGTTAACTGCTCCAGTTTCCATTCGGCCTGCTTTTGGTCAAACTCGAGGCGGTGTTCCTGTTGGGTGTAAAGGGCGGTCTGGCCCGAATCGAACCGGGATTCCGCCGTCCTCATCGCGGCCGCGGCCTGGCGTAGTTGGTAACCCAAAACCTTGCTCTGAGTTTCGAGATCCGGGTTGTGGAGAACCGCAATCACTCCGTCGGCCGGCACCATCGATCCCTCCCGGACCCCAACCTGGGCGATCAAGCCGGGAACCCCCGCGCGAATTTCGGCGCGCCGCCCCGGCTCCAGCCGGAAATCGGAAACCACCTTAACCGCCGTCGGCGGAACAATGAGGAGCAGGACAAACGCCACGCCCAATCCCTGCTGCCACCACTTCATTCTCCAAGCCAGGAATTTCATCTTCACCCCCTCGAAGTATCGCCAGGCGGAAGCAGCCCACACCTTCAGCCGCTTACGCAGGAACAGATAGAGCACGCCGGCGGTGGCGAAATAGCCCAAATTCCCCAAATGGCTCGTAAAGACGTTGTTGATGAATCGGGTAAAGAAGTAAATGATGAGGCCGCTATAGAGACCCGAGGATGTGCTGTAAATAAGGAAAATTCGCCGCTCACGCCGGCTGACTTGTGGCAGGTCCACAGCCCGCTGGAGAACATAGCGCTTAAACCAGGAAGCCGTGTAGTCAAAGGAGCGCTCGCGGAGGTTGTCGAGTTGCAGGTATTGGCTGAGCACGTAGTAGCCGTCAAGTTTCATGAGCGGGTTCAACTGCATAAAGCCCGGGATGCCGCTCATCAGCGCAAGCTTATAGGCGACATCTCCCACGATGGACCCGGGCGGCGAAAGATGCCAGAGGAAGATGGCGAAGCTGCACTGTAAAAGCGTGATCCAAATCCCGGCGATGATGGTCCAGATGCGCTGGTTGGTGCTGCGGAATAAGTGCATGTCGGTGCAATCGGTATAGAAAGACGGCGCGAAGTACATCAGCATGAAACCCATGTGGTGGACTTCGCCCCCGTAATGCTTGCAGGCAAGCCCATGGGCAAATTCATGAGGTCCCACAATCAGGAACAGAAGAAACCACATCAAGATAATGTCTGCGGCCCCGTGGCCGGAAAAACTGTAAAGGGCTTCGGACTCGGTGCGAAACCGGGTGAAGTCGTCCCCTACGATGGTTGCCGCAAGAAGGAAGATTCCCAGCGAGGCGAGGAAGAACGGTTTGGTGAACAACCACCCAGTATATCGATTCAGGCGGGTCAGGATTTTGTCGGGATCAAAGGCGGAAAAATAGATGTAGAGAAGACTGGCGTGGTTAACGCGTTCCCGGCGTTCGTCCCGGATCTTTTCCAGGATGCACAGGTTCTTCTCCGCCGGACTCCGCTCCCAAGTGTTCTCGTCAATGCCCGCGAGGAATTCCGTCACCTCTTCCGCCGAAAGTGAAACGTCGGAATTCTTCTCGTTCAACTCCGTGGCGATTTCTGCGGGGGTGCGCGTTCCGTCGCAAAGGGCTAACACCTCCCAATCAAACTCTCCAATGCGGTTGAAGGAATCGGTCTCCGGGATCTTGATGACGTAGCTGACTTCGCCTGCAAACGTCTGCTTACTGACCTTCAGGTCAGAGCGCAGCTTGGGGCGTTGGAGCCCCCGGGCGAGAACGCCGCTCAGGCGAATGCTGGTGGGACCAAACTGCATGGAACCTCATCTCAAGGAGCACTGGCATTGTTTCGCGCCGGCCACAAAACCTTGACGGCCATGCCGGGGCGAAGTTGGCCGAGACCCGGCCCCGTGAGCTGCGCGGTCACATCGTAGCTCATGCTGGCGGGGTCGATCGTCGGGCTCAGCAGTTTCACCTCAGCCTCATATTCCCGCGAGTTGTCTCCCGCCTGGACCACGCGCAGGTGGTCGCGGAGCTTCGGTGTCTTCCCGGAGGATTCGGGCACCAGAAACCTGACTTGGAGAGGTGAAAGCTGGCTCACGCGGAAACACGGATCATTCTTGACCACATTTTGGCCTACGCGAATGGAGCGCTGCGCGATATACCCTTCAAAGGGGGCAAGGATATGAGTCTTCTCCAGCTCCACTTGGAGTTCCAGAATTTCCGCTTCTTTTTCTTTAATGGTTGCCTTCAAACTATCCACGTCGTAGTGCGCGCCCTTGGAAAGAAACTCGGCCTCTTCCTCCGCCGCCTGGCTGCTCAGTCCAAATTTGCGTAATTCCAACTGCCGGTGATAGGCGGCGTCCTTCGCTTGGGTTTCCGCTTCCTGGTATTTAAGATTGTTGTGGGCAATCTCCAAATCGTCGCGGGCGTGTTCCAGCTTGGCCTGCAATTCGCGGTCATCAAGGCGCGCTAAAACCGCCCCCTTCTGCACCCAGCTATCCTGATCATAGGCGATTTGCGTCACAATGCCGTCCACCTGGGCGAGCAATTCCACAGAGTTCTCGACCGAAAGCACGGTCAGGATTTCAAGCGTTGTGGGTCGGGGAGGCGCGGCTGCTGGCGTAGGAGGTGTCTTTGCAGGCTGCACGGCGGCCGCGGAGGCGGGAGGAGCCGCCGTTAATTTTTGTTCGTCATTCGAGCAGTTCGTCGCGCCCAGCATCGCGGCAATCGTCAAACCCAACGCCAGGATTTTAATTCGCATGAATCCGGCCTCTCTGCTCATTACGGAATCCACGACCACACTTCCCGCCACACCCAGCTAGTTGGTGCGCGAAACATCACGAATCCGACAGGATACCAGCCGGAGTGGAACCATCCTCCCATGGCGGCGATTTTGGCTTGCCCCGCCATCCCCGGCCGGGCGGCGTGACGGGGATTGGGAAAGACGGCGCGGGTGACGAAAAACTGTTCGTTCTCCGCGGTGACGGTCTGCGGAGAGACGCGCTCAACCTCGCCTACCACAGTTAGGGTTGGTAGCGCATTGAGCTTCAGCGCCACCTTCGCTCCGGGATGAACCCACTCCACATCGGTTTCCGGCACATTCATGTCAACCGCCATGCGGTCCTCATCCACGACCTCACAAAACGCGTCACCCGTCTTCAAGAACTGGCCAGTCTTTTCCTCTACCTTGGGGGTTACAATCACGCCTGCAATGGGTGATCGAAGCTGCGCCTTGTCGACCTTTTCGCGATAGAGATCCGCCTCGGCGTTGTGCAGATCCATACTCAGTTGGGCTTGGCTTACCGCCGTCCAGTCCTTTCGAGCTTCGGCATCCTCGAGTTGGCGCCGGGCAAGGCCCGAGTTGGTGATGGCGCTTTGCAGCAACACCTGGTAGTCGGAGTCCTCAAGCGTCGCCACCACATCCCCAGCATTGACTCGCGCACCCTCTCGCACCGGGATAGTCTGAATAACTCCGCTCACTTCGGCGCTGACCACGCGCCTTTCCGCCGGGACCACCGTCGCATTCGTCTGAAGCCGGAAGTGCCAGGGGATGATCACCAGAAGTCCTATCACCAATGCGGCCTTCCACGAAAGTTCAACCCAGCGTCCGTAAGTAACCTCTTCCAGCCTGTGCTTGCTCTTCAAAATGGGCCGCAGGAAGCTGGCGAGCGGCACTTCCTGGTAGAGGCGCGCGTTGCGGACCGCCACCGTGGTTTGGTTGGCCAGGATGCTGAGTATTTCCAAATTGCTTGCTGTCAGAAAATCCGCCTTCTCGCTGAGCAGCGCCAGCACGCCCACGCACCCTTGATCATCACGCAGCGGGATAGCATGGAACCCGCCGTACCCTTGCTCCTCCATGAACCGCGTCAAATCCGCAACTCCCTGGTCGGGCGACATCGCCCAGCCTTCCTCGTGGCGGTCAGCCGAGACGGAACCCTCCTGCGCCGCGACCCACTCCAGCACTTTTCGCAATCCTTCCATCTTCGGGGTCTTGGGAACCTCGGCTTCTCCCGATACCGCTCCCAGCACGAACTGGCTGCGGTCGAAAATTCCAATGGCACAAAGATCAAATGGCACCACGGTGGCGGCTTGATTGACAACGGTGGTCAGCACGTGATCGAGGTTGAGAGTGGAAGTCAGTTCCTTGCTGGTGGCGAGCAGCGCATTCAAGTCGTGGGCCCGGCGTTCCGCATTAAAGAGGTTGGCGTTGGTGAGGGCGATGGAAGCTTGCTCGGCCATGCTGGAAAGAAAGAAAAGGTCGTCATCGTCAAAGGCCTGACCGCCGGCCTTGTTGACGACCTCCACGACGCCGAGGACGGTCTCTTCCTTGAGCAGCGGGGCACACATCACCGTCCGGAGTTCAAAATCCCCGCCCGCCTGCCGCCGCTCTTCGAGCTGCGGCTCCTCCTCCGTGTTCACCACCAGGCGCGCTTCACCCAGATTCGCTACCTGCCCAAGAAACCCTTCCCCAACGGGAATTCGGACGCTCTGGTCGGTGCTGGGATCTTCTCCGGCTTGCTGGACGAACTTCAATTCATTCGCCTCGGAATCAACCAGCCAAATGTTGCAAGCGCCCCCTTGCAGGATATCGCGAACCTTTTCCGCCATAATCGGGAGCAATTCAGAAAGCTCAAGGGTCGAGCTGAACACGCGGCTGATGTCATACAACGCGGTCAAACGATCAACCGTCGAAATGCTGGAGGAGCGCTCTTCGTCGAGGGCGCCCAAATAGTTGAGCGCTCCCGCCGTGAGGCGGCATGCTTCCTCGACATAGGCAGCCTCATCAGGAGTGAACTCTCCTTGGCCGCGGTTCAGAATTTCAACGATCCCGATGGTACCGGCGCGGGTGGCAATCGGCGAGTACAGGGCTGTGGTCACCCGCTCGCGGTCGTTTTCCCCCAAATGCGTGAGCCTTTCGGGGTCGATCTCATCCTTGCCGAATCGCTGGGCTCGCTCGGCCTCCAACAAGTCAAAAAGGAAGCCTTCGATCACCGCTTCCGAAGAAGAATGAAACGGCGAGCCCGGTTGAAACCACGAGTCCGTGCAGGTCAAACCCTCACCGCTGTGCACGCGCGTCCACAACAGCACTGCCCGCGCGCCCAGGACGGGTCCCAGGTGCTGAACCAAAGTCTTGTAGACGGCGCTTGATTCCAGACAGCCCTGATAGGCGCTGGCGAGAGCGAGCAAATCTGACAACTGCGGCATGCCGTTCCCCAGTGTAGGGTTTGAATCAACTACGAAGACTCTACCACCAGCCTTTTCCTCATGAGCAAATAGTTTTTCCCCGCGCGCCGTTCGTAGGCAAGGTGATCCATGATTTGCCGCACAAGGTGAATGCCCAGGCCTCCGATCCTTCGCTCCTCGATCGGCTTGGTGATATCGGGAGTGGGAGAATCGAGAGGATTGAACGGCGCGCCATCGTCCTCAACTTCTAGGATCAAGTCCTGCTCGTCGCAGCGCAGGTTGACTTCGATGCAATGCTCCTGGCTGTCTTTCAAGCCGTGGCGAATAACGTTGCTTACGAGTTCGTCCAAGACCAGATCGATCTGGAACTCAGTTTCCTCCGGGAGCGCCACTCTTTGGCACCAGGTGGCAACTTCCTGGCTCATCCTGCCGATCTCCCCGAGGTCGTTTTTTATATGCAATGAAAGGCGTTCTTTCATCCGCTCTCCACAAGTCGACCGCCAGCCTCACCACTTTAAGTCACGATGTGCCTTGCGGATGGGCTTATCCACGCTCGTGCCTTGCCCCAAAACACCTGCTTAACATCCGTGATTTGATTCGGCGCCCGGGTTCGCCGCAGGATTCTCACCGGAACATTTCTGATTGTACAACAAGCGGCGCGCGAAAATAAGCTGCGTGGCACGGGCATCCTGCCCGTGTGGAGCCATGGCCAGGATGGCCATGCCACAAGGCCACAAGATTCTTTCCTCCGACTCCGTTAGAATAGCTGCTCGCCTTGTACCAGGGCATTGCGAGTCTCGATTACAAGCGTTCAGGCTATGGATCCCTCGGCTTCGGAAAAACCGATTCTAGTTTACGACGGCAATTGCAACTTCTGCCGCCTTTGGATCGAGCGGTGGCGCGCCTTCACCGGAGACCGCGTTCAGTATTCGCCCTTCCAGGAAGTCGCCGCGCAGTTCCCCGAAATTCCACGCGAGGACTTTGCCCGCGCGGTCCAATTGATCCTGCCGGACGGCAAAGTTTCGAGCGCCGCACAAGCGGTGTTTCGCACGTTTGCATTCGCCCCGGGATGCGCCTGGATGCTTTGGCTCTACCAGCACCTTCCCGGCGCCGCCACGGTTACTGAACTCATCTACGGATTCGTAGCCCGGCACAGGAACCCTCTTTACCGCCTCACCCGCCTCTTCTGGGGAAAGCACTTCGAGAGGCCCTCTTTCTCCCTCGCTTCCTGGCTGTTTCTGCGACTGCTGGGCGTCGTCTATTTCTTTGCGTTCCTCTCTCTTGCCACCCAGATCCTCGGCTTGATAGGGCAAAACGGCATCCTGCCGGCCAAGGAATTTCTCGCCACGATCGACTCGCGCGTGGGCACGGAGCGCTACTGGTTCTTCCCCACCCTCACATGGCTAAATTCAAGCGACACGGCGCTCGAAGTGATGAGTGTGGGCGGCGTGGTCGGCTCCATCCTGCTTATTTTCGACATTGCGCCTATTCTGATTTTGTCGCTGATATGGTTACTTTACCTTTCTTTGGTCACGGTTGGACAGGATTTTCTGGCTTTTCAATGGGACAGTCTCCTGCTGGAGGCCGGTTTCCTAGCCATTTTTTTGGCGCCCTGGCATCTTTGGCCGCGCCGATCCGCCGATGCCCCGCCGCCCAAGGTCCCGCGCTGGCTCCTATGGCTCTTGCTCTTCCGGCTGATGTTCTCGTCCGGGGTGATCAAGCTCGCAAGCGGCGACCCAACCTGGCGCAACCTTACGGCGCTGGAATACCACTACTACACCCAGCCACTGCCTACCCCCATCGCGTGGTACGTTCATCTTGCGCCACCGTGGTTTCAGCACGCCTCGACCGTGTTCGTGTTCTTCGTCGAGCTCGCCATTCCTTTTCTGATCTTCGCGCCGCGGCTATGGCGATTCGTGGGGGGAGGCTTCTTGATTCTTTTGCAGCTTCTGATTGCCCTAACTGGAAACTATGCGTTTTTCAATTTGCTCGCCGTCGCGCTCTGTTTGCTGCTTTTCGATGATGCGCTCCTGGCGCGTTTCTTCCCGCACGGCCTGGCGGAGCGTGTGTGCGTAGCAACGCCCAACCCGAGGCGATCTTCCCTGCGCCACTGGGTCACCACTCCTGTGGCCCTCGTCATTTTCGCGGCCGGCCTGCTTCAGCTCGCGGATCTCCTCTCCCTCCAGTGGGTACCGCCCCCGGCGTTCCATCTGCTTTCAGACCTTGCGCCGCTGCGCGTCGTGAACGGCTACGGACTTTTCGCTATGATGACCACCGAGCGCCCGGAGATTGTCATTCAAGGCAGCAATGACGGTGAGACCTGGCTCGACTATGAATTCAAATTTAAGGCAGGGGATCTCAGTCGCGCACCGCGCTGGGTGGCGCCTTTCCAGCCGCGCCTGGATTGGCAGATGTGGTTCGCGGCGCTGGGGGACTACCGTAGTTCACCCTGGTTCAGCCACCTGATGTTTCAACTACTGAAGGGTTCGCCCCCCGTATTGGCCTTGCTAGCGCGGAATCCCTTCCCTCAGTCGCCCCCGAAATATCTTCGCGCGCTGGTCTATGACTATCAATTCGCCGCTTGGCAGGAGCGCCGGGCGCGAGGTGAGTGGTGGCATCGCCGCCGGCAGGGAGCATATTTTCCCACCGTGAGCCTGAGGCAAAACGAGGGAAGCGAGACGCCTTAGACCTGATGTTGCATAACGGAGGGTGAGCCGGTAAACTGAATCCAATCGCAGCTATCGATAAGAGGCCGGTGAAACATGGAAAACGCGCAACGCCGTTCACCGCGAATCATGTTCAGCATTCCGATGACGCTCCGGGGACGGGACGAAAACGGCGAGCCTTTCGAAGCGACTGGCCGCACGATTACGCTAAACCGCCATGGCGCACGCGTCCAGGTATCACGCCTGCTAAAGCCCGGCCAGACAGTAAATGTCACGAATCAAACCAACGGCGCGGAGGCTGAATTTCGAGTCGTCGGCCCCATCGCTCCTCCTCTCGACCAGGGGGGCGAGTGGGGCGTCGAGTGCCTGCGTCTGGACACGAACATCTGGGACGTCTCTATCCCCCCCTCAAGCGAGGATGAGAACTCCGAAGCCCGCATCTTGCTCTCCTGCCGGCGGTGCCAATCCATGTCGCTGCAATCGCTTTCGTTAGTGGAAGTGGAAGTCCTAGAGACTGCGGGGTTGCTGACGATGCCCTGCGTGCGTTGCGGTGAACCCACTCCTTGGGGTTATTCGAAGCGGGCTTTCGAGGTAGAAACCCAAACCTACCAAGCCGCAGTAGGTGAGGTAATCCGTGATTTTCCCACCTTGACGGCGGAGCGACGGAAATCGTACCGCAAGCCTGCGCAACTTCCTATCCGGATCAGAAATTATTACGGGGAGATCGAGATTACCCAAACTGAAAACATTTCTCAAGAAGGCTTCTGCTTTATGAGCTCCCGCAGGTACCTTGTGGGCCAGGGCATCGTGGTGATTTGTCCGTTCGATGCGGCGAATGCGAAGCCGGAGGTTCGCGCCCGCATCGTCCGTTCGGAGCTGGGGTCACTCCAGGAGATGTACATCTACGGCGTGCGCTACGAACAAGCTCTGCGTTAGCGCCCGCGGCGGCCCCCCGCCTGGGAGTCGCTCACAATCATGACTCACATCCTGAGCGCACCCGAGATGAAGCTGACTTGCAGTCGGCATGGCAGGGGAGCTACAATTTACAGTCAGTGGGCTAAGAGGTGACCTGGCGCATTCTCCGCTGCGGTCAGGAAAGGATTCTGCCATGATCCGATTTCATCCGCTGCATAACTTGCGCGGATTCATGCTCCTTTTCGGTGCGGGAGTTCTTGCCGCATTGGTTTTGCTGACCCCTGCCCCCGTGCGGAGTGCGCAGAATCCTGCTCCCTCTAAGACCGCGGAGGTCTTGTCTCCTCCATCTCCGGTGAAGAACGAGGCCGCGCTTACTACCCCGGAGCAGAAGGGTGGTCCTAAGAAATCCAAACTCGAGAAGACAAAAACCGATGCGGCAGAACTTTCCACCTTAGCCGACCAACTGCGGGATGAGCTGAACAAGATAAACCTCCATATTCTCCCGGTTGATATTATTCGAAAGACCGAAGAAGTTGAGAAGTTGGCCAAGAAGATCAAGGGAGAGGCCAATGAGTAACTTCGTGCATACTCGCTGGTTTGCCAGGCAGCCGGGAGTAATTTTGGGTTTGCTGTTTACCGCCACATGCCTCATGACGGCTCCCGTTCATGCGCAACTCGCGCCGTCGGCCTCAGGGCAGCGAAACGAACACGACGCGGGGACTAATAAACCCAGCCACTATAATAATCCCGCCCCCGATTTCGACGCCACACGATCGCTGAGCTCCCAGCAGAAGCAGAGCATGATGCAGGCTAACTTCCAAAAGTCCAAAAGCGACGCCACAGAATTGGCCGCCCTGGCTAAGGACCTGTGTAAGGAATTGAACAAGCCCAACGCCGATGTTCTTTCCCTCGGAATCGCTAACCGGGTGGAAAAAATTGAAAAACTGGCCAAGAAGATCCGGGATGAGACAAAGGGATTCTGAAGGGTCTCTCCACCCGAGAGGTACGGTTTGAAGGTTGCGGGCACGCCGCTGGGTCAAGCGGCGTGCCCGCAATGGTTTGTTTTCTAGGCTGCCTTTTTGCTGGACTCAGTCTTTTCGCCCAGCCAGACGCCGCCAATCCGCATTCCGTAGAACGAACGATAGACGAAGCAAATCGACACGGCGAAGAAAATAGCCGCCAAAATGTGAGTCAGTGTGGAACCGTTGGTCACGGTCAACTTGACGGCCAACTCCACCGCCAAAAGGCCGAAGAGTGTGGTGAATTTGATGACGGGATTGAGCGCCACCGAGGACGTATCCTTGAACGGATCGCCCACCGTATCACCCACGACGGTCGCGTCATGAAGCGGCGTTCCCTTCTGCTTTAACTCGACCTCGACAATCTTCTTGGCGTTGTCCCACGCCGCGCCCGCATTGGCCATAAAGATCGCCTGATAGAGGCCGAAGATGGCGATCGAGATCAGATAACCAATGAAGAAGAACGGCTCGACGAAGGCGAAGGCCAGCGTGGCGAAGAAGACAGCAATGAAGATGTTGAGCATGCCTTTTTGCGCGTATTGCGTGCAGATGGCAACCACCTTCTTGCTGTCCGACACTGAGGCTTTTTCTGAGCTTTCCAGCTTAATGTTAGCCTTGATGAACTCTACAGCGCGATACGCCCCGGTGGATACCGCTTGCGTGGCCGCGCCGCTAAACCAATAAATCATGGCGCCGCCCGTGACCAGACCAAGGAAAAAGGGAGCGTGCAACAACGATAACATTTCCTTGTTCACGGTAAGGCCGTTGGTGAGCGCCATGATGATGGAGAAGATCATGGTGGTGGCGCCGACTACGGCGGTGCCGATCAGCACCGGCTTGGCCGTGGCTTTGAAGGTGTTCCCCGCGCCATCGCCCTCCTCCAGCATGTCCTTGGCACGCTCGAAATTCGGGTCGAAGTTGAATTCCTTTTTGATTTCTTCCCGGATGTTCGGGACCTGTTCGATCAGCGAAAGTTCATAGACTGACTGAGCGTTGTCCGTCACAGGACCGTACGAGTCCACCGCAATGGTTACCGGTCCCATCCCCAGGAAACCGAATGCCACTAGGCCGAAGGCGAAGACCGCCGGCGCGAGCATCAGGTTGGCCAATCCCAGGTTGCTGACGAGGAAACCTAGAGACATCAACAACACCATGGCCAGGCCCAGGTAATAGGCGGAGAAATTTCCAGCCACGAAGCCGGAGAGAATACCCAGCGAGGCGCCGCCCTCGGAAGCGGAGGTTACCACCTCACGGACATGGCGCGATTCCGTGGAAGTGAAGATCTTCACGAGTTCCGGAATGAGCGCGCCCGCGAGAGTGCCGCAGGAAATGATCGTCGCGAGTTTCCACCACAGTGAGGAATCGCCACTCAGGCTGGGGATAATCAGCAACGACGTAACATAGGTGAAGGCAATGGAAACGAAGGAGGTGATCCATACCAGCGAAGTGAGTGGGCCCTCGAAGTTAAACCTGTCGGCGTTTCCGTAACGCGCCTTGGCAATGGCGCCGTTGAGGAAATAAGCCACGGCACTGGCCACCAACATGATGATGCGCATTACAAAGATCCAGACCAGCAATTGCACCTGCACGGTCGGCTCTTTCACCGCCAGCAGGATGAAGGTGATGAGCGCCACGCCCGTCACGCCATAGGTTTCAAAGCCATCGGCGGTGGGTCCCACGGAATCGCCCGCGTTGTCACCCGTGCAGTCTGCGATCACGCCGGGGTTGCGCGCGTCGTCTTCCTTGATCTTGAAGACGATCTTCATGAGGTCGGAGCCGATATCGGCGATCTTGGTAAAGATGCCGCCCGCAATCCGTAGCGCCGCCGCCCCCAGGGATTCACCAATGGCGAACCCGATAAAGCAGGGCCCCGCATAGTCGCCGGGGATGAACAGAAGGATGATCAGCATCATCAGCAGTTCGACGCTGATCAACATCATGCCGATGCTCATACCGGACCGGAGGGGAATCTGGAAAATGGGAAAAGCCTTGCCACGCAGGCTGGCAAATGCCGTGCGGGAGTTGGCAAACGTGTTGACGCGAATGCCGAACCACGCCACTCCGTAACTGCCGGCGATTCCTACCAGACTAAAGAAGAGGATGATCGCCACGCGGAGGGCCGGATATCCCAGCAGCACCTTAAAATAGACCAGGATGATGGCAGCAATGAATACCCAGAGTAACAACAGGAATTTCCCTTGCGTAATCAGGTAGGTTTTGCAGGTTTCCCAAATCAACTGGGAAATTTCTGCCATCGCGCGGTGAACTGGTAAGTTTTTCAGGCCTGTATAGATGACCAGACCAAATAGCAATCCAAAGATGCAAAAGAGGATGCCGACCATCAAAAGTTTGTGCCCGTCCACTCCGAGAAACTGGACCGAGGAAAGATCAGGGAGCTTAAGGTTGGCTTCGCCCGCGGCGGCCTCATCGCCCCCTTGGGCAAACGCCGCTGGGGTTGCAGCCGCCAGGAAGGCTAGCCCCGCCACGAGCACCTTAGCAATCGGACCGCGCCGTTCCCAAGCGCCAGAAATTAAACTTCGCATGGCTTTTTGAGCAAAACCAGAAAGGATTAATGTGAGCACACTTAGACTAACAATTGTAAACACGTGCATTGGATTTCCTCCGACAGAAACTTCCTCTTCGCGCCCCCAAGGTGGGTACTTTTGGTCCTTCCGAACTTCATTCTCGGGAAGAATGACCTAGGACAGCTTGAGGATAAACCATAAAAGAGCTGCATGATAGCACGCAGAAAAATTTGACGTCAAGCAAACTTCCAGCTAAAGACTTCGAAAACCAGGGACTTCTAGTCCAGCCAGTCGAAAAATCGCCCACCTTCCTAGCTCTTATCAAGCTGATTCCATTAGGAAGGGATAAGCGCAAGCAAATGGCCACTGCAATTCTATGTCCGACCTATATGAAAATTCGAACATTGTCAGTTTGCCGAGGGCGCGTATAATCAGCCGCCGGGCATGGTCGAGGTTAGATCCGGGGAAGCCCCTCACCCTGCGCGGGCAAAGCTCGTCACGCGTAATCCCAGAGGGCAAGGCCAAAGCTTATGGAAGATTCCTGTGAAGTATACTGCGTGGGTAACGCCGTGGCCGATGTTCTGGCACGACCGGTAGATCACCTTGCTCCATCGGGGACGAGTCAGCCGCTTGAGGACGTCCTGCTAGCTCCCGGCGGTAATAGCATCAACACCGCGATCACCCTGGCCCGCTTGGGAGTATCGGTCCGCATTGCCAGTGCCATCGGCAATGATCGCTTTGGCCAATTCATGCGCGTCCGGGTCCGTGCCGAAGGCATTGACGACACTGGCCTGGTCACATTCCCCGGCGCCAAGACTTCCACGTCGATTGTCTTGATCGAGACCACCGGCGAGCGCCGATTCCTCCACTTGCGCGGTGTAAGCGCTCTCTTCTCAGGGAGCAACCTCGATTGGGGACAGGTGGAGAGGTCCCGGGTTTTCCATTACGCCAGCGCTCTAGCCATGCCTGCCTTTGATGAAACATCCCTTGCGCCTGCACTTAAATGAGCTCGCGAGTTGGGGTGCCTGACCTCGATGAACATCTGCTGGGATGTGCGCGGGCGGTGGCTTAAGACCCTTCAGTCTGCTCTGGCATACACGGATTTCATTTTTCCCAATCGGGAGGAGGGCCGGCAGCTAACCGGGGAAACTGAGCCTGCGCATATCGCGGCCCGGTTGCGCGAAATGGGCGTGAAGACCGTTATCGTCAAGCTGGGAGCGGCCGGCTGCTACGTGGAATCACCGCAGGGGAGCTTCACATCCCCGGGTTTTGCCGTGCAGCCTTTGGACACCACCGGCGCCGGCGATTGCTTTGCCGCGGGATTCCTCGCCGCAATTTGCCGGGACCCACCCCTCCCCTTCGCCGCGCGCTATGCCAATGCCACCGGTGCGTTTGCCGCGCTCGGTTTAGGTGCTGCCGACTCCGCCCCCACCGTTGCGCAACTCGAGGACTTTCTGGGCAGACATTCCGCTTCCTGATGATCTCCTAGAACCAGCAACGCTTCCCGGATCAAGGACGACCGTCGCTCGGTTTCTTCCGTGCAGTGCCCTTTCGATATATTGGGGGAGCGGGTTGGCCCTAAGTTAGAAGGTGAGGCATGCCGTAAACGGCCAAGAGTTCCAACCCGATGTTGAGGCAGGAATCCTGCACAATATGCATATAGTGGACATGGCGGCGATCCATCCGCGCGCGGGCGATGAGTCCGACGATCCCGGAAATAAAGCCGATTCCGCCCCAATAGAGCGATTCCAGGAAACCCAGACCATCACGAAGAGCAAGGATCAGAAAAACCGCTCCTGCAATCGTATGCAGGGACAAAATGAAAAGGAATCCAAACCCCATCCAACCTCCTACAGAGAATTCCGACATTCTCCCAGCGCATGAAGGGCGCTGCCTAAACTATCTTATCTTAGAAGCGTTGATTTGCCCTCTCCTGTCTTCCCGCCTGAGCCTCAAGATAATTACGCTCCAGGATTTCACATGCGTGTGCCCACGTCTTTTCTTCAGCGTAACTGCGACCATTCAATCCGATCCTATTGCGCAGCGGGATATCCTCGAACAAGCGTCGCAGCCCTTCCTCAAACTCCTGCGCCGAATTCGCCAGAAGGCCTGTCCTTTCGTGTTCTACGATGTCGCGTACGCCTCCTGCATTCATGGCCAGGACGGGAACCCCGGAGGCCATCGATTCCAAGGAAACCAAACTCAGCGTTTCGGTCGTTGAAGGCAGAGCAAAGACATCCGCCGAAGCAAACAACGCCGCCAGTTCCTCACCTTTCTTCCAGCTCGTGAAGGCTATGCTCGGACTCCGGAATGACCTTTCGAGTGCCCGTCGGTGTGGCCCCTCGCCGGCCAAGACCAACCGTGTGTTGGGATGCTTCTCTGCCAACCGGATGAACGCCCTCAACAATACGTCCAAATTCTTTTCCTTCGATATCCTGCCCGCGTACAGCACCAACGCACCGCCAGGTTCAACCCCCCATGCTTCTCGAACCGCTTCCCTTCGTTTGCCCGGATGGAATTGCACGCAGTCAACGCCACGTTCAAACACCCGAACATCCCGAATGCCACCCTTAATTAATTGCTCCCGCGTCATCCGGGATGGGACGTAGGTGTGCTGGCAATTGTTAAAAAGCCAGCGCAAATAGCGCCAGAGTAGAGGCTCGAATCGAGCGAAACCGTAATAGTGCATATAACGGATGATGTCGGTTTCGTAGGATGCCACCACTGCGCATCCGTGCCGTCTCGCCCAGAGCTGCCCGAAATAGGCCAGGACGCCTGGACTCATCAGGTGGACCAAGTCCGGTTTGAAGGTTTCCACCCGCGCAAATTCCCGGCGGTGAAATCTCCAGTGAGGAAAAATAATGGGCATTTCCGGATAAAGCGGGAAAGGGATGCCTCTGAACTCGACAACATTTTCGTCTCGGGGGTTTGCCTTGTAGTAAGGAACCGCTTGCAGAACCTGGTGTCCTCGTTGGCGAAGAAAGCGGACCAGCTCGATTTGGGTTCTTACCACCCCGTTCACCTGGGGCGAGTAGGCTTCGGAAAAGAGGGCGATCCGCATGGGGTGGTCATCCGCGGCAATGAGGCTTCCAAGAAATGCTCTGCTCCCGGTCAGGGCTCCTCAGGACAGCAGGCAATCTGCGGCACTGCCACCCTGACCACGGGAGAGCACCTCGTTGTCATCCTCCACCCGTCACATCACCGGGCTGTGAAAGACCACCCAGTAGACGACCATGGTCAGGAGAAACGTAACCTGGCCGGAAAAGAAGAAGTTCAGGATCGGGAGTTCTCCCGGCTCCAACTTCGCTTTATACCCCAAATAAGAAAAGGCGAGGCACGAGATAGCGGTCAAAGCAAACCCGAGGTGAGTGCAACCGCCCGCAATGGCCCCATGGGCAAATAATAAACCAAAAAGAGTTCCAAAAAACGAAACCGATGATCTGGGCTTGCAGCCTAAATGGGGTCTCTTGAGCTGGCCTAGTAGAAGGGCCGCAAACAATACTTGCCAGCCAATGTGGGGAACGACATGGCCTGCCACTTGGCGGATCCAGTGGAAGTTGGATTTGATTCCCAGCACCTGGCCGTCGTTCAGGCTGGAAACCATTTGCTCGTTAAGCTTGGCGGTAAGATGGATGCCGTTTCCGATGGCCACCCAGGCGAGCGCGGCCACAAACAGCGCGTCGATCGCAACCTCCGGCACTGCGAAATCCGGGCTTTTATCATAGTGCCTGATTCCATGAAAGTAGGCCATGCCGAAGGAGGGTAGCGCCAGAAGGGTAAAGGCCACTTCCAGCAAGGCATCGATGGTGAAGCGCGCTTGCCCCAGTGAAATAACCGGGTTGGTGGGTCTAAAGAAGTAGAGGGCTGCAAAACTAATATAGCAGCAAAATCCAAAAGCGACCCCTATCATCCGCATTGAGACCAAAGGACGGAATGTTGTCGTTTCCACTCTTGCATCGACTGCTGTTTCTAACCCTTCCTCTACTGTCTCTGTTATCTCCCCATTCATCCAGGAACTCCTCCAGATTTAATTTGTGACATTCTTGCCCGCTCGCGGTAGGGATGCTCTGTGCCGGCACTCGGAATTCACTTTTGACTTGCCGGGCGCTAATATACAACGGACCGCGTCCGCACACAACGGTACTTTTCCACTTCTATTGTGCCAGGGTGCTTCCAGCGTCGGTCGGAGGGCAGTGCCGCGTCCTGTGTTCCATTTTTGACACTGGCTGCGGCGACGTCCCCCCCCTGCGAGGTTGGTCGTGGAATTGACCTGCCCCCACTCTTATGGTATCACCCCTAATGCAATTTCTATAAGGAGAATCCTTTGAGCCTGCCAAAAGTTTTCATTACCCGTCCGCTGCCGCGGGCGGCAGTCGAGCGGATTGCGACGCAATGCGAGGTCACTGTTTACCCGGAGGACGTCCGACTGCCCCTCGCGCAACTGGCGGCTGCATGCCGGGAGGTCGAAGGCCTTGTGGCATCCGGCGCGCAGGTCAGCACGGAATTGCTGGAGCAGGCGCCCCACCTGCGCGTCGTCTCCACCGTGGGAGTCGGTTACGACAACATTGATGTGGCGGCCTGCACGCGCCGCCGCATCCTGGTTACCAACACTCCTGGTGTGGTGACGGAGGCGACCGCTGACCTCTGCTTCGCGCTCCTCATGGCCGTGGCGCGCCGGCTGGTGGAGGCCGACCGTCATGTCCGTGAGGGCCATTGGCAGTACTGGCAGTGGAGGAATATGTGGGGCACCAACCCCTCCGGCAAAACGTTGGGCATCTACGGCTTTGGACGCATCGGCCAAGCCGTGGCACGCCGCGCCCGGGGCTTCTCCATGCGCATCATTTACCATTCCAAAGACCGCCCCACGCCGGAGCAGGAACAGGAGCTTGGCGCGCAATACGTTAATCGCGAAACCCTTTTGCATGAAGCCGATTTCCTGACCCTGCATGTTCCCCTCGCCCCCGATACCCATCACCTGATCGGGGTGACCGAACTCGCCTTGATGAAACCCACCGCCTTCCTCATCAACACCTCTCGTGGGAAAGTGGTTGAGGAAGCCGCTCTGGTTGAGGCGCTCCAGTCGAAGCGGATCGCGGGCGCGGCCCTTGACGTCTTCGAGTTTGAACCCCAAATTCATCCCGCCCTCCTCGCCATGCCCAATGTGATTGTAAGCCCGCATATGGGCACCGCCACAAGCGAGACGCGGCTGGCGATGGCCATGAAGACGGCGGAAAACCTGCTCGCGGCACTCGTCGGCCACCGCCCACCCAACCTGGTGAACCCGGAAGCCTGGCAAGAATAAAGGGCAGTAAGCTGATGGCTGACAGCCGATACCTTGCAAAATACCGAAACCCCGAGTCCCGCCCCCGCACCCGATACCTAACCGAACTTCGCCACTCCGCTGAGCGAAATACTTTTTTTATATGGGGTTACAATTTTATTCCGTCACTATAGGGCTGACCTCGTGCCAAGTCTTGACCGGCTTCATGACTTCCGTGGGG
>Ga0187852_1000076_pt1 | contig 101121 bp, 98 predicted proteins | sample June2016WEW_6_40_FD_134511 | JGI IMG/M metagenome (GOLD analysis project Ga0187852, IMG submission 134511) | Peatland microbial communities from SPRUCE experiment site at the Marcell Experimental Forest, Minnesota, USA - June2016WEW_6_40 | ecosystem: Environmental > Terrestrial > Soil >... | reverse complement strand
TCCTCGCGCGCGTGCGCGCCGCGGCTTTCCAGGCGATTGGCGGCGCCCTCCATCGTGACGACGGCTTGAACGATCAGGTTGTCGTATTCGAGCGTCTCGATCAGATCGGAGTTCCAGATCAGCGAGCGGTCGCTGATGTGCGCGTCGGCGCCGGCGCGCCAGGCTTGTTGGATCAGGGCCTTGCCTTCATCAAGCGTTGCGCCGGTGCGGAACACGGCGCAATGGCTCTGCATCACGCGCTGCATGTTCAGGCGAAGCGCCGCCGTCGGCGTGCCGCCGTTGGCGTGACGGAAACGGTCGAGGCGCGCCAGCGCGGCGTCGGCGCTGTCCTTGGGCAGGTCGGCCTGCCGCTCGCCGGGCTTGACGATCTCCGCCGCGCGCTGGCCGGCGGCGCGCCCGAACACGACGAGGTCGATGAGCGAGTTGGAGCCGAGCCGGTTGGCGCCGTGCACCGAGACGCAGGCCGCCTCGCCGAGCGCCATCAGTCCCGGGACGATGGAATCGGGGTCGGCGCCGGCCTTGGTCAGGACTTCGCCGTGATAGTTGGTGGGAATGCCGCCCATGTTGTAGTGCGCGGTCGGCAGCACCGGGATCGGCTCCTTGGTGACGTCGACGCCGGCGAAAATGCGCGAGCTTTCGGAAATGCCGGGCAGCCGCTCGTGCAGCACCTTGGGGTCGAGATGGTCGAGGTGCAGATAGATATGGTCCTTGAGCTTGCCGACGCCGCGGCCTTCGCGGATCTCCACGGTCATCGCGCGGCTGACGACGTCGCGCGAGGCGAGATCCTTGGCCGAAGGCGCGTAGCGCTCCATGAAGCGCTCGCCGGCGGAATTGACGAGATAGCCGCCTTCGCCGCGCGCGCCTTCGGTGATGAGGCAACCCGCGCCGTAGATGCCGGTCGGATGGAACTGCACGAACTCCATGTCCTGCAGCGCGATCCCGGCGCGCAGCGCCATTGCGTTGCCGTCGCCGGTGCAGGTGTGCGCCGACGTCGCCGAGAAGAAGGCGCGGCCATAGCCGCCGGTGGCGAGAATCGTCGTCTGCGCGCGAAAACGATGGATCGTGCCGTCGTCCATCTTCAGGCAGACGAGGCCACGCACCCGTCCCTCGGCGTCGCGGATGAGATCGATGGCGAAATATTCGATGAAGAATTCGCAATTGGCCTTCAGCGCCTGGCCGTAAAGCGTATGCAGCATCGCATGGCCGGTGCGGTCGGCGGCGGCGCAGGTGCGTTGCGCGACGCCCTTGCCGAAATCCGTCGTCATGCCGCCGAACGGGCGCTGATAGATCGTTCCCTCCTCGGTGCGCGAAAACGGCACGCCCCAATGATCGAGTTCATAGACCGCGGCGGGCGCGTTGCGGCAGAGATATTCGATCGCATCCTGATCGCCGAGCCAGTCCGAGCCCTTGACGGTGTCGTACATGTGCCAGCGCCAATCGTCCGGCCCCATATTGCCGAGCGCGGCGGAAATGCCGCCCTGCGCCGCAACGGTGTGCGAGCGGGTCGGGAACACTTTGGAGATGCAAGCGACGCGCAGCCCCGCCTGCGCGCAGCCGACGCTCGCGCGCAAGCCCGCGCCGCCCGCGCCGACCACGACGACGTCGAAGGTGTGGTCGGTGATCGGATAGGCGTTCTGCCCGAGCGCAGGGGCGCTTGCGCCATTGGAGCCGTTGGTCGCCATTCGTGTCGAGCCCTTTTAAGGATTTCAGACGAAGCCGATGCGAAGCACGGCGTAAACGCAGGCCAGACCCACCGCCGCGGCGAAGAACGCAGTGATCATCAACGCCCATTCCCGGGCGTGGCCGTGCACGTAGTCGAGGATGATCGCGCGAAGGCCGATCTGCATGTGATAGAGGCCGACGAGCACGAAGAGCACGAGAACGATCGCCGGAAGCGGTCGGCCCAGCTCGGCGCGAACGCCGTTATAGTCCTTGTGCAGCAGGGTCAGCACGAGCCAGGCGAATGCGATCGTCAGGGGGATGAGCGCTACGGAGGTCACGTGCTGCAGCCAATTCTCCTCGGCCCCCACGCGCGCCGAACCGAGATATCGAACGCGGCTCAGCGGCGTCCGCAGCGATTTGCCCGTATTGGCCATTGCAAGCGCTCCCTTATCGCACGGCGTAGCCGACGGCCCAGACGATGAGCGTCAGCGCGAAGCCGCCGATCAACGTCGCCTGCGCCAATTGCTCGCGCTCGGGATGTTCCAGGCCGTAGCCGGCGTCCCAGATGAAATGGCGAACGCCGCCGAGCATGTGATGAAACAGGGACCAGGTGAAGCCGAACAGCACGAGCCGGCCGATAAACGACTGGATGAATGCGGAAAAATACGAAAAAGCGGTCGCGTCGATCGACGCGGCGATGAGAAACCACGCGAGCAACAGCACGCCGACGGAGAGCCCCATGCCGGTGATGCGATGGGCGCCCGACATCACCATCGTCAGGGTCAAGCGATAGATGCCTAGGTGAGGCGACAGAGGACGGGCGGGTGGAGGGGTCGACGTTGATTCGGTCGAGGCCATCGTTGCTTGTCCCGTTGCAGCTGCGCCGCGCGTCTTTTAGCCCCGTCGTCGCCCGTCCGCAATGATCATCATATTCGTCCTTGGTTCAACGACGAATATTCACGCCGGCGTATATTGCGTCACCTCCGCGTGGGTCGGCGGATTGGAGCCCTTGCGCGTGCAGGTGATCGCCGACGCCGTCGCGGCGAAGGCGAGCCACGCCCCGAGCCGATCGAGGCTCGGCGGCGGGGCGTCGGCGCCGAGCGCGCCGTCGCCATCCATCGCGGCGAGCAGCGAGGACATGAAACTGTCGCCGGCGCCGACGGTGTCGACGACGTCGATCTTCGGCGCCGCGACTTTTAGTCGCTGGCCGCCGAGAAAGGCGACGGCGCCGCGATGTCCGAGCGTCGCCACGCAAAAGCTCGGCCCGAGTCGCGCCCATTGGCTCAGCGTGTCCTCGATCGCGCGGCCGGGATAGAGCCATTCCAGATCCTCCTCGCTCGCCTTGACGAGGCTGGCGAGCAAAACCTGCCGCTCGACGAGCGCGACCACGCTTTCGCGATCCGGCGTCACCAGCGGGCGGACGTTCGGGTCGAAGCTCGTCGTCGCCCGCTTGCGCGCCAGGCGCAGCGCCGCGATCACGCTCTCGCCGTGGCGCGAATCGACGGCGGCGAGGGAGCCGACATGCAGATGTCGGGCGCCCTCGGGCCAGACGGCGGGGAACGGCCAACGTCCGTCGAACGCCGTCGCGTCGAGGTAGAAGGAATAACGCGATCCCGTTCGCGCGGTGCCGCGCATGACGAAGGCGAGGGGCGTCGGCCTGGGGTCGCGCGCGATCAGGCTGAGATCGACGCCGTCCCTGGCGAGCGCCGCGGCGAGGTCTTCGCCGTTGGCGTCGGCCGAAATTCGCGATACGAACGCCGTCGGCGCGCCGAGCCGCCCGAGCCCGATCGCGACATTATAGGGCGAGCCGCCGCGCACGGCGTCGTAGCGGCCGTCGTTGTCGGGATCGGGGATAAGGTCGATCAACGCCTCGCCGGAGATGAGGATCATGCCGTCGGCGCCCCTTTATTCGCGTCGCGTCACGCCATCGTATAGGCGGTCTTGACCGTCGTGTAGAATTCGGCGGCGTAGCGGCCCTGCTCGCGCGAGCCGAGACTCGAGCCTTTGCGGCCGCCGAAAGGCGCGTGATAATCGACGCCCGCGGTCGGAAGGTTGACCATCGTCATGCCGGCCTCGACATTGCGCTTGAAATGCGAGGCGTGTTTGAGGCTCGTCGTGCAAATGCCGGCGCAGAGGCCGAATTCGGTGTCGTTGGCGAGCGTCAGCGCGTGGTCGTAATCGCGCGCCGGGATCATCGCCGCGACGGGTCCGAAAATCTCCTCGCGGGCGATGCGCATCGCATTGTCGACGTCGACGAACAGCGCCGGCGCCATATAGAACCCCGGCGCGGCGCGGTTGAGCCGCTCGCCTCCGAGCGCGAGCCTCGCGCCCTCGTCCTGGCCGATGCGGACGTAGGACAGATCCTGGTCGAGCTGGGTCTGGTCGACGACGGGACCGATATGGACGCCCGGTCTGAGCGCGTCGTCGATGACGAGACCGCGCATGCGCTCGGCGAGCGCCTCGGCGAAACGCCCGTAGATCCCTTGCGTGACGATCAGCCGCGAGGACGCGGTGCAGCGTTGGCCGGTGGAAAAAAACGCGCCGTTGACCGCGCATTCGACCGCCGTCTTGAGATCGGCGTCGTCGAGCACGATCAGCGGATTCTTGCCGCCCATTTCGAGCTGGAATTTGCGCATCGCGCTCGCGCAGGCGCTCGCCACCTTGCGCCCGGTCGCGACCGAGCCGGTGAAGGTGACGGCGTCGACGCCGCGGTGGTCGAGCATCGCCTGACCGACCACCGAACCGCGGCCCATGACGAGATTGAACACGCCTTTGGGCGCGCCGGCGCGAACGATGATTTCGGCGAGCGCATGCGCTGAGCCGGGCACGAGATCGGCCGGCTTGAAGACGACGCAATTTCCGTAGCAAAGAGCTGGCGCGATCTTCCAGGCGGGAATGGCGATGGGAAAATTCCACGGCGCGATAATTCCGACGACGCCGACCGCCTCGCGGGTCACCTCGATGTCGACGCCCGGGCGTATGCTGGCGAATTTCTCGCCGGGTATGCGGACCGCTTCGCCGGCGAAGAAGTCGAAGATCTGCGCGGCGCGGCCGACTTCGCCGATCGCTTCGGGAAGCGTCTTGCCTTCTTCGCGCGCCAGCAGCCGGCCGAGTTCGTCGCGCCGCGCCGCGATCTCGATCGCGACGCGCGAGAGAATGTCGTGGCGCTCCTGCGGCGACGTGCGCGACCAAGCCGGGAAAGCCGCGCTGGCCGCGGCGACCGCGGCGTCGAGCTGAGCGACGCTGGCTTGCGCGTAGAAGCCGACGACGTCGTTGGCGTTGGACGGGTTGACGTTGCGCGTCGCGCTCTCGCCCTCGAGCCACTCGCCCGCGATGTAGTTCTTATGGATCTCGTTCATGCCGCCCTCATAAGTGTTTCAAATGCTGTCCGGTTCGCCGTCTCAAATCAAGCCTCGACGAGCGAGATTGCGCATGAGCAGGCCGACGCCGAAATCCCACGGCGGGCAGTCCTGGCAATGCCGCATCCGGTTGGTCAGGCGCCCGAGCTTGTCGGCGCTGACGGCGACGACGTCGCCGGGCTTATGAGTGAAGCCTTTGCCCGGCGCGTCGCGATCGGCGACGGGCGCGAACATCGTGCCCAGGAACAACGCCGCGCCGTCCGGATATTGGTGCGAGGCCCCCATCAACTGGCCCGCGAGGTCAACGGGATCGCGACTGATCCGCGCCATCGAGGAGCCGCCCTCGAGCACAAAGCCGTCCTCGCCTTCGACGCGCAGATTCACCTGCGCCGCGCGCACATCGTCGAGGTCGAACGTCGCATCGAAAAAGCGCAGGAACGGGCCGACGGCGCAACTCGCGTTCTGATCCTTGGCCTTGCCCAGCAGCAGCGCCGATCGCCCTTCGAAGTCGCGCAGATTGACGTCGTTGCCGAGCGTCGCGCCGACGATGGCGCCCTGCGAACTGATCGCGAGCACGACTTCGGGCTCCGGATTGTTCCAGGCCGATGCGCCGTGGAAACCGGCGTCGGCGCCCGCGCCGACGGCGGACATCGGCTGGCTCTTGGTGAAGATCTCCGCGTCCGGTCCGATGCCGACCTCCAGATATTGCGACCAGGCGCCGTCGGCGATCAGAGCGTCCTTCAAGCGCATCGCCGCCGGCGAGCCCGGCTCGAGCGTCGAAAGATCGGCGCCGACGAGCCGGGTCATGTCGGCGCGAATCGCCGCGGCGGCGGCGCTTTGGCCGCGCGCGCGCTCCTCGATGACGCGCTCGATCATCGAAGTCGCGAAGGTGACGCCTGCGGCCTTGATCGCCTGGAGATCGATGGGCGCCAGCAGCCAGGGCTTGGCGGGATCGCGCGCGTCCGGCGGCGTGTTGGCGAGAATCTCGGCCAGCGGCGCCAGCCGTTCTCCCGGCGCGGCCCGCGCGGCGGCCGCGGGATCGGGCGCTTCGCAGAGATCGCGCATCGTGGGAAAGCGCGCGCTGATGTCGAACGCCCCGTCCGCGCGTATGGCGACGATCGAGGGGCCCGCGACATCCGGTCGCCAGACGCGGCCGCACAGGGCGCCCGCGAATCCGTCGGACGGCAGCGTCGTCGCCTCGGTCAAATGCAAAGTCGTCATCGACGTTCCGGTCTTGGCGCCCTTAAGCGATTGACGGCGGCCCGCTGTCTGTCTAGCCTCTAACATGTCAGCTGTGAAGGGGCGCGCGGCGTCAGCCCCCGAAGCGGGCGCGGGAGTTGATACGGATCATGGGGGAGCGCGTCAACAGCAAGGCGGACCATGTTTACGGCGAGCTTAAGGAGGCGATTCTGGCGGGGACTCTCGAGCCGGGCGATCCGATCGACAAACAGTCGCTGTGCGAGCGGCTCGGCGTATCGCGCTTCCCCGTCTCGGCGGCGGTGAGCCGGCTCGCCTTCGAGAGGCTCGTCGTCATCGAACCGCAGCACGGCTCGTTCGTCTCGCGGATCTCCGTCGAGGACGTCCGCGAGCGCTGGTTCATACGGCGGGCGCTGGAATGCGAAATCGCCGCCGAGGCGGCGCGCCGCCTGACGCGCGAGGGGCGCGAGGCGCTGGCGGAAAATATCGCGCGCGAACGCGAGGCGGTCGAGGCGGGCGATCGCCAGAGGTTTTACGGGCTCGACGTCGAGTTCCATCAGGTGTTGGCGACGCATTTGGGCCTGAAGCACAGCGGCGAAATCCTCGACCGCTTGCGCGCGCATCTCGAACGGGTCCGCCGGTTGCTCATGGCGCCGGCCGGGCGAATTCGCGTGACCCTGACGGAGCATTTGGCGATCGTCGCCGCGATCGAAGCGGGCGACGCCGCCGGCGCCCGCGCCGCGATGGATCGACATCTGGCGGGCACGACCGAGCATTTCGAAGCTTTCGCGCGGGAACGACCCGCGCTGTTTTCGGCCTGAGCGGCCGCCGACGAGGACTTGACGCCCATGAACACGCCGCGCGCCTTGCGCCTGAGCGCTGAAGACAACGTGATGGTCGCCATCGACGAGATCCGCGTCGGCGAGGCGCCCGATGCTTGCCCGGCCGCGGTCGAGCGCATCCCCAAGGGCCACAAGATCGCGACGGCGCCGATCGAGACCGGCGCGCCGATCCGCAAGTTCGGCCAGATCATCGGCTTCGCGTCGAAGCCGATCGAACCCGGCCAATGGGTGCACGAGCACAATTGCGGCGTCCATGACTTTTCCCGCGATTATCGCTTTGGCGAGGACGCGCGCCCGCAGGCCGTCCTGCCCGTCGAGCGGCAGGCGACGTTCCAAGGCTATCGCCGCGCTGACGGCAAAGCGGGGACGCGCAATTATCTCGGCGTCCTGACGTCCGTGAACTGCTCGGCGACCGTGGCGCGGCTGATCGCGCGGGAAGTCGAGCGTTCCGGCATGCTCGCCGATTACCCCCATGTCGACGGCGTCATCGCGCTGGTGCACGGCACCGGCTGCGGCATCGCCTCGAAGGGCGAAGGCTTCGACAATTTCGAGCGCACGCAGTGGGGCTACGCCGCCAATCCCAACATCGGCGGCGTGCTGATGGTGGGGCTCGGTTGCGAGGTCTTTCAGATCGGCCGGATGAAGGACGACTACCGCATCGAGGAGGGCGATCTCTTCCACAGCTTGACGATCCAGGCGAGCGGCGGCACGCGCAAGGCGGTCGAGGCGGGGCTCGATCGCATCAAGGCGATGCTGCCGATCGTCGACGCCGCCCGGCGCGAAACGCTGCCGGCGAGCGAATTGACGCTGGCGCTGCAGTGCGGCGGCTCGGACGGCTATTCCGGCATCACCGCCAATCCCGCGCTGGGCGCCGCGGCGGACATTCTCGTGCGCCACGGCGGCACGGCGATCCTGTCGGAGACCCCGGAGATATACGGCGCCGAGCATCTGCTGACCCGGCGCGCCGCGACGCCCGAAATCGGCCGCAAGCTCGTCGATCTCATTCATTGGTGGGAGGATTATTGCGCGCGCAGCGGCGGCGAAATGAACAACAACCCGTCGCCGGGCAACAAGGCGGGCGGGCTGACGACGATCCTGGAAAAATCGCTCGGCGCGGCCGCCAAGGGCGGCACGACGAATCTCAACGGCGTCTATCGCTATGCCGAGCCGGTGACGGCCAAGGGCTTCGTCTTCATGGACACGCCGGGCTACGACCCGGTTTCGGTGACGGGCCAGGTGGCGGGCGGCGCCAATGTCGTCGCCTTCACCACCGGGCGCGGCTCGGCCTACGGCTGCAAGCCGACGCCGTCGATCAAGCTCGCCACCAACAACGAGGTCTACAAGCGCATGACCGAGGATATGGACATCAATTGCGGCGATGTGCTCGACGGCGTTTCGATCGCGCAAAAGGGCCAGGAGATTTTCGACAAGGTTCTCGCCGTCGCCTCGGGGGAAAAATCCAAGTCCGAGGCTTTGGGATACGGCGACGCGGAATTCGTGCCGTGGCAAATCGGCGCGACGATGTAGGCGCGCCGCTATTCAACCTCGAGCGACCGCGCATTCAGCCGATCGCGCGCCTTCGCGCGGCAATAGGGACAAAGGATGAGACTCGCTCAAATCGTCGACGAATCCGGCAAGCGCGCGCTAGTCGTCACCGCGCGCGGCGAAAGCCGCCTCGTCAAGGGCGCGCGGACGACGCTCGAGCTTGCGCGTCAGGCGATCGAAGCGGGCGCGCCGCTGCGCAAGCTCATCGCCGATCGCGGCGTCGGCAAGCCGGTGGATCTCGGCGCCGCGCTCAAGGAGCGCCGCGTGCTCAACCCGATCGACCACCGGGATCCCGCACATCTCTATGTCACCGGCACCGGGCTGACGCATCTGGGCTCCGCCGAGGGGCGCGACAAGATGCACCGAACCCTGGCCGACGCCGACGCGCTCACCGATTCCATGCGCATGTTCAAGATGGGTCTCGAAGGCGGCAAGCCGAAGCCCGGCGCGGCGGGCGTCCAGCCGGAATGGTTCTACAAGGGCGACGGTTCGACGATCGTCGCGCCGGGCGGCGATCTCGTGAGCCCGAGCTTCGCGCTCGACGGCGGCGAGGAACCGGAGATCGTCGGCGTCTATGTGATCGATCCCGAGGGCGCGCCCGCGCGCGTCGGCTTCGCGCTCGGCAACGAATTCTCCGATCACGTCACCGAGCGCCAGAACTATCTCTATCTCGCCCATTCCAAGCTGCGCCCGTCGAGCTTCGGGCCCGAACTGCTGGTTGGCGACCTGCCGCCCGACGTCCACGGCGTCTCGCGCATCCGGCGCGGCAAGGACGTCCTGTGGGAAAAGCCGTTCGTCTCGGGCGAGCACAACATGTCGCATTCCATCGCCAACCTCGAGGCGCATCATTTCAAATACCCGCTGTTCCGCCGCCCCGGCGACGTCCACGTGCATTTCTTCGGCACGGCGACGCTTTCGTTCAGCGACGGGATCAAGACGCAGAAGGGCGACGTGTTCGAGATCGAGGCCGAACCCTTCGGCCTGCCGCTGCGCAATCGGCTGGCGATCGCCAAGGCCGAGAAGGTGAAGGCGAGGGGGCTTTAGGCGCCGCGCGCCGGCCGCCGTCCGAACGCCCATTGCGAAGCCGAAAAAATGGTGCTGATCTTAGAGCGACCGCCGCGCGCAACGGGGCCTGGCGGCGATCGCGATGAATTTCCTCGAGCCCCTCGCAGCGGAAGGAAACGCCATGACCACCTATGTCACGCTCTACAAATACACCGAGAAGGGCATTCACAACATCAAGGATGCGCCGAAACGAGTCGAAGCGGCCAAGAAGGCCGGGGCGCAGGCCGGGATCACGATCAAGGAAACGCTCTGGCTGCAGGGCGAATACGACTTCCTCGTGATCTCCGAAGCTTCCGATGAAGTCGCGGCGACGGCCTTTCAGTTGAATATCGCCAAGGCGGGCAATGTCCGCTCGCAGACGCTGCGCGCCTTCACGCTCGCCGAGATGGAGAAGATTTTGCACAAGGTGGATTGACGCGAACAAGACCGGCCCCGCCGGCCTCTCGGCGGGGCCGACGACGCAGCGCATTTGACAACGTGCCCAGGCGTTGCAAGGTTGCCCGAGAGAACAACAAGATCACCGTCTTGAAAAACGCCGAGGGGGCGGTCGTCATGAGCGCGCAGCAAGGCCTTGCGGTCAACGCAAGGGCGAGGCCCTCTCTCGGGGCGAAGGGCGTCTTCGCCGTCGTTCTCGGCAACGGCTACGAATTCTACGATTTCGGCGTCTACGCCGTCTATATCGGCATCATCGGCCAGACCTTCTATCCCGGCAATAATACGCTCGCCAGCGACCTCGCGGCCGCCGCGACTTTCGGCGTCGGCTTCTTTGCGCGGCCGCTCGGCGGCCTGCTGATCGGCGCTTACGGGGATCGCGCCGGGCGCAAGGCCGCGATGACCCTGACGATCGGCCTGATGGCGCTCGGCAGCGCGATGATCGCGATTCTGCCCGGCTATTCCACGATCGGCGTCGCGGCGCCGATCCTGCTGGTTCTCGCGCGCCTGCTGCAAGGCTTTGCGGTCGGCGGCGAGATGGGGCCGTCGACGATGTTCATGCTCGAGGCCGCGCCCCCGGGACGGCGAATTTTCTACGCCAGCTGGCAGCTCGCGAGCCAGAACCTCGGCAGCCTGGCCTATGGCCTGGCGGGCTTTCTGCTGGCCGTCATTCTTTCCAAGCAGAACCTGAACGATTGGGGCTGGCGGGCGCCCTTCGCGCTCGGCATCCTCATCGCGCCGATTGGCCTATACATTCGCAACCAGCTCGAGGAGACGCTGGCGCAAGAGCCCAACGCCATTCCCGCCAATTCGGGCGCGGTCATTTCCATTGTGTTGAAGGACTATTGGTTCAGCGTGCTGCTTGGCGTCGCCCTGATCGCCGGCGGCACGATCATGCAATATTTTCTCATCAATATGACGCCCTACGCGATCCGTACGCTGCATTTGCCCGACGCCGCGGCGATGCTGGGCTCGATCTCCGTCGGGCTGACCGGCGCCGCCGGCGCCTTGATCGGCGGTTACCTCGCCGATCGCTTCGGCATCAAGACGATCGCGGTCATTCCCCGCGTCATTCTCTTGATCGCGCTGCTGCCGGTGATGTGGTGGCTGGTCGCGAGCCCCAGCGCGACAACGCTCGTGCTCGCGATCGCCATCCTGAGCGTCCTGCAAGGCGCGAGCAGCGGGGTCGGGATCATGCTGATCCCGCTGATCTTCCCCAAGGCGGTCCGTGCGACCGGCCTCGCCTTCACCTATTCCCTAGGGGTTGCGATTTTCGGCGGCACCGCAACCTATATCGTGACGTGGCTCGTCGGCGTCACCGGCAATCCCCTGGCCTCGGTCTATTACGTCTTCGCCGCCAATCTGGCGATGCTCGCGGCGATTCTGGCGATCCGCGAACATTCCTACGATACGTAGGCCGATCCGCCGGCGTCACAGGGTAGGCGGGCTCGCGAGCGGGCGTGGGGCGCGCCCCTCTCACCTTATCTCCGGCATCGCCTCCTCGCGCGCGAGGTTGCCGAAGCGCGTCAGTTCGGCCTCGAATTGCAATTCCACCATGCCCGTCGGCCCATGGCGCTGCTTGCCGATGATCACCTCGGCGCGGCCGTGCGCGCGCTCCATTTCGTTCATCCACGCGACGTGCTCTTCCGAGCCGGGGCGGGGCTCCTTGTTCTTGAGGTAATATTCCTCGCGATAGACGAACAGCACGACGTCGGCGTCCTGCTCGATCGATCCGGATTCGCGTAGGTCCGACAGCTGCGGGCGTTTGTCGTCGCGCTGCTCGACCTGGCGCGAGAGCTGGGAAAGCGCCAGGATCGGCACGTTCAGCTCCTTGGCGAGCGCCTTGAGGCCGGTGGTGATTTCGGTCAGCTCCTGCACGCGGTTGTCGCCGCGCGTCTTGGAGCCGGACAGCAATTGAATATAGTCGATGACCAGCAGGTCGAGCCCGCGCTGGCGCTTCAGGCGCCGCGCGCGCGCGGTGAGCTGGGCGATCGAAATGCCGCCGGTCTGGTCGATGAAGAACGGGATCGACTGCATCTCGCGCACCGCCTCGGCGACGTGATGGAAATCGGTCTCGGTGATGTCGCCGCGGCGAATCTTGTACGACGCGACGCCCGACTGCTCCGCGATGATGCGGGTCGCCAATTGCTCGGCCGACATTTCCAGCGAGAAGAAGCCGACGATGCCGCCGTCGACCGTCTGCTGGCCGCCGTCGGCGCGCGTTTCGCCGCGATAGGCCTTGGCGATGTTGAAGGCGATGTTGGTGGCGAGCGCCGTCTTGCCCATGCCCGGGCGGCCCGCGAGGATGACGAGGTCCGAGGCCTGCAAGCCGCCCATATAGCGGTCGAGATCGGAGAGGCCGGTGGCGACGCCGCTCAGATTGCCGTCGCGTTCATAGGCCTTGGCGGCCATGTCGACGGCGATCTTCAGCGCGTCCGAAAAGCGCTGGAAGCCGCCGTCGTAGCGCCCGCCCTCGGCGATCTGGTAGAGGCGGCGCTCGGCCTCCTCGATCTGGTCGCGCGGGGTCGAATCGACCGGAGCGTCGTAGGCGACGTTGACGACGTCCTCGCCGATCCGGATCAACTCGCGCCGCACCGCCAGGTCGTGGATCGTGCGGCCGTAATCGTTGGCGTTGATGATCGTCGTCGCCTCGGCGGCGAGACGCGCGAGGTATTGCGGCACGCTGACGCCGCCGAGGTCGTGCTCGCCCAGGAACGTCTTCAGCGTGATCGGCGAAGCGAGCTTGCCCGCGCGGATCAGCGAGCCCGCGATCTCGTAAATGCGGCGATGAATCTCTTCGACGAAATGCTCCGCCTTGAGAAAGTCGGAGACGCGGTCGAAGGCGTCGTTGTTGACGAGAATGGCGCCGAGCAGCGCCTGCTCGGCTTCGATGTTGAGGGGCGGCGCGCGGTAGGCGGGTTCGGAAGGATTGGGGATGGCGGCAAGCCGGCCCGGGAATTGTTCAACGGTCGCCATGGGCTTCTTCGAGCGGTTCTGTTTGAAGGGTTGGAAGCGAACGCGAAACGCGACTCGACTCGGACGCCAAAATACGCGCGTCGACCGGCCGGAAAAAGCTTTCTGTCACGGATCGCCGGGCGAGGCGAGCGCGCTCAAGGCGCGGGCGGGCGATTGTCCCCGCAATACCCGAGCGAAAATATTTTTGCGCCTCGATCGGAACGCCGCGCTTGACTCCGCCGCGGCGCCGGCGAAGGGCGCCGCAAGAGCTTCGTCGAGCGGTTATGACGGGCTCGCGCGCTCACGCCAATTCGAGCGCGCGCGTGGCGAGCGCAACGACGCGGGGAATTGGCTTGGCGCCCTGTTCGTAATAGGCCACCATGCGACGGCTGACGCCAAGCGCGCGAGCGGCGGCGTCCAGCGTATAGGCCTTGCGTTCGCGCCAGTGCTTAAACGCGTCCGCCGACATGGTGAGGCCCGTCTGCTCTTGCGCGAGCCGCCATAGCGTATCGGCCGGCATATCGATCTCGTCAGACCACACGACGTCCGTTCCGTGTTCGCCAACGCGCACGCGAGCGAACATATTCGGCGAGCGGCGCAACGGCTCATAGACGCGGAAGGTCTCAATGAGACCCGACACGTCGACGCGGCTTTCCTCCGCTCTGTCCCACTGGATGCGTAAGGTCAAAGGCTTCTTGTCGGCCGCCACGGCGACGATGCGTGGCAAATTCTTCTTCGGGATGGTCAACCTCGCTCGTTGAGTTCCGCTCACTTGAGGGCGAGCATTTCCTGACGAGCCTGCGCCCATGCCAGCGCCTCGGCGATTTCGTTCGGGCGCATCGCCCGCAATCAGCGTCAAGTCCGAAATCCGCACGGGCGCATGAAAGTCGGACTCGACAATGTGGAAGTGCGGCGGCCGGTGGTCGTCAGCGTACATGCGGACGCCGACGGAGCCGAAGCGCCGCAACACGGGCATGCGAATTCATCGAACGGCATAGTGCAACGATTGCACTTTTGCCGGAAATGTCAAGGTCGCCAATCTCTCGCTGGCGGGTCAGTTCGATATTTCGGCTGTCGACAAATAGCGGTCGATCGCGGCGCCATTCAAAGAAGCCCGCGGCCGCCATTTCCGACCGGGAACACACCTTTGTTCGATCGCAGCGAAGCCTCATGACGATTTCGCCGTGACTTCGACAAAAATTCCGGGTCGGCCTTGAAAAAATCGTCTTGCGCAGGAAATGGGCTCTACCGTGGCCGGAGCAAAAAATGCGATAGCGCCAACGGCAGTCAAAACACTTCGTCCCGGCAAGAGCTCAATAAATGTCGCTGACCAACGCTAACACGACCCCGGCCTCAACCCTTGCTGGCGCGCCGCCATTCGTCGCTCCGCATTTTGGTCAACACCGGATCGAAGGGATCGGTCTGCACGTCTGGACGCGCGCGCAGACCCTGCGCGCATGCGCGGCTCTCGCATTTTTCGCCGTCGCCGCCGCATCCCGCTGGATTTTGACCGGCGCAGTCGTGCCCTGGGATTCGAAAAATCATTTCTATCCTATGTTCCGATTTTTGGCCGAGGCTTTGCAGCACGGCGAGATCCCGTTGTGGAATCCCTACCATTTCGGCGGACATCCGACCGCTGCCGATCCGCAATCTCTGTTGTTCACGCCGACTATGGGCCTTTTCGCGCTACTGGACCCTAAGGCGACGATGGCGACCTTCGATCTCGTGATTTTCGCCCATCTGGCGGCGGGAAGCTTGGGAATCGTCGGGCTTTCTCGTCGGCGCGGCTGGGCGCCCGCCGCGGCGGTGCTCGCCGCTCTGATCTATATGTTTGGCGGCTCAGCCTCCGCGCGCCTGCAACATACGGGCATGATCATTTCCTATGGCTGGTTTCCGCTGGCTTTCTGGTCGCTCGAAGTTATGCTGGCGCACAATTCCCGGCGTGCAGGCGTCGTGTTCGGCTTTTGCGCCGCCATGATGGCCTTGGGTCGCGATCAGGTCGCTTACCTGTTTTGCGTGTTTCTGGTCGCCAACGTTTTTTGGCATGGAGGACGCAGCGGACGTCCGTTCGCTTATTTGAAGGAACGCTGGGCGCCCTTGCTTATCGCCGCGATCGTCGGAGGCGCCATTCTGGTGGTCCCGGTGCTGTTGACGATGCAGTTCCTCGGCGGCTCCAACCGACCGAGCATTGGTTACGCGACCGCGGTCGCCGGTTCGTTGAATCCGGTGAATCTTATCACACTGCTGGCGCCCGACTTCTTCGGTTCGATCGACTGGAATTACGATTACTGGGGCCCTGGCTCCCACGTCATGGCCCGCCTCGACCCGGATTATACCGACCGGTGCATTGACTATCTCTATATCGGCAGCTTGCCGATCCTTTTGATTTTATGGCACGGACTTGGCGGCGGACGCCTGTTTCTGCGCGGCGCGCGGTTTTTCCTCGCCGCCTTCGTTTTCTCGGCGCTTTATGCCGTCGGCCATTACACTCCGTTCTTTTCCCTGATCTACCACCATCTGCCCGGAGTAAAACTCTATCGCCGCCCGGCTGACGCCACGTTCCTCCTGAATGTCAGCCTCGCGTTTCTGTCCGGCTATCTGCTCGACCGCTATATCGCCGATGGTTTGCCGCGCCCTTTTCAGCGTCTGCCGCGGCGGATCGGCCATGCGCTGCCGCATCTCGCTGGCGTGGCGGTGGTTTCGCTCCTGATTGCCGGTCTGCATTTTTCGTGGTTGCAGGGCCGCTTGGCGGATTCGTTGGAAGCGGTCGCCCTGTCCGCGCTCTGGTATGGCGCCTGCGTCGCCGTGCTGGCCAAGTTGCGAGCCCCGCATAATCGGGTTCTGGCCGCGACTCTTCTCGTCGTCGCCACCGGCGCCCAGCTCATCTGGCGCAATGCGACCTCGTCGCTCAATGCCGAACCGCTCGAACATTATTCCGTGCTCCAGGCGCCGTCGTCGTCCGAACAGGCGGGCCTCGATTTTCTGACGCGCGAAATCGCCGCGCGCCGGGCGGCAGGTGGGCGCCCGCGCGTCGAAATTCTCGGTCTCGACGGCCCCTGGCAAAACGCCTCCATGGTCTACGGGTTCGAAAACAGTCTGGGCTATAATCCGCTGCGCATCGCGGATTACGAGCGGCTGGTGGGTCCGGGGGACAACGCCGGCGATATCAATCTGCGTCATTTTCCGGGAACGTTCCGCAGCTATGGCGGCAAACTGGCCAACCTGCTCGGGCTGGAATATCTCGTGCTCGATGAACCAATGGCACGCACGCCTCGCAGGTTTCCCCGGCCGTCGGCGACGCAGGTTTTTGCGGGAGACAAGATTTTCATTTACCGCCTTGGCCGCGCGGCGCCGCGCGCCTATATCGCCAATGCCATTATGCCCGCCGACACCAATGCCGTGCTCAACGCTGGCGCCCTACCGGACTTCGACATGGCGCGCCAAGCATTGGTCGACCCGGCGGATATCGGCGAAGTTTCCGCTGCGGTCTCCCGAATCCACAAACCATCGCCCGGCGAAGCGGGCGCCGGACGCGTTGGCGACCCGCAGATCGGCGCGACGCCGGAAAAGGTGTCGATCCTGTCTTATCATGACAACGACGTGACGCTTGAAGTTACCGCCGACCGAACCGCTGTGGTGGTTCTGCATGACCTGTTCTATCCGGGATGGCAAGTCTTTGTCGACGGCGAGCGCAAGCCGCTTCTCCGCGCAAATCTGCTGTTTCGCGGCGTCGAAACGCCGCCCGGCAATCATGTCGTCAAATTCATCTATCGCCCATTTTCACTGGAAAATCTGCTGGCCGCCTTGCGTGGGGTGAACGACCGCGCCAATTAGCCAGACGACGCGAGCATCGCCAAATCATTCCCGGGCGACGAAGCCATCTTCCCAACCAATCTACGGCCGGGTAAGCTGATAACTTCCGCTGTCTAAGTCAAAATCGCCTAAATCTTCCTATCCTGGAACGCAAATGAAGCTCGTGACGACGATGATCAATCCTTTCCTGTTGGACGACGCGCGCGACGCATTGATCGCGGTTGGCGTTCATGGCCTGACAATTACCGAAGTCAAGGGCTTCGGACGCTGATCCGCCCTCTTTGAATCGGTCCACCTTAAGTTACGCGTTTTGCCACTTGAGCGTATTGCAACTGTTGGTCGGAAAAAACGAAGTGCCACCTTCCACCGTTTGCCGCCACTCGCACGCAGCTAGCGCCCATATTCCGCGCCGTCTCTCGCCGGCGCCGACCAGCCGCTCGCGCTCGGCTCACGCCGACGCGCAGATGCGCGCCTTCGCCTCGGCATATTCCCTGGCGAGGCGCGCGACGAGTTCGGCGACGGGCGTCACCGCCTTGACGGCGCCGATGCCTTGGCCCGAGCCCCAGATGTCGCGCCAAACTTTCGCGTCCGAGCCGCCGCCCGAGCCGAAGTTCATGGTCTTCACGTCGCCCTTGGGCAGGTTGTCCGGATCGAGCCCCGCCTTGACGATCGAGGGCCGGAGGTAGTTGCCGAAGATGCCGGTGAACAGGCTGGAACCGACGATGTCCTCGGCCGCGCCGTCGACGATCGCCTGCTTGTAAGCCTCGATCGCGCGCGCTTCTCTGGTGGCGATGAAGGCCGAGCCGATATAGGCGAGGTCCGCGCCCATCGCCTCAGCGGCGAGGACCGAGCCGCCGTTGGCGATCGCGCCGGAGAGCGCGAGCGGGCCGTCGAACCATTCGCGGATCTCCTGCACCAGCGCGAAAGGCGAGAACGGGCCGGCGTGGCCGCCCGCGCCGGCGGCGACCGCGATCAGCCCGTCGGCGCCCTTCTCGACCGCCTTGTGGGCGAAGCGGACGTTGATGATGTCGTGGAAGGTGACGCCGCCATAGGAATGGACGGCGATATTGACGTCCTCGCGCGCGCCCAGCGAAGTGATGACGATCGGCGCCTTCCACTTCACCGCCAATTCCATGTCTTGTTCGAGCCGGACGTTCGACTTGTGCACGATCTGATTGACCGCGAACGGCGCGGCGGGGCTCTCGGGATGGGCGCGATCGTGCGCGGCGAGCGTCTCGGTGATTTCATGCAGCCATTCGTCGAGTTGGCTGAGCGGGCGCGCGTTGAGCGCGGGAAACGAGCCGACGATCCCCGCCTTGCATTGCGCGATCACCAGTTCGGGGTGCGAGATGATGAACAACGGAGCGCCGATCACCGGCAATCGCAGCTTCCCCCGCAAGGCGTTCGGCAACGTCATGGTTCGCTTCCCCTATTTTGTTTACATATAAACCGATCCGCCGCCGTGAGGCAACGCGAAATCATTTCGCGAAATCACTTGGGCGCCGTCAGCCAGGCGCAGACGAATCCGCCGCCCGCATCGCGTCGCAACAGCTTCGTCAACCACGGCATGAGGACGCGCGCCTCGTCGATCAGGCCGAACGGCGGATTGACGATGAGGAGCCCCGTGCGGCTCAGCGGGCTCGGGGAATGCGCGCTCGGCGCGACCGCGCCGATGTCGAGTTCGAGCCGCAGGATATTCGGCGCGCCGAGCGCGGCGATCGCATTGAGGAAGCGGGCGTCGTCGAGGGGCGCCTTGATCGGGCGCCACAGCGCATAGGTTCCGCGCGGCCATTTGGGAAGCGCGCGCGCGAGCGCCGCTTCTATGCGCTCGCTTTCGTCAGGCGCTTCGTAGGGCGGGTCGATCAGAACGACGCCGCGCCGCTCCTTGGGCGGAATATAGGCGTTGAGCGCGACATAGCCGTCGGTCCCCACGATCGACAAGCGGCTGTCGCGCCCCAGGGCGGCGACGAGGCGCTCGCGTTCCTCCGGGTGCGCCTCGCAGAGAGCGATGCGGTCCTGGGGCCGCAGCAGCGCCTGGGCGAGGGCCGGCGAGCCGGGATAGGAGGCCGGACGCCCATCCGCGTCGAAAGGTCCGATCGCCTGGAGATAGGGCGCCAGCAGCGCGGCGACGGGGGCCGGCGGGCGCGCCTTGATGAGCCTCGCCACGCCGTCGCGCCATTCCGGCGAACGCCGCGCCTCCTCGCTCGAAAGATCGTAGCGGCCGACGCCCGCATGGGTGTCGATGAAGCGAAACGGCGCCTCTTTCAGCGCGAGATAGACGAGAATGCGCGCGAGGATCGCATGCTTGAAGACATCGGCGAAATTGCCGGCGTGAAAAGCATGGCGGTAGTTCATCGCGCCGCGCCGATCATGGCGCGCTCAACGGATCGGCGCGACGGCGAGCGACGACGCATGGCAAGTGTGGCCCGACACTTTCGGGCAATTGGCGAAGGCGCGCAGATCCTTGGAGACGCAGATGCGCACGTCGACGAGTTCGCCGTTTCGGCAGGTGATCGCCATGTCGTCGGCCTGCAAATTGGCGTTGGCGGCGATGAAAGCCTGCTCCAGATCGTTCGGCGCCAGGGTCAATTGCTGGCGCGGCGCCTTCAGTATGTCGGGAATCACGATCTGCTCGCGCAGGGATTTCACCGCGCTGAAATAATCCTCCGGGCCGAGGCCGGTGCACGTCCCGTGCTTGAGATATTCGTAGCGTGCGAGCCCCTCGTCGGGATAGACGTCGTCCGTCAGCCGCAACGCGCCGCCGGGGATCGAGACGCCGTATTGGCAATTCTGCGGATCCGGGCCGAACGAGCGATCGGGCCATAGGCCATGCACGACGAAGCCCTTTCCCGCGCCGCTCGCGCATTGGTCCGGCGACTTGTCGGCGCCGCCGGTGTCGCAGAACCCGGGAGACCAGGATAAGGCGAAGACGTAGAAATCGAAGTCGCCCGCGCCTTGCGCGACGCCGGCCGACGCGGCAAACGCGAGCGCCAGCGCGCCGAGCGCAAATCCGAGGATCGTTCGAAGGGGCATGGCCGATTCTGCTGCGCGACGACGCTTGTAGGAGGAAAGCTGAGCTTGCCGCTTCGCGCTAATAGAGCGCGCGCAACGCCTTGTCGCTGAGGACGCCCTCGACGAACGGACGCAGGGCGCTGCAGGCCGGCGCGTAGGCGAGATTGCGGTCGAGGCCGACGACGCACCATTCCACGCCATAGCCCCAGCCGATGACGCCCAGGCTCTCTTCGACGTCATAGATGACCGTGCGCGGGCGCGAATCGGCGTCGAGGGCGCGCGCGACGCAATAGCGACGCGGGATATAGCCGAGGCCGTTGGAGCGGAAGCCGATCTCGCGGATGCGGTCATAGCCGGCGATCTGCAACGGCGAATTCCAATAGCCGGATTCCCGTTGCGCGAAGCGATCGGTGATTCGCGCGAGGACGCCTGGGTCGTCGCAGGGCGGCAACTCGGCCGAATACGCGGAATAACGCTGTTCGGCGGGTACGACGATCCCCCCCGCATGGGCGCCGGCCCCAAGAGCGAGCAACGCCGCGAGGCAAAGAAGGATGCGTTTCATGGCCGACTCTCGCCTTTTTCGAGGAGACGCGCCACCATGATGCGCGCCCCGCCGGGGGTCAAGGGTCCGATACGGATTTCGGAAGGATGGGAGCGCCGCCCGCCCTCACCCCAACCCCTCTCCCGACGGCGAATGCGAAGCATTCGTCCGGAGCGGGCGAGCGGCTTCGCGGCGCGGCCCCTTTTCCCGCTTGCGGGTGTCAGGCGAACGTCTCGTTCGCTGAGAGGTGGCGCGAAGCGCCGGATGAGGGCCTGCGCGACTCAGCGCGTCAGTTCAGCCGGTCCTTGAGCGCGGCGATTTCGCGCGCCGCCAACTCCGCGCCGGCCGCGCCCTGCGTCTCGCCGCGCAGCACGACTTCGGCGGCCTTGGCGGCGTGGTCGGCGGCGGCGGCGCGCACGTCGGCGGCGGCCTGGGTCTCGGCGAGGGCGATTTTCGCTTCCGCCTGCTTGGTGCGTCGGGCGACGAAATCGTTCATGCGCTCGGCGGTTTCCCTGGCGAGTTGCTCCGCCTGGGCGCGCGCCTCGGCGATGATCGCGGCGGCGTTGGCCTCGGCTTCGACGGCCTTCTTCTCGAAGCTGGCGAGCAGCGCGGTCGCCTCGGCCCGCAGCCTGGCGGCTTGCGCCAGCTCATCGGCGATCGCCTTTCCGCGCGCGTCGAGCGCGGTGAGGACGGTGCGGTGCACGCCGAGATAGCCGAGCAGGCACAAGAAGACGATAAAGCCGAGGAGGACGTAAAATTCGGCGTTGAATTCCATGAAGGGCTCCCGCTCAGTTCGCTTTCACGGAATCGACGGCGGCGGCGATCGCCTCCGCCCGCGCGGGGCGCCCGATCAGGCGCTCGACGATCGCCGCCGCGGCGTCCTTGGCGATGGCGGCGACGTTGGACATCGCCTGGGCGCGCGTCGCGGCGATTTGGCTCTCGGCGGCGGCGAACTTGGCCGCGAGCTCTTCGTCGAGGGCCTTGCGCTTGGCTTCCGATTCGGCCGCGAGCTGGTCGCGCGCCGCCTGGGCGAGGCTTTGCGCCTTGGCGCGCGCCTCGTTGAGCGCCTTCTGGTGCGCGGCCGCGGCGGCGTCCGCCTTCTGCTGCATCGCAGTGGCGTCGTCGAGATCTTTGGCGATGCGCGCCTTGCGCTCCTGGATTACCGCCCCGACCTTGGGCAGCGCCGTCTTCGCCATGAAGTAATAGAGCGCGCCGAAGCTGATCGCCAGCCATAGCAGCTGCGAGGGAAAGGTGCCGCTCTCGAAGGGCGGAAAGCTCGCGTGGCCGCCGGCCTCGTGGCCGACTTCGGCTTGGGTCGCTTGAGGAGCCGGTGTTTGCGCGGGTTGAGCCATCGCTTTTCAAATGTCCTATGGCGGGAAAGCGCCGGGAGGGCGCCTTCCCGCGATGCGTCAGGAGATCGAGCGCGCCTTAGACGGCGAACAGCAGCAGGAAGGCGATCAGCAGCGCGAAAATGCCGAGCGCTTCGGTCACGGCGAAGCCGAAAATCAGGCGGCCGAACTGGCCGTCGACCGCGCTCGGGTTGCGCAACGCGCCATTGAGGAACTGCCCGAACAGCGTGCCCACGCCGATGCCGGCGGCGCCGGTTCCGATCGCGGCGAGGCCCGCGCCGATGTACTTCGCGGCCTGGGCTAATTCGTGGGCTTCCATTTCTTAACTCCTAGTTTTTCGATAGTTGGCGTTGAGGGAAAACGACCGGTCAGTGACCGCCGGGGTGAAGCGCGTCGTTGAGATACATGCAGGTCAGCATGGTGAAGACGTAGGCCTGCAAGAACGCAACGAGCAGTTCGAGCGCGTCGAGACCGATCGTCATCGCGAAGGGCAGGACCGCGAGCGCCTTGGTCGCCGCGCCGGCGCTCAGCAGCATGACGACGAAGCCGCCGAACACGTTGAGCGTGATGTGGCCGGCGAGCATGTTGGCGAACAGACGCACGGAATGGCTCAAGGGGCGCGACAGGAACGAGATGATTTCGATCATCACGACCAGCGGCAGAATGTAGATCGGCACGCCCGAGGGAACGAAAAGCTTGAAGAAATGCAGGCCGTTCTCCGTCACGCCGACGATGATGACGGTGAAGAACACCAGCAGCGCCAGTGAAACCGTGATGATGATGTGGCTGGTGACGGTGAAGGAATAGGGGATCAGCCCGACGAGATTGCAGATGAGAATGAACATGAACAGGCTGAACACCAGCGGGAAGAACCGCATGCCCGTTTCGCCGCACGCCGAGCGCACCATGCCGGCGACGAATTCATAAGCCATCTCGGCGAGCGCCTGCAGGCGTCCGGGGATTCCGGCGCCGCCGTTGGCCCCGACCGCCATCAGCGCGCAGGCGATGCCGACCGCGATCAACATATACAGCGACGAATTGGTCAGCGAGAAATCATGCCCGGCGACTTGAACCGACACGATCGGCGAAATGGAGAATTGTTCGATCGGATTGATCGCCGGTCCGGCTTCGCCTGCCACGTCTAGTCCTCGTCATCGTCCGCCCCGCCCGGGGCCTCGGCGCCGGCCGTGGGGGCCGAGCGCCGCACGTCTTTATCCGGCGAGGCGCCGTCAGACAAGCTCGAATTGCGATCTTTTGGCGGGCCTTTGGGCGAAGTCGCCCGGATGACGTTCCAGACGCCGGCCACCGCGCCGATGAGAAAGAACGCGATCAGGAACGCCGGCTTTGTCCCCAGCCAGCGATCCAATTGCCAGCCGATCAGGCCGCCGACGACGATCGCCGCCGCGAATTCGCTCGCCGCGCGCACGGCCATCGAAATCGCCGAGGCCGTCGCGGCGCGCTCGGATTCGGAGGGGACGCGCGCCTCCGCCGCGCGCTTCTCGGCGCCGCGCCGGTCCAGCGCGCCCCTGAGCGCGTCGAGCTTGGCGCGCAAGGCATGGTCGTCGTCTGGCTCCCCCATCGCGCCCCGGCTCCGCCGTCCCGATTGAAAGAGGGCCAGCCGTGACAAGAACCCGCGGAGCTGTCAATGCGCCGCCCCCGGCCTGGGGCGGGCGCCGCTTGACCCCAGGGGCCGCGTCGGGCAAGGCAAGCGCCTTTCCAACCCCGGCGCTCGCCTCCATGACCGATCCAACACCATCGCCTCGCGTTCGCGCCGCCCTGCCGCGCGGGCTCGTCGACCGCGATAGCGCGGATATCGCCGCCGCCGAGGCGATGATGGCGAAGATCCGCGCCATCTACGAGCTCTACGGCTTCGAGGCGGTGGAGACGCCGTTCATCGAATATACCGACGCGCTCGGCAAGTTCCTGCCCGACCAGGACCGGCCGAACGAAGGCGTGTTCTCGTTCAAGGACGACGACGAGCAATGGCTGTCGCTGCGCTACGACCTCACCGCGCCGCTCGCGCGCTACGTCGCCGAGCATTACGAAAAGCTGCCAAAACCCTATCGCAGCTATCGCGCGGGCTGGGTGTTCCGCAACGAAAAGCCGGGGCCGGGGCGGTTTCGCCAGTTCATGCAGTTCGATGCGGATACGGTTGGGGCGGCAAGCGTCGCCGCTGACGCTGAGATTTGCATGATGGCGGCCGATTGCCTGGAGGCGCTGGGGATCAAGCGCGGCGATTATGTGATCAAGGTCAACAACCGCAAAGTGCTCGATGGATTGATGGACGCGATCGGCCTCGGCGGCCCCGAGAGCGCGGGGCGAAGGTTGACCGTGCTGAGGGCGATGGACAAATTCGACCGTCTCGGCGTCGATGGCGTCGTCGCTTTGCTCGGCGCCGGTCGCAAGGATGAGAGCGGGGACTTCACCAAGGGCGCGCAATTAGAGGGCGGTCAGATCGCCAACCTCATTGATATCTTCAGAATGCCTCCGATGAATGAGCAGCAAGGCGTGAGGCTAAGCCCAAATCTGCGTGAAGATTCTGTCCAATTGGCCACAGGTCTTAGCGGTCAGGACGCTTTCTTGCCGGTTACCAATGAGGCGATGGTCGCTCGCTTGCGTGACCATTTCCCGGGCGCCAAAAAGTTCGAGGAAGGCTTGGATGAGCTGGCCCGGATCACCGACATCGTTAGCGCGTCAGGTTATGGCACTCGCCGCATCCGCATCGATCCCTCCGTCGTGCGCGGCCTCGAATATTACACCGGCCCCGTCTTCGAGGCCGAACTCACTTTCGAAACGCCCGGCGAGGACGGCAAGCCGATCCGCTTCGGCTCGGTCGGCGGGGGCGGGCGCTACGACGGCTTGGTGGCGCGCTTTCGCGGCGAGCCCGCCCCGGCGACGGGATTCTCGATCGGCGTCTCGCGGCTGCTCTCCGCGTTGCGGGCCATCGACAGCCCGATCGTCGCTTCCGCGAAAAAGCCCGGTCCGGTGGTCGTCGTGGTGCTCGACCGCGACCATGTGGCGGACTATCAGCGCCTGGTGACGAGCCTGCGCGGCGCGGGGATCGCCGCCGAAATGTACCTGGGCGCGAGCGGCCTCAACGCGCAGCTCAAATACGCCGACAAGCGCGGCAGCCTCTGCGCGATCATCCAGGGCTCGAACGAACGCGAGGCGGCAGGCGGGCGGCAGGTCGTCATCCGCGATCTCGCGCTTGGGGCCGAACTCGCCAAGGCGAGCAAGGACCGCGCCGATTACCTCGAATTGCGCCAGCGCGCGCAGTTCGCCGCGCCCGAGGCGGAACTCGTCGCGCGCGTGCGCGAGGTGCTGGAGCGGAGCCGAAGCTAAAGCATGATGCGATTGGATCGACGCACACCGCAACGCCGCGCGGCGTCCCTTCTCCCCGCGAGCGGGGAGAAGGTTAGGATGAGGGGCGGGGTGATGAGCCGCAACGGCGCGGCCAATGACCCAGCCCCTCACCCCCGCCCTCTCCCCGCGAGCGGGGAGAGGGGGCCGCTCGCACCGACACTCTCGCCCTCGGCCGGCCGCGAATGAGGCCTTTTGAAATCTCGCGATGACCGATCACCAATACATCTATCTCTGCTACGGCAAGTCCCCGAGCGTGATGCGGGAGCTGCGGTACAGCGTCGAGACGCTGCTGCCCGAGATCGGCGGCGATGCGTCGCGAATCACCATCTTCACCGATCAGCCGCGCGCGTTCGACGGGGGCGAGGAGCGGATCGTCGACATCGGTCCGCGCCTGGCGCAAATGACCTGGGGCCGGACCTATATGTTTCGCGCCAAGCCGCTCGTTCTGGCCGAGGCGCTGAGGCTGCACGGGCGCGCCTGCGTGCTGCTCGACACGGACAGTTTCATCAGGCGGGGTTTCGACGCCGAGGTGGCGCGGGCGCTTGCGGCGGGCGCGGCGATGAATTCCTTCGTGCGCAAAGACCCTTATCCGTTTTTCGGCCGCTACGAGACGACGCTGCCGCATCTCGGCCGCTACCGCTTCGACGCGGAAAAGGCGCTGATGCTCAATTCCGGCCTCGTCGCGGCGCGACCCGAACATCTTCCGCTGCTCGAGGACGCCGTCGAATTGCTCGACAGGCTCTGGGCCGCCGGGCTGCTCCGGCACGATCTCGAGCAATTCGCCATCGCCGAGGCCTTTCGCCTCGGCGGCGTCCCGATCCGACTGATCAATCGCGAATTCGAGCACTATTGTCCGCGATGGTCGAAGCGCTACATGCGCCGACAGCTTCGGCGCCATCGGCCTTCGCCGGCTGGAGGGCGGGGCGGGCGCCGTCCCAGCATTCCCTTCAGCAAGACCCGCGTGCGGTTGTTCAAGGGCCGTTGGCTGCTCGCGCTGGCGATCCGCTCTCTGACCAGGCGCAAGCCGCGACGGCCGGGCGCGGGCGGGGAATCGGCGGGCTAGGCGTCGCCGGGAGCCAGGCGACGAAGCGGTCCGCGGGGCCGCGGTCGGCTTCGCCGACGCCCGCATTTGACGCGGGTGTTGAAACGCGGCGGCGACCCGGCGTATGAAGCGCGGCTGCGCGGGCGCCGGGAACGACGCCCTCGCGGCTCGCGAGCCGGGGGCGAGGGAGTGGTTGCGATCGTGAGAGACGCCAACGCGAAGTCGCGCAAGCCCGATCTGGCGACCGCGCCGGTTCAGGCCAAGCGCTTCAGCGCGGCGCGGCAGCGGCGCGCCGCCTCGATGCTCGAAGACTACACCGAGCTCATCGCCGATCTGATCGCCTGCAACGGCGAGGCGCGCACCACCGACATCGCCGAACGCCTGGGCGTCGCCCACCCGACCGCGAGCAAGGCGATCGCCCGGCTGAAGCGCGAGGGCTTGGCGGTGGCGCGGCCCTATCGCGGCGTCTTTCTCACCGACGCCGGCAAGGCGATGGCGGAACGATCGCGCCAGCGCCATCGTCTGGTCGTCGACCTGTTGCTCGCGGTCGGCGTCCCTCTGGAGGCGGCCGAGGCGGACGCCGAAGGCGTCGAGCATTACGTCTCGCAGACGACGCTGCGCGCTTTTGCCGCATTCGTGAAATCGCGCGGCTGAACCAAGTCGCCTACGCTCAGCTGCTGCCGATGATGACGCCCGCCGCGAGCACCAGGCCGCCGCCGAGCATGACCTTGGCCGCCGCGGAAAGGGGCGGCGTGTCCATATAGCGCCACTGAATCCAGGCGATGACGGCGAGCTCGATGACGACCACGACGCAGGCGATCGCGGTCGCGGTGAAGAAATCGGGGATGAGATAGGGCAGGGTGTGGCCGATGCCGCCGGCGATCGTCATCAGGCCGCAGACGATTCCACGCAGCAGCGGCGTGCCGCGCCCCGACAATTTGCCGTCGTCGGCGAGCGCCTCGGCGAAGCCCATGGAAATGCCGGCGCCGATCGAGGCCGCGATGCCGACGAGGAACGCGTTCCACGGATTGTGGGTGGCGAAGGCCGCGGCGAACACCGGCGCGAGCGTCGACACCGATCCGTCCATCAGCCCGACGAGGCCGGGCTGAATGATTTGCAGAATGAAGCGCCGGCGCGCGTGCTCGTCCTCGGAGTGGCGGGCTTCGGGGGTCAGATATTCGGCTTCCAGCGCCGCGGCCGTTTGATCGTGCTTGGTCTCGGCTTCGGCGAGATCGCCGAGCAATTTGCGCACCGCCGCGTCGCTCGTGCGCTCGACGGCGAGGCGATAGAAGCGTGCGGCGTCCTGCTCCATTTCGCGCGCGCGCGAGCGCACCGCGTCGACGCCGAGCGGGCGCAATTGCCAGATCGGCTTGCGCGAGATGTAGCCGCGAATGTCCTGGCGCCGGACGAGCGGAATATGCTCGCCGAATTTCGACACGTAGAGGTCGATCAGGCGCCGGCGATGGATGTTCTCCTCGGCCGCCATGTCCGTGAACACATGCGCGCTGGAGGGATAGTTTTCGCGCAAGCCGTCGGCGAAGTCGGCGTAGATGCGCCCATCCTCCTCCTCGGCGCCGATGGCGAGCGCGAGAATCTCGCGCTCGGAGAGGTCGTCGAAATTGCGCATCGGCAGGACTCCCAAAAATCCATCAACGGCGGTTCGGCAAGGACCGGCGCGGGCGCCGGGCCGAAAAACGAAACGCCAGCGCGCGGCGCGCTGGCGTGAGGGAGGTTTATTAGACTCATTCTAATAAATCCAGCGGCGCGCGGTCAACCGCTCGGCTTGCTTTAGCGCCGGGGCTGCTCTACGGCCAGGACGATGTTCTCGCCGTTTCCGACTTTGCGCCGACCGTGACGAAGCTTCCCGCACTCGACCAATTTTCCCGCGTCGTCGTCAAGGTCGGCTCGTCCCTTCTGGTCGACGGCGGGCGCGGCGTTTTGAAGCAGGATTGGCTCGACGCGCTGGTCGCCGATATCGCGGCCTTGCACGCGCGCGGCGCCGACGTTCTCGTGGTGTCCTCCGGGGCGATCGCGCTCGGGCGCACCGTCGCGGGGCTGCGCAAGGGCGCGCTCAAGTTGGAGGACAGCCAGGCGGCGGCCGCGATCGGCCAGATCGCGCTCGCGCGCGCGTGGTCGCAGGCGCTCCATCAGCGCGGCATCGTCGCCGGCCAGGTGCTGCTGACCTTGCAGGACACGGAGGAGCGGCGGCGCTATCTCAACGCCCGCGAGACGCTGGCGCGGCTTTCCGCGATTCGCGCGATCCCGATCATCAACGAGAACGACACCGTCGCCACCAGCGAAATCCGCTACGGCGACAACGACCGGCTCGCCGCGCGCGTGGCCACGATGGCGAGCGCCGATCTGCTGATCCTGCTCTCCGACGTCGCCGGCCTCTATGAGGCGCCGCCGAAGGACGATCCCAAGGCCAAGCTGATCCCGCTCGTCGAGCGCGTCACCCCGCGGATCGAGGCGATGGCGGGAGGCGCCGCCTCGGAGCTGTCGCGCGGCGGCATGCGCACCAAGATCGAGGCGGCGCGCATCGCCGCCAGCGGCGGCGCCCATATGGTGATCGCGGACGGGCGCGTCGCGCATCCCATCGCGCGCATCGGCGAGGGGGCGCCCTGCACCTGGTTCCTGACGCCGTCCAATCCGGTGACCGCGCGCAAGGTTTGGATCGGCGGCTCGCTCGAACTCAAGGGCGCGGTCTATGTCGACGCCGGCGCCGCCAAGGCGCTGGCGAGCGGCAAGAGCCTGCTGCCGGCCGGGGTGACGCGCATCGAAGGCGTATTCGCGCGCGGCGACTGCGTCGCGATCCGCGACGAAAACGGCGCCGAGATCGGCCGCGGCCTCGTCGCCTACGACGCGCTGCACGCCGAACGCATCCGCGGCCGCAACTCGCGCGACATCGCGCATGTGCTGGGCGTGACCGGGCGGGCGGAGATGATTCATCGCGACGATATGGCGCTCAGCGAGAGGTGAGGCGGGCTCGCGCGCCCAAATTCAAGTGTCGCCCTCTCCAATCAACTGCGCCTCTTCCGCTCGCGCGGCATCGGCCAGCGCGACGTCGAGCGTCGCGAGCGGGCATCGCTTGCGCAGCGCCAGTTCGAGATAGGCGGCGTCGTAAACGGTGAGCCGGCGCCGGCGGGCCAGTTGCATTAAGGCGTCTTCATCGACTTCCGTGTCGATCGCGACCGGCAGCGCGGCGAGCAGGCGCAGCGCCTTGGCGGATTGCGCCGGGTCGATGCGCCCGCGCCGCTCGTTGACGATCAAAACGTTGCGAAGTTCGAACCACCACAGGCATGGCGCCACGATCGGGTCCCTCGCGATGCGCGCGAAGGCGCGTTCGGCGACGGCGTGGCGCTCGTCGGGCATGATCCAGCAGGCGGCGACGGAGGCGTCGACGACGAAGGGCATCAGTATTTGTGCCCTTCGTGACGCGCCGAGAGGATGTCCTCCAGCGCAATCCTCGGCATCGTCTTGCGAAATTCCTCGATCTCGGCCATCGCGCTGGCGATCCGGGCCTGACGACTGTCAGCCTCGGGAACGATGCGGGCGATCGGCTTGCCGTGGCGCGTGATGACGATGGTTTGGCCGCGCTCGACTTCGTCGAGCAGGCTCGACAGATGCGCCTTGGCCTCGGCCGCTTGAATCGAACGCATGGCGGCCCTCAAAGATTGACTAGTGGATATGACCAGTCAAAATATAGGGACTGCGAGAGGCGACGTCAACGGGGGAACGCGAGGCGGCGGAAAATGGCGCCGCAATTCCCTCATATCATGGCTCTGGGCGGGAGAACGTCGTCACCGCTCACCCGCTGTTGCGCAGTCCCGCCGAAATGCCGTTGATCGTCAGCTGAATGCCCGTCAGCACCTTGTCGCTCGCCGAATGCGCGCGGTGCAGCTTCAGCAGTTCGACCTGCACGTGGTTGAGCGGATCGAGATAGGGGAAGCGGTTGCGGATCGAGCGCAGCAGCAGCGGGTTGCTCTCGAGCAGGTGCTTCTGCTCCATGATCGTGTTGAGCGCGTCGACCGAATCGCGCCATTCGCGCGAAATGCGCGAGAAGATCGCCTCGCGCAGCTTCACGTCGGCGACGAGCTGTGCGTAGCGCGAGGCGATGGCGAGGCTCGATTTGGCGAGCACCATGTCCATGTTGGAGAGCAGGGTGCGGAAGAACGGCCAGTTGCGGTGCATCGCCTTGAGCTGATCGAGGCCGTCCCCAGGATTGGCGGCGACGAACTCCTTGACCGCCGCGCCGAAACCATACCAGCCCGGCAGCATCAGGCGGCACTGCGCCCAGGAGAACACCCAGGGAATCGCCCGCAGATCGGCGATCGCCGTCGTCTTCTTGCGCGAGGCGGGCCGCGAGCCGATGTTGAGCGTCGCGATTTCGGTGATGACGGTCGAGGACCAGAAATAGCGCTCGAAGCCTTCGGTCTCGTAGACGAGCCCGCGATAGGCGGCGAACGCGCTCTGCGACAGCGCCTCCATCGCGCTGAGATAGGCCGGATCGGGCGCGGCGACCTGCTCCTGCAGCAGGCTCGCCTCCAGCGTCGCCGAAGCGAGGGTTTCGAGATTGCGCCGCCCGACTTCGCCGTTGGAATACTTGCTCGAAATGATTTCGCCCTGTTCGGTGATGCGGATCTGGCCCTGCACGGCGCCGCCCGGCTGCGCCAGGATCGCGTCGTAGCTCGGCCCGCCGCCGCGCCCCACCGATCCGCCGCGCCCGTGGAACAGGCGAATGCGCACGCCGTGCTTCTTGAACACCTCGATCAGGCCGATCTCGGCCTTGTAGAGCTCCCAGCCCGAGGTGACGAAGCCGCCGTCCTTGTTGGAATCGGAATAGCCGAGCATCACCTCCTGCTCGCCGCCGAGATGGTCGACGAGGCGGCGGTATTCGGGAAGGGCGAGCAGTCGGTCCATCACGCGCACGCAGGCGCGCAGGTCGTCGATCGTTTCGAACAGCGGGACCATGTTGAGCGCGGCCCGTCCGTCGGCGCCGACGAGCCCGACTTCCTTGAGCAGCAGCGCGAGCTCCAGCATGTCGGAGACGCCCTGGGTCTTGGAGATGATGCTGGTGCGGATCGCGTCGGGACCGTAGGTCTTGCGGATCGCCGCGGCGGTGCGGAACAGCGCGAGCTCGCCCGCCGTTTCCTCGCTATAGGCGAAAAACGGCGAGACGAGCGGGCGCGGCGATTTGAGTTCGCTCAGCAGCAGCGCGACGCGCGCCTCTTCGTCCAGCCCAAGATATGCGACGCCGGGCGTCGCCGCGGCGAAGAGTTCAGCGACGGTGCGCTCGTGCACGTCGGAATTCTGGCGCAGGTCGAGCGGGGCGAGATGAAAGCCGAAGACGTCGACCGCGCGGCGCAGCGCGCGCAGTCGGCCGTTCGCCACAATGGCGCCGCCATTGGCCTCGAGGGACTGGGCGATGATTTCGAGATCGGCGTTGAGCTCCGCGGTGGTCGCATAGGGCGGGGCGTCGGTCAGCGGCTGACGCAGAGCGACGACATGGTCGAGATTGCGCGCCGTCTTGGCGAGGCGCGAATAAATGCCGGCGATGGCGCGCCGGTAAGGCTCGTCGCGGCGCGTGGTCGAGGCGTCGCTCGAACGTTCCGCCAGCGTCGCCAGCGGGTCGCTGACCGTCACCAGCCCCGAGCTCAGCGACAATTCGCCGCCCAGCTCGTGCAGTTCTTCGAGATAATGGCCGAGCGCGCTGGCGCTTTGCAGCCGCGTCGCCTCGCTCAGCACGTCGGCGGTGACGAAGGGGTTGCCGTCGCGGTCGCCGCCGATCCACGAGCCGATGCGCAGGAACGAGGCGATGCGCTTGCCCGCGTCCGCCGGCTCCTGGCGCTCCAGTTCGTCCTCGATCGCGCCGTAGATGCGCGGAAGTTCGCGAAAGAACGTGTAGTCGTAGTAGGAAAGGCCGTTGGCGACTTCGTCGATGACCTTCAACCGCGTCTGCCGCAACATGTTGGTGCGCCACAGGATGAAGACGGCGCGCCGCAATTGCTCCTCGGCGCGCGCCAGTTCGACCTCGTCGCCGCCGTGACGCTGGCGCGCGTCGAGCAGCGCGGCGATTTCCAATTCGCGCGTCAGCGTGCTCTTGCGCCGGACCTCGGTGGGGTGGGCGGTGAGCACCGGGCTGACGAGCGCATGGTCGAAGAACGCGCGCAGCGCGTGAGCGTCGACGCCGGCGTCCGCGGCGCGCTTGAAGGCGTAGGCCAGCGCGCCCGGACGCGGCTCCGATTTCATCCGCACATGCGCGCGGTTGCGGCGGATATGGTGCTGGTCCTCGGCGATATTGGACAGATGCGAGAAATAGCTGAAGGCGCGAACGATGCTCAGCGTCTGGTCGTTGTCGAGGCTGTCGAGCGTCGCCTCCAGCTCGCGCCGCGCGCCGACCTCGTTGTCCCTGTGGAAGCGGATCGAGGCCTGGCGAATGCGCTCGACGATGGCGTAGACTTCGGCGCCCTCCTGCTCGCGCACGGTGTCGCCGAGGAGGCGCCCGAGCAGGCGGATGTCGGCGCGCAGCGGCGCGTCCTTTTCCGCTTCGGCGATTTCGCGCGCCTCGGCGCGCTCCTTGACGACGGCGATCGGCATTGGCGGGGCCCCGAGCGGCCGGCCGGGCGGGCCGGCCTGAATTGAACTTTCGTCTATGTTGCAGCGCGTCAATCGGCGGCGCAAGCCATTTGCGCGCTATAGCGCCGATGCAAGCGCGGCGCCAAGGCGCGCGCGCAGCGCCGCCGGGTCTTTGAGCGCGCATTCGAAGATCACCAGCGCGCGCCAGCCCATCGCTTCCAGCGCCGCGACGGACCTGGCGTCGCGCGCGCGGTTGCGGGCGATCTTTTCGCGCCAATAATCGGCGTTGTTCTTGGGCATGCGCGCGCCGCGCGGGCAATCGTGGCCATGCCAGAAGCAGCCGTGAACGAAAATCGCCAGGCGCCGGCTGGCATAGACGATGTCGGGCTTGCCCGGCAGATCGGCGCGATGCAGGCGATAGCCGGGCGCGAGCGAGCGCAGGATCGCGCGCACCGCCAGTTCCGGCCCGGTGTCGCGCGATTTGACCGCGCGCATGACCGCGGAGCGCTCGGGAGAGGGTTTGCGCGGCGCCTTCATGCGCGCCGGGCGCACGGAGCGTCGCGCGCGGCTTCGCTTTGCGCCGCCAGCAGCGGCAGCAGCAGATAGTCGCTGAGGAAGCGCACGACCGGCGCCGCGACGCCGTCGCCGACGAGGCGATAGGCGTCGTTGCGGCGCGCGGGCAGCCGATAGCTCTCCGGCAGGCCCATCAGCCGCGCGGCTTCGCGCGCGCCGATCAGGCGCGAGCGCGTCGCCTCGCCCTCGACTTCGATCAGGAACTGCCGGCTGGAGCCGCCGGCGGGCGTTCGCAGACAGCCCGCCAGGCCGTCGAAGCGCGCCTCGGCGCGCACTGTCGTTCCGCCGGCGCCGTCGGGGCGCGTTCGCCGGAACAAGGCGGCGACCTGGCGCGCGCCGCGCGCGCGGGCGGCCGCCAGGTCGCGCAGCGACGCCTTCGACATCGCGGCGATGAAGGCGCGGGTTTGCTCGCCGCTGTGCCAGGGCGCGTCCTCGGGATCGTCGTCGAGGCAGTCGGCGAGCGAGAGGTTGGCGCGCGGCGGCTCGGGCAGGCGCCACCACAGCCATCGTTCCGCGAGCGTCGGCGGCAGGCCGGCGGCGGCCCGGCGCAAGGCTGGCGCGGCGAAGGGCGCGCTCGGCGCCGACGCCGTCAAATCCTCGGGCGGGAAGAAATCGTCGCGCAGCGCGACGAGAAATAAGCGCGGGCGCGATTGCGGCACGAAATGCGCGGCGTCGATCGTCAGCGCGCCGAAGCGATAGTCGAGCCCGTCCAACGCGCGGCACAGCGCGATAAAATCGGCCCCGCCCTTCGAGGTCAGCGCGCCCAGCACGTTTTCGAGCGCGATGATCTTGGGCGCGCGCCCCTCGCCCTTGAGATCGCGCATCAGCGCGTGAAAACCCCAAAAGGCGCCGGAGCGCGCTCCGGAAAGCCCCGCGCCCGCGCCCGCGAGCGAAAGATCCTGGCAGGGAAAGGACGCCCAGGCGAGATCGGCGCCGCCGGGCAGGTCGGCGCTGGTCAGCGCGGCGATATCGCCGCATCTGAGATCGCCCTCGCCCCAATTGTCGGCGTAGCTCGAAGCCTTGCGCGGGTCGAAGTCGTTGGCGAGGAGACAACGCCACGCCGCCCCCAGCCCGACGCGCGCCATGCCGCCGCCGCAGAAGAATTCATAGAAGCCGGGTCGGAGGGATGTCGGCGATTCGCTCACGACAGGAGGATAGAGCATTTTTTCGCGCGCGGGGGCGCCTCGCCTTGACGGCCGGCGCGCCTTCTTGCGTTTATGCCGCCATGAGCGACTTCGCCTTTCCCTTCCCCGTCCTCGTCTGCGACGTCGGCGGCACCAATGTGCGCCTGGCGCTGCAGGGCGCGCCCGACGCGCCGCTCGGGCCGGTCGCGCATCTCAGGACCAAGGATTATCCCGGCCTCGTCGAGGCGGTCGAGGCGGCGATCCCAAAACTCGGCGGGCGGCCGCGTTCGGTCATCGCCTGCGGCGCCGGGCCGGTCGACGGGCGCAAGCTCAAGCTCACCAACGCGCCCTGGCTCATCGACGGCCCCGAGGCGGCGCGCCGGCTCGGCCTCGGCCAGGGTCTGCTGTTCAACGATTTCGAGGCGCAGGCCCTTTCGCTGCCGGCGATCCCGAGGCAATGGGCGCGCGCGATCGGGCCGGCGCCGTTCGGCGCGCGCGGGCCCCAAGTCATCCTCGGGCCGGGCACGGGCCTCGGGATCGGCGCCCTCATAGAAGCGGGCGGACGCCACACGCCGCTCGCCTCGGAAGCGTGCCACATCGACTTCGGGCCGGTCGGCGACGAGGAGGGCGCGCTGTGGCCGCATCTCGAGCGCGTGTGCGGCCGCGTGACCACCGAAAGCGTCATATCCGGTCCCGGCCTCGTTCGCGTGCACGCCGCGCGCGCGGCGGCGCTCGGGCGGCCGAAGCCGTCGCTCGACGGGCCGGCGCTGGTCGCCGCGGCGCTGGCGAATCGCGACGGCGAGGAGGCGGCGAGCCTGAGGCTGTTCTGGCGCATCGTCGCGCGTTTTTCCGGCGACATGGGCGTCGCCTTCGTCGCCACGGGCGGCGTCACGCTCGCCGGCGGCGTGCTGCCGCGCATCGTCGATTTTCTCGACGACGCGACGTTCCGCCGCGCCTTCGAGGCCAAGGCGCCGGTCGACGCGCTGGCGCGCCGCATCCCGACGCGGCTGGTCATGCGCGCCGATTCCGTGCTCGTCGGCATGGCCGCGATCGCTGCTGCGCCGCAGCTCTACGCGATCGATACGCGAGCGCGCGGCTGGGCGTGAGCGTCCGTCGAATTCGCGCCGTCGCCCCGTTTTCGCCGCTTTTTTGCGGCGCTGTCGCGCGGACGCGAGTTGTTGTAATATGGAAAACTTAATGAATGCGGGATTCTCGACGATGACGAGGCGTTTCACCACGATGCTGTTTCTCGCGCTGTCGCTCGGCGGCGCGGGGTGGGCGGCTCCCTCTTACGCGCAGCAGAACTGCGGCGACGATCTGCAAAAGCTCGCGCAACAGCGCGAGGCGCAACTGGCGTTGATCAACTATCTGGTCAAGAGCGCGCACGGCAAGCAACTCGATCCGGCGGTCTTCTGCGCCAAATCCGCCGGCCTCAACGCGGCGGAAAACGCGATGATCGCCTATATGTCGAAGAACAAGGACTGGTGCCAGGTCCCCGACGAGGCGCTCGCTCAGCTCAAGGCCAACCATGTCAAGAGCGCCGCTTTCTCCGCCAGGGCCTGCGCGGTGGCCGCGCAGATGAAAAAGGTGAAAGAGCAGCAGGCGCAGGGCGGCGCCCCCCAGGCTCAGCCGCTGCCGACCGGCCCGCTTTGAGCCTCGAGGCTTCCCGGCCCGGCGCGCTGCCCGACGCGCGCCCGACCAGCCTCGTGCTGCGGCTGACGCCGAATTTCGCTCTGCCTTTCGTGCAATTGGCCCGGCTCGATCGTCCGGCCGGCTGGCAGCTGCTGCTCGCGCCGTGCTGGCAATCGACGGCGCTGGCCGGTCTGGCGGCGCATCGCGGACCGAATCTCTGGCATCTCGTGCTTTTTCTCGTCGGCGCGATCGCGATGCGCGGAGCCGGCTGCACCTACAACGACATCCTCGATCGCAGGCTCGACGCCGGCGTCGAGCGCACCAAGAGGCGCCCGCTGCCCTCGGGCCGCGTCGGCGTCGGCGCGGCCGCGGCGTTTCTCGTGGCGCAGGCGCTCGTCGGCCTCGCCGTGCTCTTTTCGTTCAATGGGTTTTCCATCGCGCTGGGTCTCGCCTCGCTCGCGATCGTCGCCGTCTATCCCCTGATGAAGCGCGTCACCTCGTGGCCGCAGGCGGTGCTCGGCCTCGCCTTTTCCTGGGGCGCGCTGATGGGCTGGGCGGCGACCTACGGCGCGCTCGCGCCGCCCGCGCTGTTGCTCTACGCCTCGGCGTTTTGCTGGACGATCGGTTACGATACGATCTACGCGCTGCAGGATGCGCGCGACGACGCGATCGTCGGCATCAAATCGACGGCGCGGCTGTTCGGCGCCCATGCGCGGCTCGGCGTCGGGCTGTTCTATCTGCTGACCGCGCTGCTGGCCCAAGGCGCGCTGCTGTGGGTCGGCGCGGGCTTCCTCGCCGAGCTCGGCTGGGCGGGCTACGCGGCGCATCTTCTCTGGCAGCTTTCCCAGGTCGAGGGCGCGAGCCCGGCGACGGCGCTCAAATTGTTCCGCTCCAATCGCGACGCGGGGCTGATCCTTTTCTCAGGGATCGCGCTGGAGGGATGGCTGCGCGGCGCGGCGTTCTGAACCAGCTTCGGTCGCCTAACGCCGCCTTCGTCGCGTCGCCCCGCCGCCCCCCTTCGGCGCGGGCAGTTCGACCGCCCCGGCGAGGTTCGGGAAGGCGTCGATCTTGTTGGGGATCGCCATCGCCGCGACGAAATGCTGCTGGAAGCTCGGCTCGATCGCGGTTTCGATCTTTTCGATCCGGCGCACAACCGCTTCGATTTCGGCGCGCGCCGAGCGATTGAGCAGCGCGATGCGCGCGCCTGTGCCCGCGGCGTTGCCGGCGGCGACGACTTTGCTCAAATCGCAATCGGGAATCATGCCGAGCGTCATCGCGTAAAGCGGGTCGATATGGCTGCCGAAGGCGCCGGCGAGGGCGATCCGTTGCGGCGCTCCGGCGCCGAGGCGCTCGACGAGCAATTGCGCGCCCGCGTAAAGCGCCGCCTTGGCGAGCTGAATGGCGCGCACATCGGTCTGATGGACGACGAGACGCGGCTCGCCCTCGCTGAGCACGTAGGAGAACGTCCTGCCGACCGCCTCGACGCGCGGCGAACGCTCAGCGAGCGCGCCGTCGATGACGCCGTCGGGCGAGACGATCCCCGAGAGATACATCTCGGCGATCGCCTCGATGATTCCGGAGCCGCAGATTCCGGTGACGCCGCTGATAGCGGTCGCCTCGGCGAAGCCGGGCTCGTTTGACCAGAGATCGCAGCCGATCACCTTGTAGCGCGGCTCCAGCGTCGCGCGGTCGATGCGCACGCGCTCGATCGCGCCGGGCGCGGCGCGCTGGCCACAGGAAATCTGCGCGCCTTCGAAGGCCGGGCCGGTCGGCGAGGAGCAGGCGAGCAGGCGATTCCGATTCCCCAGCACGATCTCGGCGTTGGTGCCGACGTCGACGAGCAGCGTCAGTTCGTCGCGCAAATAGGGGCCCTCGGCGAGGACCATGCCCGCGGCGTCGGCGCCGACATGGCCGGCGATGCAAGGCAGGGCGTAGACGAAGGCGCCGGGGGCGAGGCCAAGGCCGAGTTCGCCGGCGCGCGCCTCGAAGCCGCCGTCGAGCGTCAGCGCGAAAGGCGCGCCGCCGAGCTCGGTCGGATCGAGCCCGAGAAAAAGGTGGTGCATGATCGGGTTGCCGACGATCGTCGCCTCGAACATCTCGCCGCGCGCGACGCCGGCCTCATGGGCGAGTTCGCCGATCAGCGCGTCCATCGCCGCGCGCACGCTGCTGGTCAGATCGGCCTCGCCGCCGGGGTTCATCATCACGTAGGAGACGCGGCTCATCAGATCCTCGCCGAAGCGGATCTGCGGGTTCATCGCGCCGGCCGAGGCGACGACTTCGCCAGTCGCGAGATCGCACAGATGCGCGGCGATCGTGGTCGAGCCGATGTCGAAAGCGAGCCCATAGGCGCGCTCGCGAAAGCCCGGCAGAATCGCGACGATTTCGCGCTCGCAGCGCAAGGCGACGGTGACCTTGAAGGCGCCGGCGCGCAGCGCCTTTTGCAGCCCGCGCAGCACGCTGAGGTTGGCGCCCGCATCTTCGACGCCCCATTGTTCGCGCAACGCCGCCTGCAAACGCCGGAAATCGCTCGAGGGGTCGTGCATGTCGGGCTCGCGGACCTCGACATAGCAAAGGCGCACGACCGGATCGATCTCGATCGGATGGGCCTCGGCGCGCTTGCGCACGACTTGGCGATGGACCTGGCTTTCCCTGGGCACGTCGATGACGAGATCGCCGCGGATCCTCGCCTGACAGCCGAGGCGGCGTCCCTCGCTCAAGGGCCCGCGTTTGTCGGCGTAGCGCTGCTCGACCTCGTTCCACGGCGTGACATGGCCGCGCGACGAGGCGATCGCGTGTTTGGCGAACTGGCCCTCGGCGACGTCGATCTGGCAGCGTCCGCAAATGCCGCGCCCGCCGCAAACCGAATCGAGATCGACGCCGAGCCGGCGCGCCGCGTCGAGGACGCTTGCGCCGTCCGCGAAGCTGCCGCGCTTGCCCGACGGCGTGAAGACGATGCGATGCTCGCTCAAGGCGTCACGCCCGCGCCCGGCGGCGTCCGCCCTCGCGGCGGCCTCCGCCGCCTTCTTCGCCCTCCGGAGCGGGCTCGCGGTATTTGCGAATCCAGGCCGCGCAATTGGCGTCGTGGCCCATCACCACGTCGGCGCCGAGAATGGCCTGAATGTCTTCCGCGTGCAGCGGGTTCATGATCGCCGAGGTGAGGCCGGCGCCGATCATCATCGGCAGGAAAGCGGCGTTGAGGCCGCGTCGGTTGGGCAGACCGAAGGAGAAGTTCGAGGCGCCGCAGCTGGTGTTGACCTTCAGCTCCTCGCGCAGGCGGCGCAACAGATGCATCAGCCGCGCCGCGGCGTCGTTGATCGCGCCGACCGGCATCACCAAGGGATCGACGATGACGTCCTCGCGCTTGATGCCGAAGTCGGCGGCGCGCTCGACGATTTTCTTGGCGACGGCGAAGCGCACGTCGGGGTCCTCGGAAATGCCGGTCTCGTCGTTGGAGATGGCGATCACCGCCGCGCCGTATTTCTTCACCAGCGGCAGCACGCGCTCCAGGCGCTCCTCTTCGCCGGTGACGGAATTGATCAGCGGCTTGCCCCTGTAGACCGCGAGCCCCGCCTCGAGCGCCTCGACGATCGAGGAATCGATCGACAGGGGAATGTCGACGGTCTCCTGCACCAGCTTGACGCATTCGGCGAGGATGCGCGGCTCGTCGGCGAGCGGAATGCCGGCGTTGACGTCGAGCATCTGCGCGCCCGCCTCGACCTGCGCGAGCGCGTCGGCGACGACGCGCGAATAGTCGCCTTGCGCCATTTCCGCCGCCAGCAGCTTGCGTCCCGTGGGATTGATCCGCTCGCCGATCATCACGAAGCGGCGCTCGAAGCCGATGACGACTTCTTTCTTCGCGGAGGAGATGCGCGTTTCGGTCATGAATGCATGCTTCCCTATCGAACTTGAACGTCATTGCGAGCGAAGCGAAGCAATCCAGCGATCGAGATGGTGAGCGGCTCGTACGCCGGCGCCCCTGAGGAAATCTTGATCTGGGATTGCGCGCAACCGCCCAAACCAGGAAGCGTCCCGATATCTGGATTGCTTCGCTTCGCTCGCAATGACGGCGAAATCAATGATGTCGGCGTCATCCCGCCCCCAGGCTTTCCACGGCCTGCATCTTGGGCACGAAATCGCGCCGCCAGGGCGCGCGTCCCTTCAGCACGCCTGAGTCGTGAACGATTTCCGAGATGTGTCGCTCCTGACGATAGGCCATGACATGCACGCCCGCCACCCCCTTGGCCTCGCGCAATTGCTGGATCATTTCGATGCAGATGCGCTTGCCCTCGGCGCGCTGGTCCTTGGCGCCTTCCAGCCGTGCGACGACGGCGTCGGGGATATGGACGCCCGCGACATTGGCGCGCATCCAGCGCGCCGCTCTGGCCGAGGCGAGCGGCCCGACGCCGACGAGAATGAAGCATTTTTCGTCGAGCCCGATGTCGCGCGCCTTTTCCATGAACCGCAGCAGCAAGGGCAGATCGAAGCAATATTGCGTCTGCACGAACTGCGCGCCGGCGGCGATCTTCTTGGCGAGCCGGACGACGCGAAAATCGTAGGGCGGCGCGAAGGGGTTCTCCGCGGCGCCGATGAAGACGCGCGGCGGCGTGGTGATCTTGCGCCCGGAAAGAAACACCCCTTCGTCGCGCATGCGCCGGATGATCGACAACAGGGAGATCGAGTCGAGGTCGAAGACCGGCTTGGCCTCGGGATGGTCGCCGCATTGCACGCCGTCTCCGGTCAGGCACAGGATGTTGCCCACTTGCAGCGCCGCGGCGCCCAGCACGTTGCCCTGAATGGCGATGCGATTGTAGTCGCGGCAGGAGATTTGCAGCACCGGCGAATAGCCGACGCGCGTCAGCAGCGCGCAGACGGCGACGCTCGACATGTGGCAATGCGCGCCCGAGCCGTCGGTGGCGTTGACGCCGTCGACCCAGCCCTCGAACACCTGCGCGCGTTCATAGACGTCCTGCGGGTCCGCCGAATCGGGCGGATCGAGCTCGGCGGTGACGGCGAACTCGCCGCGCCGGAGCACGCGCTCGAGGCGCCCGCGCGAGCTGTGGCCGGGCAGATCGACCAGCGGCGCGCCGGGATCGGGGCCGATGTCGTGGGGATGGGGCGCTGAGGTCGTCATGCCGCCTCGCCGCCGCTGCGCCGGCGCGCCGCCCGCAGCCAGGCCGACGAGCCCTTGAGACGCTGGTCGACCGGCGGCAGGGGCGCTTCGATCCGTGCGCCGTGGCGCATGCGCCGGCTTCCCTCGAAGGCCTCGACCCATACGCAGGGCATTTGCGGATAGACCTCGCAATGTCCGTTTTCGCGCACGCCGCCGCAGGGGCCGTTGCGCAGCGCCTTCGGGCAGTTCATCGGGCACGACATGCCCGTGGACGAGAGCACGCAGTCGCCGCACATGCGGCAGTCGAACAGCGCGCCCTTCACATGGCGCTCGACGAAGGCGAAGGGGCGTTCGAGCCTTTTGTAACCGATTTGCGCCAGCGCCGGCGCCAAAGCGACGAGCGCGGTCTCGAAGACATCGTAGACGCGCTCCAGTAGCGCAGCGTGGCGCACGCTCCACGAGCGCATCCGCAAGGCGCGGTCGGGCGGCGGTCGCTTGCCGCGCGGCTCGAAGGCGCAAGGGGTCAGCGCGCTCAAGGCGTCAGGCCTCGCGGCCGTCGCGCTTGGCGAGCAGCGCGAGCCGATGCGTGTCGTATTCGGCCTCGAAGCGCTGCGCGGCGGCTTCCGCCTCGGCTTCGAGGTCGTCGCCGCAGGGAATCGGCTCGCTGCGCCGCCATTCCGCGAGATAGGCGTCGGCGTCGCTCGCGTGAGCGTGCATCGCCGCGGCGTCGATGGCGCGCACGAAGCGCTCGGACAATTCGCGCTTGGCGCTCGCGCGGCCGGCCTTGACGATCACCTGGCTCGGGATGTCGCGCCAATAGAGGGCGATCAGGCTGGCCATGGCGCCTCCTCCTTCTTGCGGGCGGCCGCGTCGAAAAAGCGCTTGAGATGGCCGAGGCCGGTCGCGCGTCGCTCGAAGGCGAGGCCGAGACGCCGCGCCGCGGCTTCGGCCTTCTCGGTCAATTCGGCGTCGTCGCTCTGCGCGAGATGGACGAGGCGGCGGTAATGGCCGAAGTAATCGTCGCGCAATTGCGGAAAGCGGTCGAGGCCGAGGCCCTCGATCACCAGCCGGTCGAAATGCCGGGCGAGGAAATCGGTGAGGAAGAACGTGCCGGGCTCCTCGGCCATCATCGCCGCGAATTCGGCTTCGCCGGCGAAGAAGGCGTAGCAATGCGCGCCCGCGATGCGCGAGACGCCTTCCTCCTCCAGCACGCGGTCGAGCGCGCCGCCCGTGCCGCAATCGCCGTAGAGGCAAAGGATTTCGTCGTAGGCGGCGCGATTCGCGCGAATCTTGCGACGCACCGCCTCGGGGATGCCTTCGGGCCGATTGTGCAATTGGGCGGGAAGGCACGTCACGTCGAACGCGCCGAGCGGCCCCTCGCGCAGCGCGAGGATCTCGCGCGCCAGCGCGCCGCAGGCGATGACCAGAATTCGTCGGGCGCCCTCGCGCCGGCGCGGCCAAACGCGCTCCGCCTCGGTTTCGTCTGCGATTTCGGCGTCGGCTTTCACGGGGTAACGCCTCATGAGGTCGGGGCGCGCGGCTCCCCCTGGCGCGGGCTCTAGACGCGTTCCAGCGATTGCGGGGAACCCTGTCGGCGCGCGAGCAACGCCTTGGCCGTCTCGACCGCGACCGCCGCGTCGCGGCAATAGGCGTCGGCGCCGACGGCCTGCGCGAAGGATTCGTTCAAGGGAGCGCCGCCGACCAGCACGATATAGTCGTTGCGCATGCCTTTTTCCTTGAGCGTGTCGATCACCACTTTCATGTACGGCATGGTGGTGGTCAGTAGCGCCGACATGCCCAGAATTTCCGGCTGGTGCTTCTCGATCGCCTCGAGGTATTTCTCGACGCCGTTGTTGATGCCGATGTCGAACACCTCGAAACCGGCGCCCTCCATCATCATGCACACGAGATTCTTGCCGATGTCGTGGATGTCGCCCTTGACGGTGCCGATGACCATCTTGCCCATCTTCGGCGCGCCGGTGGCGGCGAGCAGCGGACGCAGGATCGCCATGCCCGCCTTCATCGCATTGGCCGACATCAGCACTTCCGGCACGAAGAGAATGCCGTCGCGGAAATCCACGCCGACGATGCGCATGCCCTCGACCAGCGCCTTGGTCAGCACGTCGTAGGGCGTCCAGCCGCGGTCCAAGAGGATGCGGACGGCTTGCTCGATTTCTTCCCTGAGGCCGTCGTAGAGGTCTTCGTGCATCTGCGCGACGAGATCCTCGTCGGAGAGCGTGGAGAGGTCCAGTTCGTCATCCGCCATGAGCGCAATTCCCGCCGTTCCCGAGCCGGCGCGGGGCCGGCCCGACCACGCCATATTGTCGCATGATATTGCCGCGCAAAGCATAATTATCGCGCGCGGACCCCACATTTTGCGGCCCCGACGCCGTTTCAGGCGCGAGGCAGCCTGACCTTGTGCTGCGCCACCGGGATCAGCCGCCGCGCGCGCTCGACCTGGGCCATGTCGAGCCGCGTCGAAACGAGGCCGACGCCGTCCGAAGCCTTGGCGACGACATGGCCCCAGGGATCGGCGACCAGCGAATGGCCGTAAGTTTGGCGCTGTTCATTGCCGATGGTGAAGCTTCCGGTCTGCGCGCTGGCGCAGACATAAGTCTCCGTCTCGATGGCGCGCGCGCGAAGCAGCGTCTCCCAATGGTCCTTGCCGGTCTGCAGGGTGAAGGCGGCGGGCAGGGCGATGACTTGCGCGCCCCGTTCCGCGAGCGCCTGGAACAGGTCGGGGAAACGCAGGTCGTAGCAGATGGAGCAGCCGATCGTGACGCCTTCGCAGTCGTAGGTGACGACCGCGTCGCCCGCCTTCACGCTCGCGCTCTCCCGGTAGGAGACGCCGTCCGGCGTCGTCACGTCGAAGAGATGAATCTTGCGGTAGCGCGCGATCTCCTCGCCCGCGCGGTTGAAGACGACGGAGGTGTTGTGGATGCGCTCGTCGCCGGGGATTTTCTCCATGATCGAGCCGGCGTGGATGAAGATGCGATGCTTGGCCGCGAGCTCCTGCGCCATAGAATAGGCCGGGCCGCCGGGCAGAACTTCAGCGTTGGCCGCCTTGTCGCCTTTGGCGCCGCCCGCCCAGTCGAACTGCTCGGGCAGCAGCACCCAGTCCGGCGCTTCCTCGACGACCGCGCGCTCGATCAACGCGCACGCCGCCGCGATATTGGCGGCCTTGTCGCTGATGGAGTTCATCTGGACGAGCGAGACTTTCATGGGCCCTCGGACCTGCGGCGAAGCTCGGCACTGTCGCCGCGGCCGGGGCGGGCGTCAACCCCGTGTCCGAGTCCGCCCGATGTGAGAGCATCGCGGGTCTCGTTGGCTTACCGCACGCGCGCGCCCGACAGATGCATCAGGCAATGATACATTTCGCTTGCGGTTCGTATCATGTCTTGATACATCAAGCCGGTCGGCGGGGGCGCGACGGCGTGGCGATAAAGTCGTTCAGAGACGAGATAACGGAGGAGATCGCCGAGGGATATTCCCCCAAAAAGGGGTTCCCTCCCAATCTTTTACGGGTCGCCCGCCGCAAGCTCAAGATGCTTGCCGCCGCCGGCGCCTTGAGAGACCTCGCAGAACCGCCGGGCAACAGGCTGCACGAGTTGGGCGGTGATCGGAAGGGCCAACACGCTATCAGGGTCAACGATCAATTCCGCGTCTGTTTCCGGTGGACGGACGCGGGGCCGGAAGATGTCGAAATCACCGACTATCACTAGGATTGGAGCGCGAGATGGCGAGAAAGAAACTGCCTCCGATGCACCCCGGCGAAGTTCTTCGCGAAGAATTTCTCGTTCCGCTTGGTTTGAGCGCGCTTGCCGTGGCGAAGGCGTGCGGGGTGCCGCGCACCCGTATCGAGCGACTGTCCCGAGAGGAAATCGGCGTCAGCGGCGATACGGCCGTTCGTCTTGCGGCGTTCTTTGGGACGACGCCGGAGTTCTGGATGAATCTGCAAAGCCAATACGAACTCGAGACAGCTCGGTCCGAAATTGGCGTCGACATCGGCAAAATCAAACGCCACGAAGCCGTCGCGGCGTAACCAGGCGCTCACCGCCTCGCGAAGGCGGCGAAGGCCTGCAATTGCTTGGCGATGAAGTCGCGCGTCGTCGCGTCGGTCAGCTCGCCTGTGTTCGCGTCGACCTTGTTGTGCGCCTGGGGGATCATCACCTCGGGCTGGGCGAGGGCGCGCGCATCGAGAAAGACCAGCGTTTGGCGCAGGTGGTGTTGCGCGCGCACGCCGCCGAAAATGCCGGGCGAGGCGCTTTGGATCGCCACCGGCTTGCCGGCGAAGGGCTTGGTCAGCAGGCGCGACAGCCAGTCGATTGCATTCTTCAGCACGCCGGGAACCGAATAATTGTATTCCGGCGTGACGATGATCACGCCGTCGGCCTCGGCGATCGCCTCGCCCATCGCGACGACGGCGCTGGGGAAGCCCTGCGCCTCGACGTCCTGGTTGAATAGCGGAAACTCCCCGACCGACCCGAGCGGGACAATCGCGACGTCGCTCGGAGCGAGCCCCGGCAGCGCGCGGGCGATCGCGGCGTTGAAAGACCCGCGGCGCAGGCTGCCGACGAGGACGACGAAATTCAGCGGCTTGTCGACGGGCATCGGCTCTCCGCCAAGATTGAGCGTAGCGACGCGGTTGACGGGACTCGGCCAGAGCATCCTAACGCCCATCGGTCGAACCGCGCAATGGCGCGGGCGGCCTGCGCCGCGCATTGGCGAACGGCCGGCGTTCGCCTAGTCTGCCGTCGATTCGCGCATTTGGGAGGAAGCATGTTCGCCTTGACAGACCTCTTTTCCGTCGCCGGACGCACGGCGCTCGTCACCGGCGGGGCGACGGGGCTCGGCCGAATCTGCGCCGAGGCGCTGCTCAGCGCCGGCGCCCGCGTGCTGATTGCCTCGCGCAAGGCCGAGGCCTGCGAGGAGGCCGCGCGCGAATTGAGCGCGATCGGCCCTTGCGAGGGCTTCGGCGGCACGGTGGCGAGCGAGGCGGGCGTGGCGGCGCTCGCGTCCGAGTTGCGCCAGCGCACGGGGGAATTGCACATTCTCGTCAACAACGCGGGGGTCAATTGGGGCGAGCCGTTCGATGCCTTCCCCTGGAAGGGCTGGGAGCGCGTGATGGCGGTCAATGTCGCGGGCCTGTTCACGCTGACGCGCGACCTCATGCCGATGCTCGTCGCCTCGGGCACGGCGGACCGCCCGGCGACGATCGTCAACATCGGCTCGGTGATGGGGCTCGTCACGCAGTCCGAGAGCGCCTATTCTTATGCGGCGTCGAAGGTCGCCGTGCATCACCTCACGCGCATTCTCGCGCAGGAATTCGCGGCGCGCCACGTCACGGTCAACGCAATCGCGCCCGGACCGTTCGCGACCAGAATGACGGCTTACGCGGTCGGCGACGAGCTGGGCGCGGCGCGCGCGGCCGCGACGGTGCCGATGGGGCGGCTCGGCCGGCCCGAGGATCTCGCGGGAACGCTGCTGTTTCTGACCGGCCGCGGCGGCGCCTACACCAGCGGCGCCATCGTCCCGGTCGACGGCGGCCTCAGCGCCGCGGCCCCGCCGCCGATGTTCGGGGAGCCCGCGTGATGCACGGCGCCGCACGACAACAAATGACGATCGAAGAGCTCGCCGCGCGCGTCGGCGGCGAGCCCTTCGTCTCGCGCTGGTTCGTCATCGATCAAGCGCGCATCGACGCCTTCGCCGAGATCACCGAGGACCGGCAGTTCATCCACGTCGACCCGCAAGCGGCGCGCGCGACGCCGTTCGGCGGGACGATCGCCCACGGCTTTCTGACGCTGGCGATGCTTTCGGCTTTTGCGCAGGACGCGCGGCCCAAGGTTTCCGGCGTCGCGATGGGCGTCAATTACGGCTTCGACCGCCTGCGCTTTCTCGCGCCCGTTCCCGCCGGATCGCGCATACGCGGCCGCTTCAAGCTCGTTGGCGCGATGCGGCGCTCCGAGCGCGAATGGCTGATGAGCCACGAAGTGACCGTCGAGATCGAGGGCGCGGAAAAGCCGGCGCTCGCGGCGCAGTGGCTGACGATGTACGTGATGGCGGGCTAGGGGCGGGGGGCGTCACGCGAACCTGACCGCCGCCCCCTGCGCCGGCGTCGTCAGTTCCCCCTCCCACATCATCCGCCGCCCGCGCACCATCGTGCCGACCGGCCAGCCCACGACTTCGCGCCCGTCGTAGGGCGTCCAGCCGCAGCGCGAGGCGATCCAGGAATCGCGGATCGTCTCGCGGCGCTTCAAGTCGACGATGGTGAAATCGGCGTCGTAGCCCGCGGCGATGCGGCCCTTGCCGGCGACGCCGAAGATGCGCGCCGGGCCGGCGCTGGTCAGATCGACGAAGCGTTGCAGGGTCAGGCGTCCCGCGGCGACGTGATCGAGCATGATCGGGACCAGCGTCTGCACACCGGTCATGCCCGAGGGACTTTCGGGATAGGGCCGCGCCTTTTCTTCGAGCGTATGCGGCGCATGGTCGGAGCCGAGAACGTCGATCACGCCCTGGGCCAGGCCGCGCCAGATCCCCTCGCGATGCTCGGGCCCGCGCACCGGCGGATTCATCTGCAATTTCGTTCCGAGCCGCGCGTAATCGTCGGCGCTCAGCGTCAGATGGTGCGGCGTCGCCTCGCAGCTGGCGACGTCCTTGGCGCTTTGCAGCAGCGGAATCTCCTCGCGCGTCGAGATATGCAGCACATGGACCTGCGCGCGCGCCTGCCGCGCGAGGCGGATCAGCCGCTCGGTGCAGCGCAGCGCGGCGATTTCGTCGCGCCAGACCGGGTGCGAGGACGGGTCGCCGGGAACGCGCAAGCCCTTGCGCTCGGCGAGTCGCGCCTCGTCCTCGCTGTGGAACGCGGCGCGCCGGCGCGTCGCCTTCAGGATGGCGAGCACGCCCGCGTCGTCGGGCACCAGCAGCTTGCCGGTCGAGGAGCCCATGAACACCTTGATTCCCGCCGCGCCGGGCAGGCGCTCCATGTCAGGGATATCGGCGATGTTGTCCTGCGTTCCCCCGACCCAGAACGCGAAGTCGCAATGCATGCGCCCCGTGGCGCGCGCGACCTTGTCGGCGAGCGCCGCGGCGGAGGTCGTCGGCGGATCGGTGTTGGGCATTTCGAACACGGCGGTGACGCCGCCCAGGACCGCCGCGCGCGAGCCGGTCTCCAGATCCTCCTTGTGGGTCAGGCCGGGTTCGCGGAAATGGACCTGGCTGTCGATCACGCCGGGCAGGATATGCAGGCCGCGGCAATCCAGGCGCTCGCCCGCCGAAGCGGCCGCGAGATCGCCGATCTCGGCGATCTTGCCGTCGATCACGCCGATGTCGCGCTGTCCCACGCCGTCCTGGTTGACGACGGTCGCGTCGGCGAGAATGCTATCGAACAGGCGCGACATCCCGGGTTCCTTCCTTGCGCGCTATGCGGCGACGGACGGGGGCGCCGGCAAGGCGATTGTTTCCAGCGTGGAAAGATCGGATCGTTTCGAAGCGAAGTCGATATCGAAGCCGACAACCTCGCCGTTGGCGTCGAGATCGACGTTCAGGCCGCTGGCAATTTCACGCGTTTGCACGCCGGGCTCCGGCTTCAATTCGATGTAGAGGCTGTCCGTCTCCGGATAGTAGTGAAGCTTCATCGGTTCGTTTCCTCGAAGTCGCGCGTCGCTTGCAATCCGTCATATCCCGGCAGCGCGATTCAATTCACATTGTCATGCCCGGCCTTGTGCCGGGCATCCACGCCGTGGTGAGCGCCGTCGCCGCGTGGATGGCCGGGACAAGCCCGGCCATGACGGCGGGGTGGTTGAGAATTGGATTGCCCCTAAATCCCGCCGAGGTTCGTGGGTTTCATTCTTGCGACGGGCCGTCGCAAAATTCAATCGGGCGGCGCTCCCTTCCTTGCGCGGCGGCTCGATCGGCCTAATTAACAAGTTCGCGCATGGCAAGCGCATTGGAGGCCCCGACATGACAAGAAGAGCCGCCTTCCTCGACGACCGCGGGGTCGTGCGCGTCAGCGGCGCGGACGCGACGGGCTTTCTCCAGGGGCTGCTGACCAACGACGTCGCCAGCCTCGGCCCGCACGAGGCGCGCTACGCCGCGCTGCTCTCGCCGCAGGGCAAGATCCTGTTCGATTTCCTCGTCGTGCGCGCTCCTCTCGCCGCGGACGAGTTTCTGCTCGATTGTCCGGCCGCGCTCGCGGCCGACCTCGCCAAGCGGCTCGCGCTCTATAAGCTGCGCGCCAAAATCGTCATCGTCGACGAAAGCGCCGATCATGGGATCATCGCCTATTGGCAGGGCGAGCCGGAAAACGCGCCGGGCGGGGTCTTCTACGCCGATCCGCGCGCCAGCGCCCTCGGCCATCGCGCGATCCTCCCGCGCGCCAAGGCGGTCGCGGTCGGCGAAGCGAGCGTCGGCGAATACGAGGCGCTGCGCATCAGTCTCGGCGTCCCCAAGGGCGGCGTCGACTTCGCCTATGGCGACGCCTTTCCCCACGACGCCGACTTGGATCTCCTCAACGGCGTCGATTTCGAAAAGGGCTGCTATGTCGGCCAGGAGGTCGTTTCGCGCATGAAGCACCGCGGCGAGGCGCGCAAACGCGTCGTTCGCGTGCGCCTCGACGGCCCGGCGCCGGCGCCGGGCGCGGCGGTGACGGACGGCGAGCTTCCCGTCGGCGTGCTCGGCTCGTCGTCGGGGCGCCACGCGCTCGCGCTGCTGCGGCTCGACCGCGTCGAGGACGCCAAGGCGGCGGGGCGGACCTTGAGCGCCGGGGAAGTCGGGGTCGTCGTGACCCGGGGCGAGGGCGACGGCGGCCCATAGCGAATTCGCCGGAAAAGCGCCCCGTCGCGGGTCGCGGAGCCGATCCGTCACAATCGCGCGCTAGGCTCGCGACGATCCGCGACGGGATTTCCGTGGCCATGCGGTCACGGCGGGGCTACAGTCCGCGCCGTCCCGTAAGCGCCGATACGCGCAACGGCGGATGGGCCGCGGTCCGAGGGGAGACTTACGCCAATGGTCGAGGGATTCAGCGTCGTCGCGATCGTCATCGTGCTGTTCGTCCTCGTGACGGTGCTGATGGGCGTGCGGCAAGTGCCGCAGGGCTACAATTACACGGTCGAGCGTTTCGGACGCTACAACAAGACCCTGACGCCCGGGCTCGGGCTGGTCATTCCCTATATCGACCGCGTCGGGCGCAAGCTCAACGTGATGGAGCAGGTGCTCGACGTTCCCAGCCAGGAGATCATCACCAAGGACAACGCCACGGTGACGGTCGACGGCGTCGCCTTCTACCAGGTGCTCGACGTCCGGCAGGCCTCCTATGAGGTCTCCAATCTTCAACAGGCGCTGCTCAATCTGGTGATGACGAACATCCGCACGGTCATGGGCTCGATGGACCTCGACCAGCTATTGTCCCACCGCGACGAGATCAACGTGCGCCTGCTCACCGTCATCGACGCGGCGGCGCTGCCCTGGGGCATCAAGGTCACGCGCATCGAGATCAAGGATATCGAACCGCCCAAGGACCTCGTCGAGGCGATGGGCCGGCAGATGAAGGCCGAGCGCGAGAAGCGCGCGGTGATCCTCGAGGCCGAGGGCATGCGCCAGTCCGACATCACCCGCGCCGAGGGGCGCAAGGCCGCGGTGGTGCTCGAGGCGGAAGGGCGCAAGGAAGCCGCGTTCCGCGACGCCGAGGCGCGCGAGCGCTCCGCCCAGGCCGAGGCGGCGGCGACGCGGATGGTGAGCGAAGCGACCGCCCACGGCGATGTCGCCGCGCTGAATTACTTGATCGCCGACAAATACGTGCGCGCGATCCAGGCGCTCGCGCAGGCGCCCAATCAGAAGGTGTTCATCGTGCCGCTGGAGCTGGCTTCGCTCGCCGGCACGCTCGGCGGCATTTCGCAGATCGCCGCCGGCGCGTTCAGCGAGAGCGCCGCGCGCCCCGCCGGCCGCGCGGCCGGCGTGGTTCCGGACTCGCCGCCGCCAGCGCCGCCGGCAGCGCCCGGACAGGGCTAGGCCATGGTCGATTTCGGCCTGTTCACGCTCGCGCCTTACGTCGTCTGGCTCGTCGCCGGGCTCGCGCTCTGCGCCGCCGAGACGCTTGTTCCCGGCGCCTTTCTGATCTGGATCGGCGCCGCGGCGGTGGTCGTCGGCGCCGTCGAGTTCGTCTTTCCCCTCGAGCTGACGCCGCAACTTCTGCTGTTCGCCGCGCTGGTCGTCGCCTTCGTGTTCGTCGGGCGGCGGGTCTACGGTTCGCTCGACGCGGGAACGCCGCAGCTGCCGCTGAGCCGCGCCCACGCGCTGATCGGCAAGGAGTTCTACCTCGACGAGGGAATCGAGCGCGGCTTCGGGCGCATCCGCGTCGGCGACAGCGTCTGGCGCGTCGCCGGCGACGATCTGCCCGCCGGCGCGAAGGTGCGCGTCGTCGCGGTCGAGGACGGCTCGTCGGTGCGGGTGGAGAAGGCTTAAGAGGCGGGGCGGGCCCGCGCCGCTCACGCCCCGGCCGGTTTCACCCACTTGCCGTTGGCCTTCGACGACCGGATCGCCGCCTCGACGAAGGCGAGGCCTTTGACGCCGTCTTCGATGGTGGGAAAATGCGCGCCCTTGGGCGGCTTCTTGCCCGTGCGCGCGGCTTTGATGGCGAGCGCGACGTCGGAATAAATATTGGCGAAGCCTTCGAGATAGCCCTCGGGGTGGCCGGCGGGGACGCGCGTCACCCGCGCCGCCGCCTCGCCCGCGTCCGGCCCGCCGCGCGTGACGATGCGGGTCGATTCGCCCAGCGGCGACCAGAACAGCGCGTTCGGATTGGCCTGCGCCCAATGTAGGCCGCCCTTCGTCCCGTAGATTCGCAGGCGCAGGCCGTTTTCGTGGCCGGGCGCCACCTGGCTCAGCCAAATCGCGCCGCGCGCGCCGTTGGCGTAACGCAGCATGATCTGGGCGTTGTCGTCGAGCTGGCGGCCCTTGCCGAACGCGCTGAGATCGGCGGCGAGTTCGACGAGTTCGACGCCGCAGACATAGTCGGCGAGATTGTACGCGTGCGTGCCGATGTCGCCGAGCGCGCCGCCGGCGCCGGCGCGTTTCGGGTCGACGCGCCATTCCGCCTGCTTGTTGCCGGTGGTCTCGGTCGGGCCGGTCAGCCAGTCCTGCGGATATTCGACCTGGACGAGTCGGATTTCGCCCAGATCGCCCGCCCTGACCATTTCGCGCGCGCGCCGGACCAGGGGGTAGCCGGTGTAATTATGGGTGAGCGCGAAGATGCGCCGCGATTTCTCCACCGCGGCCTGCATTTTCTTGGCTTCGGCGAGCGAAGTCGTCAGCGGCTTGTCGCAGATGACGTGGATTCCCGCCTTGAGGAACGCGTAGGTCGGCCCGGCGTGCATGTGGTTCGGCGTGACGATCGCGACCGCCTCGATCCCGTCGGGGCGCGCCGCCTCGGCCTTCGCCATCGATTCGTAGTCGTCATAGACGCGGTCGGGCGGCAGGCCGAGCGGCTCGCCCGAGCGGCGCGCGCGTTCGGGCGTCGAGGACAACGCGCCGGCGACGAGTTCGTAGTGGCCGTCCATGCGCGCGGCGAGGCGATGCACCGCGCCGATGAAGGCGCCTTCGCCGCCGCCGACCATGCCGAGGCTGATCTTGCGGCCCGGCGCCGCGTCGCTGCGTCCCTCTATCGCCATGCCGCTTTCTCCCTTCAGCGCAATCCCAGCGCCCGCTTGATCTGTTTCTTGTTGACCGCGCCGCCGGGCCGGTCGTCGCGGCCCGGTTCGCCGCCGCGGACGATGCGCCGCCTGATAAACTCGGCGCCCTCGCGCGCGCCGTCCTCGCCATGATCGAGGCAGCATTCCCGGTCGAGCGTCGCCCAGGAGGAATAGCCGTACTGCGCCAGCCGGGAGAAAACGCCGCCGAAATCGACCTGCCCGTCGCCGGGCGAGCGAAAGCGCCCGGCGCGCTCCACCGACGGCGCATAGCCGGAATAGACGCCCTGGCGCCCGGTGGGATTGAACTCGGCGTCCCTCACGTGGAACGCCTTGACGCGCTCGCGATAGATGTCGAGGAAGGCGAGATAGTCGAGTTGTTGCAGCAGCAGGTGCGACGGGTCGTAGAGAATGGCGCAGCGCTCGTGGCCCTTCAGCGCCTCGAGGAAGCGCTCGAACGTCGCGCCGTCGAAAACGTCCTCGCCCGGACGGATCGCAAAGGCGACGTCGACGCCGACCTCGTCGAAGGCGTTGAGGATCGGCTTCCAGCGCCGCGCCAATTCCTCGAAGGCGGTCTCGATCAGACCGGGAGCGCGCCGCGGCGAGGGATGGACGAAAGGCCAGGCGAACCCTCCCGAGGCCGTCGCGTGCGCCTTCAGGCCGAGGTGACGCGAGGCCTCGGCCGCCATCAGCAATTGCGCGACCGCCCATTTCTGCCGCTCGCGCGGGCGGCCCCGCGTCTCCTCCGGCGCGAAGCCGTCGAAGGCTTCGTCATAGACCGGATTGACCGCGACGAGTTGGCCCTGAAGACAGGTCGACAATTGGGTGATTGTCAGGCCGTGGCCGGCGGCGATTCCCGTCAGTTCCTCGCAATAGGCCTTCGACGCCGCGGCTCGGGTCAGATCGATGAGCCGCCCGTCCCAGGTCGGGATTTGCACGCCCTTGTATCCGAGCGCGGCCGCCCAGCGGCAAATCGCGTCGAACGAATGGAACGGCGCCGCGTCGCCGGCGAACGGAGCCAGGACGATCGCCGGCCCTTTGACCATTCCCGTCATCGCGGCCCCCTTTTGCTGCGGCGCAGGTTAGCCGCGAAGCGCGGTCCGTCAACTTCGGCCGGGTTCGCGCGATCCTTGCGGCTCGCCAAAAAGAGCTGGATAATGCTTTTCAATGGATTTGCGGGTCCGGGCACGACAATGACGCTTCGACTGTCGATCGAGAACATGGATCGATTGCCCGACGGCGGGCCGTTGCGCGTAGAGGTCAAGGGGCGCGGTCTCGATATCGGGCGCGACGCGCATCTCGATTGGGCGTTGCCCGATCCGAGCCGTTACGTCTCGAGCAAGCACTGCGAGATCCGCTTTCGCGACGGCGGCTACTGGCTGCATGACGTCTCGACCAACGGCACCTTCGTAAACGGCGCGCAATTTCGCCTCGACGCGCCGCATCTCCTGCGCAACGGCGACCGCCTGAACATCGGGCCCTATGTCATCGCGGTCGCGATCGAAGGGGAGGCGGCGGCCGTCGCTTCCGCGCCGTCGGCGGCGCCCGCGGCGGCGGCGCGCGCGGATGTCTGGGGCGCGGTCGGCGAGGCGGCGGCGCCGGAGGATCGCGTCGCCTACCGCGTGCAAAAGCCTCAGGAACGGACCGCCGACTTTCTCGATTTCGCCTCCTCCGTGGGTCCCGCGGGTTCCCTGGGCGACGCATTCGCGACGCCGGTCGCCGCCGACGACAGTTGGTTGCGCGGGCCGCCGTCGCCGGTCCCCGCGCCGGCGCCCCCGCCCGCCGCGCCCTCGCCGCGCCGGCCGGCGGCGGAGCCGCCGCCGTCATCCGCCGCGCCGGGGCCGCCCGCCTCGGAGCTGATCGCCCGCATCGCCGCGGCGGCGGGAATCCCCGAACGCGCGATCGCCGGCCGCGATCCGAACGCGCTCGCCGACGAAATCGGCCTCGCGCTTCGCCTGACCGCGCAAAACCTCGCGCAATTGCTGTCGTCGCGCGCCGAATCCAAGACGCTCATGCGCTCGTCGAGCCGCACGATGATCCGCGCGCTCGAAAACAATCCGCTGAAATTCACCGGATCGCCCGACGAGGCGCTGGCCATCATGTTCGGCCCGCCGACGCGCAATTATCTCGACGCCCGCGCGACCATCGAAAGCAGCTTTTCCGACCTCAAGACCCACCAGATTCTGACCTTCGGCGCAATGCAGGGCGCGCTGGACGCGCTGTTCGAGGATCTCGCGCCCGAGAAAATCGACCGCTCGGTGGAGCCCGACAAGGGCCTGGGCGCCCTCGTGGGGTCCCGTAAAGCGAAACTATGGGACGTCTACGCCGAGCGGTGGCGCGCCAAGACCAAGCGCGCGGACGGCCGCCTCCTCGAGGCGTTCATGGCGCTGTTCGCGGAGGCTTACGATCGGTTGCAGAACAAGACCTCGTAAGGCGCGAGGCGGCGAGGCCGCCCAGGCGCGGCGGGGGAACGCAAGAGCGGGATGAGGAATAGCGGGCATGTCGTGGAACGCCAAAGTTCACTGGACCGAGGGGCTTTTTCTTCGCCCGCATCACCTGCAACAGGGCGACCGCTACCTCGAAACCGCGATCGAGAGCCGGGCGCGGCATGTAACGCCCTACCCCTGGGGCTTCGCGACGGTCGAAATCGATCGCGATTTGGCTCAGCAGAGCAAGTTCGCGTTGCGCCGGGCCTCGGGGATCATGCCGGACGGCGGGCTGTTCGATTTTCCCGGGGAAAGCCCGGCGCCGGCGCCGATCGAGGCGCCAGAGGCGGCGGCTGGCCAACTCGTGTGGCTCACCATGCCGGCGCGCGCCGACAATGCGCGCGAGGTCAGTCCGGAGAGGGCCGATAACGCCGCACGCTTCGTCGTGGGCGCCGAAACCGTCATCGACTCCACCTCCCATCTGCGCATCGAGGAGGAAGTCGAGGTCGCCTATCCGCGCCTCGCTTATGAAATCCGCAAGACCGCCAAGCCGGGCTATGTCGGCCTGCCGATCGCGCGAATCGTCGAAGTGCACGACCGCACGCTGGTGTTCGACGAGAAGTTCGCGCCGCCTCTGCTCGTTTGCGCCGCGCATCCGACGGTCGAGGGCTGGCTCGACCGCGTCGTCGGCTGGATCGGCGCCAAGCTCGACGAACTCGCGCGCTACGCCAGCGACGCGACCGCTGGCGGCGGCCTGCAGAGCGCCGACTATCTGATGCTGCAAATGCTCAATCGCGAAATTCCCGTGCTCAAGCATTTCCGCGCCTCGCGCTACGTCCACCCCGAACGCCTGTACGAGGAATTTCTGCGCATCGCCGGCGAACTCGCGACCTTCGCCACCTCCGAGCGGCGCGCGCGCGAATATGGGATGTACAATCACGACGATCTGGAAAGCGTCTTCGCGCCGGTGCTGCGCGACATTCAGGACTTTCTCAGCGCCCGTCTCGATCGGCGCGCCATCCGCCTCGAACTCATCGAGCGCGCGCCCAACGCCTTCATCTCGACGATCAAGGACCGCACGCTGTTCCGCAACGCGACGCTCGTGCTCGAAGTGTCGGCGCGCCGCCCGCTGACCGAAATCCAGCAGAACCTGCCGGCGTTCCTCAAAGTCGGACCCAACACCAAGATGAACGAGATCGTCCACGCCCATCTGCCCGGCATCAATCTCGTGCATCTGCCGACGCCGCCGCCGCAGATTCGCGCCATCACCGATCACGTCTACTTCTATTTCGACCGCACTTCGCCGCTGTGGCCGGAATTCAGCGTCGCCAGCGCGATCGGGATGCACTTCGCCGGCGATTGGCCTGAACTGCAAATGGAGCTGTGGGCGATCAGGGAAGACAGGCGATGACCGACAACGACGATCCGTTCGGTCGTCGCGACCGAACCATCATCCGTCCCAATCCGGGCGGGCGCCGCCCCGCGCCGCCTGCGTCGCCCGGCCCGCCCAGCGGTTATCCCGCGCCCCCGGCAGGCGGCGCGCCGCCGGCCTCGACCCCCACGCCGCCGGTCAGCTATCCCGCGCCCCCTTATTCGCCGCCGCCCTATTCGCCCGCCCCTCCGCCGCAGGCCTCGCCGCCCGCCGGACAGGCCAATTGGGACGGATGGATGACGTCGCCGCCGCCGCCGCCGGTCAATCCCTACCTGCAACAGAGCGCGGCGAACGCGCCGATGACGCCGGCGCCGTTATCGCCGCATGTGTCCGTCGATCTCGTGACCGTCGCGGCGAACCCGCTGATGCGCGCCGCCGCGTCGCTGCTGCTGCTGCTCGGGAGGCTGCGCGCCTCGCTCTCTCGCGCCGGCGCCGGCCAGTTGATGGATCAGGTCGCGCAGGCGATCCAGCAATTCGAAATCGACGCGCGCGCCGCGGGCGCTTCGGCCGATCAGGTCGGCGTCGCCAAATACGCGCTCGCCGCCTGCGCCGACGACATCGTGCAGAATCTGCCGAGCGAGGATCGTCAGATTTGGACCCAATACAGCATGCTCGTGCGCTTCTTCAGCGAACGCACCGGCGGCGTCAAATTCTTCCAGGAACTCGATCGCGCCAAACAGAACCCCGCCGTCAATCTCGGCCTGCTCGAAGTCATGCACGCGTGTCTGAGCCTCGGCTTCGAAGGCGTCTATCGCGCCTCGGGGGGCGCGGGCGCGCTGCAGGGCGTGCGCCGCGACCTCTATGATACGATCCGCCGCGCCCAGCCCAAGACGATCGAGGATCTCTCGCCGCATTGGCGCGGCCAGACCATCGCCCTGGCGGGCAGCCGGTTTCAGGTTCCCGTCTGGGCGGTCGCGGCGGTCGCCGGCGTGATCCTGCTGGGCGCCTATCTCTTCCTGCGCAACATGCTGAGCGGGCAGGCCGAGGCCCTCGCGGTCAAGATGGCGCAAGTGCACCCCGATACGGAAATCGCCATCGCGCGCGAGACCGCGGTCAAGCCGCCGCCCGACCCGCCGGCGAAGACGTCGACGCAGCTCGAGCGCATCCGCGCCGCGCTCGCCGACGAAATTCTCGCCGGCAAGGTCAGCGCCGATCAGACCGCGACCTCGATCATCATTCGCGTCGGAAGCGTCGTGCTGTTTCCCTCCGGCGGCGCCAAGGTCAACGACAGTTTTGCGCCGATCGCCAAGAAGATCGCGCTGTCGCTCGACAAGGAGCCGGGTGCGATCCGGGTCGACGGCTACACCGACAGCGATCCGATCAAGACCGTGGCGTTCCCGTCGAACTTCGAGCTTTCCGAGGCGCGCGCCAAATCGGTCGCGGGCCTTCTCAAATCCGATCTCGCCAAGCCGGACCGCGTAACGGTGGCGGGAAAAGGAACCGACAATCCGGTGGCCCCGAACGACACCGAGCCGAACAAATCGAAGAACCGGCGCGTGGAAATTTCCATCCCGCGCGCCGACTGATCGGACCCGAAGGCGCGTCTCGCTTACGAGGCAGGAGAATCCGTTTCCATGACGATCGTCGCCTGGCTCTGGATCACGCTCAGCATCGTCGCCGCCCTCATATTGGCGGCGCTGATCTGGCTCGGCGGTCCGCTCGTCTTCATCGGCGACGCGCAGCCGTTCGAGAGCGTCGGCGTGCGCCTCGGCGTCGTCCTCGTCATCTGGCTGATCGTCGGCGCTTCGATCGCCTGGCGGATCGTCAGGCGCCGTCGCGCCGCCGCGGCGCTCGAAAAGGCGATGACCGAGCCGGTCGCGGACGAAAGCGACGCGCCGGTCCTGAAGGAGAAAATGGAGGACGCGCTCGCCACGCTCAAGCGCACGGCGAAGTCGAGCGCCGGCGCGCTCTATGATTTGCCGTGGTATCTCATCATCGGCCCGCCCGGCGCCGGCAAGACGACGGCGCTGATCAATTCCGGCTTGAAGTTTCCCCTCGCGGCCGACAACGCGGCGAAGGCGATCCAGGGCGTCGGCGGAACGCGCTATTGCGATTGGTGGTTCACCGACGCGGCGGTGCTCATCGACACCGCCGGCCGCTACACCACTCAGGATTCGGACGCCAAGGTCGATCGCAAGAGCTGGCTCGCCTTTCTCGACATGCTGCGCCGCAACCGCCCGCGCCAACCGATCAACGGCGTCATCGTCGCGATCAGCATCGCCGACGTGCTCAATCTCTCCGCCGCCGATGTCGCCGCGCACGCCGACGCCATTCGCAAGCGCCTCACCGAACTGCACGACGAACTGAAGGTCGACTTTCCCGTCTACGCCGTCTTCACCAAGATGGATTTGATCGTCGGCTTCACCCAATATTTCGCCGATCTCGACGAAGCCAAACGCCAAGCCGTCTGGGGCGCGACGTTCCAAACCGCCGACAAGAAAGCCAACAACGTCGGCAAGGTCCCGGAGGAGATGGATCTCCTGATCCAGCGCGTCTCCGAGCGCATGCCGGAGCGCTTGCAGGAGGAGCCGGACTTGCGCTCGCGCGCGATCCTGTTCGGCCTGCCCGCCCAGCTCAGCGCCATCCGCAAGCCGATCGCCGATTTTCTCAATCGCATCTTCGAGCCGACGCGCTACCAGACGACGGCGACGCTGCGCGGGTTTTACTTCACCTCCGGCACGCAGGAGGGCACGCCCTTCGATTCGATCGTCGGCGCGCTGCAAAGGAGCTACGGCGTCGAGAGTTTCGGCGCGGCGGCGTTCTCCGGCGCCGGGAAGAGCTATTTCCTCCACGATCTCTTGGCCAAGGTGGTGTTCGGCGAGGCAGGGTGGGTGTCGACCAACATCGCCGCGGTGCGCCGCTCGTTCGCCCTGCGCGCGGCGCTGTTCGCGTTGATCGGCCTCGCCACGATCGGCATGCTCGGGCTGTGGTGGATGAGCTACGCGCGCAACGCGGCGCTCATCGTCGCGACCGAGCGCGGCGTCGAGGGTTACGCGGCAGCCGCGGATCCGCTGATCAAGCAGAACACTGTGACCGACCCCAATCTGCTGCCGATCTACGAGTTGATCGGCGCCTTGCCCGATCTGCCCGTCGGCTACGCCAACCGCGACGCGTCGACGCCGATCTCCCAGACCTTCGGCCTCAGCCAGCGCTCGCGGCTGCAGGACGCTTCCGATCTCGTCTATCAGCAGGCGCTCGAACGCCTGATGCGGCCGCGGCTGGTTCTCTCGCTGGAGCAGCAGATCCAGAAGAACATCGCCGATCCGACTTTTGTGTATGAAGCGCTGAAGGTCTACCTCATGCTCGGCGGCAAGGCGCCGAGCGTCGACAAGGACCTGATCGTCAGCTGGTTCGCGCGCGATTGGGAAGAGCGCGCTTTTCCCGGCGCGCCCTACGCGCAGGGTCGCGCCCTGTTGCGATCGCATCTCGAGGCCATGCTCGACATGGACATCGAGGGAACGGCGAAGGTCTCGCTCAACGGCCCGTTGGTCGAACAGGCGCAGGCGACGCTGGCGCGCATGCGCGTCTCCGAACGCGCCTACACGCTGTTGAAGTCCGAGGCGCACAACGAACCGATCGAGGACTGGGTCGCCGCGCAGCGCGGCGGACCCGACATGGCGCTGGTTTTCGAGGCGGCGAACGGCGCGAGCCTCGATACGGTGCGCGTGCCCGCGTTCTTCACCTACGCGGGCTTCTATGCCGCGCTGCTCGATCACATGCCCACCATCGCCGACAAATTGCAGAAGGAGAATTGGGTGCTCGGCGCCTCGGGCGACCAGGGCGCGGTCAAGCAGCAATATGCGAGCCTGTTTCCCGATATTCTCGATCTCTACGGCAAGGAGTTTCTCGCCGCCTGGAACGTCGCGCTCGGCAATCTGCAGTTGCGTCCGCTGCTCGCCGACAAGCCGAAATATCTCGCGCTCAGCGCCGCTTCGGCGCCGACCTCGCCGATCAAGCAAATCTTCGAATCCGTCCGCGACGAAACCGCGCTGACGCGCGAGCGCAAGTCGGCGCCGGCGGCCAACGGCGCGGCGGACCAAGCCAAGAAGGACGCCGCGGCGGCCGCGACGCGGCGCTTGGGTTCGGTGAGCCGCGAGGCGCTCGATCTGGCGATGAAATCGCAGCGCAAGGCGGGCGATCCGCCGGCGGAGGTTCCCGGCGCGTCGATCGAAGCCAATTTCAAGCCGTTCCAGATTCTCGTCGACGGCGACGCGGGTTCGCGGCCGATCGACGCGCTGCTCGCCAATCTCAACGAGCTTTATCGCCAGGAGACCCTGGCCGCGGACAATCCCACCCAGGCCAAGCAAGCGCTCGATCAGGTCGAGGTGCAGGTGGCGAGCCTGCGAGCGAACGTGACGCGGCTGCCGCAGCCGCTCGCCGGCATGATGGACAAGGTCGCCAAGGACGCCTCCAGCGACGCCAACGCGAGTTCGATCGCCCAGATCGCCGACGCGATGGCCGAGCAGGTCTCCGCTTCCTGTCAGCAGATCGCCGCCAACCGCTATCCCTTCGCCAAGAGCGATCGCGATGTGCCGATGGCCGATTTCGCGCGGCTGTTCGCGCCGGGCGGCGTCATCGATAGGTTTTTCTCGACCAATCTCGCGCCGCTGGTCAATCTGACCGGCAAGACCTGGGTGTGGCGGCCCAATCCGAGCATGACGCGCAAATTGTCGGATACGACGCTGCGCGAGTTTCAGCAGGCCGCCGAAATTCGCGACGCCTTCTTTCCGACGGGCGGCAATCAGCCCAACGTCAGTCTCGAGGTGAAGCCGCTGACGCTGAGCAGCGACGCGCAGACCGCGACGCTTTCGATCAACGGCGCGACCGTCGTCGCCCAGCAAGGCGTCAACGCCGCTTCGACCGTGCAATGGCCCGGCGCGGGCGCCGGGGCGGCGTCGATCGTCATGGCCCCTGATATGCCCGACCGCAAATCCAATCTCGAGCGCTCCGGCGCCTGGGCGTTGTTCCGGCTCGTCGACGCCGGCTCGCCGATCCAGAACGGCAACGCCGTCAAGGTCAGCTTCGTCGTCGGCGGGCGCGAAGTCTCCTACCAGTTCACTTCCGCCTCGCTCAACAATCCCCTCAGCATGCCTTCGCTCAGGCAATTCAAGTGCCCCAACGGATTGTGAGGTCCGATGCCCGCCGGTCTCTTCGGTAAGTTGCCGGCCAAGCGCGATTTTGTCGCCGCCAACGCGCCGCGCCGATTCCTCGAGGTCTGGGAGCCCTGGCTTCAGGCGAGCGTGGCGACCTCGCGCCAGATGCTCGGCGCGGCGTGGAGCGAAGCCTACAATCGCGCGCCGATCTGGCGCTTCTGGCTCGGCGCCGACTTTTGCGGCGAAGCGACGATCGGCGCCTTCATGCCGTCGGTCGACGGCGTCGGACGTTCGTTTCCGCTCGCCGTTTTCGCTGGGGAAGGCGGGGCCTCGCTGTTGCCGCCCGAACTCGACTCCAACGATCAATGGTGCGAAGCCGCCGAGACCATTCTGCTCGACGCGCTCGACCCGAGCGCGTCCTTCGAGGCCATCGCGGCGAGGGTCGCCGCGATGGCGGCGCCAGCCTTGCAGCCGCGAGCGGCCGAAATATCCGGCCTCGAGGAGCTGCCGGAAGGCGGCGTGCTGGTGCGCGACATCGATCGGCAGTTGTCGCTCGCCTTTCGCGCCGCGCGCCGTTTCGGCCACCGCCGCACTTTCGCCTCGCAGTCCTTCTGGTGGACGATCGGCGGCGAAGGCTTCGCGCCGCTGGCGCTGTCTTCAGTCGGCCTGCCCGCGGCGGCGCGTTTCGCCGACATGTTGACGGGCGCCTTCGCCCGCGCGCCGGCGATCGTCGAGGGGTCCCTGGAATGACCGGCGCTTTCACGTTTCGCACGGCGAGCGCCAGCCATGTCGGCAAGGTGCGCAAGCTCAACGAGGACAGCGTGCTCGCGCGGCCCGAGATCGGCCTTTGGGTCGTCGCCGACGGCATGGGCGGCCACGGCGGCGGCGACGTGGCGAGCCGCTCCGTCGTCGCGGCGCTGGCGACGCTCGCGCCGCAGCCGTCGGCCGCGGCGCTGCTGGGCGAGTTCGAAGCGCGCATCGTCGGCGTCAACGCCGAATTGCGGGCGCTGGCGCGTTCGCGCGGCGCGTCCGTGGTCGGCACGACGCTCGTCGCCGTGCTGGTTCACGGCGCTCATTTCGCCTGCGTCTGGTGCGGCGACAGCCGCGTCTATCTGCTGCGCGGCGGCGCCCTCGCGCAAATCTCGCGCGATCATTCCGAGGTGCAGGACCTCATCGACCGCGGCGTTCTCGACAAGGAGGAAGCGAGAACCTGGCCGCGCCGCAACGTGGTGACGCGCGCGCTCGGCGCGGCCGATCAGGCCGAACTCGAAATCGTCGACGGGCCAGCGTTCGCCGGCGATCGGTTCTTGTTGTGCAGCGACGGACTGACCGCTCATGTCGAGGACGCCGAAATCGCCGCTTCTCTCGCCGCCGACGATCCGCAGAAGGCCTGCGACGACCTCATCGCGCTGACGCTGCAGCGCGGCGCGAGCGACAATGTCTCGCTTATCGTCGTCGTCTGCGACCCCGACCAGCGCACGGTGCGCTCGAACGGCGGCTGGCTCAGGGCGGCCGCGGCGCGGAGCGAGGCGAAACGCGAGTGAGGCGAGCGCGAGGCGGCGCGAGAACCGTCGGGAGGAGGCCGGCGCAAAATTTTAGGCAGCCGACGCACGCCCGGTCGTTGCCGCCTTGCGTCACATGATGCGGCGAGCCCGAAACTAAGACTGGCGCGAGTCTCGTCGCGCTTCATCCATCCGGGTTGGCCACGCCATCTTCCGGCTCACGCCGCGCGCAGCGCTTTCTGAACCGCCTTCGGCGCGCGGTCGATGACGAGCAGATAGGCGCGCGTCGGCCCTTCCGGCTGGCGCTTGCCTTGCTCCCAATGGCGTAGCGTGTTGACGCTGAATCCGAACCGACCGGCAAACTCTTCTTGAGTCATGCCTAGCTTGGTTCGAATGGCGCGCACGTCGATCAGGGCCGGCACATGGACGCGAAAGGCGCTTTCCTTTGCCTCGCCGCGCGCATAGACGACGGCTTCTTCCAGGCCGCGGCGGATACTGTCAGCCACTTTGCTCATCGCTTCGTCCTTCCATAGGTCTCGGCTAGGAGCCTCGTCAGGCGCCCGAAATCGTTCCGATCCTTCTGGCTCAAATCCGCCCGCTCGTTCTTGGCGAAAGCAGTGAGCGCGAACAGCGGAATGTCGGCGCTGTGGTAGAAGTAGATTACACGCGCGCCGCCGCGCCTTCCGCGCCCCTCGAGCCCCCACCGCAGTTTGCGCACGCCGCCGGTTCCCTGGATCAAGTCGCCGGCGGTCGGATTGTGGGCCAGATAATCCATCAGAACCGCCCGTTCCTCCTCGGTCAGGAGCTTTCGCGTCGCCGACAGGAACTCCGGCGTCTCGACAACGGTGATCGGGGCAGTTCCAGACATGAGTGAACGTAGTCCATTGGATCAGTCGATTCAAGAGGCGCGCCAAAAGTATCACGGCGGCGCGGCCGACTTTACGCAAACGCGCGGCGGCCATGCTGCCGACCCGGGACCGGCCTCGGCCGGCGCGCAACTGTCCGGGGTCGCGCAAGCGCCGCGCAAAGCGGCGGAAAATCGCATCTCAAAATGTCGGAATCGTTGAACCGCAACGGAAAATGGCGCCGACCGGAGGCGGCGTGACGCAACGCCGGCGAGCGAGCGCCGGCCGCCTCACTTTGCCGCCTCCTCCAGCGCCGCGTCGACCAGCGCCTTGGCGGCGGGGAAGGCGGCGATTTCGGCTGGGCTCGCGCCGGCCGCGGCGACCGGGCTCGTCGCCGCGACGGCGCCGCTCGCCAGCGTTCCCGCCGAGGCCTGGACCTCCGTGCCCATATGCGGCATCGGATCGACCGCGACGCCGCTGAGATAGAATTCGAAATGGAGATGCGGCCCGGTCGACAGGCCGGTGTTGCCGGAAAGCGCGATGATCTCGCCCTGCGTGACGTCGGCGCCGGGCTTGATCGCGGCGGGAATTTCCGACAGGTGCGAATAGGACGTCTCGAAGCCCTTGTGTTGGAGGCGGATATGGTTGCCGAAGCCGGACACCGGCCCGGCGATTTCCACCTTGCCGTCCGCCGAGGCGCGCACCTGCGAGCCGACGGCCGCGCCGAAGTCGATCCCCGCGTGCAGTCTGAGGATGTGCAGGATCGGATGGAACCGCATGCCGAACAGCGAGGTCACCGGAGCGCCCTTGATCGGCGCGAGAATGCCGCCGACGCTGGCGGCGCCGCTGTCGCCGAGGCTCTGCGGCGCCGCGCCGGCCTTGGGCTCGGAGGCGGCTTTGGGATCGAAACAGCGGAACGCGCCGTCGGCCGCTTCGAAGGAATAGCAATCGACCGCGCCGCCGCCGCCGCCGCGCAAGCCGACATAGACGATCTTGCCCGAGGATTTCGACTTGTCGCGATAATCGCGCGCGAAAATCGCGCGAAGGGTTTCGTCGGCCAGCAGCGGAGACCTGAGATCGGCGAGGCGCCCGAGGAGCTGGATCGCCTCGCGGATCGCCGGTTCGGGCATCCCGTTGCGTAAGCCGGCGCTGTAGACGCCGTCGGCGAGATCGAAATGCACGGCGGCGTCGGCCGTCCGGCCGGAATCGTCGAGAAGCCCCTGGGGAATCGTCGGCTGGGCGCCTTCGCCATAGAGGCCGCTCTCGGCCAGAGCGATCGCGCCGACGTAATCGTTGTTTTCGTAAATCGCGAGTTGGGTCGCGCGATAGTCGCCCGCCGCGTCGAGGGCGCCGACCGCGAGGGCGACGCTTTGCGCGGGCAGGGTCTGCACGTTGAACGCCGCCTTGGCCGCGCCCTCGACCGCGCGCGCGCCGTCTTCGGCGAAGCCGTTGGCGATCAGCAAGTCGCCGATCTTTTCCGCCACGACCGTCTTGAGGATCGTCTGCTTGAGTCGAGGCCGGCCGTCGGCCCCGCCGGCGACGACCTCGAGCTGGTTGGAGTTGGCGCTCGTCAGCATCAGGTCCTGCGCGTCGTCCGGGGTGTCGGCGCCGCCGTCGTCGTCGGCGCCGGCGTCCATCTGCGCGGCGTCGCCTGCGCCGGCCATTTGCGCGGAATTCATCGCGAGGCGCTCCGCCAGCGCGTCGGCCTCCTGGCCTGCTTCGGGAAACTTCCCCATGTAGCCGCCGTCCGTCGAGACCAGCGCCGAGTTGACGTAATAGGCTTGGCCGTCGAGTTTGGGCGCATTCGCGGCGAGCTTGATCGGCACGGCGAGCCGCAGCTCTCGCGGCGCCGAGACCGCGCCGCGCCGCACCAGCACCGGATCGCCGGGAAGGTCGATGATGGTCGAAAGTTTGGCGGCGCCCGGCGCCCTGGCCGGAGCGGGGGCGGGGGCGCTCGAGACCTTCGTCGGCTCGGGCCCCGTCGCCGGCCGATGCGCCATGAGGCGCCAGCCGACGAGGCTGGCGCAGAGGCAAAAGATCGCCAGCGAGGCCGCCAATGCGAGGGTGCCGCCGCGTCGGGTCATGGCCGTGTCGTCGCGCTCCAGAATTCTCTTATGGGTTTGCGCTCGCCGACCTCTCGCCTAACCAGGAAGTTGGGCGCTAGCAAGGAAATTGGCGGCCGCACAGGCGCCGCGCCGGCCGATTTCGGCGTCGAGATCGGCGCGCCGGGCAAGAATAGACCGAACGCAAGCTTTGGCGTAACAATAGCGACGTCGAAAGGCGCCATCGTCCGTTGCGTGGACCGTAAGCGCGAAGAGGCGAGAGAAATTCGGTCGGCCGGGCGGCGAATTTGGACTGATCCCCGATCTCTGCGCGGATGGAGACAGCACATGCGTTCGATCTCGTTTTCCGCCGTCGCGCGAACGCTCGCGGCGATATTGTTCCTGGGCGCTTTCGCGATTGGCGCGGACGCGTATGCCGCGCGCGGGAAGGGCCCCCACTCCGCCCCGGCTCCGGCCCCGTCGGCCGGTCATGGCGGGGGCGCGCCGGGCGCCAACGGCGCCTCGGGCGCTTGCGGCGGCGGTCTCGTCCTCGAGACCCCATCCCCGTCCGACGACGCCGGCGACGCCGTGCAGGCGCTCTCGCGCGCCACCCAGACGTATATCAACGAATGCCAATGCGTCAGTCAGCAATGCGTCGCCGACGCGCTCGATCGATACGCCGAAGCGCTCGCCGTCGTCGCGCCGCGGTTGCCGCGGCAACTGCAGGATATGCCGAACGTCGTCGCAAAGGCCGCGCGACGGGTGCGCGCCGCGCGCACGACGGCGGAAGCGGTCAAGGCCCTGCACGAGGCGATTGCCGTCATTCACAAGGACGTCTCGCTGGTCCGCGCGGAAGATCCCGCGACGCAGCAGCGCGAGACGCGAAGCGGCGGCTTCGTCGCCGACACGCTCAACGTGGCGAGCCTGTCGCTGGAAAAGGCGGGCGGGCTTTAAGAGCGGAACGGCGGCGCTCGAGCCGAGCCCTCGCGCGGCCTCGTTTCGAGCCTTGACTCGTGGCGCGCCCGATTGCATCCGAAGCCGAACCAAATTGCTCAGATGACGCCCATGAGCGCGGCGCGCGAATTCACAACGGTCGGAACGGCTCCAACGCGCCGGCGCCGAGCGCGTCGCGTCGGCGGATTGGCGCGGCGCTTGACCGCGCTGGCGGCGCTCGCCCTTGTCGCGGCCGGCCCGGCGCTCGCGGAAAGCCGCGTCGCTCTGGTCATCGGCAACGGCGGCTACAAGGCGGTTCCGGAACTCGCCAATCCCCCCAACGACGCCAAGGACGTCGCCGAGGCGCTGAAGTCCCTGGGCTTCACTGTGACGCTCGGCGTCGATCTCGATCAGGCGCAAATGCAGCGCGCCATCGCGGATTTCGGCAGGAGCGCCGCGGCGGCCGATGTCTCGCTGTTCTATTACGGCGGCCACGGCTTGCAGGTTTCCGCCCACAATTATCTCATTCCCGTCGACGCGCAGCTGCACACCGTCGACGATATCGAGAAGCGCACGATTCACTTCGACGACGCGCTCGACGCGCAGTCCAAGGGCGCCGGCGTCCATCTGGTGTTTCTCGACGCTTGCCGCAACAATCCGCTCAAGGATTCCAACGTCACGCTGCGCTCCGCGGGCCTGGCGCGCGTCGGCAACGCGGCGGGATTTCTGATCGCCTTCGCGACGCAGCCCGACAACGTCGCGTTCGACGGCGGGGGCCGCAACAGCCCGTTCGCGCGATCGCTTCTCGGGCACATGGCCTCGCCCGGCGTCGACATTTCCAGCATGATGATCGCGGTGCGCCGCGACGTCATCGCCTCGACCGGCGGCGCGCAAATTCCCTGGGAAAATTCCTCGCTGACGCGGCAATTTTATTTCGCCGGCGACGCGGAGAGCGAAGCTTCGCCCGAAACCCTGCTTTGGCGGCTCGCCGGAGCCCAGCGCGATCCCAGGCTGCTCTCCATCTATCTCGATCGCTACCCCGAGGGCTCGCACACGGCGGACGTCAGGGCGATACTCGCCGAAGTCGGCAAGTCGGGCAAACCGCCGCCGGCGACCGCGAATGCGAACGTCGACGACCTCCTGTGGAGCCTGGCGCGCAGCGGGCGGCAGAGCCAGCTCGTCGAACTCTATCTCGCGCGCTATCCCTCCGGCGCGCATGTCCAGGAGGCCGAGGACCTGCTCGCCAGCTTGCGGGACGCGCAAGGCGCGGCGTCGGATCCGGGCGTCGTGTGCGAGCGCCTCGCGACTCATCCGGACGATGCGACGGCCAGCATGCCGGGGGTCGATCTCGCGAATCTCAGCGAGAACGCCGCCGCCGCGATCGGCGTCTGCGGCGAGGCGGCGACGCGCCATCCGGAGATCGCGCACTATGTCGCTCTGCTCGCGCGCGCGACCGCCGCCGCCGGGCGTCTCGAGGAAGCCTATGGGCTCTACAAGAAGGCGGCCGACGCCGGCGACGCCCGCGCCATGTACAGCCTGGGCCTGATGCTGGAAACCGGCGACCATGCGCCCAAGGATCTCAAGGCGGCGTATGCGCTTTATGAGAAGGCGGCCCAGCGCGGTCTCGCCGACGGCGCCATCAATCTCGCCGTCGCGCTGGCGCAGGGCGCCGGCATCGAAAAGAATCTGCCGCGCGCCTATGCGCTGCTGCAACAGGCGTCGGAGGCGGGGTCGGCCCGAGCGACCTACGATCTGGCCGAATTCGCCGAACACGGCTTTGGCGGCAAGAAGTCGGACGCGCTCGATCTTTATCGGCGCGCCGCGAGTTTCGGCTACTCCAAGGGCTATCACACCGCCGCGGCCGTTCTCGACGAGGGGCGGGGCGTCGCCAAGGATCCCGCCGCCGCGGCCGACGAACTGCTGCGCGCGGTCGCCGCCGACTCGGGCGAATCCGTCGCCGATCTAACCAGCAAGAGCCAGACATGGACCGCCGACACGGTCAAGGCTCTGCAGACGCGCCTCCAGGCCGCGGGATATTATTCCGGCCCGATCGACGGCAAGAGCGGACCCGCGTTGGCGCCCGCTCTCAAGCAATGGCGCCTTCTCGGCGCGCCGCAGAAGTCCTGAGCGGCAAGCGAGCCCATCACTCCAGGAGATGGGTTTCGACCCGGCGGTTCTCCGGGCTGAAGGGGTCGGCGACGCGCGGCTTGGTCTTGCCGAAGCCCTTGGCCACCAGGTTGGCGGGGTCGAGCCCTTGCGAGGCCAAATAGGCGACGACCGCGTTGGCGCGGCGCTCCGACAGGCCGAGATTATATTCCTCGGCGCCCGTCGCGTCGGTATGGCCGTCGATCTCGAATTTCTGCCCCTTGAGCTGGGGATCGAGCAGCGCCTTGGCGAATTGGTCGAGATTGTCCTTGGCGGATTGCGTGAGCTTGTCCGAATTGAACTCGAAGTTCACCAGCAGATCGAAGCGGGTCGCCGATTGCGTCGGCGGCGCGGGGCAGTCGGCCGCCGTGCCGACGCAGATCGAACGGCTCTTGCCGTTGGCCTTGGCCGCGTCGGCGGCGGCTTTGTCCTTGACGAAAATATCGATCACCTTGTCGGCGGAATAGGCGGGATCGGCCTGAGCGGGGGCGATCAGCGCCGACGGCGCGACCGCAAAACAAACCGCCGCGCCGAGAACCAAAGTCAAAGACGCGCGCATGGAGATTCCCCATTTTTTCCGCTCGCGCTCGGCGAGCTTGGGGAAATTATGCCGCTCCTTCGCAGCAGGGTCAAACATGGCGAGGCCTTCTGCGGTCGCGACGGGGCGCGCGCGGCGAACTGGCGGGTTTGACATGGCTTGGCTCCTTCGACGCCGCGCCGATCGATATTGCCGAGGCGTTTCCGGTCGACGCGCGATGGCTTGACTGACCTTTCGCTTACGGTCTGCTTGTCCGGCCGAAGCGGGCAGGGGATCGGCCGGCTCGACGGCCAGGCGGCGGAAATCCGGTTCCCCTCGCCGCCCTTCGGCGTTAGGCTCGCGAGCCCGGTCGGCGGCGCCGGGTCGGCGATGCGTCCGGCGGAGGCCGGCTCGCGCGGGCCGCTTCGAGAGCGACGCCGCCGGCCCTTTCGCGGGTTGGGTTTGGCAATTCGCATCAGGTCTGGAGCGCGCGCGCCGTGGAGGACAAGACCGTATTCCAGCCCGCCTCGAGCGGCAGCGTGAGACCCGGCGCGCGGCTGAACGGCATCTATGAGATCGAAAAGCTCATCGCTGAGGGCGGCATGGGGGAAGTCTACAAGGGCTTCAACATCCAGACCAACGATCTCGTCGCGATCAAGATGATCCGGCCGGAGCTGTCGCGCAATCCCGACGCCCTCGCGCTGTTCCGGCGCGAGGCTTCGACCCTGCACAATCTCCAGCACGAAGCGATCGTGCGCTATTTCGTCTTTTCCGTCGATCCCGATCTGCAGCGCGCCTATCTCGCGATGGAATTCGTCGACGGTCCCTCGCTGACCAAGCGGCTCGCTTCCGGGCCGCTCCCGCTCGCCGAGGTCAAGATCCTGCAAAGGCGCATCGGCGGCGCGCTCGAAGCGGCGCACCGTCTGGGCGTCGTCCACCGCGACATTTCCTCGGACAATGTCATTCTGCCCGATGGCGACGTGCGGCGCGCCAAGATCATCGATTTCGGCATCGCGCGTTCGCATCGGCCGGGCGAGGGCACGATCATCGGCGATGGTTTCGCCGGCAAGTACAACTACGTCTCGCCCGAGCAGGTCGGCCTCGCCGGCGGCGAGGTCACGTTCAAGTCGGACATCTACAGCTTCGGCCTGGTCCTCGCGGAGGCCTTGCGCGGGCGGCCGATCGACATGAGCGGCTCGCAGGTCGACGTCATCGAGAAGCGCCGCGTCGTTCCCGACCTCTCGGACATCGACGCTTCGATACGGCCGCTCATTCAGGCGATGCTGCAACCCTCGCCGGAGAATCGCCCGGCGAGCATGGCGGCGGTCGCCGAGTGGGGCGAGACCCGCGGCGCCGGCGCCGCGAAGGCGCCGGAGCGCGGCGGGCGGCAGGCGCGGCCGCCGGGCCGCTCCTCCGGAGGGCGCACGGCGGCGATCGCGGCGGCGCTGATCGTCGTCGCCAGCGTCGGCGGCACGCTCTACGTTTTTCGCGACGACGCCGCGCTTTGGTTCAAGTCGGCGTCGTCGCTCGTCGCCCCGACCTCGACGCCAAGTCCGATCCCGACCAAGCTGCCGCCGCTCGGCTCGCCGACGCCGGCCCCCTCGAACGCCGTCGAAACGCCGCTGGGCGGCGCGCCGGCGCCCGCTCCGACGCCCGCGCCCATGCCGACCGCGACGCCCGCCCCGACGCCGACGGCGACCCCGACGGCGCCCGCGCATGTTCCCACCAGCGAGGAGCTGATCGACGCCTTGCCGCCGCGCGCGCCGCAGGCCCTCGTCGCCTTGGCGCCGGCGACGGTCGGCAAGCCCTATCACCAGGAGCTTCCCGCTTTCGCCGATCCCGGCGGCAAGGGGTTGCGGCTCAAGGCGGACCCGCCGCCGGACGGTCTGGTTTTCAAGGATCTCGGCGGCGGCGGAAGCGAAATCGACGGCGCGCCGACGCGCGCGGGAAGCGCGAGCCTGCAAGTCGTCGCGGTCAATCACAACGGGCTAACGGCGCAAATGACGGCGACGATCGTCGTCGCGGACAAGCCGCCGGCCGGCGAGCCCGCGCCCGCTTCGACGCCGCGCCCGCAACCGGCGCCGCCGCGAGCCTCGCAGGCGCTGGCCGTCCTCGAAGGCGCGAGGGTCGGGGAGGACTACAGCACGGCGTTGCCGCCGTTCAACGTCGGCGCGAACGCGCGCGGTCTGGCCCTGCGCGCCGAGCCCTCTCCGCCCGACGGCCTGAGCTTCGTCGATCTCGGCTCCGGCCTCAGCGAGATTTCGGGCAAGCCGACGCAAGCCGGCGCCTTCGCCTTCGATGTCGTCGCCACCAACGCGGCTGGTCTCGCCACGCGCATGGCGGTCAAGATCGTCGTCGCGCCGGCGCCGCGGCCCGCGACGCCCGAGCAGAGCCCCGCGCGCCCGCCGTCGGCGCCCCTCGACAAGGCGAGCGCCTTTATCGCCGGGTTCGACGGCGGCGCGTGCTTCCTGGTTCGGCCTCTGCCCGGCGGCGGCGCCGTCCACGCGCTTCAGGGCGTCGGCGTCGAACTCGCGCCCTTCCAGCGCTTCGACGCCGGCTATACGCGCGAAGTCGGCGTCGAGCCGCAATTGGGCTTGCGCCTCATCGCCGCCGCGGAATGCCCGGCGTTGGACTTGATCAGGCTGGGGTCGGCGAACGGCGCCGCCGCGCCGCGCATCGAACTCACGAGTTACGAAGTCGGGCGGGGCAGGCCGCTGGCGGGGACGATCTCCGGCGTCGCCGGCCGCCATCTGGTCCTGCTCCTCGTCGACAACGACGGCGTCGCGCATCGGCTGGAAACGAAGGCGGCTGTGGGCGGCGATGCCGCGACGTTCAGCGCCCCGCTGGTCGCCGACGCGTCCTCGGTCGGTCCGCTGCAGATCGTGCTCGCGATCGCCTCGGCCAAGCCGATCGCCGCGCTGGAGGGGCTGCGCTCGGCTCCGCTGGCGGATGTCGCGCCCCGGCTGAGCGGCGACGCCTCGGCGAGTTCGGCGTCGGTCGAGGCCGAGTTCTTCAAGCTGGTCGAGTGAAGCGGGCGCCGCGCGGCGACATGGCGTGTTCGAGCAGTCACGGATGAAGGTTCAGCGACTCGCCTTCGTGCAGGTCCTCGGCGCCCTACAGACGGCTGGGGCTTTCTCGATCGAGACCAAGACGCCAAGCTGGCCTGGATCGCCAGCGCCGGGCAAGCGCGGGGATTAGCGAATGGCGATTGGCGTTGCAAATATCAAGATTTGTGCACCGCATCAGGTCGCTTTGTGGCGCAGCTCTTCGACAAGTAAGGCGAAGGCAGGGACGTGGCTGACAGCAGCTCGGTAATAGAGGTGGTAGCCTGAAACGGGCGGCAGTAGATTGGTCACAACGAGGACAGCCCATGACTGATAAAAAAATTTGGTTCGTTACCGGCGCGAGTCGCGGTTTGGGCGTTGATATCGCCAAAGCGGCATTGGCGGCCGGCCACGCCGTCGTTGCTACAGGCCGCGACCCAGCGAAGGTCGCAAAGGCAGTGGGCGTCCACGAGGACCTGTTGAGCCTCAAGCTCGACATCACACGTCCCGAAGATGCACAGGCTGCCGTCACTGCCGCTGTCGAGAAGTTTGGCCGCATCGACGTTCTGGTCAACAATGCGGGCAACTTCTACGCGGGCTTCTTTGAGGAGCTCAGTCCCGATCAGGTGCGCCAACAGATCGAGACGCTGCTGTTCGGCCCGATGAACGTCGTCCGTGCAGCGCTGCCGGCAATGCGCAAGCAACGCTCTGGCCTGCTGCTCACCATCTCCTCCACGGCAGGCATTAGCGGCGGCATGTTTTGTACGGCCTATGCGGCAGCTAAATTCGGCGTCGAAGGGTGGATGGAGTCACTCACCCCCGAGGTGGCCCCTTTCGGCATTCGCACGATGCTAGTCGAGCCCGGCTTCTTCCGTACCGAGCTGCTCACCAGTAACTCCACTACCTTCGCTCGTCCGTCGATCAACGACTATGCCGAGCGTACCAGGGAGACTGTTTCTGCGTGGCGCGGCATGGATGGCAAACAGGGAGGCGATCCCGCCAAACTGGCTAAAGCCCTTGTGCAGCTTGCTGCACTCGAAGAGCCTCCCGCTCGCTTTGCGGCCGGCGCTGACGCTATCCAGACCTTCGAGACCAAGGCTACCACTTTGTTGGCTCAAGCCAACGCGCACCGTGAGCTGTCGTCTTCCCTTTCGCATGACGACGCCTGAACAGCAGAACTAGCCGGCGCGGCCTTCGCAGAGTCGCGCCGCGCATCTTAATTCTTCTGCTGTTTCTGCTGGTGCAAAATTCAAGATATTTGCAACACGCGACGATCATAGGAATGTCAAAGGCTTAACCGTTGCAAGTTTCTCTTGCAAGAATCCGCTCGCCATCCGCAACCGACCAGCGGAGCCGCGAGCCGAACCGCGGCTTTCGCCGCTAGAGCATTCTGCATTTAGGTCTGGGCGCCCCCTCTCCCCGCTCGCGGGGAGAGGCCGGGTGAGGGGCTTGGGCGTTGGCCGCTCTGTTGCGGCTCATCCCCAGGCCCCTCATCCTAACCTTCTCCCCGTGAACGGGGAGAAGGGACGCCCCGCGTCAATCTCATTGCAGAATGCTCTAGCCGAGCTTCTCCGCGATCCAGAGCTTGATGAGGGCCTGCCGGGTGACGCCGAGACGCTCGGCCTGCCGATCGAGCCCCTCGACGACCCAAACGGGAAAATCGACGTTAACCCGCTTCAATTCCACGTTCCGGCGCCGAGCCTTGGACCAGTCGAGGTGACCGCTCACGTCCTCGCCCGCGTCGAACTTTCGATCAAAGGTCTTTGCTTTCATAACGTTCCCCCAAGTCCGAGCGAGCGTGACCGTTAGGAAGATAATCTCGCGCCGTCATGGCCGGGCTTGTCCCGGCCATCCACGCCCCTCCGCCTGCGCCAATCCTCGAAGGACTTTCTGCAACTCCGGCGCGTGGATGGCCGGGACAAGCCCGGCCATGACGAGCCGCTGCTCCCGGTCGCCGGAATCAGGTCGTATGGCGGATAATAGCGGAAAAATCATGCCAAATCAGCCGAATCCCGCCCTCGCCCCTCACCGCGCGGGGATCAGCGCGAAGAGGCAGGTCTCCATCAGCGCGCCGGCGCCCTCGGACCGCGGCCTGGCGTCGCCGTTCGCCGTCGTTTCCTTCTTGGGCGCGACCATGCCGGGGGGGATGACCTGGATATTCGCGCCGATGCCCCGGCCTTCGCCGAGCAGCTTGTCGCGCAGCGCGAAATCCTTGCCGAGGTCCTTGCGCTGACCTTCGCTGGCCGCGAGGGCGGATTTCAGCCGCTCGAGAAAGGGCGCGGTCTCACGCGCCATCGCCAGGAAGATCGTTTCGCCCTCCGGCGCCGCCGCCACCGGAATGTCGGCGTCGGCGACGGTCGCGAGGTCGCGGATGGCGCCGGGCCGCGTTTCGTCGAACGCGTAGAGCTTGGATTGCAGCAGGCCGGAGTGCCCGACGCGGAACGTCGCCGCCGCGCCGACGGGCAGGCGATCGTTCGGCGCCAGCGGCACCGCGAGCGGCGCGTCGCCGGGGGAGGGAAACGCCGGGTCGGAAACCCAGACCTGCCACGAGCACGCCGGCGCGCCCGGCGCCGCGCCGATCTGCGGCGCGATCCAGGCGAGCGGCGTGGCTGCGCCGGCGAGGTCGGGCGCGGCGTCGGCGAGGGTTTGCGCCTTGACGCGCGCGACGAGATAGCGGTCCGCCGGCGTCAGATGGCGCGCGAGCGCGGCGACGGCCGCGTCGGCGTCCGCCTGCGCGCCTGCCGCGACGATCCATTTCACCCGGCTCGCCCCGGCATAGTCGCGCACGCGTTCGGCGAGGGCGGCGAAGTCGGCTTCTGCGCTCAAGGTCAGCGGAGCCGCTTGGAGCGCGGGCGCGAACAGCGTCGCGGCGAGGATCGCGCCGGCGCATCGCAACCAGGCGAGCCTGCGCGCGCGCGCGCGCGTCGGCGCCGGCTCGTCAGGACGGACAGGCGTGCGGGTCATTGGTCACCTTGAACTGGTATTCGATTTCGGCGCCGAGGCGATCGGCGAGGAAACTCGTCGTCGTGGTCAGCACCGCCGCGCCGGTAAGGCCCTGCAGATTCTTGCGCAGCGCCTCCTGCAGGCCGGTGATCTCGATCGACGGGTCGCGCGTGGCCACGACGAACAGTCGAACTTCGTCCTCGACCGGCTCGATGGGGATCGCCGCGGTCAGATCGAAAGCGGAATCGGCTCGCGGCGCGCCGACGAGCGAGCGGAAATGCTCGGCGTCGAGGATCACCGGATCGGCGGCGCGCGAGACCGAGGCGATGAACAGCCGCGGCGCGCGCAAACGGCTGGCGAACGGCAGCGCGTCGCGCGCGCTGACCCGCAGAACGAGCGTTTCGCCGCCCACCACGACGGGTTGGCGCTGGTCGTCGAAACAGGGCCCGAGCAGTTGCAGCTTGTCGGTCGCCGAATCGTATCGCGCGCGTTGCGGCGCGGCGTCGTCGGGGCGCGTCGTCGCCGGCGCGGCCACCGGCTCGAACGCGAGCGCGATCGGCGCGCGCAGCAGCGCGATCCAGGCGGCGACCAGCACCGCGAACAAGCCGAGCGCGGCGGCGAGCCCGACCGCGCGCGCCGGCGTCAGGATCTCGCGCATGGCGAAAGGGCCGAGCGCCGCCTCGACGCCGTCGAGCGTGTCGGCGAAGACGAATTCCAGCCGCGCGCCCGCCCCACGCGCTTCCTCGCGCAAGCGATCGAGCGTCGTCGCCTCGGCGGCGCCGAGCGCTCGCCCGTCCGTCGCCGTCGCCGGCAGAACGACGATCATCCTTTTGCCCTCGAGCGCCTGGCGATGCTGAACGATGTAATCGCCGACCAGCGAGAGCTTGCCGCGCAGGCCGCCGACCGGGCCGATGGCCACGGCGGGCGCGCCCGGACCCGAGGGCAGCAGGATTTCCCCGGTGGCGAAGACGATTCCGGGATCGCGCGAAAAGGCCTGGCAAAGGGCGGCGAGCGCCAGCCCCAGCCCGGCCGAACGGGCGTTCTCGTCGGAAAGGCGGCCGATCTGCAAATCGGAAATGCGCAAGTTCCAAGAATCGACGCGTCCGTTGCTCCGGCTGAGCCAGAGCCTGGCGCGCCGCGACGCGACAAATCGCGTCACCGCTTCGCGCACCGTCTGCCCGATTCCGTAGAGGCCGAAATCGAACAGCTCGGAGATTTGCGGCAGCAGCCGCGCCGGATGCGCCTCGGGGGCGAAATCGCCGGCGATCGCCTCGAACAGTTGCGCGCCTTCGCCGTTCGCGCCGACCAGGGGCACGAAGACGCGCGCCGTCATGGCGCCAGATCCAGCAGTTCGATCTCCAGACGCGAAAGGTCGGCTTCGCTCAACGCCGCGTCGTCGAGCACGATGTGCAGAGCGCCGTCGCGGTCGAACACGCCTTCGACTTGCAACGCCTCGCCCAGCCGCAGGCGCGCGCCGCGAAGCGCGTAGGTCGTGAGCCCGGCGACGCCCTGCGCCTGGAGGGCGAGCACCTTCGTCTCCTCGCCCTCGTGAAGGAGATGGGCGAGGACGAGACCGTCGGCGCTGAGCAGGCCGGCGGCGGGAAACCGCCATTCGCCCGCCCCTTTGGCCGCCAAGGCCGTGAATGACGAGAGAGACCGCTCCCGGCCGCGCCCGCGCCGCAGGTCGTCGAGCGCGAGCGCCGTCTGCGTGGCCACGCGCAGGGTCTGCAAGAAGCGCGCCGCCTCTCCAGGGTCGAACGTGCGGTCCATCTCAATCTCCTCAACACGACTCTCGCCGCCTCGACGAAGAGGCGCAAGAGGTCAGGGGACGCTTACGGTCTGGCCTTCGCCGCCATCACAAAGCGAGCGGTTCGCGACGACAATTCCTCGACATAGGCCGCCAGATCGCCGTCGAAGTCGCTCTTCAGCCGCCGGCGCAGAAAGAGATTGGCGCCGAGCGCCTCGGCGAGCGACTGCCCGCCCATGATCGCCGCCAGGAGATCGCGTTCGGGCGGCGCGATGGCGCCGGCTTCGACGGCGCCGCTGAGAAACGGCGCGGCTTCTTCGGCGGTCATCAGCGGCTCGTCCGCGGCCTCGGGGAGCTCGGCGCCCTGGGTCGCCTCGATCGCGTCGAAGGACACGAGATAGGTTTGATCCTGGCCGGCGAGGCGGGTGAGAACGGCCGAACCGAGCAGCCCCGAGGCGAATTCCCGCGCGTCCTTGCATCCGGGGATTGGCGCGCTCGCGAAAGCGGCTTCGAGCTCGCGCTGCGTCGGCCGGCGGCCGAACTCGCCGCGCATTTCCGCTTTCAGCGCTTTGAGGAACGCGTTCGCGGACTTGAGCGTGTTGACGCCGACGGCGGCGTCGCCGACCAGCCATTCCCTGGGGCAAAGTCCAAGGCGCAGCGTTTCGGCGTAGGGCCGGTTCGCCGCATCGAGGCACTTGAGGATGCGGTTGGACAATTCGAACAATTCGCTTCTTTGCTTGAACCGCCGGAGCTGCGAGGCGCCGCCGGTGAGCGCTTTCCAGGTCGACAGCGGGCCGCCGGTCGGCCCGGCCGCGCGCGGTTCGGCGGCGCGGCTCGCCACGAGCGCCGCCAGATTGTCCGCCGAGGTCGGCTGTCCGCGCCGCGCCGCGATCGGACGATCGAGCACCTGGTCGAAATAGAAATCCGCGGCTTCCTCGACGCCGTCCGGCGGCGGATAGGCCCATACGCCGACCAGCCCCTCGGAATATCGGCGGTTCGAGATCAAAAGGCGGCGAACGCGCTCGAAAAGCTGAAAAGGCTTGACGACGACAATGTCCTCGGCCTCGCCGAGCGCATCGTTGCCGTTGACGAGATTGGCCAGATGCCCGGCGAAATAGGCGACGATGTCGCGACCCGATTTGGCCGCCGGCGCAGCGCTCATGGCTCGAATCTTTCGCGTTTTCGCCGACGGGCGGTCGAAGGCGGCCCGCGTTCGCCTCGCCGCATTATCAGCCCGATCGGCGTCTTGACAAGCGCGCCCCCGCCCTGCCGGCCTCCAAGCCGCGGCGAGCCCGCTTCGTCCCGTAATGAACGCAGGCGCCCCGAGGCGGGAGAGTCGGCGCGATCGGGACGACCGATTCGGCGCTTATTGCGCTGGCTGCGCAAAATACTATGCTTGGGAAAAACACGCGGATCAATTCGCGAAAGGACAGGAGACGACACCATGGCCTCGAACAGTAATTCCGGTCAGAAGTTCATCTCGCGCAACCGTAAGCCGCGCGTCCACATCACCTACGAAGATCCTTACGATGCGGAAAGGCTCGTCGAGTTGCCCTTTGTAATGGGCGTGATGGCCGACCTTTCCGGCAACAACTCCGCCGTGGCCAAGCCGGACATGAACGATCGCGGGTTCCTCGACATCGACATGGACAATTTCGACAAGCGCATGGCGGCGATCGAGCCCGGCTTGACGATGAAGGTTCCCAACAAGCTCGGCGGCGGCGAGGGCGGCGACAAGCTGAGCGTCAATCTGAAGTTCTCGAAGATGGAAGACATGTCGCCCGCGGCGATCGCGCGGCAGATTCCGGCGACGGCGAAGCTGCTGGCGGCGCGCGAGCAATTGTCCAATCTGCTGCGCTACATGGACGGCAAGGTCGCGGCCGAGGACTCGCTCAAGAAATTGCTCGCCGATCCGCAACTGATGTCGGCGATGAAGCAGAAACTCAGCCAGAAGCCTTCGGGCGACGGCTCGACCGAATAAGGGGAAGCGCCATGGCCACGCAACAGGAACAGAAGGGCGTCGCGGCGGAAGCGCCGGCCGTCGCCGAAGCGGACGATTTCGCCGCCCTGCTCAAGCAGAATTTCAAACCGCGCAGCGAGCGCGCCGCCAGCGAGGTCGAAGGCGCCGTGCAGACGCTTGTCACCCAGGCGCTGGCGGACTCGAGCCTCGTCAAAGGCGACGTCATCGATACGATCGAGGAGATGATCGCGCGTCTCGACGAAAAGCTCTCGGCGCAGATGAACGAAATCCTGCACGCGCCGGAGTTCCAGCATTTGGAGAGCGCGTGGCGCGGCCTGCACTATCTCGTCTACAATTCCGAGACCGACGCGACGCTGAAAATCCGCGTGATGAACGTCGGCAAGACCGAGCTCTATCGCAATCTCAAGCTCTATCCCGGCGCGCGCTGGGACCAGAGCCCGCTGTTCAAGAAAATCTACGAGAGCGAGTTCGGCCAACTCGGCGGCGAACCCTATGGCGCGCTGATCGCCGACTATCATTTCAGCCACGCGCCGACCGACGTGCAACTGCTGCGCGATCTGTCGAAGGTCTCCTCCGCCGCCCTGGCGCCGCTGATCACCGGCGCCGACCCCAATCTGCTCGGCATGGATTCGTGGACCGAACTGATGAATCCGCGCGACATCGGCAAGCTGATGGACACGCCCGACTACGCCGCCTGGAAGGGCCTGCGCGACCAGGTCGACAGCCGCTACGTCGCGTTGTGCATGCCGCGCGTCCTGTCGCGCCTGCCCTACGGGGCGAAATCGGAGCCGGTCGAGGAATTCGCCTTCGAAGAGGACACCGACGGCCACAAGGGCGCGAAATACGGGTGGATGAACGCCGCCTACGCCATGGCGGCGAACATCAACCGCGCCTACAAGGAATACGGCTGGACGGTGCGCATCCGCGGCGTGCAGTCGGGCGGCGAAGTCATCAATCTGCCGACTCACACGTTTCCGACCGACGACGGCGGCGTCGATCTGAAATGCCCGACGGAAATCGCCATCACCGATCGGCGCGAGGCGGAACTTTCCAAGTCCGGCCTCATCTCGATCATTCACCGCAAGAACACCGACAAGGCGGCGTTCATCGGCGCGCAGTCGATCTACAAGCCCAAGCTCTACGACAAGGTCGAGGCGACGGCGGCGGACAATCTCTCCTCGCGCATTCCCTACATGTTCGCGGTGTCGCGTTTCGCGCACTATCTCAAATGCATGGTGCGCGACAAGATCGGCTCGACCAAGGAAAAAGACCAGCTCGAGAAATGGCTCAACGAGTGGATCACGCTCTACGTCGACGGCGATCCGAAGAACTCCAGCGAAGAGATCAAGGCGCGGTTTCCGCTGGCGGCGGCGAAGGTCACCGTCGTCGCGGACGAGGAAAACCCCGGCTATTACGCCGCCAATTTCTATCTGCGCCCGCACTTCCAGCTTGAGGGCATGGACATCGGCATGAGCCTGGTCTCGAAGATCCCACAGGAAAAACAATAAAAACATTTCTGAAAGCGGTCCGCATCGACGAAAGCCCGACATTGCGGACCGTAAAACAAATCCAACGGGCAAGTCGCCCGGACGGCTTCAAGGGCGGCTAGGCCGCTCGGCGCGAAACGCAACTCTCGATCAGGAGCTACGACGATGGCCCAAGCAGACTATTTCCTCAAAATCGAAGGCCTCGAGGGCGAGTCGCAAGACGACAAGCACAAAGGCGAGATCCATGTGAAGTCGTTCCATCTCGGCGTGACGAACCATGGCACCGGGGGCGAGGGCACCGGCAGCGGCGCCGGTAAGGCGGCCGTGCAGGATATGCATTGCGCCAAACACACGGATAAGTCCTCTCCAAGCCTATTCGTGTCATGCTGCAACGGCAAGCATTTCGACAAAGCGACGCTTACGGTCAAGAAGTCCGGAGAGCATCCGCTGGCTTACCTGATTTATAAGATGGAAAAAGTGATGATCTCATCGTTTTCGTCCAAGAGCGCCGGCGGCGCCCTCGCCGAGGAGACCCTGACGCTAAACTTCGCCAAGATCGAGATGACCTATACGCCGCAAAACAAGGACGGCACCGCCGGCGCCAAGGTGGTCAAGTACTACGACGTCGCCGCCAACAAGTGGGGCTGAACTCTTATTCCGGCGCCAAGTTGTCACGGTCGGAGGCGGCCGAAGGTTATCCGACGCAAGCGCCGGCGCGAGCATCCGATAACGGCTCGAGTCTCCGGCCGAACGGCGTAGATCGCATCGGCCTAACAGGCGCCGCGCAACAGGCTCATGTTGCGCGATGCAGTCTGACCTACGGGAGGTAGTCATGGGACTGTTCTTAACTGACACCGACTGGGTATATGACACTTCGAGAGAAGGCAGTTATTCACTTCTTGCTTGGACGGGCGGCTCGGGAACGCTCTATCTCAAGAATGAGGCCGACGGCTCCGAAATGGCTATCCCGTACTCGTACAACGCGTTTGGCGAGAGTAAGGGCGCGGACCTCGGAGCGGCGGCCTCGCTGGTGCAGACATCCAGTGCGGGTGGCGGCGTACAAATTTGCGAATTCTCCCCCAACGGAGATTTTGGTCTGGGAACTTTCCCGTGCCATGGCTATTTGGCGACAATGGGAGGGAACGCGGGCACACAGGACACGAGTCAAGCGGTCGTGCTTTGGGTGTTTGGCCTCGATATCGAGGCAATCCTGTTATCCTGGGGTCAATTTGCCGCGATGTTTCCTGGCGTTGGCGCGTCAATCGCCTTAGCGAGTTTCGGCGCGGCAACGACGCCCGACGGGAGCCCAACTCCTGACCCGACTGATCCCAACACTACTGTCGCGAGCAATGACTCCGGCGGCGGGGGCGACTCTGGCGGCGGGGACGGCGGTTCTGCGACCGCTTGAGAACAAACTGCGTCATCTCGCAATCCGGCCGCGGCGCGAAACCACGACGGAGCGGGCGATCGCAGGGCAGGCGCGTCGCTTTGTCTTCGCGCGCTCGGCGCCTGACGGTTCATCTCGCGGCATGCGAATTTCATGCCGACCGCCGAAGGAATGGCTATGGCCCAAAGCGACATATTTCTCCAGATCGACGGCGTCGACGGCGAATCGCAGGACGACAAGAAGCGAAACCAGATCGAAATTGTGTCGTTTGCCATTGGCGGGCTGAACGCGGGCTCGGTTTCGCAAGGCGGAAAGGCCAAAGTGAATTTATCGGAGATGCGCTTGACCAAGCATATGGACAAGTCGTCGCCAAATCTGTTCGCCAATCTTTGCAACGGCCAGACCTTCAAAGCGACGATCACCGTTCGCAAGGCGGGCGGCGCTCCCGTGGATTACGTGAAAATCGAACTCAAGGCGTGCGTGATCTCGTCGTACAATCTCGAGGTGAAACACGACAGCACGCCTTTGGAAAACTTCTCGCTCACCTACGGCCAAATCCAGTACACCTACTGGACGCAGGACAGCAAAGGCTCGCTTGGCCCGGCCATCATGAAGTCCTACAACCTCATGACGAATGTCTTGTCGTAAGCGAATTCCTGTCGGAAGAATTTAGTCTATCGTGAGTGAAATCGAAATTCGCCGAAGGGGTAGGAACGCACCGTGGCTACGCCTCGCAACGACCGCCTCGCTCCGCCGCTGATGTACGCGTTTCGCGCCGCGCACGAAAAGCGCGACGCCAAGCAGCGGCTGGACTTGCGCGACGAAGCGGGCGAGCGCGTCATCGCGGCGCGTCGGGTGACGACGCGCAGCCCGATCTCGGAATCGGGATTGCGACGCGAAGTGATGACGGATTTGTTGGGTCTGCTCAACACGACGAACCTCGACGCCGCGGCGGATTTGTCGACGCTTCCCGCCGTGCGCAGCTCCATCTTGAACTATGGTTTCCCCGATCTCTCGTGGCGCACGATCGACGAGAACAGTCTGTCCGATGTCGCGCGCGAAATCGAGGTTGCGCTGACCGATTTCGAGCCACGCCTCGCGCCCGGCTCGATCAAGGCGTCGCGCGATGCGAACGTCGCGGTCGAGGATCTCAAGCTGCGCTTCCTCGTCAAGGCCGACTTACGCGCGCAACCCGTCAACGTTCCCGTGGAATTCGTCGCCGAGGTCGAACTCGACGGCAAGATCAGAATCGATCGGTTGTGACGCGATGAACCGCGAGTTCCTCGAATTCTACAATCGCGAACTTTCGCTCCTGCGCGAACAGGCGGGCGAATTCGCGCAGGAATATCCCGGCGTCGCCGAGCGTCTGGGCGGTCTGATGGCCGATCGGCTCGATCCGATGATCGGCGGCCTGCTCGAAGGCGCGGCGTTTCTGGCCGCGCGCGTGCAGCTCAAACTCAAGCATGAATTTTCGGACTTCACGACCAATCTCATCGATCAGCTCGCGCCGCATTATCTCGCGCCGACGCCGTCCTTCCTTCTCGCTCAGGCGCAGCCGAAATTCGGCGATCCGGCCTTGCGCGATGGCCGCGTCATCGCGCGCGGCGCCTATTTCGACGCGGCCTATCGCGAACTCGAGCGCAACATCGCCTGCCGTTTCAGACTGACGGCGCCGATCGCGCTGTGGCCGTTCGAGATCGCGCGGGCCGAATATTTCGCCAGCGCCGGCCCGCTGCAGGCCCTGGGCCTGCCGCTGGGCGTCGAATGCGCGGCGGGCCTGCGCTTGCAGCTGAGCGTGCGGGCGGCGCCGCGCCTCGAGGACGAGCCCGCCGACAAGGAGGTCGAGACGCGGCCGGAACTGCGTTTCTCCGCGTGCCGCGTCAAGGACTTGCGCGTTCACGTCCTGGGCCAGGAATCCGATGCGATCGCGCTTTACGAACAGGTGTTCGCGCATTGCCGGGGCGTCTATTTCCGTTATCTCGATGCGTTCGGCGATCCCGTCGTCGTCAAGGGCGGCGACGAAATGTTGCGCCAGATCGGTTTCGACGAAGACGAGGCGCTGCTCCCCAACGACAAGCGCCTGTTTCGCGGCTTCGATTTCCTGCGCGACTATTTCGTTTTTCCGCGCCGCTTTCTCGGCTTCGATCTGACCGGCCTCGGCGCGATCGCGCCGCGCCTCGCCGCCAAGACGGTCGATGTCGTCCTCGCCTTCGACGAGGCCAATCCGCGCCTCGCCGCCGCGGTGCGCAAGGAATTCTTCGCGCTCTACGCGGCGCCCGCGGTCAATCTGTTCGAAAAGACGGTCGATCGCATTCCGGTGAAATCCAACCAGCACGAATATCCCGTCGTGCCGGACCGCAGCCGCGCGCTCGACTTCGAGCCGAACCGCATTCTCAACGTTTTCGCCCATATTCCCGGCGTCACGCAGAAGGTCGCGGTCGAACCGCTCTATTCGGCGGCCGCCGGACGCAGCGCCTCGGGGTTGTGCTACACCGTGCGCCGCCTGCCGCGTCGGCGCACGGCCGAAGAACGCAAATACGGGCAGAAGTCGGATTACACCGGCACCGACATGTTCCTGTCGCTGGGCGAGCGCTCCGACCCGCAAGAGGTCAACCGGGTCGCCGAATTGAGCGTGCAGGCGTTGTGCACGAACCGCCATTTGACCGAACATCTGCCGGTCGGCGAAGGCGGCGCCGATTTCCGCCTTCTCGACGACGTCGATCTCGAAATGCGTTGCATCGCGGGGCCGACGCGTCCGCGCGAGCCGACGATGACCGCGATGGTCGGCAAGACGGACGGGGCTTCGATCGGCGACGTCGCCTGGCGCATCGTCAACATGCTCAGCCTCAACCATCTCGGTCTCGTCGAGCGCGCGGCGGGCGACGGCGCGAAATCGCTGCGCGAGATTCTCCTCCTCTTCGCCGATGTTTCCGACAGCGCCACCGAACGCAAGATCCGGGGTCTGCGCAGCCTCGATTCGCGGCCGATCGTTCGGCGCGTCCGCCAACCCCAGGGCGCCGCGGCGGCGCGCGGCCTCGAGGTCGCCGTGCTGATCGACGACAAGGCCTTCGAGGGCTCCGGCGCGTTTCTGATGGGGGCCGTTCTCGATCGCTTCTTCGCCGAATATGTCGCGATCAATCACTTCACGCAGGTGGTCGTGCGCACGAGCGAGCGCGGCGAAATCATGCGCTGGCCGCCGCGTCTCGGCCTGAGGGGCGTCTCGTGAGCTTCCGCGCCGAACTCCTCGCCGAGCCCTGGCGCTTCGACATGTTCGCGACGCTGAGGCGTTTCGAGCGCGAGAACGCGGGCAAGCCGCGCCTCGGCGACGCGGCGACTCTCGCCGAGGAATATCTCGTCGTCTCGCAAAACCCCTATATGGAGTTTCCCGCCTCCAACCTCGACGGCGCGCTCGTCGAGCCGTCGGGGCGGATGCGCCTGATCGCGCGTTTCCTCGGCATGTTCGGCCCGCAGGGCGCGCTGCCGCTGACGACCACCGAAGAGAGCTATCAGTGGCTGCTGGAGCGCGACGACGCGTTTCCGCGTTTCGCCGATATTTTCCAGCGCCGCTTCATCGCGCTGTTTTTTCGCGCCTGGGCGGACGCGCGTCCGATCGCGCAAAACGACCGGCCCGGCGAGGATCGGTTTCGCGCCTATATCGGTTCGATGATCGGGGTCGGCGCGCCGCTGTTCCGCGACGCCGATTCGCTGTCCGATTTCGCCAAGATGGAATATGCGGGCCTGCTCGCGCCGCGGGTCAAGAGCGCCTCGCGGCTGCGCGCGCTGCTTTCGGGATTGTTCGGGACGCGCGTCGAGATCGACGAATTCGTCGGCGCCTGGTTGACGCTCGACGCTGGCGAGCGCTCGCGCCTCGGGGCGCGCCAGAGCCGCCTGGGAAGCGATTGCGTGCTGGGCTCCAGCATGTTCAGCGTGAGCGACAAGTTCCGCGTTCGCGTCTTCGTGCGCGATTTCGCGCAATACCAGCGCTTCCTGCCGGGATCGGATCACGCGCGGGAGATCGGCGACGCGGTGTTTCTCTATGTCGGCGAGGAATACGACTGGGACATGGAGCTGGCGATCCCCGCCGGAGAAATCACCCCGGTTCGTCTCGGCAAAGGCGCCAAGCTCGGCTGGACGAGCTGGATGGCGCCGAACTGGTCGAAGACGGATGAAACGATCCGCAAGGACGCGAGATTTCATGTCGTCAGCCGTTTGGCGCACGAGCGCGAGGCGACCCACGAGAATTAGGGATGGAGGAAATCATGGGCGCGGACATCAGCGTCGAATCGGTGGCCGGCAAACTCAACCGCGTCGGCTACGAGGCCTTCATACAGGCGCTGCGGCAGGCCAAGAGCGCCGGCAATCGCAACATCGAGCTCGGCCATTGGATGCTGCACCTCTTGCAGAAGGACCGCACCGATCTCGCCCTGACGGCGGACCATTTCAAGCTGAGCCGCGCCAAACTGCTCGCCGATACGACGGCGGTCGTCAACGGCTTCCGCAAGAACGAGACGGAGATGCCGGGCATCTCCAACCAGGTCGCGGACGCGCTCGATCGCGGCTGGCATTATGCGACGCTGCTGTTCGGCGAGACCCAGATCCGCACCGGCCATCTCCTGGTCGCGATGCTCAAGTCGATCGAGCTGAGGCGCGCGCTCGTCGGCATTTCGCAGGAATTCGCCAAGATTCCGGTCGACGAAGTCGCGGCGAGCCATCGCTCGATCTGGGCCGAGTCGGAAGAGGGCAACCTTCGCCCGATGGACGGCTCCGGCATCGCCGCCGCGAGTTCGGAAGGGACGACCGCGGCGCCGGGCGCCAAGGGCACCACGGCGCTCGATCGCTTCAGCCAGGATCTCACCGCCAAGGCCAAGTCGGGCGGCATGGACCCGATCCTCGGCCGCGACGAGGAAATCCGCCAGATCGTCGACGTGCTGATGCGCCGGCGCCAGAACAATCCGATCCTCACCGGCGAAGCGGGCGTCGGCAAGACCGCGGTCGTCGAAGGTTTCGCCCAGCGCATCGCCTCCGGCGACGTGCCGCCGCCGCTGCGCGGCGTCAAGCTCCACGCGCTCGACATCGGCCTGATGCAGGCGGGCGCCTCGATGAAGGGCGAGTTCGAGCAGCGTCTGCGTTCGGTCATCGACGAAGTGCAGGCCTCGCCGACCCCGATCATCCTGTTCATCGACGAAGCGCACACGCTGATCGGCGCGGGCGGCCCGGCGGGCACGGGCGACGCGGCCAACCTGCTCAAACCGGCGCTCGCGCGCGGCACGCTGCGCACCATCGCGGCGACGACCTGGGCCGAATATCGGCAATATTTCGAGAAGGACCCGGCGCTGACGCGGCGCTTCCAGCCGATCCACATCGGCGAGCCCGACGTCGCCACCGCCGCGGTGATGCTGCGCGGCCTCGTCGCTCCGATGGAGAAGCACCACAAGGTGCGCGTCAGCGACGAGGCGATCGTCGCCGCGGTCAATTTCTCCCATCGCTACATCCCCGCGCGGCAATTGCCCGACAAGGCCGTGAGCTTGCTCGACACGGCCTGCGCGCGGGTGGCGATCAGCCAGCACGCCAAGCCGGCCGCGATCGAGGACGCCGAGGTCGCGATCACGTCGTTGGAAAGCGAGAAGCAGTCTCTGGCGCGCGAACGCGACCTCGGCTCCGCCAACGAAGAGCGCATCGCCGAGATCGACGCCGGTCTCGTCAAGCAGCGCGAGCGCCTCGCGGCGGTCGAAGCCGACTGGGCGAGGGAGCGCGCGCTCGTCGAGGAAATCCTCGCCTTGCGCGAAAAGCTCGCCGCCGAGCCCGAGGCCGAGGCGGCGGGCGCCGTCGCCGCGGTCGAGCCGCCGCCGCCGGAAGCGGAGCGCGCCGCGCCGCGCGTCGACATCGCCGCCGTCGCGGCGCCGGACGGCGCTGTCGCGCTGAGCGAGGCCGAAGCCGCCCGCGCCGCTCTGCGCGCCAAGGTCGGCGAACTCGGCGACATCGGCCCCGACAAGCGCATGATCTACGCCCATGTCGACGAGCAGGCGGTCGCCGCCGTCGTCTCGGACTGGACGGGCATTCCCGTCGGCAAGATGGTCGCCGACGAGGTCGAGACGGTGCTGCACCTCGCCGATATCCTCAACCGCCGCATCGTCGGGCAGAACCACGGCCTGGCGATGATCGCCAAGCGCATCGAGACCAACCGCGCCAAGCTCGACAATCCCAACAAGCCGATCGGCGTGTTCATGCTGTGCGGCCCCTCGGGCGTCGGCAAGACCGAGACGGCGCTGGCGCTCGCCGAAACGCTCTACGGCGGCGAGCAGAACATCATCACGATCAACATGTCGGAATTCCAGGAGGCGCACACCGTCTCGACGCTGAAAGGGGCGCCGCCCGGCTATGTCGGCTATGGCGAAGGCGGGCGTCTGACCGAGGCGGTGCGGCGGCGGCCCTACAGCGTGATCCTGCTCGACGAAATCGAGAAGGCGCATCCCGACATGCACGAGATTTTCTTCCAGGTGTTCGACAAGGGCGTGATGGAGGACGGCACCGGCCGGCGCATCGATTTCAAGAACACGCTGATCCTGCTGACCTCCAATGTCGGCACGGAGGTCATCATGCGCGCCGCCGAGAGCGCGGCGCCGCCCGAGCCGGAGGCGCTCGCGGCGCAATTGCGGCCCGCGCTGCTGGAGGTCTTCCCGCCGGCGCTGCTCGGGCGCATCGTCACGATCCCCTATTATCCGCTGTCGCCGGACATGCTCGCCGGCATCGTGCGCCTGCAGCTCGGCCGGATCGGCAAGCGGATCGAAGACAACCATCGCGCCCGGTTCGTCGCCGACCCGAGCGCGGTCGATCATATCGTCTCGCTGTGCAACGATCCCGATTCGGGCGGCCGCGTGATCGACAACGTCATCACCAACACGATCCTGCCCGCGCTGTCGCGCGAAATCCTCAAGCGCTCGCTCGCGCGCGAGGAGATCCACGAAGCGAAGGTGTCGGCGGCGAACGGCGCGTTCGTCTACGAAGTGAGCTGACGAGCCGTCGCACGGGCGCGCCGGCGCCGAACCGATGAGGAGCGGGCCATGGCCAATCGTTTCGAACAGGTCGACGAAGTCGTCGGCGACGCGATCACGATCATTCTGCAGCAACGCTCGGATGGGCAATGGGCCAAGGTCTTTTGCCCCCGCAGCGCGCACGACGCTCTGCTCGAGGACAGGATGAGCGAGTCCCTGCCGCCCAAGGACGCCTTGGCCGCCGCCGTCAAACTCGCCAACGAATTGAAGTTGGCGATCGTCGTCATCGATCCCGACGCCGTTTGGAAAAGGGAATGGGGCGAGCTATACCGCTGGCAAGATGAGGTCGACGAATCGTGATCGCCCGGGAAGCGCGGCGTTGCGGCGCGAGCGCCCCCCTCTCCCCGCGAGCGGGGAGAGGGCCGGGGTGAGGGGCCTGGTCGTTGGCCGCGTCGTCGTGGCTTATCTCCCAGCCCCGCATCCTAACCTTCTCCCCGCAAGCGGGGAGAAGGGATGCTGCGCGTCGGCGATTCGGCGCGCGGGAGCTTGTTGTCCTTGACGAGGCTTCGCTCCCGGCGGGCGCTTCTCGCCCTCGTGGCCCTCGCCGGGTCGTTCGGTCCCGTCCGCGCCGACCTTCGCGTCTGCAACAAGACCCGCGTTCTCATCAATCTCGCGGTCGGCGCGAACGCCGGCGCCGACTTCTCGACCGAAGGCTGGTGGACGGTGACGCCGGGGTCGTGCGCGACGCCGATCAAGGGGCCGCTGAAGGGCCGCTTCGTTTATCTCTACGCCACCGACATCGACGCCGCCGACGTGCTGAAGGGCGCGGTTTCGATGTGCATCGACCGCGGCAAGTTCAAGGTTTTCGGCATCTCGGATTGCTGGCGGCGCGGATTGCAAGCGGTCAATTTCGCCGAGATCGACACGCTCGATTCGCCGGATTGGACGACGTTTCTGACCGACGTCGGCAAGTAGGGGCTCACCGCCCGCTCTTCATCGAAGCGAGATCGTCCTCGGGCAGCACGTCCTGCAGCAGGCTGAGGAAATCGCGCGAGGCGAGCGCCTTGGCGCGATCGAGCAGGTAGGGCGCCGGGCTCGACGGCTCGACGCGCCGCATATGGCTCGCGACGTTGTCGATAAGGGCGAGGGCCGCCGCGCGCGAGGGCGCGGGCTCCGCGTCGGCGCGCGGGAATTCGGCGCCCGGCGCGCCCGAAAGGCCGCTGACCGGCACGGTGAAGGCGCCGTCGGGGCCGACGAACACCCGCGCGGCGTCGGCGTGGGCGGGCGCGAGCAATTTCATCACGTCGTAGAGATTCTTGCCCAGGGTCTCGCGCGCCTGGCCGATCAGCAGCAGCGCGGGGCTCGACGGCTCCCAGGCGGCGAAATAGCCGAGCGCCGCGCCGAGCGCCGCGTCGACGTCGGCGAGCGTCGCCAAAGCTCCCGGCGCCGTCGCCGTTTCCGCCCTGGGGGCTTCGGCGCTCGGCTGCCCGTCGGAAGTCTCGGGCGCCGTCGCCAGCGTGGGGTCGCGCTTGGCGAGCGCGCCTTGCAGGAAGCCCGTCATGCGCTCGACGAGCGGGGCGAGCGCGTTGAAGCTGATCGCCTGCTCGAAGCCGACGCGCTCGATCGAGACCGCGCGGATGGTCTCGATGGCCGCGCGCGCCGCGCGCAAATTCTTCACCGCCGCGGCGAGCTTGTCGAGATCGACGTTCATCAGGACCTTGTCGATCGCGCCCGCGGAGGGAAGGCTCTCGCCCTCGCGCGGCTTGGCGTCGCCCGAGGCGACGAGCTGGGCGCGAAACACGAAGACGCCGTCGCGTTGGGTTTCCACCAGCGGGGCATATTGCAGCGGCAGCGCCACGACAGGCCCGTCGTCGAGCGTCGCCAGTTGCACCAGGCGCGCGGCATAGTCGCCGTCCTCGGCGCGCGGATGCGCGTCGTCCCAATGATTGACGACGAGCCAGGCGATCGCGCCGAGCCAATGCGCGAAACCGCTGAGATCGCGGTTGAGAATGGCGAGCTTGGCCATGAGCACGAGGAGGCGCAGGTCGTGCGAGCGCGCGAGCAGTCCGCCGGCTGTTTCCAAAGCGGCGGGGAAATCGATGGTCTTGCGGTCGAAGCTGAAATAGGCGGCGGGCAATTGCCCTTCGGTCGCCGCCATGAAGTTCATGAAGTCGGAGTCGCCGGCCAAGTCGAGATCGGGGCCGCAAGGATCGTCCGGGGAGACGGGGGGCAGGGCGAACGAATCTTCTGGACTTTCGACCATGACGCGGTTCGGGCTCCGTCGGGCGAAGGGATGGCCAAGAGGCCTTGCGGACCGTAATTCTATCTCGGCATCATAGCCGATCGACAAGCGCCGGAAAGCCATTATCGGGCGGCTCCGGTCGGCCGATCGGCTCCCGCCGGCGCGGCCGTGGCCGCAAAGGTTCGGCGGCGAAAGGCGAGGGCGCGAGCATGGCGACGGACAGCGACTACGAATCGAACCCGCCTCGGCTCGCCCGGCAGAAGGATTTGGACACCTGCTGGGCCTGCTGCATGTCGGTCCTTCTCGCTTCGAACCAATCGGCCAGGCAGGCGAGCGAGGACGACCTCGTCAAGCAATACGCGACGACGCCGACCGGCGGCGTCACGATCCCTAAGCTGAAAGTCATCGCCAAGGATTTCAACTATTTGTTCAACGCTTTCGAGCGCGTCGACGAGGCGCGCACGACGTTGACCGATCAGTTCATCATCGACCGACTGCGCACCAACGGCATGATGATGGCGGCTTGGCGCATTCAGGATCCGGCCAAGCCGAACGAAGTGTTCTTTCACGCCCAGATCGTCTGGGGGGTCCTCTATATGTCCAATCAGGACATTCACAGCGAACGCGCTCTCCTGCACACGATGAACCCGTGGACGGCGAAATATGAGCTCTATCCGTTGTTTTCGGTCTATCGCTCCGACAATATGCCGATGTTCACGTGTTGGCCGAGCTCGAGCTCGTCTTGAAGAGGGTCAGACCGTAACCGATCGGAGAAGGACGCCGGCGCGTCGGGTTGCGGGCCGGTCGCATCGTCTTTCGAACCCGACCTCGCGGACGCCGGCGCGTTTTGAAGCAATGACGAGGACTTCATGGGCGACAATCTTTCGCAAGACGAACGCGTCGGCAAACTGACGACGCCGCTCGGCGACGACAAGCTCACTCTCTCGCGCTTCGACGGAGGCGAGTCGCTGAGCGAACTCTTCGAGTTTCGCATCGAGGCGATGTCCACCGAAGCGAACATCGATTTCAACGCGGCGCTCGGCAAGAGCGTCACTGTCAAACTGAAGACGGCCGATGACAAGGACCGCTACTTCAACGGGCTGCTCGCCGAGGCGCGCTGGGCGGGCCAACGCGACACGCTCTACGCCTACCAGCTCGTGATCCGGCCGTGGCTGTGGCTCCTTTCGCTGACGTCGGACTGCCGCATCTTCTCGCAGAAGTCGCCGCGCGACATCATCAAGCAGGTGTTCACGGACCGCGGCTTTTCCGATTTTCGCGACGAACTGAAATCCTCCTATCCGACGCTCGAATATTGCGTGCAATATCGCGAGACCGACTTCGATTTCGTCAGCCGCCTGATGGAGAAGTACGGAATCTACTATTTCTTCGAATATTCCGACGGCAAGCACACGCTGGTGCTCGCCGACATGAAGGCGAGCCACAAGCCGATCGCCGATCTGTCGAGCGTGCCCTACGTGCCCGTCAGCGAGGGCGGGCGGCGCCAGTTGCAGCATCTCGAGGACTGGTCGCGCGGCCGCACCGTCGAAAGCGGCAGCTTCAAGCTCAACGAGTACGACTACAACAAGCCCGGCGCCAATCTGCTCGCCGATTCCGACAAGCCCGGCGGCTACGCGCACGACTCGATGGAAATGTACGACTACCCCGGCGGATACGTCGATCGCGGCGTCGGCACGAACCTGGCGAAGGTCGAGGCGGAGGCGGCGCAGTCGCTCGACGACCGGCGCACCGGCACCGGCTCGGCGCTTTCGCTGTTCCCTGGCGGTCTGGTCACGCTGGCCCAGCACCCGATCGGCGGCGAGAACCAGGAATATCTCGTCGTCGCCTGCTCGCATTTCTTTCATGCGCAGCGCTACCGCTCGGCGGGCGGGACGGTCGACGGGCCGAGCTATCTCGGCAATTTCGAGTTCACGCCGAGCAGCCGCCAGTTTCGCGCCGAGCTCGACGCCGAGCGGCCCTATATCTCCGGCGTCCAGTCGGCGCTCGTCGTCGGCAAGCAGGGCGAGGAGATCGACGTCGACGAGCAGGGCCGCATCTGCGTGCAGTTCTACTGGGACCGCAAGAGGACGGCGTCGCGCCGGGTGCGCGTCGCGCAGATCTGGGCGGGCAGCCATCGCGGCGCATTGTTCCTGCCGCGCATCGGCGACGAAGTGCTGATCCAGTACGAGGAGGGCGATCCCGACCGGCCGGTGGTCGTCGGCTCGGTCTATAACGGAACGAACAAGGTCGTCGCCGACCTGCCGTCCAAGAAGACGCGCACGGGGATCCTCACCAAATCGAGCAAGAACAGCAGCGGCTACAACATGCTGCTGTTCGACGACACCGCCGGCGACGAGCACATCAAGCTGCGGGCGCAGAAGGCGCTGATGTTCAAGTCGCTCGGCGACGAGACGCGCGACATCAACGGCAGCCAGACCGAGACCGTCGGCGGGAACGAGACGATCAACGTCGGCGGGCCGACCGGCGGCGGCAATTTCACCTTGAACGCCTTCCAGTCGATCACCCTCAACGTCGGCCCGAGCGGCGCGCTCGCCCAGATCGTGATGGACGCGACCGGAATCACGCTGACGTCCATGGAGGGGGTGTCGACGGTCATGATCCAGCCGAGCGGCGTGACGATCATGGCGCCGACGATCACCTTGACCGGCGACGCCGCGGTCAACGTCGCCGCCTCGGCGGTCAATGTGGGCGCGGTTCTCAATACGCCGAGCCTGGTCGCGGCCGCGGCCGTGGTCAGCGGCATTCCGGTGTGAGCAACGCGATGTCCTCACGCGTTCGCTTCTCGACGGCGCGCGACGTCGCCGAAGCGTTCAGGGAATTACGGCGGATCGCGCCCGCTCCGGGCGACGCGTCGACGCCGCTCGACTATGTCAGACGCTTGCTCGTCTCGCGGCGGCCGATCGATGCGATCGCGTTCTTGGCCTATTTGCTGCCGCGCCGCGAGGCGGTCTGGTGGGCGCGTCAGTGCGTCGGCGCGATTCTCGGACCGCGCGCCGAGGACGACGCTTTGCGCGCCGCCGACGCCTGGGTGCGCGCGCCGGAAGAGGAGCGCCGCCGCGCCGCGCTCGAAATCGGCGTGGCGGGCGACCAGGAGCTCCCGACGACCTGGCTCGCGCTCGCGGTCGGCCGGTCCGGCGGCAGCGTCAGCGCGCCAGATCAGAAACCGATCATCCCGGCCCCGGCGGCCTGCGCGCAGGCGGCGAACGCCGCGATCGTGTTGGCGATAACGCGCGGCGAGCCGCGGGCCATCGGGGGGTGGGTCCGCGCCTGCGTCGAGGCGGGCGTTCGCTTCGCCGAAGGGGGAGAGGCTCGCGTGATCGCGCCGAAGCTGGAGGCCGCCGACGCGCCACTGGCGCGAAGCGGCAAATGATGATTGTCTCGCCGTCTCGTAAACAAGGAAGCGGGACGCGATGCAGGACGACAAGGCTCTGACCCAGGCGCGGGCGCTTCTTTCGCGCGCGCCGCTGTTCGACGGCCACAACGACCTGGCCTGGGTCGTCCGCAACGACGCCAAGGCGCGCGGCGACGTCCTCGCCTACGATCTGACGCGCGTGCACGAGAAGGGCGACACCGATATTCCGCGCCTGCGCGAAGGCTGCGTCGGCGCGCAGTTCTGGTCGGCGTTCCAGCCGACCGGCGCGCCGCATCCCGCGCGCACCGCGCTGGAGCAAATCGACCTCATCCGCCGCATCGAGGCGGCCCATCCCAACGTCTTCCTGCCCGCGCGCGGCGCCGCCGATTTCGCCCGCGCCCGGCGCGCCGGCAAGATCGCGTCCTACATCGTGGTCGAAGGCGGCGTCGGCCTCGAGAATTCCCTGGCGCCGCTGCGCGTCTGGCACGCGGCGGGCGTGCGCATGCTGATCCCCTGCCACAATGAAACGCTCGACTGGGTCGATTCGGCGACCGACGCGCCGCGCCATCGCGGCCTCAACGCGTTCGGCTGCGCGGTGATCGGCGAATGCAATCGGCTCGGCATGATCGTCGACGGCGCCCATGTCTCGCACGAGGGCATCAGGCGCGTGATGGACGTCAGCGAGGCGCCGATCCTGCTTTCCCATTCCAACGCCTTCTCGCTGTGCGATCATCCCCGCAACGCGCCCGACGACGTGCTGCGCCGCCTCAGGGACAAGGGCGGCGTGGTCATGGCGACCTTCGTGCCCGGCTTCGTCTCGCAGGCCTTGCGCGATTGGCTCAAACGCTCGCGCGACGGCTACGGCAAGGCGCCGCTCGCCGCCGATCCCAAGGCCCAGTTCGCCGAGCTGGAGACGCGCCACGGCCCCGCGCCGCGCGCCACGCTCGAAGAGGTCGCCGACCACATCGTCTATCTCACGGAGATCGCGGGAATCGATCACGTCGGCATCGGCTCGGATTTCTTCGGCGGCGCGCAGCCCGTCGGCCTCGAACACGTCGGCCGCTTCCCGTTTCTTTTCGCCGAATTGATCCGCCGCGGCTTTTCCGAGCGGGATCTGGCCAAGATCGCCTCGCGCAACGTCCTGCGCGTCATGCGCGACGTCGAGCGCGTGGGCGAAACGCTGCGCGAAGTGCGCGAGCCGGCGATCGGGCGGATCGAGGATTATCCGGGGGCGTGAGGCGCGGCGCGTCGTCCCGCAGCCGCCAGGATGGGTGAACGTCGCGCGAGAAACGGCAGGGCAAGTCAATCCAGCCCGTCTCGTCCTTCCCGCCGGCCGTCGATAGGAAAGCGACCGTCATGCCGAAAAAGCTGTCCGTCAAATCATCCGAACTCTCGCAGGCGAGCGTGCCGGCGTTCTGGCCGATGGCGTTGGCGGCGGCCTTGGTCGAGGAGGGTACGGAGCTTTATGCGAAGAACCTCAAATTCGTCGAAGAGGAGATCAAGATCGACGACCAATTGAGGCCCGTCCTGGCGACGCCCAACCAGGTGCGGCTCGATCTGCGCACCATGGCGTTGCGCGACTACGGCAAGCCCGGCGGGATCGCGACGCTGGTCGACGCGCCCTTTGCCGGTCACTCGGCGATGATCGCCGATTATCATAAGGGCCAGAGTCTCGTCGAGACGCTTTTAGGCAATGGCCTCGCTCATGTCGCGCTGACCGATTGGAAGTCGGCCACGGACGACATGAAGGACTTCGAGATCGACAACTACCTCGAAGAGCTCGTCGTCGCGATCGACGATCTCGGCGGCCGCGTCAATCTCGTCGGACTTTGCCAGGGCGGCTGGACCTCGGCGATGATCGCGGCGCGCTTCCCCGAAAAGGTGAACGCGCTCGTGCTCGCCGGCGCGCCCATCGACACGGACGCCGGCGACGGGCCGATCAAGCGCATGGCCCACGAATCCCCCGACTCCTTCTATCAGGAATTGGTGCAGCTCGGGGGCGGTCTGATGAAGGGCAAGTTCATGCTGCAGGGCTGGAAGAACATGCACCCGGAGCAGCATTATTTCCAGAATTACGTCGATCTCTACGAAAACCTCGACGACCCCGCCTATCTCGCCAAGGAGGAGACGTTCGAGAGCTGGTACGAAAATCCGATCGACCTGCCGGGGCGTTGGTACCTGCAGGTGATGACCCAGCTCTTCAAGGAGAATCGGCTCGCGAAAGGCTCTTTTCTCGGATTGGGCCGCAAGCTCGACCTGCGCGACATCGTCTGCCCGACCTATCTGCTCGCCGGCGCCAACGACGACATCACGGCGCCGGCGCAGGTCCTCGACGCGGCCAAATATATCGGGACGCCCAGGGATCGCATCCTTCAGAAGACCGTGCCGGGAGGCCATATCGGCCTGTTCATGGGCGCGCGCACGCTGAAGGAGGATTGGCCGGGGATCGCGCGATGGATCGCCGCGCCGCCTTGATCCTCGCCGCCGGCGCCGCCTTGAGCGTGCTGGCCGGCTTCCTTCTGCGCGGCGCGGTCGTGCAGCAGCGCTGTCGCCGCCGCTGAAGCGTCGGGGTCGGCCGCTTTTCGTCGCCAACACGATGTGCGGACCAAGAGCCAGCGCCGCCTTTGCGGCTATTTGCCGATGCCTGGACGCGTCATGACCGGGCTTGTCCCGGTCATGACGCGGTGAAGCTTGCGATGACGTGCAGGATAGGGCCGGGGCCGCGCGGCTCGGCTTCGGGCGGCGCGGCGGCCTGAGGGCGTGGATGCCCGGCGCAAGGCCGGGCATGACGGCGGTTGGCGGTCCGCGGAACCGTTTGCCAACTCCGTCCATTCTCACCCGCCCGCCCGCAGCAATCCCTCGCGCCTCAGCGCTTCCGCCAGCGCCTCGACGCTCGTATAGACATGCCCGTGCAGCCCCGCCCGCTCGGCGCCGGCGACGTTTTTCGCACTGTCGTCGACGAACAGCGTGGCCGCGGGCGCCGCGCCGAGCCGGGCGAGGCAGCGTCTATAGGCTTCGGGGTCGGGCTTGCGCGCGCCAAATTCGGCCGAGACGAAAAAGCGCTTGTCGAAGATTGGCCTCAGCTCGGGAAAGACGCGATCGATCTCGCGCGCGACCAGCAAATTGTTGTTGGTCAGCACGGCGACCCGCGTTTCACGCGCGATTCTCGCGGCGAGCGCCAGCGCTTCGGAAATCGGCGTGACGGCGGCCCGCAGCGCCGCGATCCATTGCTTGCGCGTCAGCGCGCAGCCCAGGCGCTCGCCGAAGCCGCTGAGGTAAGCCTCGGCGTCCATCGCCCCGGAATCGGCGAGATCCTCGTAGCCCGATCCCCAGATCGCCGCCTCGACGAAGGACGGCGCCTTCGCGCAGACGCGCGCGAGGCAAGCGATGCGCGCCTCGCGGTCGTAGCGGCACAAGACCTCGTTCATGTCGAAGAGAACGGCTGAGATCACCGGCTTGCCGCCCCGGCTCGGGTTTCCCGCCGAGCTTATCACCGCGCGCCCGCGAAAGGCGAAGCGGGATTGCGACGAGGCGCCACGGGAAAGCCTATGTTGCAGTGCACAATTATTACTGTCGAATGTCGCGCAACCGGAAGGCGCCAACCATGAACGTGATCAACAGGGCGCGCGCCTTCGTCGGCCTCGACGAGCCCGCGCCGGCCTGGCCGCCGCAGCGGCTTTCCCTGGCGTTGCAGGGCGGCGGCTCGTTCGGGGCCTTCACCTGGGGCGTGCTCGATCGGCTGCTCGAAGAGCGGGGAATCGCGTTCGACGCCATCAGCGGCTCCAGCGCCGGCGCGGTCAACGCCGTGCTGCTCGCCTCGGGGCTGCTCGAGGGCGGGCGCGAGGGGGCGAAGGCCCGGCTCGCGCGATTCTGGAAACGGATGAGCGACGCGGCCGCGTTCGTGCCCGCGGCCTCGCTTTCCGCCTCGCCGCTGGGCGCGGGCCTCGGCTTCGTCGCGCGCGCGCTTTCGCCCTATCAGTTCAATCCCTTCAATCTCAACCCGCTGCGCGAGGCGCTGGCGGCCGAGGTCGATTTCGAAAGCTTACGCGCGCGATCGCCGATGAAGCTGCTGATCGGCGCGACGCGGGTGCGCGACGGCAAATTGCGCATTTTCGCCAATGAGGAATTGACGGTCGACGCGGTGCTCGCCTCCGCCTGCCTGCCGCTCATTCACCACACCATCGAAATCGCCGGCGAGCCCTATTGGGACGGCGGCTACGCCGCCAATCCGCCGCTCATTCCGCTGGCGCTGGCCTCCAAAGCCGCCAACCTGCTGATCGTGCAGGTGACGCCGACTTCGTCCGAGCGGTTGCCCAAGACGCCGCGAGAGATCGCCAAACGGCTCGAACAGATTCAGTTCAACGCGACGCTGAATTCCGAGCTCGAGGCGCTCAAATACGGCATGCTCGTCGGCGCGACGCCCAAGCTGCGGCGATTGCGCATCGGCCGGATCTCCGCGCAGGACGAATTCGCCGGGCTCGCGGACGAGAGCGCGGGAAACCTCGGCTGGGCCTTTCTCGAGCGCTTGCATCAAAGCGGCCGCGGCGCCGTCGAGGCTTGGCTCGACGAAGCGGCGCCGGCGGGGAGCCGGCGCGCGGAGGCGCCGGGGGTCGGCGGGGAGGGGGGCGGGACGGGCGACGCTCAGGCTTGATGCCTGTCTGGCCGCTTGCGCCCCATAACGTCATGCGTTATAAGAAGCGATGATCCGTGACTTCGCCGATCCGGAAACCGCGCTCATCTGGTCCGGCCGGCGGAGTCGAAAACTGCCGCCGGAGATTCAGTCGACCGCGCTGCGGAAATTGCGCTTTCTCAACAACGCTCGCGTCTTGTCCGACTTGCGGGCGCCGCCGGGCAATCGGCTCGAGGCGTTGAAGGCCGATCGCTTGGGACAGCATTCGATCCGCATCAACGATCAGTGGCGCATCTGTTTTATCTGGCGCGAAGGAGGCGCCGCTCATGTCGAAATCGTCGACTATCACGACTGACGCGGATTTGTTGCCGAATCCGACGCCGGGCGACGTTCTGCTCGAAGACTTCCTCAAGCCGATGGGCCTGAGCCAGAACGAACTGGCGCGCGCCTTGCGCGTGCCGCCGCGGCGGATCAACGAGATCGTGCTGGGCAAGCGGTCGATCAGCGCCGACACGGACCTGCGCCTGGCGCGCTATTTCGGCGTCTCGGAGGGCCTTTTTCTCGGGCTCCAGGCGGATTTCGATCTTGTGCGCAAGCGTCGCCAAATCCACGCCATTCTCGACGCGATCGAGCCGCGCGCGGCGTGAACCGTGGGGCGTCGGCGTAGGGCGAATGGACGGGGCGCGGCTTCGCGGCGATGCGGCCGGTTGATGTTGTGGATTTGGTCGGGTGTCACCGAAACCCGGTCCGACATCCCGAATGGGTGACTCAAACGAAATCAACTGGCGAGCCAGTGTGACTTCTTTATCGCTTTTGGCATAAGAGTGATTTGCCTCTCCCGGATTCGCGAGGCGTTATGCGACGAGAAGGGCCGACAAGTGACGAAGAACGAGCGCATTACGGAAAATCTCGTCAGGGGACGATTGCAAGCGCTGGGCTACTTCGACATTTCTAACTCAGTGAAGGTGGACGAACAAAAGACGAATATCGAGGCCGTCACCAAGCTCCTGAAGCAGGCCAGCAAGACCGGCGGAGGTGGTAAGGGCTCTCCAGAATTCATTATCAGCAACCCGGACGACCCGGACTTTCTGATCATCGTCGAATGCAAGGCGGACACGAAGGACCATGCGTCGACAGAACTAGAATCACTCCTGGCCGGTGTAGTCCTCACCGAAAGTGACGAGGCTCGGAACAAGCGGGTCGTGCGCTTCGCGGCAGACGGTGCCCTCCACTACGCAAGGCATCTGTCACGGGACTTCTCTGTGATAGCGCTGGCGGTCAGCGGTCAAACCGCAACGGGTCTCACTGTTAGCACTTACCTGCATACAAAGGACGCAAAAGGTAAGAGCCGGCCCAAGGTGCTGAATTCTAAGTGTCTGTCCGGGAACATATTGAATCGGCTGAGTCATTTGTGATTCAAGGGAGGCGGCCTGATTCTTTGGGGAGCCGCCGCCGATGTGGACGAAGGAAAACCGCGCTCGCTACGATCG